>Ga0302175_10000046_pt1 | contig 57342 bp, 64 predicted proteins | sample I_Fen_N3_3_FD_198791 | JGI IMG/M metagenome (GOLD analysis project Ga0302175, IMG submission 198791) | Peat permafrost microbial communities from Stordalen Mire near Abisko, Sweden - I_Fen_N3_3 | ecosystem: Environmental > Terrestrial > Soil > Wetlands > Permafrost | place: Sweden: Abisko... | reverse complement strand
CAACCCGCGCGACCTGCCGGCGATGGTCAAGGAACTGTCGAAGTGGAAGTTCAGCGGTTTTGTCGGCCTCAACACCCTATTCGTGGCGCTGTGCAACAACGAAGCGTTCCGCAAGCTGGATTTCTCGGCCTTGAAAGTCACCCTGTCCGGCGGTATGGCCTTGCAGTTGGCGGCGGCCGAGCGTTGGAAGGCCGTGACCGGCTGCCCGATCTGCGAAGGCTACGGCATGACTGAAACCAGCCCGGTGGCCACGGTCAACCCGAGCCAGAATATCCAGATCGGCACCATCGGCATTCCGGTGCCATCGACCCTGTGCTGTGTGATCAACGACGCCGGCGAAGAGTTGCCCCTGGGGGAAATCGGCGAGCTGTGCGTCAAAGGCCCGCAGGTGATGAAGGGTTACTGGCAACGCCAGGACGCCACCGACGAAGTGATGACCAGTGCAGGCTGGCTGAAAACCGGTGACATCGCGCTGATTCAGCCCGACGGCTACATCCGCATCGTCGACCGCAAGAAAGACATGATTCTGGTCTCCGGCTTCAACGTTTACCCCAACGAGCTGGAAGACGTGCTGGCAACGTTGCCGGGCGTATTGCAGTGCGCGGCGATCGGTATTCCGGATGAAAAGTCCGGGGAAATTATCAAGATTTTCATCGTCGCCAAGCCGGGTGTGACCCTGACCAAAGAGCAGGTGATGACCCACATGCGGGCCAACGTCACCGGTTACAAGGTGCCCAAGGCCGTGGAGTTCCGGGACGCGTTGCCGACCACCAACGTGGGCAAGATCCTGCGTCGCGAGTTGCGTGATGAAGAGTTGAAGAAGCTTGGCGTGAAAAAGTAAGCCGACGGCTCCATGAAAAAGCCCCGCAGATGCGGGGCTTTTTTGTGGGCGCGGCCCAGGCTTACAACTGGAACTGGGCGAAGCTCACGCCGGTGCCTGCCGGGCGCACATCCTTGAGGAACGAGTCCTTGTCCGCGCTCAACTCAAGGCTCAGGGCTGCTTTGCGCTTGCCCTCGTTGCGGATCACCAGGCCTTCGAGTTTTTCCCTCAGGAACACCGTCGGCACCTTCAGGTGCAGCAGTTGGTCGGTGCCTGGGTTGTGCAGCAGCAGGTGCACCCATTCGTACTGACCGATGGCCAGGCGGCTGACCGCAATATCGAACCACCAGATGTTCTTATTGCGGTTCAGTTCCGCGAAGTGGCAGTTGTTGACGCCCAGTACTGCACCGCCCAGCTCCTGGTTTCTGCGCGCAATGGCCAGCTTTTTATCGAGTTTCATAACATTCCTACGGGATTGGATCTTCAGCGCACAGCCTGAATACGTTGCGCATTCTCGTGGGTTGGCTGGCAAACATAAAGCGCTACCTGCCCGAGTGGTGAAAAATGCCCCTGCGGGTGGCGGCAAAAAAAATTGAAACTCTGCGCAAGGCAGGCGGGTCAATCCTTACGTAATGACCAAAACCCACTATTGTTCTTCGGAGAAATACCATGGGCAGCACAGCGGATAAGGCAAAAGGTTTGGTTAACGAAGCCGTCGGCAACATCAAGCAAGGTGTTGGTAAAGCGACCGATAACACCAAGCTGCAGGTGGAAGGCAAGATCCAAGAGAAGAAAGGCGAAGCCCAGCAAGCGGTTGGCAAAGCCAAGGATGCAGTGAAGAAAACCATCGACAAAGCCTGACGGTTCGGGCGGCTCGATGCGGTAAGACGGCCATCCAAGGATGGCCGTTTTTATGTCGGTCGCCGCGTAGGCCAATGAATCGAAATGGTTCTAAGTCGCCAACTGGGCTAATTTGATGTAGAAAACGGCCTCTGAGTCGCCACCGACCCCGAGTTTTTGCGGCGAAAGGAGACGCTATGATTTTTCCGAATTTGAAAGGCCTGTCCCTGCAGCGTGTGCTGGTGCGCACGGTGAAAGAGTTCGTCAACGACGAAATGTCGACCTACGCCTCGGCACTGGCCTACCAGATGCTGTTTTCACTGTTCCCTTTCATTCTGTTTCTGATCGCGCTGATCGGTTTCCTGCATCTTCCGGACTTCTTCAGCTGGCTGCGCCTGCAGTCGGAACTGGTGCTGCCGCCACAGGCCCTGGAACAGGTCAACCCAGTGATCGACCAGTTGCAGCAATCCAAGGGCGGCTTGCTCTCGGTGGGTATCGTCATCGCCCTGTGGACCGCCTCGGCGGGTGTGCGGCTGATGATGAGCGCGATGAACGCGGCCTACGACGTGGTTGAGGGGCGGCCGATTTGGAAGCGCTTCCCGCTGTCGGTTTTCTACACCATCGGCATCGCCGGCATGCTCCTGGCCGCGGCGGCGCTGATGGTCCTGGGGCCGCAGGTCATGGCCTGGATTGCCGGGCAAGTCGGGCTTGAGGATTTCATCGTCACCGTGTGGACCATCCTGCGCTGGCCGGTGATTGTGATCCTGATGATGGTCGCCGTGGCCCTGATCTATTACGTGATGCCGGATGTGAAGCAGGAATTTCGCTTCATCACCCCAGGCTCGGTGCTGGCGGTGGTGGTGTGGATCGTCGCGTCTCTGGGCTTTGCCTTCTACGTAAAGACCTTCGCCAACTACAACGCCATGTATGGCAGTATCGGCGCGATCATCGTCCTTCTTTTGTATTTCTATATTTCCTCGGCAGTGCTGTTGCTGGGCGCGGAAATGAACGCGGTGATCGAACACATGTCGGCCGAAGGTAAAGACCCTGGAGAAAAGGTTCCCAACGAGCACGACCCTCACAAACACCACGTTTCGGGACTGGGCCGGGACCACTCGCTCAAGCCGGACACTGATGAAGCCTGACCATGATTCGTGAAATTCTCAAAATGGGCGACGAGCGCCTGCTGCGCATCGCGCCACCGGTACCGCCGGAGATGTTCGACAGTGCCGAACTCTGGCAACTGATCGACGATATGTTTCAGACCATGGAAAGCGTGGGTGGCGTTGGCTTGGCGGCGCCGCAGGTTGGTGTCGACCTGCAGCTGGTGATCTTTGGTTTCGAGCACAGCGAGCGCTACCCGGACGCCGAGGCGGTGCCCCAGACCATTCTGATCAATCCGTTGATCACCCCGCTGGGCCCGATCCTGGAAGAGGGCTGGGAAGGGTGCCTGTCGGTACCCGGTTTGCGCGGCGCAGTGCAGCGTTATCAGCACATTCGCTATGAAGGCTTCGATCCCAAGGGCGAGCCAGTGGTGCGCATTGCCTCGGGCTTTCATGCGCGGGTGGTACAGCATGAGTGCGACCATCTGATCGGGCGCTTGTACCCGTCGCGGATCGATGACTTCAGCAAGTTCGGGTTTACCGAGGTGATGTTCCCCGACCTTGAACCGGGCGCTGACGATTGAGCTGAAAAAAAGGATGCGCCTTGTCCGCCCAATCCCTCCTCCTACCGCCGGTACCGGATCTCCCGGCACCGGCGGTATCGCTTAGTTGGCCGGTTTGATAAAACGCAGGGTCATGCGGTCGGACTCGCCGATTGCCAGGTAGCGCGCCTTGTCCTGTTCACCCAACTTGAGAGATGGGGGCAGGGTCCAGACCCCATCGGGGTAGTCCTTGGTGTCCTTGGGGTTGGCGTTGATCTCACTCTGCCCATCCAGGACAAAGCCGGCGTCAGTGGCCAGTTGCACCACATAGGCGGTGGTCAGGTAGCCGCTGTGCTTGATGTCGTCCAGTGAGGCCCCGTCTTTTGCCCGGTGGTCGACCACCCCCAGTACGCCGCCCGGTTTCAATACCTTGAAGAACGCCTGGAACATGTTGGGTGCCGTATCGGCCATGACCCAGTTGTGCACGTTGCGAAAGGTCAGCACCGCATCGGCGGAGCCGGGTTGGCCCAGCACCGGGGTCTTGGGGTCGAATTCAACGAAGCGTGCCTGGGCATAGTGTTCGGGGTCGGCGGCGAATTTCTGCCGCAGGCTGTCTGCGGCCTTCTTGAAGTATTCACCGCTGGCCGGCGCTTGCAGGGCCGCAATGTAGTGCCCCTTTTGCTTGAGCAAGGGGGCCAGGATCTCGCTGTACCAACCGCCGCCGGGGGTGATTTCGATCAGGGTCTGTTGCGGGCTCAGGCCGAAGAACTGCAAGGTCTGCTGCGGATGCCGATAGACATCCCGTGCCGAATTGACCGGCGCGCGCCAACTACCGGCCAGGACCTGGGCATAGTGTTGCGGGCTGACCGGGGCGGTTTCGGCGCCATGGCTGATGGTGGGGAGCAGCAGGGCGGCGAGAGATAAGGCCTGAAGCGTGGGTTTCATGTCGGGTCCTGATAGAGGGCGGTTTGCCCCGAGGCTAGCACGCAGCCGGCCCGGCCCTATGTGACCAAATCTTCATGGCTGCTAACCAACGGTTCTATGCCCATGGCGATCATCGCTTTGTTGCGCCGATACCGAACCAGGCGCTCGGCCATGGCCTGGGGCAGGGCCGAGGTGCAGGAAAAGCCCATGGATTCATACAAGCCTTGCAGGTCCGGGTGGCAGAACAGCCACAGTGGCCCGTCGAGTGGTGCCCTGGCCTGGGCCACCAGCTGCCTGGCAATGCCTTGCCCACGGTAAGCCGGATCGACAAACAGCCCCGTCAGCCAATAGCCCTTCGACACCTGTTTCACACTGAGCCCGCCGATTATGGCTTCGCCGCGTGCGACCCAGAGGTCCCCGTCGCCGGCACGCATGGGTGAGTCATGGTCGCGGTAAAACTTGTTCAGCAACGGCCGCATGGCATCGCTTAACGGGCTGATTTGAACGCTGGACATGGGCTTTTCGGGTCAGGTTGCAGGAGGGCGCGCAATTATAAAGGACTTCGCTCGCACTATAGGTGGTATACCTCTGGGTCTATCCCGCTTCAGTGGAGTGTGCATCATGTCCAAAGGTATGAATTCAAAGAAAAGCGTGAAGAAAAAACCGGCTAAAACAGCGGATGAAAAGCGCGCGGACAAGAAAACCAAGAAAACCGAAGTGAATGTTTTCGGTCATTGATTGCACTTGATGAAGCCCGCCTGGCGGGCTTCATACTCTTTCGCCAACAGCCTTCCATTGCCCCGCCCGTCTTTCCTCCTGCGCTAAAACCCTCTGTGTACTCTATTGCGCCAATTCCACCGCTAGCGCGGCCGTGACTGCGTCGCGGGCTTCGATCCGTGCCTGAAACCGCGCCAGTGCCGGCCATTGCCCCAGGTCGATGGCGAATCCCGGGGTCCAGCGCAGCACGGTAAACAAGTAGGCATCGGCTACGCTGAAACGGCTACCGAGCAGGTAGTCCTGCTGCTCCAGCCGCTGATTCAGCAGGTCAAAACGCTTGAACAGTCTGTGCCGCAGCAGCGCCTTGGCTTCCTCGCCAAGTTGGGCGCTGAACAACCAGCCCAGGCCCCCGTGGACCTCGCTGGAAATGAAGTTCAAATCCTCTTGCAGGCGCACCCGCTGCCAAGTGCCATTGGCCGGGGCCAGGCCAGCCTCGGGCTTGAGGTCGGCCAGGTACTGCAAGATCGCCGGACCTTCGGTCAGCACCTGCCCGTTATCCAGTTGCAGGGCGGCCACGTAGCCCTTGGGGTTGATGGCGAGAAAATCTGTACCGTCGGCGCTGACTTTGCTGCGGTTATCGACACGGATGGCGTGAAAGGGCAGTTGCAGCTCACGCAGCACGATATGGGCGGCGAGGGAGCAGGCTTGCGGGGCGTAATAGAGCTTCATTGAGGGCACTCAGGGTGAGGGGGCGTTTGAATCAGTGTCATGGTCCTGGGCGCTGTGGGTAAAATTAATCTTTCAGAAACCTCCCATAAGGTCAGCTACTGGCATGATGAACCTGATGCACTGGCGGCTGTTGGTGGCGATCGCCGACAGCGGCAATATCACCCGCGCTGCGGAACAGGTCGGCATGACTCAATCAGGCGCCAGCCAGGCCTTGGCACTGGTGGAAGATACGCTCGGGGTGCAGCTGTTCACCCGGGAAAACCGCCAGACCCTGCCCACCGCAATCGGCTTCAAGGTGCTGGAACAGGCGCGGCTGATGCTCGCTGCCTTGCAGTCCATCCGTGAAACCGCGGAGCAGGCGCGTCCGATTCAGCGCGGCAGTATCCGCCTGGCCAGTTTCCCCATGGTGCTGGCGACCTTTCTGCCGCCGTTGCTGCGGCGTTTCAACCAGTTGTACCCGGGCATCCAGGTGCTGGCGCTGGAGGTCAGCGATGATGAGGTCGAGGCCCTGCTCGCCGCCGGCTTGACGGACGTGGGCGTGGTGCTCAACCCGCCTGCTGGAGGCCAGGCGCGATTGCTTGGGCTCGACAGCTGGGTGGCGGTGCTGCCGGTTGGGCATGCCTTGGCCCGGCGCTCGAACGAACAGGGCCTGGCCCTGGCGGAGTTGGTGGAACAACCCTTTGTGCTGGCCACGGGCGGTTGCTCGGTGAATGCCCGGAGCCTGGCGCTGGATGCCGGGCTCGCGCTGGCGGATGTGCGCGTCGAGGTCCGTGAGTGGAACAGTGCCTTCACCCTGGTTCGCGAACAGGTCGGAGTCAGCCTGGTGCCCCAGAGCACCTTGCCTGATAACCGTCAGGGTTTGCGGGTACTGCCCTTGAGCGTGTCGATCGAGCGCCGGTTTGCCTTGGTGCCTGCGCCGGGGCGGGCGCCTTCGTTCGCGGTACAGGCGCTGTTGGATATGCTCGACGGTTGATTCGCCACTAATGACGGGGCGTTAGTTAGTTTGCGACGGGTTTTAGAGCCTGAAGAAAGTTGCCCGTACTGGCTGACTAATGGCCTTGCGTAGACGCCATGCCTGTCTATGCTCTGCGCTAGTGCTTTATATCGGTCGCCCTATCATCGCCTTGGTTTAAGCGCGAACCGGTAGTGACGTACGTGCAACAAAGTGCCTGAATAGATGAACAGCCTCAAGAGTGCGCAACTAAGGCACCTGGATCTGACGGAGTTTTTATTAAATGGAGTTATTTGCACTGTTGGGTTGGGCCCGGTCACGGCTCATCAAGAAAAGGATGGCTTGATAAGAGCGTTGCTCTATGGACACTCCGATTAAACATCATTTATCACCTGACACACTCTCTCCCGTAGAGAGAGACGCTTGCCATGTTCAAGGAAACAATGTGGTGGATCAATTGAAAGACTTGGAACTTCCGTCAATCAAAAGACAGCGTTGAAGGTGATACAACATGTTTAATTTACATCACAAGTCTGACCTGCTTGAAATTGAACGATTTACTTGTGCGCTGACCGAGGCCAAAGCCAAGTTGGCGGCGATCAGCCGCTCCATGGCCATGATCGAATTCTCCCCCGACGGCATCGTCCTCGACGCCAATGAAAACTTTTGCCAGACCATGGGCTACACGGCTGATGAAATTCGAGGCAAGCACCATCGGATCTTTTGTGAGGAAGCGTTCTACCGCAGCGAGGAGTACGCCAAGCTCTGGCGCGACCTGGCGCGCGGCGAGCCCATCAGCGGGACCTTTGTGCGCCTCGACAAGAGCGGCCACGAGATCTGGCTCGAGGCCAGTTACATGCCGGTGCTGGGCCCCGACCGTCAGGTGCAGAGTGTGATCAAGGTGGCGGCGGACATCTCGCAACGGGTCCACACCGAGCATGAAAACCAGAGCCTGCTCAACGCCATCGGCCGGTCCATGGCGGTTATCGAGTTTTCCCCGGACGGCAAGATCCTCACCGCCAACGAAAACTTCCTCAAGACCATGGGCTATTCGCTGAACGAGATCGTCGGGCAGCACCACAGCATGTTCTGCCATCGCGCCGAAGCCGAGTCTCAGGCCTACAAATCGTTCTGGGCCTCACTCAACCGCGGCGAGTACCACTCCCACCGTTTCGAGCGGGAAAACAAATACGGCCAAACCGTATTCCTGGAGGCGTCCTACAACCCGCTGTTCGATGCCAAGGGTCGCTTGTACAAGGTGGTCAAGTTCGCCAGCGACATCACCCCGCAGATGAACACCTTGCAGACCGCTGCCGACTCTGCCCATAGCACCTCGGTGCAGAACGACGCCTGCGCGCAGAAGGGCTCGAAGGTGGTACAGCAGACGGTGCAGATCATCGAGGAGATCTCCAGGGACCTCAATGAAGCTGCGCGCAGTATCGATGCGGTGAACAAGCAGTCCGACATTATCGGCACCATCGTCCAGACCATCCGCGGTATTGCCGATCAGACCAACCTGCTGGCGCTCAACGCGGCGATCGAGGCGGCCCGGGCCGGCGAACATGGACGGGGCTTTGCCGTGGTCGCGGACGAGGTGCGTAGCCTGGCGGCGCGAACCAGCCAGGCGACCCTGGAAATTGTCGAGGTGGTGCGCAAGAACCACGATCTGTCACTCAGTGCGGTGACCAGTATGCAATCAAGCCTCAGCCGCACCGGGCTCGGGGTGGAGTTGGCGAATGAGGCCGGTTCGGTGATCCTGGAAATCCAGCAGGGTTCGCGGCATGTGGTGGATGCCATCAGCCAGTTCAACTCGACCTTGCAGCTGCAATAAAGCGTGGCGGCACAATAAAAAAGGGTTCCCGAGGGAACCCTTTTTCAATGCCGCGACGATTAAAGCGCAGCGAGGAACTTGTCCGCGACTTGCGGCGTGGTGACGCTGTCGGCTTTCTCGGCCTGAGCCAGCTTCATCTTGTCTTCGATGCGCTGGGCAATTTCCTTGCCGATGGCCAGTTGCTGCTCCGGCGGCATGGTTTTTATGTCGTCTTCGGTAAGGCCCAGTTCCTTGAGGACACTGTCGCGCATCCGCTGCTCGGGACTTTTGCTCATGTAGTCCTTGAAGTCAGTCATCGCGGTGCTTTGCGTCGCGGTGGTGGCTGCAGGCGTGCTGGTGGTCGGCGGGGTGGCCTGCAACAGTACGCGAGTCTTGGCGAACGCCGCGTTGACGTTGTCGGTCACGGTGTTGCTGGCTTGTTGCGTGGCCTGGGATGCCTGGAACGTCGCGGCGTTCTGCACGTTTTGCATCATGCCGCTGTACAGGGCGCTGGCGGCAGCCGTGGTCGGATCCATATCGGTTCGCTGGGAGGGTTGCACCGCAGCGGTTTTCTGTGCGTTGACCAACATGATTGGGCACCTGGTGGTAATGGCTATATCTGGCTAACAAGCAATTTACATACCGATAAACCCAATCCTTATATATCAAGGGCTTGAGTGGCTTGCCCGCTCGCGGTCCAGGCTTGAGGCGGACAAGCCTTGCCGCTTTACGGCAGCCGTCAGGCGCCTTGGCCGCCGCAGGCGGGTGGTCAGCCGCGCAGGAGGGGGTCGTTTCACGGGATGCCGTTGCAGCCATGGAGGCGGAAACCCGGGCGTTGCCCAAGGCGTTGGTAATACGCCATGACCGCGGGGTAGTCGGGGCGGGTCATGGGCGTCATCAGCCAGCGATTGACCGACAGCCCGAGCACAATATCGGCCAGGCTGAAGTGCGCGCCCGTAACGTAAGCCCCGGTGGCCGCCAGTTGTTGTTCAAAAATCGCCATCTTGCTGTTCCAACCTTGAATGCTGGCGCTGATCCGCTGCGGATCCTGGTATTCCGGGCTCTGCCGGACCCGGGCGGCGAAGGCGTAGCTCCAGGCCGGATTGAGCTCTGTGGCTTGCCAGTCCATCCATTGTTCGACCCTGGCCCGGGCGTGTGGCTCGCTGGGCAGCAGGTGGCTGTGGTGCGCCAGGTAGCGGCAGATGGTGTTGGATTCCCACAACGCGCCAGCGTCATCGATCAGCACCGGCACCTGGGCGTTGGGGTTGAGCTGAAGAAACTGCGGGCTGTGGGTCGACTGAAAGCCGCTGCCCCAGTCTTCACGCTCGTATGAAAGATCCAGTTCAGAGCAGGTCCACAGGACTTTCCTGACATTGATCGATGAAGCTTTACCGAGAATTTTGCGGGTCCCCATGACGCGTCCTTGGTTGTGCGTGGCTCCCGGAATCTACCAGCGTCGGCGTGCTGCTGTCGTTTGTTAACGGTGGCGCCTCAGCGGGCCTGCTGCGGTATCGGATCCGGCAGGGCCGAGGAGGGCAGGCCGAATACCCGGTCGAACAGCCAGTTGAAGGCAAAGGCGTAGCACGGGATAAACAGAATCAACGCGAGATCGAGCAGGAAGGCCTGCGTCAGGCTGATATTCATCCACCAGGCGATCAGGGGGATCAGGAACACAATCAGCGTCAGTTGGAAGCCCACGGCATGGGCAATGCGCCGTTTGACCGTGCGCGTGCGGGATGGCTGGCGACTTTCCCAGCGTTCGAACAGGCTGGTGTAGATGAAGTTCCAGGTCACCGCGATGCTGGTGATGACCACCGCCAGCGGCCCAGTGCTGTGGGGCGAAGTGCCGGACAGCAGGGCCAGGCCCAGGGCCGAGAAGGTCATGCCGAACACTTCGAACAACGCCACATACACCAGTTTGCGCTTCACGCCTTGCATGGTTTTTCCTCGGTATTAAATGCATCAGGCCAGCCTGTAGGCTGCGTGTGGCTGGCGAAGGGCGCAAACCATAGCTTCAATATGCATGACAGAAAAAGTCAGTAGCTTTCAGTTTCTCTGATAGGTTGCGCCGATGAATTTTTCCAGTGACAGCATCCAGTTGTTCCTCGCCGTGCTTGAGCGCGGCTCGTTTTCCGCCGCTGCCCGGTCCCTGGGCAAGGTGCCTTCGGCGGTAAGCATGGGTATCGCCAACCTTGAGGCCGAGCTCGGTTACGCCTTGTTCGATCGCAGCCATCGCGAGCCGGTGCCAACGCCCCAGGCCTTGACCCTGGCGCCCCATGCACGGTTGATCGCCGACCAGCTCCAGCAACTCCAGGTGCATGCCATCGAGCTGTCCCTGGGGTTGGAAAGCCGGCTGTCCATTGGTGTGGTGGATGATCTGGACAAGCGCCGGGTACTGGCGGCGATCAAGCTGATTGCCGAGCGCTACCCGTTGCTGGATGTCGAAGTGCTGACCGCGCCCCAGGATGACGTGCTGCAGCTGCTGCACAGCGGACGGGTCAGCGTCGGGGTGACGTTCGCCGAATTGGGGGTGAGTGCGCGGCAGTTTTTCCAGTTCGTCGGCAGCGAGCAAATGACCGCCTGTGTCTCGGCCCGGCATTCACCCTTTGCCGGGCCGGACGAGCCGCTGTACCTGGAAGAGCTGATCAAGTCGCGGCAGGTGGTGGTGGCCAGCCGGGACTTGCCGATCAGCGACGGTCGGGCGCTGGTGGGCGAGTCGTTCTGGCGCACCGACAGCCTGGCCATGGCCCTGGACATGGTTGAGTCCGGCCTGGGCTGGGGCAATTTTGCGCTGTCGGTGATCGAACCCTGGCTGGCGGCCGGCCGGCTAAAGCGTCTGAGGTTCAAGAACATCGAGAACGGCTTGCTGCTGCCGGTGCACGCGGTGTGGCTGAAAAACCAGCCGCTGCAAAAGGCCGCCCTGGCCTTTGTGCAATTGATGAGTGGCGAGGATCCGGCGCTGAATTAGAGTTTGGGGTGAGCTGCGGCGTTGGTGTTCAGGCCGTGTTTCTATGCAGTGCTTTGGGTGGATATGCCCTTATCACCGCAGTTTCGAGAGTAAGACACTTTTCGGGAGAAGCGTAATGCTGATGAATGAGCCAAATGAACCAATCGATGAGAACGCTGCTGAGATCAATGGAGCGATTGAAGCGGTTAATGCTGCTTTTCTAGAAGCAGAGCGCCACGAGCGAGTTGTTGCCAATCTCTTCGGTTGGATGGATTTCGCTGAAAAAACACTAGGCGCTATCGAGGGGTTCCGGGAGCGAGTCGGTCTTGTACCAAGTTTGCTTGCGGTAATGACCGACGAACCACGCTGGCATTTTTTGCGAGGTTCCCAGTATTGCGCGGTTATGGCGGCCTACGAGCGGTTTGTGCACGAGGTGTTCGAGCTGATGATTTTTAGCGACGAACATTTTCAGTGCGTCAAAAAAGTATTGGCGAGCGACTGGCCGAAAAATGACAAGCATGATCAGCATGTCGTATTGAGCGGTCTGAAAAAGAAAAGCATCGATGTTTTAAGCCAGGAAGGACTGGCAGAAGTTTTCCGTAAAACAACGCTGAATGACGCGACAAGAATCGCCTCCTCGGTTGAAAAACTGTTCGATCTGAAGTTTCCTGTGCCGCAACGTTTTGACCTGGTGTGCAACATCAGAAATGTATTCACGCACAACGCTGGGGTAGGCGATGACGGTCAGTTGCAGACTTTATCGCTGGGCGATGTCGAACAACTGATCGAGGAGGTAGATGGTTTGGTGGCCGCTTATGCCACGGCGCTTATGAAAAAGGCCGAGGCGGCGATAGGCATCTGAGTTCAGCTCCGGCGATGGTCTCGTTTCAGGTACTTTCGCGCACCCGCAATTCGAACCCCATGTCCACCACCGGCTTGGCCACGGTATTGCCGGCCATCAGGGTCAGCATCTGCTCTGCGGCGCGGCGGCCGATGGCTTCGCGCGGGGTGCTGATGCTGCTCAGGCGCGGCACCATGTGTTCGGAGGAGGGCAGGTCATTGAAGCCCAGGATCGCCACCTGCTGCGGGACCTTGATCCCGTGGCGCAGTGCTTCGAGCAGCGCGCCCTGGGCCAGGTCGTCGTTGCCGAAGAAGATCGCGTCCACCTGGGGGTGGCTGTGCATCATCTGTAAAAATAGCTCGCCGCCCAGGCCCACGGATGACGGACGCGGGGTTAGCAATTCGAGGTCGGGGTCATACAAACCGGCTTTTTGCAGGGCCCGACGAAAACCTTCGCCACGCAGCAGGGTGCGTTGATCCAACTGGGCGCCGATGTAGGCCAGGCGCTTGCGACCCCGGGACAGCAGATGTTCGGCCGCGGTCTCGCCCGCGCTCAATTGCGAAAAACCAACGCAGTTCAGGCCGGCGCCGGGGTCCAGTTCCATCATGTAGACGCAGGGAATGTTGTTCGCCTCGATCATCCGGCGAGCGCTCTCGGTGCGGTCGAAACCGGTCAGTAACAGGCCCCGGGGCTGATAGGCCAGGTAGTTGCGCAGCAGGTTTTCTTCTTCATCGCGGGAGTAGTGGTAGTTGCCGATCAGCACCTCGAAGCCTTTGGGGCGCAGCACCTGATGGATGGCTTCCAGGGTTTCGATAAACAGCAGGTTGGACAGCGAAGGCACCAGCACCACCACCGAATGGCTCTGGGCCGAGGCCAGGGCGCGCGCGGCGGAGTTGACCACATAGTTGAGTTCAAGGGCGGCCTGCTGGACTTTTTCCACCAGCTCAGCGGCCACGCTGCTGATGCCACGCAGGGCGCGCGACGCGGTGATCGGGCTGACCCCGGCCAGGCGTGCGACTTCATTGAGGGTCGGGCGTCCCGTGGTACGGGTATTTTTATCGTTCTTGTGAGTGGTCATCAGACGGCTTGCCAAACAAAATTCAAGTCACTAAGGTAGCGCTGTCTCGAAACAGCTGCAAATGTGTGAGCGTGGGTTGCCTGACCCGCGCTCTTTGGTTTCGGGGCCTATATACGCGGCAACCCACAAAAATGACAAGAAGGCGTCGGCAGAAACTATTTTTGCACTAGAGTTTCCAAGAGCGAAGGTAGCGCTGTCTGCGTGTTGAGGTGTTACATGAGTCAACCCATCACCGCCCTGGTCATCATGGGCGTTGCCGGCTGCGGCAAGTCCAGTGTCAGCGAGGCCTTGTGCCAGCACAGCGGCGCCACAGCCATTGAAGGCGATACGTTTCACCCTGCCGCCAACATCGCCAAGATGAGCGCCGGTGTTCCCCTGGACGACGACGACCGTGCCGGCTGGCTCGACAGCCTGTGCGATGAATTGCGCCGCGCCCTGGCCGCCGGTCAGATACCGGTGCTGACCTGTTCGGCGCTCAAGCGCAAATACCGCGACCGCCTGCGCAGCGCCACGCCGGGCCTGGGTTTTGTATTTCTCGAGCTGACGCCCGAAGTGGCGGCTGACCGGGTATCCCATCGCCCTGGCCACTTTATGCCGTCGACCCTGATCGACAGTCAGTTCGCCACCCTCGAATCGCCGGTGGGCGAGGCCCTGACCCTGGCGCTGGATGCTTCGAAACACAGCGTCGATGAGCTGGCCGAGCAAGCCCACCACTGGTGGCTCGAACACGGTTTGAAACGTGCGGTATGAATTCGATCTCAATAGATAGCGCTGTCCTGATGGCTGGCGAATTACCCGTTTTAATAACAACAACAATCAGGAGACACCCCTAATGTTTGGCATGTCCCACGAGACGTTCCTGCTGCTTGACGCAGTGGTCACGGTGATCGGGCTTATTGTCCTGATCACCAAGTTCAAGCTGCACCCCTTCATTGCCTTGATCATCGCTGCGGCGTTTCTCGGCCTGACCTCGGGCATGCCCATCGGCACCATTATCAAGGCGTTCCAGGACGGCTTTGGTGGCGTGCTCGGGTTTGTCGGCATCATCCTGGCCCTGGGCACCATGCTCGGCAAAATGATGGCTGAATCGGGAGGGGCGGATCAGATCGCCCAGACCCTGATCCGGGCGTTCGGCAAGGACAAGGTGCAGTGGGCCATGATGTTCGCCGCGTTCCTGGTCGGCATCCCGCTGTTCTTTGAAATCGGCTTTGTGCTGCTGATTCCCCTGGTGTTTATCGTCGCCCGACGCACCGGTGTGTCGATCATCAAGATCGGCATCCCCCTGCTGGCCGGCCTCTCTGCGGTGCACGGCCTGGTGCCGCCGCACCCCGGTCCATTGCTGGCAATCGGCGTGTTTGGTGCCGATATCGGTAAAACCATTCTCTATGGCCTGATCGTGGCGCTGCCGACGGCGATCATTGCCGGTCCGATCTACGGCACCTTTATTGCCAAGTACATTCCGGGCCACGCCAATCAGGAGCTGGTCGATCAATTGGCCCGCGAGCCGGATTCGGCCGAGCTGCCGAGCTTCGCCATCACCCTGGTGACGGTGCTGCTACCGGTGTTCCTGATGCTGCTGAAAACCTTTGCCGACGTCGCCCTGCCGGATGGCAACTTCTTCCGCACCTGGATGGACATGATCGGTCACCCGATTTCGGCACTGCTCCTGGCGTTGTTGCTGTCGCTGTACACCTTTGGCGCGCGCCAGGGCATCGATTCCAAGCGCATTCTCAAGCTGCTGGATGCGAGTCTGGCGCCGACCGCCGCGATCATTTTGATCATCGGTGCCGGTGGCGGCTTCAAGCAGATGCTGGTGACCAGTGGCGTGGGTGATGTGATCGGGCATATGGCGGTCAACGCCCAGATCTCGCCGATCCTCCTGGCTTGGCTGGTGGCAGCGGTGATCCGCATTGCGACCGGTTCGGCGACCGTGGCCACCATTACCGGTGCGGGCATCGTGGTGCCGGTGGTGGGGATGATCCCCGGGGTCAACCGTGAGCTGCTGGTGCTGGCCACCGGTGCCGGTTCGTTGATTCTCTCCCACGTCAACGACGCCGGGTTCTGGCTGGTCAAGCAGTACTTCAACATGACCGTGGCCGAAACGTTCAAGACCTGGACCGCGATGGAAACCATCCTCTCGGTAGTGGGCCTGATCTTTATCCTGCTGCTGTCGCTGGTGGTCTGACCCACGCTTGCAGCCGCTGCCCCGGGTGGCGGTTGCACAGGCATAAAAAAACCGCATCGCTGCGGTTTTTTTGTGGCTGGGTATCAGGTCTCAGACGCTTTTACTGACCAGGCCGTCGGCGCGGAACATACCGCGAATACCACGTACCGCCTGGCGGATACGGTCCTGGTTTTCGATCAGGGCAAAGCGCACATGGTCGTCGCCGTACTCGCCGAAACCCACCCCTGGCGAGACGCAGACCTTGGCCTCGGCCAGCAGCTTCTTGGCGAACTCCAGGGAGCCCAGGTGGGCATAGGCTTCGGGGATCTTGGCCCAGACGTACATCGAGGCTTTCGGGTTTTCGACCATCCAGCCCAGCTCGTGCAGGCCCTTGACCAGCACATTACGGCGCTGCCGATACTGCTCGGCAATGTCCTTGACGCACTGTTGATCGCCTTCCAGCGCGGCAATTGCCGCCACCTGCAACGGGGTGAAAGTGCCGTAGTCGTGGTAGCTCTTGATCCGCGCCAGGGCGTTGACCAGCTCCGGGTTGCCGACCATGAAACCGATACGCCAGCCGGCCATGTTGTAGCTCTTGGACAGGGTGAAGAACTCCACCGCAATGTCCTTGGCTCCCGGCACCTGCATGATCGACGGGGCTTTCCAGCCGTCGTAGACGATGTCGGCGTAGGCCAGGTCATGCACCACCAGTACGTCGTACTGCTTGGCCAGGGCGATCACTCGCTCGAAAAAGTCGAGCTCCACGCACTGCGCGGTGGGGTTGGATGGGAAGCCCAGAATCATCATTTTCGGCTTGGGGATCGAGCCGCGAATCGCCCGTTCCAGCTCGGCGAAGAAGTCCACTCCCGGAATCAGCGGCACCGAACGTACCTGGGCCCCGGCAATCACCGCGCCGTAGATATGGATCGGGTAGCTTGGGTTGGGCACCAGTACCGTGTCGCCCTGGTCCAGGGTCGCCAGCATCAGGTGCGCCAGGCCTTCCTTGGAGCCGATGGTGACGATGGCTTCTTCTTCTGGGTCGATATCGACCTCGTAGCGATCCTTGTACCAGCGGGAAATCGCCCGGCGCAGGCGTGGAATGCCGCGGGACGTGGAATAGCCGTGGGTGTCTTCGCGCTGGGCGACGGTGACCAGTTTTTCGACGATATGCGGCGGTGTGGGGCCGTCGGGGTTACCCATGCTCAAGTCGATGATGTCTTCGCCGCGCCGACGCGCAGCCATCTTCAGCTCGGCAGTGATATTGAAAACGTAAGGGGGGAGTCGATCTATGCGCGCAAAGCGGCGCGGCGAACCTTGGTCTGCCATTGTTGCCTCTGGTACGTAAGCGCCCGGAACCGTCCGAGCGACGTTGGCCACTGCGGTGGCCTGCGGCGCTGACGATAAGGGCGCGGCTGGCAGCTTGTCCAGAGGGCGGCGATTATTTTTTGTGACGCCATAGGGGTATTTGTGAGGCGCAGTGGTTTACCGCTATAACGTGCACGCTTTTTGCCTTAGGGTCATTACGAAAATTCGCCGAGCAAAGATCAGGCAAGGCAAAAACAGGCGAGGAAGCGGAGTGTAGGGGCCTACATGAGCATTCCGAGCCTGTTTTTAACGCAGCATGATCGAAGCGCAGGTCGTTTTCGTAATGACCCTAGCAAGTGGTGCCCCTGGCGGGACCACTTGAACAACTGCCTCGAACGGGATGAATGATGGAGTTTACCAGCGGCTTTCTGCTGAGCCTTTCGCTGTGCCTGGACATCGGCGTGGCCAATATCGCGATGATCACCCTGGCCATGCAGCGCGGCTATTTTCAAGGCTTCTGCCTGGGCCTGGGGACCTGTGTCGGCGACCTGATCTATGCCGTACTGGCTCTGGCCGGAATGACCGTTTTGCTGCAGTACGAGAGCGTGCGCTGGGTACTGTGGGTCGGGGGCTCGGCGCTGCTGGTGTATTTCGCGGCGAAGATGATCTATTCGGCGATCCACCACAGTTCGGTGCTGGCCGAGGCGGGTGAGGCGGACAACGGTTCGCCGCGCAAGGAGTTCTTTCGCGGGATCTTCCTGGCCATGTCATCCCCCAGCGCGATCCTCTGGTTCGCTGCGGTGGGCGGTACCCTGATCGCCCGATCCGGGGGCGGTGGCATCGCCAGCTCGGGGCTGTTCCTGGCCGGGTTCTTCTGCGCCGGGCTGGTCTGGACCATGGGCCTGTGCCTGGCAGCGACCCAGGGCGGAAAATTACTCGGCGACAAACTGCTGCGTTATTCCTACCTGGCATCTGCGGCGATCTTCTGCTATTTCGCGGTCTACGTGATCCTATCCGGCTATCAAGAATTTATCGGCGGCGGCGTTGTGGCAGAACTTCCAGCACTCTGACGGAGCCATTCGGGTTTGGCCTCTATACTTGCAGCCGAACCCGTTTTCTACCGGTAGGAGTGGTTTTTCATGGATGAGCTAAAACAGGGCATCGTCTCGCAACCGCGCTTCGAAAGAGGGCGTTTTCTTCTGCTCGCCGGTTTGGGCGGGCGTTACGATCAAGCCAGCGCCGCGAGTATTCCCCAACTCTGGGAGCAGTTTGCACCCCATATCGGGCAGGTGCCGGGCCAGGTGGACGACGTGACCTACGGCATCTGCTGCAACGCCGATGGCCAGGGCGCGTTCGACTACGTGGCTGGGGTCGAGATCAGCAGGCTCGACGACTTGCCCGAACGATATCGTTGGGTTGAAGTGCAGCCGCAGCATTACGCGGTGTTCGAGCATCAGGGGCCGTTGCAGTTCCTGCCGCAGACTTTTCACTACATCTGGAAAACCTGGCTGCCGCAGTCCGGGCGCGAGGCGGCGGATGCGCCGGAGTTCGAGCGTTACAGCGCCGACTTCAACCCGGCCACCGGCGACGGTGTGTTGGAGATCTGGCTGCCGCTCAAGACCGACTGAGCCGTTTCCATAGGCACCCTGGCCGGCGCTGCACGGGGCCGCAGCCAGGGGCGTTCAGCGCTGTTTTTTATCGCGCCGTTCGTGCAGGAAGTCGATGTACAGGGTGATGAAACCGAAGGTGCTGATGGCAAACAACAGAAGCAGGCCGATTTGGGTATTGCTCATGGACAAGGCTCCGATACAGGAGGCGGGCGCCCGACCCGTTGCAGGCCGGGAGCGCGCGCCGGGGACTGATAAATAGCCCTGTCGCCAGGCCTTGACCAGCGTGTATATGAAGGTTTTACGGGCTGGCGAAGGATCCATATGCACTTGATACGCCCCGGCTTTTTTGTCCGACGGGCAGGCGGGTAATGGCCTGGCGTTGGTAGAATCCGCACCTGCCCCTTTTACCCGCCCGAGGTCTCCGTTACCCGCCATGAATGCTTCCAGCCTTGAGATTCGCCAGGTCCTGCCCGCCGATCTGGACCGTTGTTTCGCCATCGAAACCCTGGCCTATGAGGGTGATGAAGCCGCCACCCGGGACAAGATCGCGACCCGCATCGCCACCTGGCCCACCGGCTTTATCGTGGCGGAAGTGGACGGAGTGATCGCCGGATTTATCAACTCCGGCGCAGCCTTTGAGGTGGAAATGGCCGATGAGGCGTTCAAGGAACTGATCGGCCACGACCCGGCCGGTCCCCATGTGGTGATCATGTCGGTGGTGGTGCACCCGGACTACCAGGGCCTGGGCGTGGCGCGGCACCTGCTGCAGGCGTTTATCGGCAACATGCGCGAACTGGGCAAGGCCAGCATCCACCTGATGTGCAAGGAGCGGCATGTGCCGTTGTACCAGCGCTTCGGCTTCGTCTACTGCAAAGCCTCGGCGTCGGACCACGGCGGCATGGCCTGGCACGAAATGGTGCTTGAACTGTAGGCCTACGGCCTTAGAAATTCAGCGTCATCCGGCGCTCATAGCCGATACGGCCCTTGTAGGCCTCGCCGCTGTCGACCCAGCCCTGTTTCAGGTAGAGCTTGAGTGCTGCCTGGTTGTCGGCATCCACCGACAGCATCAACCCCTTGAGTTCCGGCCAGGCCAGGCGTGCCGCTTCGGGCAGCGCTTGCAGGCAGGCCTGGCCGTAGCCCCGGCCCTGGACCCGGTGATCGACTTGCAGGGCATGCAAGGTGGCGGTGCCAGCGCTGGCCCAGTGCGGCAGGAATGGCCCGTGCTTGAGCAGTAGAAACGCCACCGGCCGCTCTTCGGCGAGCAGGGCAAAGCCCTTGATCCCCGGCTCCGGTGCCTTGAGCAAGGTATGCAGAGCGGTGTAGATGTCGCCGGAAAAAGCCTTTTGTTCCGGGTGTACTTCAAGGCCGTCGAGTTGTTCGCGCTGGGTGGCGTCGAGCTGTTCGTAAGGCACCAGTCGGGTAGTCAAGGTACTGTCCGTGTTGTTTTTAGGGGGGCAGCGATTTTAGCGATTTGCGGTGCGTGCGCATTTTTTTTCTTGGGCAATTCGATTGGCGGATCGTGCAGACGACTAAGGGTGTTTTCACTCATATGCAAAGTGCTAACCCCCGTTTCGACCTGCAGCCCTGATCGTCGGTTTTTTCGGCAAAGCGCCCAGCAGCGGCCATAGTTGATCAGCTCGATCATGGAGAGCCCCATGAAATACCTCTGCCTGGTCTGCAGCGACGAACAGTGGCCGCATGCTTGCCGCCAAGGCGCTGGCAGCATCGCCCGGTGCGTCAATTGAATCCCTGATAACAAGCATAAACAGGAGTTTGACCATGACTCATGCGCAAGTGGGCCACGCGCCTGCCCAGTACCCATTGTCCATTAGCCGTTTGATCGACGCGCCTCGAAGTAAGGTGTTTCGCGCCTGGACCGAGCCGGCCTTGCTCACCCAATGGTGGGGGCCCCACGGCATGACCACGCCGGAGTGCGAGATGGACCTGTGGGTCGGAGGCCAGTTTCGCACCCTGATGCGCGCGCCGGACGGCCAGGAATACCCGACCATGGGGGTGTTCCTGGAGATCGTCGCGCCACGCCGGCTGGTGTTTACCGACGCCTTTCTCCCGGGCTGGATTCCCTCGGCCAAGCCCTTCATGACCGCCGAAGTGACGTTCGACGAAGTCGACGGCAAGACCCTCTACACCGCTCGCGCCATGCACTGGAGCGAAGCTGATCAGAAGGCCCATGAGGCGATGGGTTTTCATGAGGGCTGGGGGCAGAGCCTGGATCGATTGGTGACTCTGGTCACCCAAGGCATGCCGGACTGATGCCCAGGCACCGTAGGATGCCTGAGGAAATAGGGCCGTTCTTCAGGCCTGCTGGCGCGTAGCCGCCAGGACGATTTCGCGGATGCACACATTCTGCGGTTGTTCGTAGGCAAACTTGATCGCCCCGGCCACATCGTTGGCGCTGAGCACGGTGCCGCCCATGTCCTGTTTCCAGGCCTGGTAGCCGCTCTTGATCGCCTCGTCGGTGGTGTGGCCGAGCAGCTCGGTCTCCACCGCGCCGGGGGCGATGGTGATGACGCGCACGTTATGCGGCGCCAGTTCTTCGCGTAGGTTTTCCGACAAACCATGCACCGCGAACTTGGTGCCCACATACGCCACGTGATTGGGGAAGGTCTTGCGTCCGGCCACCGAGCTGATGTTGATGATGGTCCCGCGTTGGCGTTCGCTCATGCCGGCCACCACCGCGTGGATGCCATTGAGCAGGCCTTTGACGTTGACGTCGAGCATCTGGTCCCACTGCGTCGGGTCCTGTTTGCTGATCTCGCCGAGCAGCATCACCCCGGCGTTATTGATCAAGCCATCGGCCGGGCCGAACTGCGCTTCTGCGTCCTTGACCGCAGCCAGCACCGCAGTGCGATCGCTGATATCGACCCCACGGCTGATGCAGTGGGGCAGGTTCAGGGCCTGCAGGCGCTCGATGCGCCGGGCCAGCAGCAATAACGGGTGGCCGGCGGCTGACAGCAGGCGGGCGGTGGCTTCGCCGATGCCGGAACTGGCTCCGGTAATGATGATGAGTGGCTTGCTCATGGGAAACTCCTGGAATAATAAAAACCAATGACTGAAGCAGGCTGGCAGTATATTTAGTCGCCTGTTCGCTGAAAAATGCCTTATTCCTCTGTCTGTTATCGGAATTTCCTATGGATATTCGCCACCTAAAAGCGTTTCTCGCGGTGTTTGAAGAGCGCAACATCACCGCCGCGGCGCAACGTCTGTTTATCAGCCAGCCGACCCTGTCGGTGACCATCAAACAGTTGGAGCAGGAGCTGGGTGCGGCCTTGTTTCTGCGTCAGCCGCGTGGGGTTGAAGTCAGTGACGAGGCGCGAGTGCTGTACCCCCAGGCGCGGCGCATGGTGGCCGAAGCCGAGGCCTTGAGCCGGTTGTTTCGCGCCGGCGAAAACCGTGCGCCGCTGGTGCTGGGGGTGGAGGGCGATATCGCTGACAGTCAGATCGAAGCCTTTGTGCGCCTGGCCCATCAGGGCCTGCCAAACCTGTTACTGACCCTGCAGGAAGGTTGCGTCGGCGATGCCCGGCTGGCGGTTGAAGAGTTGTGCTGCGAAGACGAATTGTTCCTGCCACTGTGGGAAGAGCCCTATGTGATGGCCTTGCCCGTGGAGCATGCGATGGCCCGCGACGAAGGCCGCGCGTGGGTGCCGATCAAGGACTGGATCACCTGTCCGCAGCATGTGTCCCATCAGCGCCTGATGGCGCTTTATGGGCGGTCGCCGGAAGCGGTGGCTGGGCATGCCGGGTCCCTGAAACAGGCGATGCACCTGGTCGCGGCCGGCGTGGGCGTGGCCATGCTGCCACTGTCCCTGGCCCAGGGGCACCCTGGCGTGGTGACCCGCGCCCTGCACCTGCCGGCCCCCAGTCGGCGCGTTGGCCTGTGCTACGCCGCCCAGGCGCTGGAGTTGCCGACCTTGCGCGGGCTGCACGACTACTTCCTCACCCACCGTCCCGCCCCCCTTGCGGCATAAACCGCCGAGCATCCGCTGCCTCCCGGCAACGGGATGGTGCTGTAGCCGCGGACGAGCCCGCGAGGCTGCGCTGGCCCGAATGGGCGCTAGAAGGGTGTCAGGTGCATTGCGCCGGGATTGCGGGCCAGCGCAGCCCCCGGCAACGGGAGGTCAACCCCTTACTCAAGCATCTGCCCCAGCAGCCAGCTCCCTGCGGGGCCGGGCGGGTGCAGGCGTGACCAGAGCGCATCCACCGCCACCTGGCGTGGCCAGCCGCGGGCGTCGAGCTCGTGCAGGCTGCCCGCGCCGAAGCGCTCCACCAGCCAGCGTGGCAGGGGCGCCCAGCCGAAACCGCCCTGGGCCATTTCCAGCAGCATCAGGTAGCTGGGTGCCGACCAGACGCGGCCACGGGCACGGCTTTCGTAAGGGTTGATCACCGTCGCCAGACGCAGTTCGCGATGCTGCTGCAAGGTCTCCTTGTCGACCTTGGCGAGGCTCGCCAGGGGATGTTCCGGCGACACGAACAAGGCGATCTCGGTGCGTTCATCGACCGTGGCCGAATCCAGGTCCGTCGGGTAGCTGGGCTGCATTTCGGCGAAGGCGATCTGCGCGCGACCGCGTTGCACCAACTCGATCAAGTCTTCGCATTCGGCGATCAGGCATTCCAGTTCCAGGTCCGGATAGCGTTGTTCGAATGCCCGGAGGGAAGACTCGAAGCGGTCCGACTGATAGGTGTCGGACAGCGCCACCGTCAGCTTGGCCTCGACGCCCCGGGACAGTTGGCTGGCGGCCATTTCCAGGCGACTGGTGGCCGCCAGGATCTCTTCGGCGCGCTGCAACAGCACATGCCCGGCGGGAGTCAGCCCGGGCTTGCGACTGCTGCGATCGAACAACTGCACATCCAGGTCGATCTCCAGGCTGGCCACGGCAGCACTGATGGTCGACTGACTTTTGCCCAGCTTGCGGGCGGCGGCGGAAAACGAGCCCTGGGTGGCGGCCTGGACAAACGCCAGGAGTACTTCATGTGAGGCCATAAACTATCGCCTTGGTCGATGGTTATTGGTTATGAAGTATCGGTAGTCGGGTGGATCATGGCAACCACATTCACCCACGGAGCCGGACCATGAGTCCCCATAAATCCTTGAAAGAGCGCGTTGCCCAAGCCGTTGGTTTTGAAGTGCTGGCGTTGTTGCTCTGTACGCCGTTGCTGGCCTGGTTGCTGGACAAGCCCCTGGTGAACATGGGTGTGGTCACCTTGGGCATCGGCCTGATTGCCCTGGCCTGGAACGTGGTGTTCAACAGCGTGTTCGACCGCTTGCTCAAGCGCCTGGCGTTGCGCCATAGCCCCTGGACCCGGGTCTTGCACGCCCTGTTGTTCGAAGGTGGGCTGGTGGCGGTCAGCGTGCCGCTGATTGCCTGGTGGTTGCAGGTCAGCCTGTGGCAGGCGTTGCTGCTGGATCTCGGCGTGCTGCTGTTTTTCCTGCCATACACCTACCTTTACCACTGGCTGTACGACCTGGCACGGGAGCGCTTGATGCGGTTGCGAGTGGCGAACTAATACCACAGGCCTGGGTCATAAAGTCCGCTGCCGATAGCTGATCCGGGGTTACGGCAGCGGCGTTTCTTTAACCAGCAGCCCGTGCTTGAGTTGGCTATGCTGCATTGCAGCTTGCAACAGCCCGATGCCGAGCTTCGAGCGCGACATTCTTGGTGACGCCCGGAGCCCATCCGGCCTGGAGCATGGAACCGGCCGCGGTGATCATTGATAGAAACGATGTGCCGGTTCATGTAGCTGAACTCGCTGTTCCCTCGACTAGCTGAAGGCCATGACCCTTTCCCCATCCTGGATCATCTGCGAGCACTGCGATTCGCTGTACCAATCAGTGCCCCTCGCTAAAGGCCAGGCAGCCCAATGCGTGCGCTGCGGCGCGGTGCTGGCCAGGGCCAGCCGCTGGAGCGTGCAACAGCTGTTTGCGCTGTCGATTACCGCCGCCTTGCTGTTTGTGTTCGCCAATGCCTTTCCAGTGATCAAGATCAGCCTTGAAGGCCTGAGCAACGAAGCCACCCTCTGGCAGTCGGTCGAGGCCCTGGCTTATGGGCGGATCAGCCTGATCGCCGCCGTCACCGGGTTGACCATCATCCTTGCCCCCTGCCTGCAGATCATTCTGCTGTGCTGGTTGCTGGGTTTTGCCAATGTCGGCCGCGCCGCGCCGGGCTTCAAGACCTGCATGCGGACCCTGGAACACCTGCGGCCCTGGAGCATGCTCGAGGTCTGCCTGCTGGGCATCCTGGTGGCCATCGTCAAGCTGGCGGGGATGCTCGATGTGCACCCGGGCCTTGGGCTGTGGGCGCTGTCGATGTTGACGGTGCTGATCATCCTGATTTCCGGCAAAGACATCCGCCGGCTCTGGGACGACCTGGAGGGCCGCTATTGATGAGCGCGCCACCCTATGCCCGCGACCTGCAATTGATGCTCTGCCACACCTGCGGCCAGGTCTGCTCGCAAAGCGTCCACCACTGCCCGCGCTGCGATGGCGCCGTGCATCGGCGCAAGCCCAATAGCCTGACGCGTACCTGGGCCTTCCTGCTGGCGAGCCTGATTTTCTATGTCCCGGCCAACCTGTTGCCAGTCATGTACACCAACATGTTCGGCAGCGGCAGTGAGAACACCATCCTCAGCGGCGTCTACGAATTCTGGAGCCACGGCTCCTGGGACATCGCGCTGCTGATCTTTATCGCCAGTGTGGTAGTGCCCTGCATCAAGTTCTTTGTCCTGGCGACCCTCTTGATCAGTTGCCAGCGGCGCAGTCATTGGGCGATGCGCGAGAGGGCCAGGCTCTACCGTTTTATCGAAGTGATCGGCTACTGGTCGATGCTCGACGTGATCGTGGTCGCGCTGGTGGCGGCGTTGGTGCAGTTCCGGGCCCTGAGCTCGATCGAGCCGCGCATGGGCATTCTGTTTTTTGGTTTGGTTGTGGTGCTGACGATGTGGGCGGCCATGAGTTTCGATCCCCGGCTCATCTGGGATGTAGAGGTGGAAGATGTCTGATCATCCAGGTTCCAAGCAATCGCCTGCTCCAGGCACTCCGGCGGTCAGGACGCGGCGTTTCAACGTCTCCCTCGTGTGGTTGGTGCCGATTGTCGCGGCCTTGGTCGGGGTGTCGATGATGATCAACAACTCATTGTCGGCCGGGCCGCAGATCTCCATCAGTTTCCTGACCGCCGAAGGCCTGGAAGCCAACAAGACCCAGGTCAAATACAAGAACGTGGTGATCGGCAAGGTCACCGCCATTGCCCTGAGCGATGACCGCAGCAAGGTCAATGCCACCGTCGAACTGGATCAGTCGGCCCAGCCGTTTACCGCCGATGATTCGATGTTCTGGGTGGTGCGGCCACGTATCGGCGCCAATGGCATCTCCGGGGTCGATACCTTGCTTTCCGGGGCCTTCATCGGTGCCGACGCCGGGCACTCGGACAAGACCAGCAAGCAGTTCGTCGGCCTGGAAACCCCGCCGCCGGTGACCTACGGCCAGCAGGGCAAGCGCTTCACCTTGCACACCGATGACCTGGGCTCGCTGGACATCGGCTCGCCGGTCTATTACCGGCGGATCCAGGTCGGCCAGGTGATTTCCTATCAACTGGCCAGCGATGGCAAAGGGGTGGATGTGCGGGTGTTCGTCAACTCGCCCAATGACCAGTACGTCACCACCGATTCGCGCTTCTGGAACGCCAGCGGCGTGGACGTGACCCTGGGGGCCAACGGGCTCAAGGTCAACACCGAGTCCCTGTCGTCGATCCTGGCGGGCGGCATTGCCTTCGTTGAACCCAAGTACAGCCCGAACTCGGTGCCTGCGGCGGAAAACGCCACCTACGCCCTGTTCGACGACCAGGACACTGCCCTGGCACCGCCCGATGGCGAGCCGCGCTATATGCGCATGCGCTTTGACCAGCCGTTGCGCGGGCTGGCGATCAATGCGCCGGTGGAATTTCTGGGGGTGAACATCGGCAAAGTGGTGTCGATGAACCTGGATTTCGACGAGCAGAAAAAGGACTTCTGGACCGTGGTCGGGGTGGTGATCTATCCCAATCGCCTGGGCAAGGTTCAAGCAAAACTGATCAAGGAATGGGGCGGGGAGGACGAGGCGCGTTCGGCAGAACTGATCGCCGGCTTCGTCAAGCGCGGCCTGCGGGCCCAGGCGCGCAGCGGTAACCTGCTGACCGGGCAATTGCTGATTTCCCTGGACTTCATGCCCAACGCCAAGCCGGTCGTGTTTGACCAGAATGCCAAGCCGCTGGAGATTCCAACCGTGCCGGGCAGCCTCGACAAGCTGCAAGAGCAAGTGCAGCAAGTGGTCGAGAAAATCAGCAAATTGCCGCTGGAGGCCATCGCCAACAACCTCAACTCCAGCCTCGGGGAAATGAGCAAGACCCTGAAACAGGTCAACGGCGAGGTACTGCCGCAGATGCGCGATACCCTGGTGCAGACCCGGAAAACCTTGGCCAGCGCCAACGACAGCTTTTCCGAGGATTCGCCAGAGCGCCTGCGCTTGGGCCAGGCGATGGATGAAGTGCAACGCACGGCGCGTTCGGTGCGGGTGTTGACCGACTTCCTCAGCCGCCATCCCGAGTCGTTGATTCGCGGCCGCCTCAAGGACAATCAGCCGGACGCCTACAAATCCACGTCATCCTCTGTTCGTGAACCCGAGCCGGAAGCCCAGCCATGAAAACCCCCATCCTGTTGTTGAGTGCTGTAGTGGGCCTGGCGGCCTGCAGTTCGGCGCCGACCCGTTACTACACGCTGATGTCGCCCGTGGTCGAGGGGCGCGCGGCCGGCGTTGCGGCGCCGGGGTTTCAATTCGAGATGGCGACGGTGCGCATTCCGGCCCAGGTTGACCAGCCCCAACTGGTGGTGCGCCAGGATGGCGGAGCCTTGGCGATTCTGGAGACCCAGCGCTGGAGTGCGCCGCTGGTGGATGAGTTTCATGACGCCCTGGCCAGCCAACTGGAGGTGAGGTTGGGGACCCGCAACCTGGAAGGGCTGCCCAAACAGACCGGGCGCCCGGTGCTGTCGTTGCAGACGGATGTGCGCCGCTTTGATTCGTTGCCGGGGCGCTATGCCCTGATCGACGTCGTGTGGAGCCTGCGCCTGCGCGGCGAGGGCGCACAGGCCCGCAGCCTGACCTGCAGCAGCCAGATCCGCCAGCCGGCCGGTGTCGAACTGGAGGCGTTGGTATTGGCCCACCAGCAAGCCATCGGGCAATTGGCGCAGAGCATCGCCAGTACCGCACGCCGCTGGACGCAAGTGCCGTCCACCGCCTGCCCTTGAGCCTGATCAGCGCCGAGCTGACAACTGCTGGGGTGCCAGAAACGCGTCATGGAAGTAATCGCGCAAGGCCTGCATCGCCGGGGTGAAGTCCCGCTCGCGGTGCCAGGCCAGGCCCACGCTCATGGGCGTGACCGGGTCGGTGACGGTCAGGGTCTCGATGCGCTTGCCTTCCAGTGACCAGGGGCGGTGCACCAGGTCGGACAGAATCGCCACCCCGCTGCCGTTGGCCACCATGCTGCGCACCGCTTCCACCGAGCTGGTGCGCACCCGGACCTTGGGTTGCTGCCGGGCGTGCTCCCAGTAGCGCATGGCACTTTGTTCGGCCTCATCCACCGTGAGCAGGATGTAGGGCTCGCGGGCCACGTCGGCCAGGCTGACCGCCGCGCGCTCGCACAGCGGGTGGTGGCTGGGCAGCCACAGGCGCCGCTCGGAGTTGAACAGAATCTCCGAGACGATAGCCGGGTGGGTGAGGTTGGCGGTCAGCACCACCGCCATGTCGAAGCGGCCTTCCAGCAGGCCTTGTTCAATGGACTGGCGCTCCTGCTCGTGGACCTCGATGGTCACGTCCGGGTGCCAGTGTTCCAGGCGTTGCAGGTGATGAGGCAGGAAGTAACCGATCACCGTGTAGCTCGCGGCCAGGCGCAACACGCCGCTGGCGCGGTAGTCCGGCAGCGGACTGTTCAAGGCGTCGTCGACGCTGCGCAGAATCACGTAGGCGCGGTTGAGGAAATGCCGCCCGGCATCAGTCAGGCTCATGCCCTGGGCCGAGCGTACGAACAACTGCACCGCGAGCATGGCTTCCAGTTCCTTGATCGCCGTGGTCACCGCCGACTGGGAAATATTCAGGTGAATCGCCGCCTGGGAAATCTGCCCGATCTCGGCGGTGGCCACAAAGTAGCGCACTTGGCGCAACGTCAAAGACATCAACAACTCCTCACTCATAACTCGGTTAACCGGTGCTGCCTGTCGCCGCTGCCGAGCTCCGCGAGGCTGCGCTGTCCCAAACAGGCACCGATAAACCCGGAGAGCGGCATCGCCCATCGAGGCCAGCGTCCGAACGCGGCCCGAGCCTGTTGGCTGCGGCTGCATGGTTATCTGTTTTTCAGAAGATACTCTATCTGATAATAGATCTTCCCAAGGGGGTAGGCCCCAGCCTAATTTTGCCTGCAAGCAGTCATGACAGGTGGAGCAACGCTGATGCAAACAGTGGATTTCAATTCGGACATGGGCGAAAGCTTCGGCCCCTGGACCATCGGCGATGGCGTCGACACCGAGCTGATGGGGTTTATCAGTTCCGCCAATATCGCCACCGGCTTTCATGCCGGCGACCCCGGCACCATGCGCCGCACGGTCGAGACCGCGAAGCGCCTGGGGGTGGCCATTGGCGCCCACCCGGGATTCCGCGACCTGGTGGGTTTCGGCCGCCGGCACATCAATGCACCGGCCCAGGAACTGGTCGACGACATGCTCTACCAGCTCGGCGCCCTGCGGGAAATCGCCCGGGCCCAGGGCGTACCGCTGCAACACATCAAGCCCCACGGCGCGCTGTACATGCACCTGGCTCGGGATGAACAGGCCGCGCGGCTGCTGGTGGAAAACCTACAACGCCTGGAGCCGCAGCTGCTGCTGTATTGCATGCCCAATTCGGTAATCTGGCGCGTGGCCCGCGAGCTGGGGCAGCCGGTGGTCCGCGAGTTTTACGCCGACCGCGACTACGACCTCAGCGGCTCCATCGTCTTTACCCGCCAGGTGCGGGTGCTGGATCCTGCCGAGGTCGCGGCCAAGGTTTTGCGCGCCTGCCAGAGCGGCCTGGTGCGCACCGTCGAAGGTGAAGACCTGCCCATCGAATTCGATTCCATCTGCCTGCACAGCGACACCCCGGGCGCCCTGGCCTTGGTCCAGGCCACTCGCCATGCGCTGGATCAGGCCGGTATCGAGGTGCGTGTGCCGCGCTGAGGCCCTGAAACACCGAGCGCGCAGACCTCGGGTTTTGCTCACTGCGTTGAGTTTTTTGCCTGCCTTTCTACAAGTATTCCAAGAGGAACAGACATGGCCGAATACAGAGTTATCCCCCATGCCACCCCGGTCCCGGGCCAACCCAAGGTGATCGATTGCCAGGCTGCGCGCGGTCAGGCAGGTGAGGCATGAACGCGCCGATTCGCTACAGCTTTGGTGCCGATGAGCACCTGTTCGCTGAAGTCAGTGACAGCATGTCCCTAGAGGCGTTCTTCAAGGGCATGGCCGTGACCCGCGCCGTGGAGCGCTTGGCCCTGGATGGGGTGCTGGATATCTGCCTGGCCAATGCTTCGTTCCAGATCCGTTTCGACCCCGACCGCATCGCCCCCCAGGCGCTGCTGGAGGCGGTGCGCGGCGCCGAGGCCGGAGCCGTGGCCGAGCGCAGCTTGCACACCCGGATCATCGAGATTCCGGTGCTCTACAACGATCCCTGGACCCACGAAACCCTGATGCGTTTTCGTGACCGCCATCAGGACCCGAGCGCCACCGACCTTGAGTACGCCGCGCGGATCAACGGCCTGGCCGACGTCGAGGCGTTTATCGCGGCCCACAGCGGCGCGCCCTGGTTTGTGTCGATGGTCGGTTTTGTCGCCGGCTTGCCGTTCATGTTCCAGATGGTCGAGCGCGAGCGCCAGTTGCAGGTGCCCAAGTACCTGCGGCCGCGCACCGATACACCGAAGCTGACCCTGGGGCACGGCGGTTGTTTCGGCTGTATTTACTCGGTGCGCGGGGCGGGCGGTTATCAGATGTTTGGCGTGACCCCGGCGCCGATCTACGACCCCGAACAGACCCTGGCGTATCTGAAGGAGCACATGGTGTTTTTCCGTCCCGGCGACATCGTCCAGTTCAAACCCATGGATCGCGAGGCCTATGACCTGGCAGTGGCCGAGGTGGAGGCCGGGCGTTTCGACCTGCGCATCCGGTCGGTGGAGTTTTCACTGGATGCTTTTCTCGCCGACCCGGTCGGCTATCCGAAGTCGTTGCAGGAGGCGTTGGCATGATCAAGGTCATCAAACCGGGCCTGGCCACGTCGGTGCAGGATTTGGGACGCGAAGGTTATTACCACCTGGGTATTCCGCCATCCGGAGCCCTGGACCAATACGCCTTGAGCGCGGCCAACCAACTGGTCGGTAACCCGCCGGGCGCGGCGGCCCTGGAGTGCACGCTGGTCGGGCCGGAGCTGGAGTTTTGCCGTGATGCCCTGGTGGCGGTCTGCGGTGCGCACATGACGCCCAAGCTCGACGGAGTGGGCATGCACCTGGACACCGCCTTTGCGGTCAAGGCCGGGCAAGTGCTGCGTTTCGACTTTCCCAAGGCCGGCGCCCGCGCTTACCTGGCGGTGGCCGGCGGGATCGATGTGCCGTTGGTACTGGGTAGTCGTTCGACCTATACCCTGGGCGCCCTGGGCGGTTTCCAGGGGCGGCGGTTGGCCGTCGGCGATGAGTTGCCCGTGGGGCTGGACAGCGGCAAGAGCCGGGTCGGTGCGAGTTTGCCCATGGCCTTGCGTCAAGCCCTGGGTGGCGAGGTCACGCTGCGGGTGGTGCCCGGCCTGTATTACGAGCGCTTGAGCGAGGCGGCCAAGGTCAGTTTTTTTGCCGAACCCTGGACCGTGGGCTCTGAAGCTGACCGTATCGGCTATCGCTTCAAGGGCGGCAGCGCCCTGGGTTTTCAGCCGCGGGAGCAGCCGTTTGGTGCCGGTTCCGATCCGTCGAACATCGTCGACAGCTGCTACCCCATCGGTTCGATCCAGGTGCCCGCCGGGCTTGAGCCGATCGTGTTGCACCGGGATGCGGTGTCCGGTGGCGGCTACGCCATGATCGGCACCGTGATCAGCGCCGACCTCGACCTGATCGGCCAGATGCAACCCAACCAGAAGGCTCGCTTCGTTGCGGTGACCCTCGAGCAGGCGCTGGAAGCGCGGCGCTCCTACAAGAAAAAGCTCGGTTGCCTGAGCAAGCTGTTTCCCTCCTGACAACACCGGCGGCTACATCCTCTGTAGCCGCTGTCCCTCCTGAACACCGTCGCTCTCCCTGATGTCCCGCGTTGCCCGCCCCAGCCCAAGCCTGGCGGTTACAGGCCCGCTTAAAAAAGTTGGGTAAACAACCAATACAAGCTGCCCGACAACAAAATCGCCGCCGGCAAGGTCAGGACCCAGGCCATCAGCAGGTTGCGGATGGTGCGCATCTGCAAGCCGCCACCGTTGGCGACCATGGTCCCGGCCACGCCGGATGAGAGGACGTGGGTGGTCGATACCGGCAGGCCGAACATGTCGGCGGCGCCGATGGTCAGCATGGCCACGGTTTCGGCCGAGGCGCCCTGGGCGTAGGTCAGGTGGGTCTTGCCGATCTTTTCACCGACTGTCACCACGATGCGTTTCCAGCCAACCATGGTCCCAAGACCCAGGGCGATGGCCACGGCGATCTTGACCCACAGCGGAATAAAGCGCGTGGCGTTGTCGATCTGTTGCTTGAACAACTGCAGCTTGTCCTGGGTATCGGCGTCGAAGTGGCCGACCTTGTTCTTGTCCATCAAGCGGATGGTTTCGCTGGTCAGGTACATGTCGTTGCGCACGTTGCCCATGGCCTCTGCCGGCACTTTGGACAGCGAGCCATAACCCTTCACTTCATTGCCGATATGACCGGCCAAGGCTGCCAGCGCCGGGATCAGCTCAGGCGTGGCCTGTTTGTTGCGAACGTAGTCGGACAGGATCGGCCGTGGGTCGGCGGGCGCGGCCTGGGGCGAGTTTTTGCTCAGGGCCTGCTGGGTGACTTCGGCGACCGCGGCGAACTGCAGGGCCTGGTCGGCCGGCATGGTGCGGTTCAGCGCGTAGGCCATGGGCAAGGTGCCGACCAGAATCAGCATGATCAGGCCCATGCCTTTCTGGCCGTCGTTGGACCCGTGGGCGAAGGACACACCGGTGCAGGTGAGGATCAGCATGCCGCGAATCCACCACGGTGGCGGCGTGTTGCCTTTGGGCGCCTTGTACAGCGCGCGGTTTTTCACGAACAGGCGCAAGGCCAACAGCAGCAGGGCAGCGAAGGCGAAGCCGATCAGCGGCGAAAACAGCAGGGCGTACCCGACTTTACTGGCCTGGCCCCAGTCCACGCCGCTGGTGCCGTCGCGGCCATGCATCAGGGCATTGGCCACGCCGACGCCGATGATCGAGCCGATCAGGGTGTGGGACGACGAGGCCGGCAACCCCAGCCACCAGGTGCCGAGGTTCCACAGGATGGCGGCGATCAGCAGGGCGAAGATCATGGCGAAGCCGGCCGATGAACCGACTTGCAGAATCAGTTCCACCGGCAGCAGGGCGATGATGCCGAAGGCCACGGCGCCGCTGGACAGCAGCACCCCGAGGAAGTTGAAGAAACCCGACCAGACCACGGCGAAATGCGGCGGCAGCGAATGGGTGTAAATCACCGTTGCCACGGCGTTGGCGGTGTCATGGAAACCGTTGACGAATTCGAAGCCCAGGGCGATCAGCAGCGCCACGCCGAGCAGCAGGAACGGGGTCCAGGTGGTGACGGTGGTGCCCAGTTCGTGCATGTCATGCATCAGGCTGTAGGCGGTGAACAGCAGGCCCATGGCGAGCACCGCGAAAAACATCACCAGGGTGAAGGGGCTGGCCTTTTTGTCCAGCTGGGGCTTGGTTTCGCGGGTGGAAGAGGGGGCGGCGGCAGTCAGGGAAGGGGTGGCCATTGCCGGACAATCCTGTGGAGGGGAGGAGTGGACTCCATGATCGTTGCCAAATGTTACGGAGAGACTGCGTCAGGTCAGTATTTGTGCGATTGGGGAAGGCCGCTGATCGGAATGGCCCCTGGGAGGCAGGTGGGTATGAGGCGTCTAGCAGGGCCTGCGAGCGGCTACAGGGTTTGATAGCGGCTGCCGCAGGCCATGCGTGCGTTGGCTCAATAATCCTGGCGTTTGCGAAAGGCCCAGCGGCCGGCGACCAGGGTGAAGGTGGCGACCAGGGCCACCAGGATCCAGAAGCCTTCGGGGTCTGCGGAAAACGGAATGCCGCCGACGTTCATGCCGAAAAAGCCGGCGATGATGTTGATCGGCAACGCCAGCACGGTGACCACGGTCAGGGTAAACAGGGTGCGGTTGGTCTGTTCGTTGAGGTTGGCAGCGATTTCTTCCTGCAGCAGTTTGATCCGCTCCCCCAGGGCCGTGAGGTCGTTGATGATCAGCGCGAACTCCTCGGTGGATTTGCGCAGTTCCTTGACGTCTTCTTTCTGTAGCCATTGCGGCGGCCGGTTGAGCAGCCGCAGCAGGGAGCCCGGCTCCAGCGCCAGCAGGCGCTGCAAGCGCACCAGCACCCGGCGCATGGCCCCCAGTTCAGCGCGGTTGGTGGAAACCCGGGCGGCCAGCAGTTGGTCTTCGATCTGGTCCACGCTCTGGCTGGTCTTGCGCACGATCTGGGTCAGCACCTCGCCCTGGTCGCGCAGCAGGTGCACCAGCAGTTCCAGGGGCGAGCGAAAGCGCTCGCCGGCCTTGACCGAGGAACGCAGCTTGTCTACCGAGTGCAGGGGTTGCAGGCGGGCGCTGACGATCAGCCGGCTGCGGGCACAGACCCACAAGGTCGAGATATCCGAAGACACCATGCTGCTGAAGTTGAACACCACATCGTTGACCACCGCCAGCAGCGCCGAGTCCACATGTTCGATGCGGGTGGAGCGCGAGCCTTCATGCAGTGCCTCAAAAAACTCTTCCGGCAAGGCCAGGTGCGTTTTCATCCAGCGCTCGCAGGCCGCATGGGCCAGATTCAGGTGCAGCCAGAGAAACTCTTCACCGTCCCCATTCTGTTTCAGGCACTCCAGGGCCTTGGCCGAGTCCAGCTCGCGGCCGGCTTGCCCTGGAAGAAAACTGAAACCGTACAACAGGCCGAACAGATCGGAGTCGCGATGGCTTTGGTCAATGCTGTGGTTCATGGAGTCTCGCAGGAGGGAAGCCACCTGTAGCGTTTTACAGGTTCACTTGGGCCTCATCATTGCAAGGCTTTTTGACGTTTTTGTGACAGCTTCAGGCGCACAATACGCACCTTGCTACCGGTGGTCGGAGGCGCTCAAGAAAGCCTGCTTCGTGCCGATTATGCTCACAGCGGTCGAGCATCGGCCCGTCGTCGATTGCCCTGACAGGGATGTCTGTGTGCCACCCATGTCCGTTTCGGATGTGTTCCATCCCTGCCATGAGATCTCACTTGATGTTCTTGCAAAAATCCCTGCGCGCGCAAACGCTCGCCTTGTTGAGCGGCAGCCTGTTTGCGATGTTGTTGATCGCCCTGGCGTGTTTCAACTTCCTGTCCAATGGTGTGCAAAGTTATCGCAATCTGATCGAAGGGCCGCTGCACACTTCGCAGTTGATCGACGAGGCCAACCTGCAGTTCAAGAGCCAGGTACAGGAATGGAAGAACGTTCTGCTGCGCGGTAAACAACCTGATGAGCGCAGCAAGTACTGGAAGCAATTTGAAGAGCGCCAGGGCGACGTGCAGAACATTCTCGGGCAACTGGTGGCGACGTCGGGGATGGACACGGCGCTCAAGACCCGTATCGAGCGCCTGCGCGAGGAGCATCGTCAGCTCGGGGCGTCTTATCGCAAAGGCCTGGACTCCTATGTCGCGGCGGGTGCAGATCCGACGGCCGGCGATGTCGCGGTCAAGGGGCTGGACCGCGCCACCAGCGAGCAGATGAATGAGCTGGTCAGCCAACTGCGCAAGCAGGGCGGCGAGCAGTCGCTGCTGATCACTGCTGCGGCCGAGCGCACGATCTGGGTCGGGATTTTGGTGATGCTGGCGTCGGGGCTGATGATTGGTCTGTTCAGCCTGTGGCTGGTCAATCGCAGCCTGGTGCAGCCGATCCGCACCCTGATCGAGTATGTCGCGCAACTGAGCCAGGGACGGTTTGCCGAACGTGTCGCCAGTGACCGCCAGGACGAGTTGGGTCGGCTGGCCATGGCCGCCAACACCCTGCGTGATTTCCTCGCCGACACCTTCAGCCGCCTGCAACGCAGCACCAACGACCTGGACAGCGCCAGCGGTGAATTGAACGCCATCGCCGGGTTGATGGCCCAGGGCACCAACGAGCAGTTCAACCGCACCGACCAGGTGGCCACGGCCATGAACGAAATGTCCGCCACGGCCCAGGAAGTGGCGCGTCACGCGGCCGATGCGGCGCGCGCGGCCGACGATGCCGATCACTCGGCGCAACAGGGCGAGCAGGTGATGCAGGGCACCATCCACACCATCACCCTGATGCGCGGTGAAATCGCCAACACCGCCAAGGTCATTCGCCAGCTGGAAACCGACAGCGGGCGCATCGGCAAAGTGCTGGAGGTGATCCGGGGGATTGCCGAACAGACCAACCTGCTGGCGTTGAATGCGGCCATCGAGGCGGCCCGTGCCGGTGAGGCCGGGCGTGGTTTCGCCGTGGTGGCCGACGAAGTGCGCAGCCTGGCGCAACGCACGGCGGCGTCGATCATCGAGATCAACCAGATTATCCAGACCGTGCAGACCGGGGCGGTGGACGCCGCCCAGGCCATCGAAAGCGGTCAGTCGCGCAGTGAGCAAAGCGTCGAGCAAGTGACTCAGGCCGGGGCAATGCTGGAGCGGATCACCGTGGCAGTGGAAGCGATCCGTGACATGAACCGCCAGATCGCCACGGCCGCGGAGGAGCAAACCTCGGTGGCCGAGGACATTTCGCGCAACTTGACCGAGATCACCAGCATCGCCAGTACCAACCTGGACAATGTGCAGCGCACCGAAGCCGCAAGCCGCAACCTGCATGGCTTGTCGGGGCAGTTGAACGAGGTCACCGCGCGCCTGGGCAACTAAGCGCCGCGCACTGTGTATCGGTCTGCTTACCAGGTCGGTACACGGTCACTCTCAAGTTGACCGGTCCGGCGTCGATGGTAGGGCGAACCCCTACTCACGAGGCCCACGCCCATGATCAGTATCAGCTCCGTTTCCATTACCCAACCCCAGGTCACCACCAGCAAGGTGGCGACCAGCGCCAGCGACGAGGCCAGCAGTACCGAGACCGGTGTTGCCTCGGCCAGCGCTGCATCCGGAGATAGCAGTAAGGCGGCGGGTGCTTCGGGGGCGTCAGCGTCCGGCAGCAGTTCGAGCAGCAGTGAAGAGTCGGATACGGTCAAGGCGCTGCGCAAGCAGATTGCTCAATTACAGAAAGAGTTGCAGGAGCAGCAACAGCAACTGCAGGCCGCCCAAGCCAGTCAGGACAGCAAGGATGCCAAGGCCGCCGCCGTGGCTGCCGCACAAGCGCAGATCGCCTCCACCAGCGGTTCGCTGCAGACCGCCACTGCCGCACTGGTGCAAGCCTTGCAGGATACGAGCAGCAGTTCGTCCGGTTCGCTGGTCAACACCACGGCGTGAGATCAGGACCTGGTTTCAGGCGCCCCTCGGGTGAAGGCCCGCAGGCCTTTCACCCGCCGTGGCGCCCACAAAAAAGCCGCGCAGCCCTCTGGGGCGCGCGGCTGCTGTCACGGTGGGTTTACTGGTCTTGCTTGTTGCCCAGGACCTTGCCGGTCTTGGCGTCCAGGTCGATTTCCCATTTCACGCCTTTGGCATCGCGCAGTTCCACCTGGTACACGTAGCCGGCTGCGGCGGTGTGTTCCAGTTCGGTGTCGGTGATGCTGGCGGCGGTGGTGCCGGGGTGTTGGGCCAGGGCGGTCTGGTTGAGTTTTTCCAGGTCCATGATGGTGCCAGCCTTGAGCAGCCCCGGAATCAGGTCGGGGCGAACGTCAGCCTGGGCCAGGCCGGCGGTCAGGGTCAGGGCGGCAGCGGCGAACAGGGCAGTCAACGTCTTCATGTGTTTATTCCTTGGGGTGAACTGTTTAAGTGGCCTCAGGTTAGCTGCTCGAACTTAATTCACCCTTAATTTGTCGCCAGCTTTGCGCCGTTTGTTCAATTCCGTGAGCGCGCCGGCTTGCATGCTGCGGGCTCGATCACGGGAGAACGTTATGAAAGGCTTGCTGGGCGGTATCTATGCACCGTTGTTCTGGTTTGGCTTTATCGGGGCTGGGGTGTGGCTGGTGGGAGAGGGCGGGGTGGCGCCGGGGTGGTTGGCGCTGTTGTTTGTTGGTGCGCTTGGGGTGTCGTTTGTCGCCGAATGGTGGCTGCCGTATGAGCCGTGCTGGAACCGCCCGCGCCAGGACCGTCTGCGCGATGGGCTGCACGCGATGGTCAATGAAAGCCTGAATGCCCTGGGCCTGTTGCTGGTGCCGGGGCTGGTGGCGCTGCTCGGCCATGATGGACTGTGGCCCCAGGCCTGGCCGTTGTGGGCGCAGTTGTTGCTGGCCATTGTGCTGGCCGATTGCGGGATCACCCTGGCCCATTACGCCAGCCACCGTCTGCCGCTGCTCTGGCGCCTGCACGCGGTGCATCACAGTGTGCAGCGCTTGTATGGCTTCAATGGCTTGATGAAGCACCCGTTGCACCAGTTGCTCGAAGCTTCGGCAGGGTTGTTGCCGTTACTGATGCTGGGCCTGCCGTTGCAGGTGGCGCAGTTGCTGGCTTTTGCCATCGCCGTCCAGCTGTTGTTGCAGCATTCCAATGTCGATATGCGCCTGGGGCCGTTGCGCTGGGTGTTCGCCTGGGCGCCGATGCACCGCCTGCACCATATGAAGTACGGTCGCGCCGGGGATGTGAATTTCGGTTTGTTCTTCAACCTGTGGGACTGGTTGCTGGGCACGGCTTTTTACAGCCATGAGTACCCGATTCGCGACGGCGACCTGGGTATCGGCAGCCGCCCGGATTTTCCGGTGGATTACTGGCCGCAGCTGCTCGATCCGTTCCATGCACCGACCCTGGGCCCTGAGCCGCAGGTGCCACCACCGTTACGCCGCTGAGTCACTCCAGCAGGCGCAGCTCAATGCCTTGCAGGGCTTGGCGCGCGGTCACGCCGAACAGCGCCTTGAGGGTCCGCGAGAAGTGCGCCGAGTCGGCAAACCCGGCGCCATGGGCGGCGTCGGTCACCGACTTGCCAGCCAGCACCAGGGCCATGGCCAGGCGCAGCCGACGCCACAGCACCAGGCGCCGCACCGGCAACCCGACCTGGCTGGCAAACAGCCGTTCCAACTGGCTCAGGGACAAATGGGCATGGGCCGCCAGGGATGCTGCCGGGACCTTGCCCACCAAGGCCGCGTCGAGAGCCGCCAACGCCCGCTCGATGCGCGGGTCCTGGATCGCCCGGCGCGGGCACTGGCGCAAGGCCTGGTCCAGCCCGGACAGCGACAGTTCGGCAGCGTGCACCGCGTCTTGCAGCGCCACGGCATCGATCAGCAAGGGTTCGGCATAGACCGTGAACACCACGCCTGCTGCCTCGATGATCGCGTGGCTGCGCGTCGCCGGAATAAACAGTTGGCGGCCGGTGTGCAGGGCACCGTCGAGGCTGATGGTGAGTGGCTGCTCGACGGCGAGCAGCCATTGATGGGCGTAATGGGCATGGGGTGTGGTCCGCCCCAGCTCACCGTGGATCAGGCCGTAGTCGCGGCCGAGCCACAGCTCGCCGGTCCATTCGGCTGCTGGCAGAGGCCGCTTGCTGTTCATGTTCAATAACCGTTGGCTTCGAGCAGTTGCGCGACGCTAGCACCAGCCGGGCGCTTGAGGTACTTGAGCAGCTCATCGGTACGGTTAGTGAAAATGCCATCGACGCCGGCATCCAGCACCTGCTTGAAGTCCACTGCTTCATCGATGGTGTAGGCGTGTACCAGCAGGCCCTGGTCATGGGTGTACCGGTTCATCCAGGGTTGCACCAGGTCGGAGTAGCTCTGGTCGCCCAGGGCGCTGAGCTGGGTCGAGGGGCCGGTGCCAACGGCGCCCTGGGCCTTGGCGTAATCGATCCAGCGCTTGAATTCGGCCTCGTCCTTGGGGTGTTGCCTGGCGTAGTACGCGGCGTTGGTTTTTTCGCCGCTGTCGGCAAAAGACTGCTGGGATTGCGCTTCGATGCTGCCGGCGCCAACCCACAGCAACAGGATCTTCGGCACCCGCGGCATCTCTTGTTGCAGCAGCTCCAGGCTGTGTTTATCGAAGGTCTGCAATACCACCTTGGCTCTGCCCTGACCGACCGCCAGTTCGCTTTTGGCCAGTTTCGAACCGGTCGGGCTCAGCCAGCCGCGGTCCTGGAGTTTTTCCTTGAGGTCGCGTTCGATGCCGGGAAAGTGCCTGGGCTCCTTGGTCTCGATGTACAGCCCGGGCTTGTGTTGCGGGTTGCCCTGGGCGATGTCGATGATTTCATCCAGGGTCAGGATCTTCAGCCCGGCGTACGCGGGGCGTGCGCGGTCCGGGTAGGCCCGGTTGAACCAGCTGCCGGCATCCAGGGTTTTCAGCTCGGCCATGGTGAACTGGCTGGCCGGGTTGTCCTGACGTTCGGGGAATTTGCTGGCGACATCGGTGGTGCGTTGCAGGTTGCCGTCATGCAAGGCAAACAGCACGCCATCCTGGCTGCGCTGCAGGTCCATCTCCAGGTAGTCGGCGCCCAGGTCGCGGGCCAGCCGATACGAAGCCGCCGTGGACTCCGGTGCATCGAACGACGCCCCCCGGTGGGCAATTACCGCCGGGTACGGAATGCCATTGCCGGCAGCCAGTGCGGCGGGCTCCACCTCGCTGGCTGCCTGGGCCTGGCCGAAGCCAAGCAGCAGGCTCAATAGCAGGGCGCTGGGGGTCAAGGTGACTGGCATGCTCGAAATCCTTTCGTGAGGGCATTGGCAGAGGCTTCTCTTTTAACAATTGCGGCGCGCCAGTGCTATCGCGGCAGCGACATAAAAGCCCGCATTCCCCCCTGCGACCTTTTTGCCGCACTTTTGTGTGCGGCTTTGCAGTATTCTTCGGCCCTGCAGTTTCCCCGTCAGAGGGAAATCCTAAAACATCCCTGTACCTGCCCAGCGTGTAAACCATCGACCACGAGTCCTGCGGGACCCTCAGTGAGGTTTACCATGCGCATCACTTCCGAGCTTATCTGTCAGGCTGCCGACCAGCTCAAGGGCTTTGTCGGCTTCAATCGCAAGACCGGCCGCTACATCGTGCGTTTCAGCGAAGACTCCTTCGGCATGGACGTTGCCGACGACGCCATCATCCCCACCTGCGAATTCGTCTGGGCCCTGGGCAGCGGCCCGGCCATGACCCTCAGCCGCGAGCTGATCCAGTTGCTGCTGGACCAGAATATCGATGATCGGATCAACATCACCGAACCCTTGCGCGTGTACATGCGCCGCGACGACATGCCGCAGATTTCAGCGGTGCGCAGCCTGGTCAGGCACGCCACGGCTGAGCCGGGCCGGCCTCAGCGCTCGAACCCGTAGGCGCGCTCGACCTTGCATACCCGGGTGTGGCACGTCGCGTACCAGTCGTTGCGTCCGCGCTCGCGGGTGGCGCTGTGTTCGGCGTGGTGTTTCCAGGCCAGGATCGCCGCCTCGCTGGCCCAGTACGACACGGTGATGCCAAAGCCATCGTCGCCGCGGGCCGACTCCACGCCGAGAAACCCTGCCTGCTGTTGCGCCAATTCGAGCATGCGTGTGGCGGCCGTTTCGTAGTCGACATCGAACTCGCGGCGCTGGGAGCTGAAAATCACCGCGTAGTAGGGCGGGGCGGGTGTTTGCCCGATCATTGGCGCGACTCCCGGCAGGCATTGAGCAGCGCGCTGACCAGCGGCGCAATGGCGCCGGCCAGGGCCGCGCGTTCCGGCTGGAACAAGGTGCCGATAAAGAACGGATGGCCTGCCAGTTCTACCGCCCGCAGATCGCCCGCCGCGTCATGGCCCACCGCGCGCAGGTCCTGGCTCAGCAGCAGGTGGGCACATTGCGGGTTGATCCCGTAGCGGCAGTGGTAGCCCTCGTCAATTTTCAGGGTGGCGTAGGCCTGGGCGATCAGGCTGCCTTCCTGCAAATAAAGGGTGTCGCGGACCTCGACCAGGGCACAGCTCAACGGCGAGAGCACGGCGCGCTCAGCCTGTGGGGTGATCTCACCGTGCTCGGCATCGCTCCAGCCCAAGACATGGCGCGCGTATTCCAGCAGCGCATGTTGAAAGCCGGCACAGGTGCCGAGGAATGGACGCTGTTGTTCACGGGCAAAGCGGATCGCCCGCAGCGCGCCGTCGAGGTTGCGATAGGGGCTGCCCGGTACGCACCAGATACCGTCGAAATGCTCCAGCGGTGCGCCAGAGTTCACCTGTTCAGTGCCCAGCCATTGCGCCTCGACCTTCAGGCCCAGGCGGGCGGCCGACAGGTCCAGGGCTTTGGGGATGGCTTGGTGGGCAGTAATCTGCGGGTCGTAGTCGCCGATCAGGGCAATGCGGACAGGGGGCTGGGGCGTGGTGTTGGGCATGCTCGAACTCCGGGGCGGCCGTGGCTTGTTGATTGCTGGGCACCACTATAAATTGGCGCCCACGCAATCAATATTGGCGTTTACCCAAGTGTTCAATGCAGCCGCGCACTATCAACTGGACTACCCCGACCTGGCCCTGATCCTTGCCCTGGTCCGTGGGGGCTCGCTGGCCCGCGCCGCGACGCTGCTCAAGGTCGATGTGTCGACGGTGTTTCGCGCCGTACGCCGGTTAGAGGCGGCGCTGGGCCAGCAGTTGTTCGACAAGAGCCGCGCTGGCTACCTGCCCACCAGCCTGGCCCAGGCCCTGGCGCAGCAGGCGGAACGCGCCGAGCAGGCACTGGAAGCGGCGCGGGTCGGCGTCGAGCAGGGCGGTGAAGTCATCAGCGGCACGGTCCGCCTGACCTGCACCGACTCGGTATTGCAGGGGCTGTTGTTGCCGGCCCTGGCGCGCTTCATGCCGGCTTACCCGGCGCTCAGTGTCGAACTGTGCACCTCCAATGATTTCGCCAACCTCAGCCGCCGTGACGCTGACATTGCCTTGCGCCTGACCCGCACGCCGCCCGAGCACCTGGTGGGGCGGCAGCTGGGTGCGGTGGCCTATCGGGTCTGCGCCAGCGACGCCTATCTGAAAACGGTGGCGGGGGAGGATCTGGAGCGCCTGACCTGGATTGCTCCGGACGATTTTCTACCCGATCACCCGACCGTGGCCTGGCGCCGCCAACACTGGCCAGGGGTGCTGCCCGCCTATCGTTGCAACAGCATGCTTTCGGTCAGCGAACTGGCCCGCGCCGGGTTGGGGGTGGCGGTGTTGCCGGACTTCCTGTTGGGCGAGGGCTCCGGGTTACAGCCCTTGAGCGAGGCATTGAGCGGCTGCGACACCGCCTTGTGGCTGCTGACCCGACCGGATTGCCGCGCGCTGCGCTCAGTGGTGACGCTGTTTGACGAGCTGGCGCGGGGTGTACGCCTGCCTTGACGCCTCAGGCCTGGGGCGGTTCTTTGCGCACGAAGTGCTGGTGCATTTCCGATGTCAGGCTTTCGATGCGTTCGGTCAACTGCTTGGTCATCTGCGTTAACTGGGTGTTCTGCTCCAGTAGTTCGAGTAACTGTGCGGTGTTCTGCGCCGCCTGGGCCTGGCGTTCGGCGTTGGCTACCGCAATGGCTTCGCGGTGCTGGGCGTCGGCGTCGGCCTGGGCTTTGTCCCTTGCCGCCTGGCGGGTTTGGGCCAGCAGAATCAGCGGTGCGGCGTAGGCGGCTTGTAGGCTGAAGGCCAGGTTGAGCAGGATAAAAGGGTACAGGTCGAAGGTAGTTATGCCCGACAGGTTGAGGCTGATCCACACCAGTACGATCAGGGTCTGGGCCCCGAGAAAGGTCGGGGTACCGAAAAAGCGCGCAAAGGCTTCGGCTTTCAGGGCAAAGGTATCGTTGCCGAAGGTGCTGTTCAGATGGGCGTGGGGACGGTGAAAGCGCAGGTGGTCAATGGGGACGGCAGGGCTGGAGGGTTCCGATTTTTTCGAGCTCATGGGGTTCTCTGCGATGCACTGGGACGTTGGGCCACTATAGCCCTGTCAGGCAATGCCCGATGGCTTGGATGACATCGGGCTGGCGCAGGCTAGAGCGTCTTGCGCTCGTTGGCGAACATGCTGACCGCTTGCACCGCCTCGTTGGTGCCGTCGCGAATCTGCAGGATCACCGTGCCCGCCTCGTCGGCCAGGCCAACGCCCTTGGAGGCCCGGTCCCGTGTGCCTTGCATGCTTTTGATGGCTTGCAGGGTCTCGTTCTGGATCATGTCGATCATCGCGGAAATCTCCGCCGTCGAGCCACTGGTGCGAGCGGCCAGTTGCCGAACCTCGTCAGCCACCACGGCAAATCCGCGGCCTTGTTCCCCGGCGCGTGCCGCTTCGATGGCCGCGTTGAGTGCCAGCAGATTGGTCTGGTCGGCAATCGCGCGGATGGTGTTGACGATGGTGGTGATCTGTTCGGAGCGCTCGCCGAGTTGGGCGATCAGGTTGGAAGAGTCCTCAATGTTGTCGGCGATATGACGCATTTCGCTGGCGGCTTCTTGGATGACGTGCGTCCCTTGTTCGGCGATTTTTCGGGTCGCGATCGAGATGTGGTAGGCCTGTGTGGCGCTTTGGGCGTCCTGATCGTGCTGTTGCACCCTGGCGGTGACGTCGGAAGCGAATTTCACTATTTTGCACAGGCGCCCGCCAGCGTCGTAGACCGGGTTGTAGTTGGCCTCCAGCCACAGGGCATGCCCGCGTTTGTCGCGGCGTTCGAACTGCCCGCTGAAGCGCTCGCCCTGACTCAACCGGCGCCAGAAGTCCTGATAGGCGCTGCTGTTGACCAGCTCCGCAGGGCAGAAAATCCGATGATGCTTGCCCTTGAGCTCTGCCAGGCTGTAGCCGAGGCGATTGAGGAAGTTCTGGTTGGCGTCGAGGATATTACCCGCGAGGTCGAACTCGATCACCGCCATGGCGCGGTCGATGGCATCCAGTTTGCCCTTGGCATCGGTTTCCTGCTGAACTCTGGTCGTCACGTCGAGGGCGCACTTGACCACCTTCACCACGGCTCCCGAGGCATCCCTGATCGGGTTGTAGCTGGCCTCCAGCCACACTGAACGGCCTTTGCCGTCGATACGCTCGAAGGTCCCAGACTCGAACTGGCCATTTTTCAGGCGGCTCCAGAGCTCGCGGTATTGATCGCTACGACTGAACGTTTCGGTGCAGAACAGGCGATGGGCCTGGCCGATCACCTGTTGCTCACGGTAGTTCATGGTCTTGAGAAAGTTGTCGTTGGCGCGCAGCACGTTGCCGTTGATGTCGAACTCCACTACTGCCATCGAGCGCTCGATGGCGTCGAGCATGCTGGCTTGTTGGGCGACGGTTTGCTGCAGGTTCTGGATGGTCTGGTTATGGCGTTTGAATAGCATGATGGCGGGTGCTCAGTGGGAAAAACGGGAGAAGTTGGTCCCTGTTCAAGTTCGCCTGCATGCCGAAGGTTCGGGCGCCTCGGCGTTGTCTGCTGATGTCAGCGCTCCATGGCTGACAGATAAAGCATGGATGGGCGCAGTTTTCCCTCGGATTATCGCCATCGCCATCCACACAAGACGGCGCGCCTGCCGAGCAATTTAGGAACAGCGGACGCCAGAATGCGATCCAAGGCGACGGCAACTTGGGGTCTGCGCGATGACATCATTATGATGGCTAGTGTCGAGAGAAATCCAAATAAACTTGTACAAAAAAACAAAAAATGCTCGATTTGTACAAGTTTTTTGACGGGCGGCAGGGTTCAGGCCAATTTGGCCACGGGGTAATCCTGGACGGATTCAGCGCTGGCAATTTTGTTGCGGCCAGTGTTTTTGGCTCGGTACAACGCCTTGTCAGCCTCGTTCAACCAGGTGGCGGCATCGTCGAACCTGGAATGAAACGCCGCCAGGCCAATGCTCAGGCTGACCCGTAATTGCGGCACGTCGTTGTGCTGGAAGTTACTGAATACCTCACGCAGCCGTTCCATCGCTTCACTGGCCTGCTGCAGTGAACAGTTCGGCAGAATCACGCAGAACTCATCGCCGCCGTAGCGGCCGGCCAGATCGTTCTCTCTCAGGTTCCGTCGCAGATCACTGCTCAACTGACGCAACACGGCGTCGCCGACGATGTGACCGTAGCTGTCATTGATGCTCTTGAAGTGATCGACATCAATCAGGGCAATAGTCGCGTGAGCCTGTTGTTGTCGGCACTTGTGGAACTTGATGTGCAGCAGGTCTTTCCAGGATCCGTGGTTGAGCAGGCCGGTAAGGCTGTCGATCCGGCTCAGGGCGCTCAAGGTGCGCTTGTGCTCGGACAACGTGATTGCCAATCGGTAGCACACCATGCCCACGGCCAGGGGGTAGAGGGTCAGCATCGGCAGGCACGCGTAAATTTGTGTGGTGCTGGTGTGGTTGACGAACCCCGGGCCGAACAGCATCCAGGAAATCAGCATCCCACCCAGTTGCGCCAGCGCACCACGGATCAACAGGCGCTTGCCACCCGCTGCGACATTGTTCATCGCCATCATTGCGAGAATGGTCACCGTCGGCAGGGGGTTGAACTGCATAGTGGCCGCCCAGAAGCCGCCCAGTACCGAGTCGTACAGCAGGTTCCGGCGTTCAGCCTGGTAGGGAAAGCTTGAGCGGGTCGACAGCTGATAGGCGATATGCGGCCAGACGAACCCGTTGAAGATCAGCAACGCCCAGACCCAGTTGGGAATCGGCAGCGGCTCAAGCGCGGCGTATACGCTCAGGCAGCCGATCCCCAGGCCAACAATTCTTGGCATATAGATTCTTTTGGCAAATGACAGCCCTTTGCCGCGTTGGTTTTCCATTTTTCCCTGCACCGAATTGCCTTGAATCATCCTGGTGTTTATCCGCCTGAACCGTTTATCGGATAAGCGCGGTGAATATTGTCATTTATTCCACACAGAATAATCAGTGTCCTTCGAAGCCATTTCATTGCAGAACCCGCTATCTGGCCGGTGTTGAGGCAGCAGGGGCGGCGCATGGGGCACTGTGGGTGACAGGTACGGCTCTGGTTCAGACCTGGTAGCACGCCAGGAACATATCCAGTGCCGATTCGATGACCGCCGTCTGCTCCGTGGGCGGCAGGGCAGGCTGGCCCAGGGTGATTTGAGGCCAGAAGGCAAAGGCCTTGAGCAACCCATGGAGCTGATTGGCCGCGAACTCCGGGACCAGGGGCTTGAGCCGGCCATCGTCGAGCGCCCCGCGGATCCACCTGGTCAGCCCTTCCTCGCGTTCACCCAGGCGCGCGACCATGTTTTGCGCACGTTCGGGGGAGTGGATGGTGGCGGCTATCGCCACTCGCGCCAGGTCGAGGAAGTTGTCATCGGCGAGCATCTGCATCTTGGCGTGCAGCAGCTCTCGAAGCTGCTCGCGCAGTGACCGGTCCTGGCGGTACACGGTGTTTGATTCAGCACTGATGCTGGTCCACAGCTTATGCAGGATTTCGGCAAACAACTCTTCCTTGCTCGGGAAGTGGTTGTACACCGTGCGCTTGGACACACCGGCCGTCGCGGCGATCTTGTCCATGCTGGTGATTTCGAAGCCGCTCGCGCGGAATTCGCTGATCGCCGCCTGGGTGATGGCTTCGCGTTTACGGTCGGTGAGGCGCGTTGGAGCTGTCATAAGTGAGGTTCAAGGCTGATGGGAAAAATTGCACCGGGAAGTTTACTTAGTCTGCACGTTGTTGCAATCTAGAAACTACACTGTGCAGTGTAGTTGTCGTGTGAATAAAACGCAGAATAATGATTGTCGGCTGACGCGTGCGTGCATTGGCCATTTCGTCCCGCAAAGTATCACCGGAACCACGCAGCGTTCCTTGGAGTCCCTGGGTCATGGCCACTGTTTCTTCCCGCGCCAACAGCGCTACTCGCCTTGAAACCTCGCGCCAGGAACAAGGCGCCTATCGCAATCACGCTCCGGTACAGCGCGAAGGTTTGCGCAAAACGTTGCGGATTTTCTGGAATATGCTTTTTCATAAACCGCGTAATACCCGTCCGGCCGGGGCCATTCCCGTGCAGCCGTTGAGCCGTGAGCAGTTGCTGGCTGCGCCGAACCATAGCGTGTTTCGCCTGGGCCACTCGACGGTCCTGTTAAAGCTGCGCGACAAGTTCTGGATCACCGACCCGGTATTTGCCGAGCGTGCATCGCCGGTGCAATGGGCTGGGCCGAAACGTTTTCATCAGCCACCCATCAGCCTTGAAGAGTTGCCTGCGCTCGAGGCGGTGATTTTGTCCCATGACCATTACGATCACCTGGATCATCAGACCGTGCTCAAGCTTGGGGATAAAACCCGCTGCTTCCTGACGCCGCTCGGGGTGGGGGACACCCTGATCAAATGGGGAGTGCCCGCCGACAAGGTGCGGCAGTTGGATTGGTGGCAGGGCACCGAAGTGGCGGGCATCCGCTTTGTTGCGACGCCGTCGCAGCACTTTTCCGGACGCGGGTTGTTCGACGGCAACAGCACCTTGTGGGCTTCGTGGGTCGTGCTCGACGGGGCCACCCGGATTTTTTTCAGCGGCGACACCGGTTACTTCGATGGTTTCAAGCGCATTGGCCAGCAGTACGGCCCCTTTGACCTGACCCTGATGGAAACCGGTGCCTACAACGTCGATTGGCCCCATGTGCACATGCAACCGGAGCAGACGCTGCAAGCCCATATCGACCTCAAGGGCCGCTGGCTGCTGCCCATTCATAACGGCACGTTCGATTTGTCGATGCACGCCTGGTACGAGCCCTTTGACCGGATCCTGGAGCTGGCCTGGGAGCGCAGCATCGCCATCACCACGCCGCAAATGGGCCAGGCCTTCAACCTGAAGCAGCCCCAGCGCGGTAAGCCCTGGTGGCTGGACGTGGTGGAAAGCACCGATGACCCGGTGGCCTTCAACAGTCTGTAACGCTCGTCAATCAGCATATGCCGCAACACGTCGTAGGAGCATGCGGCAAGTGCCGCCGCATGCTGCCCCGGGCCCGCTGAACGAGTGGCTGAATCACTCGATCATGGCGTAGTCAGACCGTTCCTTGGGGTTGGGGGTAGCACCCCGGATGTTCATGCCACGGCCGGGCGAGAAGCCGGGGAAGAACACCAGGCCCTCGGCCTCGAAGCAAAACGCCAGGGCCAGGCGGGTCACGTCGCGCAATTCGAAGCCGGCTTCGAAGCGCTGGATGGCCTGTACCGAGACGCCGGATGTTCGAGCCAGTTGCTCCATGTCCCAGCCCAGCAAGTCGCGGGCCTGGGTGCAGTGTTCCGGGGTGAATTGATAGAGCGCGATACGTTCCAGGGTGATTTTCATCGCGAGGGAAGCCATGGTTTTCTCCGGGAGGATGTCAGGTGATTCGCTAAAGTACTGTTTATTTGTACAGTTGTTTGGCGCCCGAATCAAACTCATTTTCGGCCTGGACCCCAGCGCTTCGTGACAAGGCTTTTCCCGGGACTCTAAAGCTGGTTGTTCAGGTAGGTCGAGGGGGCTTGCCCCAGTACGCGGCGAAACATGGTCGAGAATGCCGCCGGGCTGTCGTAGCCGAAATCCATCGCGATCCGCGTCACCGGCTCCCCGCCAGCCAGGCGTGCCAGGGCCAGTACCACGCAGGCGCGTTGTCGCCATTGCACGAAGCTCATGTCGGTCTGTTGGCGAAACAGGCGATTGAAGGTTCGCAGGCTGACGTGCAGTTGCTCTGCCCAGCGTTCCGGTGATTGATGGGCATTGGGGCGCTGCAGGAACGCGCGGCACAACTCCAGCAGGCGAGCGTCGACCGGAAAAGGGATATGCAGCGGCAGGCGGGTGGTGCGCGCCAGTTCATGCAGCAGCAGGCTGACCAACACTCCATCACGGCCGTCCTGCTGGTACTCCAGCGGCATCTCGACCGCCTCCAGCAGCAGCTGGCGCATCAAGGGCGAGACACTGATCACCTGGCACTCGCTGCTCAACAACGGCGCGTGCTCAGGCTCGATGTACAGGCTACGGGTGCTCACCCCGAGCATCAGCACCTCATGCTCGACCTGCGGCGCGATCCACACCGCCCGCTGTGGCGGCACCACCCAGTTGCCCTGACGGGTGCTGACCTGCATGACCCCGGTGGCGCCATACAGTAACTGGGCGCGGCGATGACTGTGGCGGGCCAGCAGATAGCCGTCGGGGTAGTCGGTGCCGATCGCCACCACCGGGCGTGGCGTGGGGTCCAGTTGGTTGATCGATATATTGCGCATCCAGGCACCACTCGGGGTTGGCGTAAACGCGAATATTATTGGCTGGCTTACGCAAGCAAGCCAAGGCGCCGCGCTCTATCGTTCGTGTCCTTTCTGCTGACGGACGGTGTTCGATGTTCTATTTACTTCTCGCGCTCTTTGGCTGCCTGAGCGGTGTCACGGCGGTGCTGTTCGGGTTTGGCGGCGGCTTTGTGGTGGTGCCCTTGCTCTATCGCCTGCTGCTGGCCAGTCATGACAGCGACAGCGCGATCAGCCAGTCGGCGATGCAGGTGGCCGTGGCCACATCGACCTGCGTAATGATCGTCAATGCGCTGCTCGCCACCTTCAAACACCGGCGCGCCGGCAATCTGAGCCGCGAGTATGTGTGGCCCCTGGGAGGCTACATCGGCCTGGGCGCCGTGTTTGGTGCGCTGGCGGCGAGTTGGATGGAGGGTGAGGTGATCCGTTACGCCTTTATCGCCTACCTCGGCTTGACCATCGCCGATTGCCTATTGCGTCGCGGCTTTCTACAACCCTCAGCCAACCCCACACCACGACCCTTGGGTCGGGCCCGGACTGTCGGCAGCGGCCTGGGGATCGGTGTCATTGCAACCTTTCTCGGGGTGGGCGGCAGCGTCATGACCGTGCCCCTGTTGCGCCGCTGCGGGCTGAGCATGACCCAGGCCACATCCATGGCCAACCCGCTGAGTGTGCCGGTGGCCCTGGCCGGCACCCTGACTTATCTGGTGCTGGCCGGGGTCAGCGATTTTGACCTGGGTCCCTGGTTTATCGGCTATGTCGACCTGCTGGCCTTCACGGTGCTGACCTTAGGCTCGTTACTGGGCATTCGTTTGGCGTCGCCTTGGATCGGGCGGATTGCCGATCGTCTGCATGCGCGGGTGTATATCGGTTTGTTGCTGCTGGTGCTGTTGAGCATGTGCTGGCAATGAATCTGCCTGCGCGGCGCGGGAATCTTTAACGCGCCAGCAGTCGATTCTGTCGGCCAACCTCGCCATACTTCAGCGCCGTTATCAGGCAGGCAGGGCTGAGGCTCTGTCGTCCCTCTGTTCAAGGAAGGCTGAATGTACAAAGGACGCTTGGGCTGGCGAGCACTGGCTGCCGCCATGGCGCTGGTGGCATTGCTGTTGGCGGTGGTGTTGTGGCCCTCTCGGCCCGCGCGGCCGGTGGACGGCTTGTACACCGGGACCTTGGGCAGTACGCCGATCGTGCTGCAACTGGACCTGGGCAACCCGGGCAAAATCAGCGGTCGTTATTTTGCTAAAAACGCTCTGCATGACCAGCGCTTTGCCGGCACGCTCGAAGGCGATCAGTTGAGGCTCGAGCAGTACGCCGAGGACCGCTACACGCCCTCTGCCCGGATGCGCCTGAAAAAAATCCCCGATGGCCGCTGGCAGGGCCAATGGGTGAATGCAGAAGGCCGGCAGACCCTGTTGACCCTCGAGCCGGCACTGGTCGAGCCGCCACCGGCGGAGGCACCGCCGGCGTTCGCCCAGACTTACCAAGTGTCGCCCTACGATTTCCTGCGTTTGCAATGGCTGCAGTTAACGGCCGATGAACCGGTTGAATACATGGGTTACAGCCTGCAATGGTGGACCGAGCCGACCTCTAAAATAAAAAACTTCGAAGTGCTTTCAGGCTATACGCCCGAGGAGCGCGAGCGGATCAACCAGCACCTGCGCCAACGCCTGTGGTCCGAAGTGGCGTTGCATTTCAGCTGTCTGGCCAAGGTCGGCGCTGATGACAGTTATCACCAGGCCAGCACTTCAGTCGAACTGCTGACTCCAGAGATCGTCAGCGCCAGCTTTTACATCGCTCGGCGTTGTGGCGACGACCCCCCTGACGAGGGCGAGCAGCCGATTAACCTCGACGCCCATAACGCTCAGCCGCTATTTCTGGAAGATGTGTTGTGGGTGGGCCAGGGGCCGGTGATGGATGCTGATGAGCGGCGGCAGCAAGCGGACCGGCACTTGCCCGAAGCGCAGGCCAAGGCCTTCGACGATTACCGCAGCCAGGTGTTTGCGCCCTGGCTGGTGGCGCAGTTGCAGAGCCTGCATCCGCAACCAATGCTGGCCCCGGAGGAGGCTGATCGAGTCTGTGATTTCAACAACCCCAGCCACTGGCGGAACCCGGCCTGGTACTTCACACCCCGCGGCCTGTACCTGTCGCCGGTCTACCCGGAAAAACTGCAATGGTGCGGTGGCGTGGTCTGGTCGGTCCTGCCTTATCCGGTGGTGCAGCAGCACCCGGGCAAAGCCGGGCTGAAGCTGCCGGAGCCAAGCCTGTATGCCCGGCCCTGATCGCATCGCACCAGGGCCTGCGGCCTCTTTATTCAAGGAACGTCCAATGTTCAAGGGACTGTTGCGCCAGGCGTCGCTGGCCGCCGTGTTGTGTATTGGGCTGTGCAGTATGTTGTGGGCGGACGAAAGCCCCCGGGTCTACAGCGGCACCCTGGGCAAGATGCCGATTGTCCTGATGCTCGATAGCTCCAATGACAACGAGGTGAGCGGTCGTTACTTCTATCAGAAGCACCACCTGGACCTGGCGCTCAATGGCCGCCGCGATGGGCAGCTCATCAGCCTGATTGAAGGTGAGGAGCGGGGCGGAAATGGCAAGGCGTTGCCCCACCTGCGTTTGCACGAGACCGCCAGCGGCTTGCAGGGCCAGTGGCAAAGCCCCGAGGGCAAACAGCTCGAGGTCGAACTGCGCCCGGTCCGCCTGCCGTCCCTGCCCAGTGACGCGTTGCCGTACCTGGCCACGCTCTACACCCGTGCGCCTTATGAGTACCTGCGCTTGCAGGGCCTGCCCCTGCAGGCGGGCAAGAAGCAGATGTTCATGGGCTACACCCTGCAGTGGTGGCGCGAACCGCAGTCCAATATCAGCCTGTTCGAAGTGGTCGAAGGCTACCCGGCCGAGCAGCGCACGCGGATCAATCAGCAACTGATGGAGCGCCTCTGGCGCGATGTTGGGCGCTACCACGAGTGCCGGCTCAATGGCGGTGAAGCCGCGGTTTACCAGCAGCAAGCCCGCCCCAAACTGCTAACCCCGGCGCTGCTCAGCGTCAGTATTTCCAGAGGCTGGGATTGCGGCGGGCCGCACCCGGACGAAACCGAGGCTGGCTTCAATCTGCAGGTGGACAGCGCCCAGGAGCTGACCTTGGAGGACCTGCTGTGGCTCGGTGAGGGCCGGGCATTTCGCTACGTGCGGGATGAGAACGGCTGGGGCGAGGATGAGTCTGATGTCGATTCCAGTGGTTTCGCCGATTATCGCCGGCAACGTCTGGCCCCGTGGCTGATCAGCCAGTTCCAGGCCCGGCATCCCCAGGGGCTGAGCCCTTCGACAATTGATCAGGAGGGTTGCGACTACGGCAACGTGGAGCGCTGGGTGTACGTCAACTGGTACCTGGGGGCGGATGGGCTGCATGTGCTTCCGGCTTTTTCTCACAGTGAGGGCGGGTGCCGGGCCCCGGCCTGGAGCGTATTGCCCTACAGCCTTGTCAGGCAGCATCCCGGTCGCCTGCCGTTGCCATTGCCCTGAACCGCTTATTTAATCCGCCGGGCGCCTGCTCGTTTTTCAAGGACCGTTCAATGTTCAAAGGACTGCTGCTGCGGACCTGCCGTCTCGCGCTCTATTCGGTGTTGTTGTCGGGCTCGGTCTGGGCCAGCGAGGGCAAGCAGGTGTTCACCGGAACCCTGGGCCAGGCACCGATTGTCGTCGAGCTGTTCGAGGACATGGTGGGTGATGTTCAGGGGCGCTACTTCTACCGCAAGTACCACAAGGACCTGCGCCTTGAGGGCAAGCGCGAGGGCGATGCCCTGGTGCTCGAGGAAAGTCGCTGGGACAGCGACGGCGCCCACCCCAGCTTGCGTCTGGAACCGTCGGCGAGGGGCTGGCATGGCGAATGGAAAAGCCCCGATGGCAAGGCCCTCAAGATCGAATTGAGCCCGGCGCAGATCCCGCCACTGCCCGCCGAACCGATTCCGTACCTGGCCCTGATGCATGACATGGCGCCCTACGATTACCTGCGTTTGCTGGAGCTCAAGCTCAAGCCCGGTAAAAAGCAGAACTTCATGGGTTACAGCCTGCAATGGTGGAGCGAGCCCGAATCCGGCGCGACTCTATTTGAAGTGGTTGCCGGCTACCCGCAGCCGGCGCGCAAGGCCATCAACTTGCAGCTGTCGAGCAGCTTGTGGCAGGCCGTGGTGGCCTATCACGGTTGTCTGCTGGCCGGCGGCTATGAGGGCTCTTTCGAGCAGACGGCCAAGCCGATGCTGCTGACACCCTCGGTGATCAGCGTCAGTGTCAGCCATGAATTCATGTGTGGCGGCGCCAGCCCCAATCAGGATCAGTTTCCGATCAACCTGGATGCCAGCACGGGCCGGCCCCTGACCTTGGAGGACGTGATGTGGATCGCCGAGGGCGAGCCGATTCATTACGAGGAGTTCATGCCCGGGCGCGACCACTACCCGGCCGAAATCACCGACGCCTATTATGACTACCGCAACACCCTCTTCGGTCGCTGGCTGGTGGGTTACTTCCAGGAGCTGTATCCACGGCAGATGAAAGACACCGGCGACCAGGGCGGCTGCGACTACGACAATGAGCAGCGCTGGACCTTTGCCAACTGGTACTTCACCGCCAAGGGCCTGTATTTCAACCCCAACTTTGTCCAGGCCGCCTCGGCCTGCCGCTGGCCGAGCTGGAGTTACCTGCCGTATTCCATCGTCAAAAAGACCCCGGGCGGGGTCCCGTTGCAACTGCCGGACTGAGCCCTTGTGGGTTACTGAGTCTTGAGCCCCGGCGCTTCACGGATGATGAAGTGCTCGAGGCTCTCGATATTGGCGCTGAACACTTCGAACGTCTTATCCGGGCTCTTCTTGCTTGGCACCTGCTTCAGCTCCGGCGTTACCCCGTAAAAGAAGCAATACAACTCGTGCTCGCTGTCGATGGCGTGCTTGATTTCCGCGAGGAAGGCGTTGCGCTTGCGGTAGTTGTCGATCAGCTTCTTGCTCAGGTAGACGTTGACCGAATAGGGTTTTTTCTTGCTGTCGGTCTCTTTCTTGAGCCAGACCTTCTGCTCGAAATCGATGCGAAAGCTCAGGTTATAGTCCTTGATCTCCTTGATCCTGCCCCAGTAGATCAAGCCCTTGTTGTCTTGCAGGTACTCGATCTTCTTGAAAAACGTGGCGTAGGACGCGCTGTGCTCACCGATCTTCAGCGGCATACGCTTGAGCAGCTCCTTGTCGTCGATATTGGACACAAAGCATTCCACCGGGTGGGCGAAGACGCTGGTTTTATCCGGCGTATTGTCCCGCGCGTTGTGGGGCGTTTCGCTGTGGGAGGCGGGCGGGGGAGTGTCCTGAGGGGCGTGGACGGCTTCGGTTCTGGCGGCAGGCGTGCGCTGGTATTCGCGGCGGGCCAGTAACAGTTCGGACGGGAAGTGCTCTTCACGCGGGTCCTCGCTCTCGCTGCTGTCCAGCTCGCCGGTCATGGCTTTGCTGCCATAAGGGCAGCCCTCTATATGCAGGGTGCCAGGCAGGTTCTTGAAGTGCGGGGTACGGATGTAATTGATGTTCTTCGCATTGAAGGTACCCAAACCGTTGCTGGCCTCGAACGCGCTGCGGCAGGCATCGTTGGGGCACTGGAACTGCTCCTTGGCCGAGTCGAAGGTCAGGGTCTCGTCGAAATTCAGGTCGCGTACGTCATAGATCGACAGCTTGTCGTCGAGGCTGATGCAGTAGGCGAGGTCGAATTTCATGGGGCGGATCCTTGAGCGAAGAGGGCCTTTTATAGCGGTAGCACCCGTTGGCTGCACGCATTCTTTGCATGCCGTGCCCGATCAACCGGATCGGCTGCCTTGCTGGCGATCACGCAGGGCGAGTAGGCTCTGTCCAGCCCGGAGCATCACGCATCCGCCGTTGTACCCACCTCTACAAGGACGTTGTTGATGACACGCAGCCCACGCTGGTTGCTCTATGTGATGCTCGGCTGCACTTCCCTGGCCACGTTTGCGGCTCACGCCGACGACCCACTGCCTTTCACAGTCGAGGCGGTCGAGGGTTACGAGCAGGAGATGGCGCTGATCAAAAAGGCCGACGCAGGCGATGTCGCCGCGGCCTTTAATCTGGGTTACACCTATTACACCCGGCAGAACTATCCCGGCGCCATACGCTGGTACGGCAGGGCGGCGGAGCTGGGCAACGACCGTGCGGCCTTCGAAGTCGCGATCATTTACCGCGACGGCCTGCTGGGCGAGCCTGACCAGAAAAAAATGATCCAGTATCTGGCGCTTGCCACCAAGCACGGCCTGGACCTGGCAGACATGGAGCTCGCTGCCAGCTATTTGCAGGGAACCGGCGTCAAGCAGGACCTGAAAACCGCCATGTACTTTTACGAACAGGCGGCCAAGAAAGGCAATGCCCAAGCCCAGTTCGCCTTGAGCAAGCTGTATTGGAGCGCCGACCGAGGCGCCGAAGACGCCTTCGCCTCGGCCGACGGGCAACTCGACGAATGGGACTCGCGCTACAGCAGCGACGATCGCAAAGCCGGGTATTGGTTGTGCCAATCCGCCCAACAAAACTACGCCCCCGCGCAGTACGCGCTGAGTTATGCCTATGGCTTTGGGCAAGGGGATATCCCCCTGGATCAAAAGCAACGAAAGCTCTGGTTGCACAAAGCCGCAGCCAATGGCTCGGAACAGGCGCAGCAGGAGATCGCCAACACCAGCGTCGCCTGGTACACCGCCGCCGAGCGCTGGGCCAAGGAATTGTTCGAGACCACGCCCGAGCCGACGTGCCCGAATGATGCGGGGGTGTTGAAGGGCTGAGGTGTTTCAGTCTTCGGCCTGGGATCACCCATAAAAAAGCCCTGACCAAGTCAGGGCTTTTTGGTGTTCACCGATTCAAAGGATGACCGGAAAACTCAGGCGAGCATCGGGAATCAATCCCAGCTCAACGCCCCACCAGTCTGATACTCGATAACCCGAGTCTCGAAGAAGTTTTTCTCTTTCTTCAAGTCCATGATTTCGCTCATCCATGGGAATGGGTTGGTGGTGCCTGGGTACTCTTCTTTGAGACCGATCTGCGACAGGCGACGGTTGGCGATGAATTTGAGGTAGTCCTCCATCATCGCGGCGTTCATGCCCAGTACGCCGCGCGGCATGGTGTCGCGAGCGTATTCGATTTCCAGTTGGGTGCCTTGCAGGATCATTTGCGAGGCTTCTTCCTTCATCTCGGTGTCCCACAGGTGCGGGTTTTCGATTTTGATCTGGTTGATCACGTCGATGCCGAAGTTCAGGTGCATGGATTCGTCGCGCAGGATGTACTGGAACTGCTCGGCGACGCCGGTCATTTTGTTGCGACGGCCCATGGACAGGATCTGGGTGAAGCCGCAGTAGAAGAAGATGCCTTCCAGAACGCAGTAGTAGGCGATCAGGTTGCGCAGCAGCTCTTTGTCGGTGTCGACGGTGCCGGTCTCGAACTTAGGATCGGAGATCGAACGGGTGTATTTCAGGCCCCAGGCGGCTTTTTTAGCGACCGACGGGATCTCGTGGTACATGTTGAAGA
>Ga0302175_10000044_pt1 | contig 57640 bp, 52 predicted proteins | sample I_Fen_N3_3_FD_198791 | JGI IMG/M metagenome (GOLD analysis project Ga0302175, IMG submission 198791) | Peat permafrost microbial communities from Stordalen Mire near Abisko, Sweden - I_Fen_N3_3 | ecosystem: Environmental > Terrestrial > Soil > Wetlands > Permafrost | place: Sweden: Abisko... | reverse complement strand
GGGAAGTGGTCAAGGCGTATAAGGACGCCGGTATTGATTACCACGCTTCTCTCAACACCGGCATTCAGGGGGGCATGTCGACCCTGGAGTCGAGTTTCGCCCTGGCCATGAAGTACATCAAGGCGACCGACCCGGCCAAGGCCGCGAAGCTGGAGAAGGCCCAGGCCCAGATCAGCAAGGAGACGGATCCGGTCAAGGCCAAGGCCATGCTCGAGGCACTGGAGCAGTCGTTGCGGACTGGCGATCTGTTCGCTGACATGCAGGTCAAGGCGGCCTTGACCGCGTACTCGCAGAACAAGGCGCTGTATGAGCAGCTGAAAGCCGAATCGAAGAACGCCACCGGCATCCTCGACAAGAACCTGGCCGAGCGGCGCGAGTCGTCGTCGCAGATGTGGGCCGAAACCGCGCAGGCTCTGAACGACAGCATGCGCGCCGTGGGTGATGCCCTGCGGCCGGTGACGGACTCGGTAGCCCAGGGCATCACCGTTGTGGCCAAGTCGCTGACCGGCCTCACGGAGAAGGCGCCGCCGTTGGTGCTGGGTCTGACCGCCTTGGGCGCCGGGCTGATCGCACTGAAAAACGTGGTGGCCGCGTTCAAGATCGGCAAGGGGCTGCTCAACGTGGCCCGTGGCTCGATGATGGGCAACCCGAACGTGATTCAGCGGGTGTTTGTGACCAACGCTGCCGGCATGGGCGGCGGTGATTACGGCGCCGATGGCGGCAAGGACAAGAAGGGCCGCAAGGGCGGTCGCACTGGGCGGGGTGGTCGGGGGCTGCGCGGTGGGATTAGCGGCATCGGCCAGGCGCTGAAAAGCGTTATCACCGGTGTCGGGGTGGGTGGTGCAGTCAAAGGTGCGGCGTCGGCCGGGATTGGCAGTGCAGCGCTCAAGGGCATCGGCTCGATGGCCAAGGGCGCTGCTCCGTTGCTCAAGGGCGGCGCCGTGTTGTCGGTGCTGGGTGCCGGCATCCAAATAGCGGACACCTACCAGAACGCCACCACTCGGGATGAAAAAGCCGAGGGCTATGGCGAGGCGGCGGGGAACCTGGCCGGTGCTGCAGCAGGGGCCGCTGCAGGTGCGGCCATCGGTTCGGTGGTGCCGGTAATCGGTACCGTCATTGGCGGCCTGATCGGCGGTGCCCTGGGCGCTTGGGGCGGATCTGCTGCAGGCGGTGTCCTGAGCAAAAAAATGTTCGGCGGCGATGAGGCGCTTAAATCGATGCCGGCCGCGGGGCCGTTGATGATGACCAACGCCGGCAAGGACATCCCGCCCGTCCTGGGCGACATCGCCAAATCATTCAAGACCGGCCAGACCGATCCGGCGATGGGGCAGGTGGTGCGGTCGATGGCCCTGGCGTCGCCCACTGTGGCAGCGCCGCCGATGATCAAGGCACCGGAGCCACCCAAGCCCGCGCCGCCCAAGGTTGAGCAGCAGCTTACCTTCGCACCGCATATGCCCATCGTGGTGCATGGCGATGTGAAAGACCCTGCGCAATTGGCGCGGGAGATTGAGCCGCAACTGCGCCGGATGTTCGACGAGTTCAACCGCCAGGCGGCGGCCCGTCAGCTGTCCGACGCACCACATCTTTAAGGAGGGACCATGGCTTACATGGAGCAACTGCAGTCGGGGTTCCAGTCCCTGGTGGCAGCGGGGGAGGCCGGGCGGCAAAGTGCCGACGGCATGCTGGGCCCCATGAACGGTGCGATCAGCGACATCACCGGCGCCGCCTCGGAGCTGGAGAACATACCGTTTGTAGGGCCTGAGCTGGGCGCGAAGCTGCAGCGGACCATGCGCGGCATCACCGCCGCGCAAGCTGCGGTCGGTGAGGTGGCGGCCAAGTACAGCCAGGCGGTCACGGCGGCGAGCCAGATCCAGGAACGCATGGGCGCACTCAAGGAGCAGGCGGCCAAGGCCAGCGCCGCGATCAACCGCATCGGCGGCCAGATCAGCCCCAGCCTGGGCAACATCTTCCCGACCGGCGCCTTCGGTGCTGAGACCACGCCGGCGGCCGAGGCGGTGAAACCGTTCCCGCACCTGCTGATCATTCAGCCGTTCCGGGCTGCCGGCGAGGCTTTCTACTTCAACCTCGACACGGCGGCCTTTGATGAGCTGCGGCGGCAGACGGGCTTTCGTTGGGCGGCTCAGGAGCGCCTGACCCGCAGCATCGCGCAGCAGGCGGTGGGTCAGGGCGACGACAAGATCACCCTCAAGGGCGCGATTTTCCCGGGGTTCAAGGGCGGTCTGGGGCAACTGCAGACCTTGCGCAGCATCGGGCGTCGTCTGCAGCCGCTAAGCCTGACTACGGGCTATGGCGAGGTGCTGGGCACATGGTGCCTGACCAGCCTCGAGGAGGAACAGAGCCACCTGCTGGCCGGCGGCATCCCGCGTAAACAAGGCTTTTCACTGGAGTTTGTGAGCTATGGCGACGACCTGCAGAACGTCTAGCGGGGATCTGCTCGACACCCTCTGTCATCAGTATTACGGACACCTGAATGGCTGTGTCGAGGCGGTGCTGGATGCCAACCAGGGTCTGGCCGACGAGCCCCAGCCATTCCGGGCTGGAGTGTTGATCGTGCTGCCAGATCTGCAGAGCCAGGCCGAGGCCACGGTGCAGCTCTGGGACTGATTGCCCGTGCCACCTACAGACCCCGCCGCGTGCGGGGTTTTCCATTTCTGGAGCCTGAACAATGAAACCTGAGTTCCGAATCGTTGCGGACGGCAAGAACATCACCGCGCTGATCAATGACCGGCTGCTGACCCTGCGCACCTCGGACAAGCCTGGGATGGAGTCCGACGAGTTTGAGCTGCGCATTGATGACCGCGATGGCGCCGTGGCTTTGCCCAGTCGTGGGGCCAGCATCGAGGTGTACATGGGCTACAGCGGCCAGGCCCTGACACGGTTGGGCCGCTACACCGTCGACGAGGTGGTGGTGTCAGGTCCGCCGGACTCCATCGAGATCCGTGGCAAGGCCAGCGACATGCGCGGCAGTGGCAAGACCACGCGCAGCGGCAGCTGGGAAGGTGTGCCGCTGCAGCAGATCGTGCGCGACGTGGCGGCGCGCAATGGCTGGACGCCGGTGTGCCCGGTCACCACCAAGGTGCCCCGGGTCGACCAGCTCAATGAATCCGACTTCAACTTCATCACGCGCCTGGCCAAGCAATACGACTGCACGGCCAAGGTGGCGGACGGCAAGTTGCTGGTGTTGCCGCGACAGGCCGGGCAGAGCGCGAGTGGCAAGGCCCTGGGCACGGTCACTGTTCACCGCAGTGACGTGAGCCGCTACCAGTTTCGCCTTGGCGACAAGAGCACGCACAAGGCTGTGCAGACCAAGCACCAGGACAAAAAGAGCGGAAAGCTGAAGGTGGTCGACCTGGCCAACGATGAATCGCCCGATGGCCTATCTCCGGTGCATACCGACCGGCATATCTACCCGAACAAGTCAGCAGCCGAGCAGGCGGCCAAGGCGCGCTTGGCGGCGTTCAACCGCAGCACCGCCGGCGTGCGCCTGGAAATGCTCGGGCGTACCGACCTGTTCGCCGAACGCATGATCAACGCCCAGGGCTTCAAGGTCGGGCTTGACGGCGAGTACCTGGTGGAGTCGGTGGAGCAGACGTTCACCCAGTCGGGCTGGAGCACTACCGTCGAGTGCAATGGCGGCAAGAAAGGCAAGGCCAAGGCCGCCGGCAAGAAGAAAAAGAAAGAGACCAAGCCGCTCAGGGTTGAGCAGCTTTAACCCCACATCACTGGAGACGTACGCATGATCATTACCGCGCAGCAGCTGCTGCAGATCCTCCCCAACGCCGGCGCTAAAGCCGGCGTTTTTGTTCCTGCTCTCAACGCCGCTATGGGCAAGTACGCCATTGTCACCCGGCTGCGTATCGCGGCTTTCATCGCCCAGATCGGCCACGAGTCAGGCCAGTTGCAGTGGGTGCGCGAGCTGGGCGGCGACCAGTACTTGAGCAAGTACGACACCGGGACCCTGGCCAAGCGCCTGGGCAACACTCCCGAAGCGGATGGTGACGGCCAGAAGTACCGGGGCCGGGGGCTGATTCAGGTCACCGGCCGGGCCAACTACGCGGCCTGCAGCGAGGCGCTGTTTGGTGATGCGCGCTTGCTCAACACCCCGGAGCTGCTTGAGCACCCGGTGTATGCCGCGCTGTCGGCTGGGTGGTTCTGGCAGCGAGCGGGGCTGAACACCCTAGCCGACCAGGGGGACTTTCTTACCATCACCCGCCGCATCAACGGCGGCACCAATGGCTTGTCCGACCGCGAGGCGCTGTATGAGCGGGCGCTGAAGGTGCTGCCGTGAACGCGCTGGGCACACGCGGACTGATCGCCGCCCTGGTCCTGGGGCTTGCCCTCGGCGCCTGGGCTGCTTGGGCCTGGCAAGCCAACCGCTACGGCCAACAACTGGCCGCCCAGTCCGAGGCTAACCAGCGTGAACGCGAGCGGGCGGCGGTGGCGGTGATCGATTGGCAGGACCGCCAGCAGGTTGAGCGCCGAGCGCTGGAGGATCGCCTGCAGGTGAATGACGAAACCCACTACAAGGAATTGCGAAATGCTCAAACCGATCAGGCTCGCCTGCGTGACCGGCTGGCTACTGCTGATGTGCGGCTGTCAGTCCTACTCGCCGCCCCGGGTGGTGGCGGTGGGCTGCCAGCCGCCACCGGCGCCGGCGGCGTGGATCATGCAGAAGCGCGAGCCGAACTTGACCCGGCGGTTGCTCAACGAATTGTCGCCATCGCCGGCGACGGTGACCAAGGACTGATCGCCCTGGCGGCATGCCAGGACTACGTCAAAGAAGTGATTGTCCCGAAGTAAAAGAAGCGGCCGGCCTGGATGCGTCAACATCCCGGCCGGCCGCTGTCCCCGCAGATTGTCCCTGCAAGTCCAGCCAAGGCTTCTGCTTCGTGCACAAAGCGAAGCGAGCCTAGCACCTGTTTATCCATACAGTAAAGGTCTTGCTTTTTATGTCCTCTCCCATCATCCCTTGGATGGGCGGCAAACGCCGCCTGGCCGACCGCCTCATTCCTCTCTTCCCACCCCACGAATGCTACGTCGAGGTATTTGCCGGCGGTGCCGCGCTGTACTTCATGCGGCCTCAGGCTGCTCCTGTTGAAGTGTTGAACGACATCAACGGCGACCTGGTGACGCTGTACCGCGTCGTGCAGAACCACCTTGAAGAGTTTGTGCGCCAGTTCAAATGGGCGCTCAGCTCGCGCCAGGTGTTCGAGTGGCAGAAGATGACCCGGCCCGAAACCCTCACCGACATCCAGCGCGCCGCCCGATTCTTCTACCTGCAGCACCATGCTTTCGCCGGCAAGATCACTAGCCAATCATTTGGGACAGCGACGACAGCACCTGCCATCAACCTTTTGCGGATTGAGGAAAACCTATCTGCCGCTTGGCAGCGCTTGTCCGGTACCTACGTCGAAAACCTATCCTGGCTTGAATGCGCCGAACGCTACGACCGTGCCCATACCTTTCACTACATGGACCCACCTTACTGGCAGACTGCCGGTTATGGCGTGGATTTTCCGTTCGAGAACTACGAGCGAATGGCGGACTTCATGCGACGCTGCAAGGGCAAGGTAATGGTCAGCATCAACGACCACCCGGACATCCGTCGGGTTTTCGACGGGTTTCACTTCGAAACCGTAAGTATCCGGTACAGCACTACCAACCAACGCCAAACGATGGCTGACAAAACCGGAGAGCTGATTGTCATGAACTGGAAACCTGATGCCTTGGGCGGGCTTTTCTGATCTTGAGTTTTTATGCGTTGGCTAAGATTTGATTATTTCCCAAATCTTGCGAAGCGCTACTAGTAGGTTGGTGATTGCGATACCCAAATCAAGCCATTTCATATCGTGTTCTCGGTATGTCAGATAGTGTGATTTTAGTCGTGACTACTTTCCAGTTGCTAGTTTCTAGACGGATTGGTATCACGGCTTGTACGGAAAAATCACTGCTTTTTATGTTGGCTGTAGGCGGGAGGGGAGCCTTCCGCTTTTTAGTTTCTATAGCGCACGGTTAAGCATGCATAAGTACTGTTTCCTTTGGAGTTTGTCTATGTCATGTAGGGTTGTGTTTCTTGTTATTTAGATTAGGGGTGATGCTTGATGGGCGTCAATAGCCTTCGTCGATTTTTTATCTTGTGGCTATCGTTTCAATATTCTTTGGATATCCATTTCACGCCGCGCCGATTTATCAGGGCCTGAGTTGACTCTAGTTAGGGCCTCTTAAGGCCCGGTTTTATTGGGTGCTGGTGAGGTTGGGTTTTTTGAAAAATATAAAATGGTGCGAATAACCTCGCGGGAGGTTGAGATGTAATGCGATTAATTTACTGGTGTTAAAGTCACAAAGGCACAAAGGCACAAAGGCGCAAAGGCGCAAAGACGCAAAGACGCAAAGACGCAAAGACGCAAAGGTACAAAGGTACAAAGGTACAAAGGTACAAAAGTACAAAAGTACAAAAGTACAAAGGTTATAAAGGTACAAGGTGTTGGTGTAAGAGCGAATTAACGAATTAACGGATTAACGGATTAACGAATTAACGAATTAACGAATTAACGAATTAACGAATCAACGGATCAACGGATCAACGCTAATGCGTATTAGCGGTCGGGCGGTAAATGTACTCATCTCACCGATATCGACGGCGAGATGCTAAGGGAGGGTGGAAAAAACGCGTGGAGGCCATGGCCGACAGTGCCTAAGTTTGGTTTTCTCCGTTGGATTCATCGGGCTCTATCAGCTCTGGCCCTTGGTTTTTAACATTGCCAACGGCCTTTCGGACTGGATACCACTCAAACTCTTCAGTGGGTTGGCACAGGTTTTTGGCTATTTCCTCGGCACGCTCCGGCGATAGCTCTGGGTCGAGCCACTCGTTCGCGAGCTCAGGTGTCAGTACAAGCGGCCGGCGGTCGTGGATATCGACCATCCCTGAATCACTCGCCGCGGTGATGATCACAAAGCCATCCCCTTCGTGCGGTTCCAGCCCGGGGTGAACTTGGGCCAGGGCGCCGAAGAACATGGGCCGCCCGCTCTTCAGTCGGATGAAGTAGGGCTGCTTCTTCTTGGGGTCATCAGGATCCTTTACCCACTCATACCACCCTTCACTGGGCACGATCGCACGGCCTTTCGGCCAGAGCTGTTTGAAGAACTTGCCGGTGGTAACGGTCTCAACCCGGGCATTGATCGGGTCGGGCCGCTTTCCCTTCGCCCAAAAGGGCGCCCATCCCCAATGGACTGCATCTATGTGTAGTCCGTCCTCTTGGCCGTGCAGCACTTGCACGCGCGTCGAAGGTGCGATGTTGAACCGGTTTATCGGTTGAGCGTCGTAGCCGCTGAACAGCTTGAGCTGCGGGCTCAGCTCTTCCATGTAGACTGCCATCCCCTCGTATTGCACGAAGCGTCCGCACATCGCTGCCTCCACATGTCGGAAGTACTGAACGGCCTGGCGTGGCCGTTTTCAATACTGTAGACCCCGACCGGTGCGCATCGTCATGAAAATCGACATCCAAAAAATCAACGAGCTTGAAGCGTGGTACGCGCTGTTCAACGACCCTGAGTTTTTAGCCGGCACCCCTGAAGATCGTTACGACGCCAGGTTGGCCCTTGCTGATGACCTGGTGGCGCGGGGCGTTATCGACAATTGGGAGTGGAAAGAGCTGATGGAAGAGGCCGACGCTGGATACGCTGACGAGCTCGGCTGATATCAATCCGCCTGTCAGATAAATCCTACGTGGAAATTGACCGCAAGCCGTTCTCACAGTTAACTGTACATTCGTACAGTATTGAGCGACTGCGTCATGAGCTTTTCAATTTTAGGCCCTATCGCCGAGGGCGGCCGGAAGCTGCCGCTGTGTCTCTTCCAGGTCCCTGCCGGGTTTCCATCGCCGGCGGCTGACCACATCGAGGCGCATATCTCATTGGATGAGGTTCTAAATATCCGTGCTCCCCATGTGTACCTGGTGTCGATCACCGGTGACAGCATGCAGGGTGCAGGAATCTATGAAGGGGATCTGGCCGTGGTCGACCGCTCGATTGAGCCGGCCCACGGCCATATCGTCGTCGCGTTGCTGAACAATGATCCCGTCTGCAAGCGCCTATGCAAGCGCGGCAAGGAAGTCATTCTCCTGTCCGAGAACCCTAAATACCCGGCCCGGTATGTCCTGGAAGGCGACGAGCTCTCTATATGGGGTGTGATTACCAGCACAGTGCGCAGTCATGTCTAAAGCCCCGCCTATTTTTGCCCTGATTGACTGCAACAGCTTCTATGCCAGCTGCGAGCGGGTATTCCGGCCTGACCTGGCCAAAGTCCCGATTGTGGTGCTTTCGAACAATGACGGCTGTGTCATCGCCCGCAGCTACGACGCCAAGCCTTTTATCAAAATGGGCGAGCCGTATTTCCAGATCAAACAGAAACTTCGCCAGCACGGCATCATCCCGTTCTCCTCGAACTACGCGCTTTACGGCGACATGAGCGAGCGGGTGATGACGCTGATTGAGTCGATGGTGCCGGCGGTCGAGGTCTACAGCATCGACGAGGCCTTCGCCGACCTTACGGGGATCGATGGCCTGGACGGGCTCGGCCGGCAGATCCGGGCCCAGGTGCTGCGCTGCACCGGTATCCCGGTCGGCGTCGGTATTGCCCACACCAAGACCTTGGCCAAGTTGGCCAACTACACAGCGAAGCGCCTGCAGGCTCAAACCGGTGGAGTCGTGAACATTTGCGACCAGGTCAAACGTGACTGGGTACTGCGCAACACTGACGTCTCAGAGGTGTGGGGCGTTGGCCGGCGAATGAAAGCGCACCTGGACGCCATGGGCATCAAGACCGCAATGGACCTGGCCAAGGCCGACCCCTGGACGTTGCGCAAGAATTTCAGTGTGGTGATCGAGAAGACGGCCCGAGAGCTGGCCGGCACAGCGTGCCTGGAGCTGGACGAGCCCGACCAGCCAAAACAGGAGATCTGCTGCAGCCGAATGTTCGGCAAGCGCCTCAAGGAGCTGCCACCGATCAAAGAGGCCGTGGCCACCTACATGATGCGCGCCTCGGAAAAGCTCCGCGCCCAGAACTCACTGTGCAAAAAGATTCGCGTCAGCATCCGCACCGGCATGTTCAATCCGGAGGAGGCCAAGTACGCAAACGGGGTGATAGTGGATCTGCCATACCCGACCGACGATGTCCGGCTGCTGACCAAGGCGGCGGTTGACGCCCTTGATCGGGTGTTCAGGCCCGGCTTCAATTACAGCAAGGCGGAAGTGATGCTGCTGAACCTGTGTCAGCCCGGCGAATACACCGACGACCTCTTCGCCATATCTCAACCAGCCGAAGCTACGAAGGTGATGGCGGTCCTTGATCAGATCAATGGTCGATGGGGTAGAGGTACGCTTCGTGCTGCCAGTGTGCCGAAAAATCCGGACTGGGGGATGCGGCGGGAAATGATGAGTCAGAGTTATACGACAAAGTTGGATCAGCTATGGCGAGTTCATTGCCACTAAGAAGCATTTCATTCACAGGCATGTCGTCCCCTTCGGTCGTATTGTCATGAGCTGAAGACCATTAGTTACTGTTCGGGTGCCAGCGTTCGTGTTAGCGCTCCAGGTTTTGGCGTGGTTTTTGGCGTAGTTTTTGGCCTGGCCGGTGTGGCAGTCTTCGGCGGGAGGGGGTGGTTTGCTCGATGCGGCGCAGCAGTTAGGCCACAGCATGGCGTTGACGGGATGTCATCGCTCAACCGGGGGCTCCTGTGCGGTGGAGGGTCGGATACTGCGTAAAACTAACGTAGGAGTGATTGGTTTACACGGTCCCAAAAAAGGCCCCCCGGACTTGCTTAAAGTGCGGGGGCCTATTGAACTAAAGAGGTGCAATATTAGCTTGGCGTATTACTCGCCTTCGCGCTCGTTCTGTCCTTGGAACACACCGCGGGCCTTTTTGGGTTCGCGGCGGCCGGTAATGTACAGCGCGCATGGACGATCGTGATCATCGGTGCCTTGGCGGATTTCCAATAGCTCGGTCCGACCTGCCTTGATGCCGACGCTGGCCGCTTCGGCGGTGTGGAACTCAAATACTTCGACGATGCCGGCGTACTTGTTCACTTCAGTCATGGGTAACGCTCCTTGTGATGATGGCTGATTGTAACTATATCCCTTGCTGGGGTTTTAGTTGTATGCAAAAAAAGCAATGGGTGCATTTGTATCTAAGTGATATTTTATGGGTGTGTGCCGCTTTTGATAAGATTCTTAGCGGCTGTTGTTAAAAGTTCTGCCCTAGCATTAATAAAGTCTACATACGGCCTGTCGCCATTGTGAAAACCTTCTGGTATCAATGCTGCTCTGAATACGTTGTCTTTAATTTCATTATTGATTTCGCTGAAATAAAGGTCCGGGGCTTTGTCAGATATCGTGCGGTTGTCTGAAGAGTTTAGTAAGCAGATGTTTGCGATTATATTTGACTCGTGAAATCCAATGCCAAGGCCAAGTAAATATGATTTAGGGTAGATGTGGTGGAATTCGCGTGAATTGTAAGATGCTAAGGTTGTTCCGAGTTCAATATTTTGGCCATTCAAGAAACTTTTTGGTTGGAGCTGGGCCAGCAAACAGATAGTGGTTTTCGCAGCTGTGGTATTGATGCGCCAAGATTTTTTGAATAAATCACTGTCAATTTTGTCGTCCAAGTCGTTGAAGGGAGTGTCACCTTGAGAAAGCTTTTCCATTTTCTCAATATCAGCCAAGACCTGTTTGTTGGTTCCCGCCTTGTATCTTTGTGTGAAAGCGCAATGCCAAAACCACTTTTTGAGGCCGATCACTTGCAGTGCATTAGGTTTTAACGTGCGAGAAAAAAATGTGACCAGAGGAACGAGCATAATAGGGAACGGTATGAAAACGAAGTTCTTGATATGTAGCTGTTTTTCAAGAAAGTCGGTACAGCAAAACATAGCTTGCTTGAGCTTTGACATGCCCTCAATTAGCTTGTCTGCGGGGACGTCTACCAGTTCGTCGGCATCAATTCGGTTCAGCGTGATTGTTGCTAGACATCGCATGAGCAGAGACTCTTCAATCTGCTCGTAGCCTTTATCTGCGAGTGTATCTAGCAGTTGTTCAATTTCATTCCGAAGATCAAACTGCTCGGACCAAGTCCAAGCTGCGAGCAGTTCAAGTGTGCTTAAGCTTGTGCCTGATGAGTTGATTCGTTGAAAGACACGGCAGACTTCTTGGTTTGTACGATCTTTGATTGTTACGACTGGGAATTCATAGTCCTTGAAGCGCTCTGTAAGTTCGGCAATTGTTTTACTATCTTCATGGTCGAATCTTCCAAGTTCAGGAAGAAGTTTTGTCGTGTCCAAAATATTTCGTAGGTTTATTGAGTTTTCAGGTGCGATTGACGAATGTATAAACTCGCCGGTGGCAGGTGCGAACGATACATTAAAGCGGGCTGCGAGCACTGGGTCAGCAGTATTGGCGTCAGAGTTAAATACGCCATAAAGGGTAGTTAATCGCTGTTGTCCGTCTAAGACATAATTGACGGGGTAGTCTTCTGGTGTCGTTGGAAGTTTGAATCCGCCGACATCGCGTTCATGATTGAGTTTTTCCTTGGTAGACCACAACAGTAGCGAACCAACAGGGTAGCCCCGGTAGATAGAGTCCAGCAGGCTCATGATCTGCTCATCAGACCATACATATTCTCGCTGGAAGACGGGAATCTTGATGTTTCCGCGTGCCACGTCTGAAAGGAGAGATGATAGACGGGGGTTAGCTGGAGTAATTTTATGGGTGATAGCCATTTACGATCCTTCAATGATGGCGCAGATAGATTGCTGGCAAGATAGTGGCAAGTGCTCGAGAGCGCAACCAATCGAAGGAAAGGCAGGGGCGTGTGTGCTTGGAGGTGGCTTGTTTGGCCGGCGTTGTTTAGGTGACTAGGGGCTTTGTGTGAGATTGATACGAGATTTGAGCTTTGATGCTTTGGATAAAACTGAACAAGGCCTTGGGGGAAAGTATGTCCAGTTCATCATTGGATGTGTGTACCAGTTTTTGTACCAATGCATGTGTTTTGGAGCAAAAAACCGGGTTTGCTAGCGTACACTTTAGCCCGTTTTTGTTGCTCCATCTTACCTAGGCTACCCCGTCGCAAATTGCGGTGTAATTCTGTTCCAGGGACATGAAACTACCTGTGGGATTTTACGCAAAGGGCAAGGGTACGGTGGCGGACACGGCGCTGCAAGCATGCAACATCGGCTTTATTCGTCGCGACCTTCCATCATGGTGCGTTTGAGCATGACGTAAACGGCCCCGGCCCCGCCATGCCTGGCCTGGCACGAGGTGAAGCCGAGCACATGGGAATGCTGGCGCAACCAGGTGTTGACGTGGCTTTTGATCATCGGCCGCTTGCCATCTAGGCGTACCGCTTTACCGTGGGTCACGCGCACGCAGCGGATTTCGAATTTGACGGCTTCGGCGAGAAAGGCCCATAGGGTTTCCCGGGCTTTTTCCACGGTCATGCCGTGTAAGTCGAGGCTGCCTTCGAACGGGATCTGGCCAACCTTAAGCTTGCGCATCTGGCTTTCCTGAACCCCGTCGCGGGCCCACATCAACTCGTCTTCCGGACCCACGTCGATGACGAACTGGTCGGATAGGCCGTCTACAGTCGTGGCATCGGTGCGCACGGTCGCGGCCTGGCGCAATGTCGCAAGCTGCGCCCGGTCGGACTTGGGTTTGCCGGTATCGGCGCGATCATGCTTGATCGGCTTGACGCCGCGGATCTCGCTTTTGAACAGGGAAAAATCATCGTCTTGCATGTCAGCCTCCGCGAAGGGCGGCTAGTTTACCCAACTCGATGCCAGCGGCGCGCGACAAAACGCAGGCGCGTCCACTCAGTCATGTTTTTTCATCAGGTGCGGGGCGATGTTCAGCGTTTGCGGTTGGCGCATGCGACGCCGGCAGCGTCGCCAGAGTCCGACGCCGGCGTACAACAACAGCAAGCCCACCACCAGAATCACCGCCGAGCCCGCTGGGCTGGCATTCAATTCGCCGAGTGCCGGAGGGCGTCCGAGCAGGCTGGCAGCGCCCGCCATTGCCAGCAGCACACCGAAGGTCGCCAGCAGTGCAGAGAATGCCGCGCCCAAGCGCAATCGCCAGTTCCGCGGGCCTTTGGGCCGTAGTCGGCGTGCGTCAAAACCATCGGATATCTTCATTCCGACCTTCCTCAATGGGTATCGGCCCTTCGACCGGGAGATGCGCGGGTTGTTCCTGAGGCTAAGGTAATTGCCGCCAGTGACAGGTTATTACGGATGAGCGGCCCACCAGCCGCTCATCAGGGGGGATCAAATCAGATCTTTAGTCTGGGCCAGGGTGGCGAAGTTGTCGGCCATGATTGCCATTTCAGTCTGCTGCACGGTTTCGGCGCTGAGGATGCCGCCCTTGTAGGGCAGGTCGCGGGTGGCGCAGGCGTCTTCCACCAGGGTGCAGCGAAAGCCCAGGTTCTTGGCCGCGCGCACCGTGGTGCTGACGCTGGAGTGGCTCATGAAACCGGCGACGATCAAGTCGAGTGAGCCGAGGTCCTGCAGGCGCTTTTCCAGGTCGGTGCCATGGAAGGCGCTGGGCAGCAGCTTGCCGATGATGGTTTCATCGCCCTGGGGCTCGAGGCCCGGGATGAACTCGCCCCGTTCGCCTTGCGGATCGAACAGGCCACCGACGGTGCCCAGGTGACGCACATGCACCACTGGCCGGCCGGCGGCGCGGGCAGCGGCCACCAGTTGCTGGATGTTGGCCACGGCGGCCGCCATGCCGGACAGCGCCAGCGGGCCGTTCAAATACTCTTTCTGGGCGTCGATGATCACCAGGGTCGCGTGGCTCAGAGTGGCCGCTGCGTAACCACGACCGCTGAGTTGAAACATCGTCTTTGGAACAGACATTCTGGGGCTCCTGTGGGTGGGGCTTTTGCGTCATTGTCCTCTGGCAGAGCGCTTCTGTGAATCGCTACTAGCGTAAGGTGCGCCGTTGTTGGCTTACAGCCATGTCAAGGGCTGCGTGCGATGGCGCTGGAAGACGAAAAACGTGCCCAGGGCCCGGATTTTTCAAGCGTCGTCGGGGAGCGTTTAGGCTGCTAGAATTGCCAGTCGTTTTTTCAGGAGTCTGCCCGTGATCACTTCCCGCCTGCGCACCTTGCGCGACCACATCCGCTGGGCTGTCAGCCGTTTTCATGGGGAGGATCTTTTTTTCGGCCATGGGACCGACAATGCCTGGGATGAAGCCCGCCAGTTGGTACTGGGAGCCCTGCATCTGCCGTGGGAAATCGCCGACAGTTATCTGGACTGCGCGTTGGAAGACGATGAATTGGTCAATTTGCAACGGATGCTCAAGCGTCGGATCGAAGAGCGAATCCCCACCGCCTACCTGTTGGGCGAGGCCTGGTTCTGTGGCATGTCGTTCATTGTCGACGAACGTGTGCTGATCCCCCGTTCGCCGATTGGCGAACTGATCGAAAAACGCTTTGCGCCCTGGTTGGGCAGCGACCCTGTGCGGATTCTCGATCTGTGCACCGGGTCCGGCTGTATCGGTATCGCCTGTGCCTACGAATTCCAGAGTGCCGAAGTGGTGCTCGCCGACCTGTCGTTCGAAGCCCTCGAGGTGGCCAATCAGAACATCGAGCGCCATGGCGTCGATGAGCGCGTGTTCACGGTGCAGGGCGATGGGTTTGACGGGTTGCCGGGGCAGCGCTTTGACTTGATCGTGTCCAACCCGCCCTACGTCGATGCCGAAGATTTTGCCGACATGCCGGATGAATATCAGCACGAACCGGAGCTGGGCCTGGCCTGTGGTGAAGATGGCCTGAACCTGGTGCGGCGCATGCTGGCCGAGGCAGGCGAGCACCTGACCGAGAAGGGTTTGCTGATCGTCGAGGTTGGCAACAGCCAGGTGCATGTCGAGGCGTTGTACCCGGAAGTCGACTTCGCTTGGCTCGACTTCGCGCGCGGTGGCCATGGCGTGTTCATGCTGACCGCCGAGCAGTGTCGCGCGCATCAGGAGCTGTTCGCCTCCCGCGTCTGAAGCATGAAAAAGCCCGCTCGAAGGCGGGCTTTTGCGTGATGGCAGTGATGCTCAGCGGTGGGTGGCGATCCAGATCAGCAGCCCGGCCTGGAACACCGCAAAGGCCACCAGGCAACTGATGGTGAAGCGCAGCCCGGTGTCTTCCCGTTTGTACTTGCTGACCTTTTCTTCTTGCTTGCGCAGTTTGACGTCCAGCTCTTCGAGGTTCTGTTCGGCTTGCTGGAGCATCTGCGCGGCTTCGAGAATTTCCACGAATTGCAGTTTCTCGGTGTTCCACTTGTCCAGCAGCTCGCCGACCTGCACCGCCTTTACGCTGCCCTTCAAGTGCTGGGCGTCGGCGTAGACCACATCAAAGCCCTGGGTGCGCAACACATGGTCGCGGCGCAGGCGCGTGTCTTCGTTCTGCGCATCTTTGTTCGCCAGGTCGAAGCCTTCGATTCGATAGTGCGACCACTTCTTCTGGGCCCAGATCACCGCCTGAGCCAGCAGGAAGCGCCCGATCCCGCGGTTCGCCGGCTCGATCTGCAAGCCGCTTTCCGGCTGGAACGTGACGCTGTGGGTGGCATGGTCGACCCACAGATCCAAATGATTCTGCTCTTTGCGTACCCGTTGCCCGGGCAGCGAGATACTCATGCGCAACAGACTGAGCTCTTTGTTACTGCGCTCGGCATAACCGAACTCGACAAAACGCAAAGGCCGCCCGCCAGTGGTGCGATCAGTCTGCAGCGGCGCCAGGCGGAGCATCTTATGCTGCTCGGCATGCACATCTGCCCACGGCCGCTCGACCGCCTCCGGGGCGGGTTTGTCGAGTTCGGTGTCGGTTGAATTTGGGGTTTCAGTCATAACGGCGAGGTCCTGTCCAAGCGCTGCTTGCCGACGGAAAGTAAGCGGCCGGCAAAGGCTTATCGGCCGTTTTTTTCAGGACTGGAGGGCGAAAACGCGTTAACGGATGTGAAGTCCGTCAATAAATCCGAGAATTTTCGTTCCCAGCTCAGCGGCCAGTGGCAGTTGCGGATCCTTGTACGAGGCCAGCTGACGCTTGATGTCGTTGGGTACGATCCGCATCACGTGGTTCATGCCCTCGATCAGCGCTAACTGTGCATCCGGCTTGGCGGCCTTGAGCATTTGCGCATCGCCCACGCCGACCTGGATGTCGTTGCTGCCCTGGATGATCAGCGCCGGCATTTTCAGTCTGGCAAAGGCGGCGGACGGGTCTTCACGGAACAGGGTGATCAGGTAGGGCTGGACGCTGGGGCGGAAGATCACTTGCAGCTGCGGCGGCACGTCTTCATCTACCCGGCCGGCCTTGAGGCTGTCCAGCAGTTCGTTGCTGCGCAGCATCAACGCCGGTGGCAGGCGGTAGCTCAACTGCTGGCGCAGTACCTGGTCGACTGGGCGCGCGGTGCCGGACACGGAAATAACCGCCGCTGCATCCAGTTGTGGAGCGGCGAGGGTAGCAATCAGCGCACCTTCACTGTGGCCGAGCACGATCAGCGGGCCCAGGCGCGAGTCGGCCTTGAGCTTATGGCCCCAGGCCACGGCGTCAGACACGTAAGCGTCGAGGGTCAGGTTGCGTTCGTCCGGGGTCGCGGCCAGGCTGGCGGCGACCCCGCGTTTGTCGTAGCGCACGCTGGCGATGTTGTGCTTGGCCAGCACCCAGGCCAGGCGCTTGAGGCTGTCATTGCGCCCGCCGTCCGGGTTGTTGCCGTCGCGATCGGTGGGGCCGGAGCCGGAGATGATCAGCACCACCGGCACCGGCTGCTCGGATTTGGGCAATAGCAGCGAGCCATGGAGTTCGCCGTGGCCGGTGTCGAGGCTGATCGGACGTTGCAGCACAGCAGCCTGGACCAGGCCGGTGAACAGGGTAAGGCTCAAGAGAAGAACTCGCAGCATCATCACGCCATCATGGATAAGGTGCCGGTTGGACTTTCCGGCACGGATAAGGTTCGAGGATGAACTAGTCCGATAGCCTGCGTATACTGGCGCGCTCAGTAATCCTGATTGAGTTATTTCGGCTGATTTCACGGAGCTCCCCGCATGTCCGGCAATACCTACGGCAAGCTGTTCACTGTCACCACCGCGGGCGAAAGCCATGGTCCGGCGTTGGTCGCCATTGTCGACGGCTGCCCGCCGGGCCTCGAGCTGTCGCTGGACGATCTGCAGCGTGACCTGGACCGGCGCAAGCCCGGCACCAGCCGCCACACCACTCAGCGTCAGGAACCCGATGAGGTCGAAATCTTGTCCGGGGTGTTCGAAGGCAAAACCACAGGCTGCGCCATCGGTCTGCTGATCCGTAATACCGACCAGAAGTCCAAGGATTACTCGGCCATCAAGGATCTGTTTCGTCCTGCCCACGCCGACTACACCTACCACCACAAATACGGTGTGCGCGACTACCGTGGCGGCGGCCGCAGTTCGGCCCGGGAAACCGCCATGCGCGTCGCGGCCGGGGCCATCGCCAAGAAGTTCCTGGCCAGCCAGGGCATCGTGGTGCGTGGCTACATGAGCCAACTGGGCCCGATCGAAATCCCGTTCAAGACCTGGGACTCGGTGGAAGACAACGCCTTTTTCAGCCCCGACCCGGACAAAGTGCCGGAGCTGGAGGCCTATATGGACCAGCTGCGCCGCGACCAGGACTCGGTCGGGGCCAAGATCACGGTGGTCGCCGAAGGCGTGATGCCGGGCCTTGGCGAGCCGATTTTCGATCGTCTGGACGCCGAACTGGCCCACGCGCTGATGAGCATCAATGCGGTCAAGGGCGTGGAGATCGGCGCCGGCTTTGCCAGCGTCGCCCAGCGTGGCACCGAGCACCGTGATGAGCTGACCCCTGAAGGTTTCCTCAGCAACAACGCCGGCGGCATCCTCGGCGGGATCTCTTCGGGGCAGCCGATCGTTGCCCACCTGGCACTCAAGCCAACCTCCAGCATCACCACTGCGGGCCGTTCCATCGACGTTGACGGCAAGCCGGTGGATGTCATCACCAAGGGCCGTCACGACCCGTGCGTCGGCATTCGTGCCACGCCGATCGCCGAGGCGATGATGGCCATCGTGCTGATGGACCACCTGCTGCGTCATCGCGGGCAAAATGCCGACGTGCGCGTCAGCACGCCGGTGCTGGGCCAGTTGTAATGGCGGTCCTGCCAGTCGCCACGGTCTGAAGGCCGTGGCGGCGCTCCCGTACTGGCGGCTCTCCAGTTTCTACCTGTTCTATTTCGCCTTGCTGGGGTCGACCGCGCCGTTTCTTGCGCTGTATTTCGACCACCTGGGGTTTTCCAGTGCGCGCATTGGCGAGCTGGTGGCCATCCCCATGCTGATGCGTTGCGTGGCACCCAACATCTGGGGCTGGCTGGGGGACTACACCGGGCGACGCCTGGCCATCGTGCGCTTTGGCGCGATCTGCACGCTGCTGAGTTTTTCGCTGATTTTCATCAGCAAGACCTATGCCTGGCTGGCGATGGTCATGGCCCTGCACGCCTTCTTCTGGCATGCGGTGCTACCCCAGTTCGAAGTCATCACCCTGGCCCACTTGCGGGGCCAGACCGCACGCTATAGCCAGATCCGCCTGTGGGGCTCCATCGGTTTTATCCTGGCGGTGGTCATCATCGGGCGCCTGTTCGAATGGCTGAGCCTGGATATCTACCCGGTGACGCTGGTGGTGATCATGTCCGCAATTGTGCTCAGCAGCGCCTGGGTGCCCAATGTCCAGCCTGCGACCGAGGGCAGCAGCCCGGCTGGTTCGGGGTTTCTCAAGCAACTGCGGGCGCCGGGCGTGCTGGCGTTTTATCTGTGTGTTGCCTTGATGCAGTTGAGCCATGGTCCGTATAACACGTTCCTCACCCTGCACCTGGAGCGGCTCGGTTACAGCCGTGGGCTGATCGGCCTGTTGTGGGCGCTGGGGGTGGTGGCCGAAGTGCTGATGTTTCTGGCCATGAGCCGGATCCTGGCGCATTTTTCAATACGCCGAGTGCTGCTGGCGAGTGTGCTACTGGCGGCCTTGCGCTGGTTGCTGCTGGGGGAGTTTGCCGAGTATCTCGGGGTCTTGCTGCTGGCCCAGGTGCTGCACGCCGCGACCTTCGGCAGCTTTCATGCGGCGGCCATTCATTTCGTGCAACGTAGTTTCGGTGCCCGCCAACAGGGGCAGAGCCAAGCGCTGTATGCCGCCCTGGCCGGTGCCGGCGGGGCCATGGGGGCCCTGTATTCCGGTTACAGCTGGAATGCCCTGGGACCTGTATTGACCTTTAGTATTGCCAGCATCGCAGCTTTGGCTGCAGCCGTTATCATTGCCACACGTATGCAAGAGGACAGGCCATGAGCCTTACCCGTGAACAGCTCGCCCAGGAAATCATCGATGCCGGGCGTTTTCTTTATAGCCGCGGCTGGTCGCCGGCCACCAGCAGCAATTATTCGGCTCGCCTGTCGCCGACCGAGGCGTTGCTTACGGTCTCCGGCAAGCATAAAGGGCAGTTGGGGGTGGACGATGTGCTGGCCACCGACTTGTCCGGCAATAGCCTGGAACCGGGGAAAAAGCCTTCGGCGGAAACCCTGTTGCACACCCAGCTCTACCGTTGGTGCCCACAGATCGGTGCGGTATTGCACACCCATTCGGTGAACGCCACAGTGCTCTCGCGTCTGACGCCGGGGGCCGTGATCGAGTTCGAAGACTACGAATTGCAAAAAGCCTTCAGTGGCGTCTCGAGCCACGAGTCGCGGGTACAGGTGCCGATTTTCGACAATGATCAGGACATTGCCCGCCTGGCGGCCAAGGTCCAGCCCTGGCTGGAGGCGTATCCGGAGTGCGTCGGCTACCTGATTCGCGGCCATGGCCTGTACACCTGGGGCGCACGGATGAGCGACGCGCTGCGCCAGATCGAGGCTTTTGAGTTTCTGTTCGAATGCGAGTTGAAGACTCGCGCGATCCTGAACCGTTAAACCGTCAAGGCTTTCTTCGACCGAAGTAGCCATCGCCTGATGAAAGGCCTCGCCTGACCGGTGTGTAAAAGCCGGAAGGCGGGGCGAAGACCTAGGAGTTGCCATTATGAGCAGCCTGTCCGTTTACCACGTATCCAGCCCGGATCTGCCAAACAAGGTCCTGACCCATTTCGACGACATTGCTTCGACCCTGGCCGAGCAGGGCGTGCGTTTTGATCGCTGGCAAGCTGCCAGCAAAATCGAGCCGGGCGCCAGCCAGGAAGAAGTGATCGCTGCCTATCAGGAGCAGATCGATCGCCTGATGACCGAGCGTGGCTACATCACCGTCGATGTTGTCAGCCTCAATAGCGATCACCCGCAAAAAGCCGAATTGCGGGCCAAGTTCCTCGACGAGCATCGGCACGGTGAAGATGAAGTGCGGTTTTTCGTCGCCGGGCGGGGGCTGTTTACCCTGCATATCGATGAATACGTGTACGCCGTGCTGTGTGAGAAAAACGACCTGATCTCGGTCCCGGCCGGCACCCCACACTGGTTTGACATGGGCGAGAACCCACATTTCGTTGCCATCCGCCTGTTCAATAACCCGGAAGGTTGGGTCGCCCAGTTCACTGGCGAAGACATTGCCAGCCGTTTCCCACGCTTGGAGGATTGAGCGGATGCCGATCAAGGCCATTCTGACCGACATCGAAGGCACCACCAGCGCGGTGAGTTTCGTGTTTGATGTGCTGTTCCCCTACGCCGCCCGGCATTTACCCGACTTTGTGCGCCAGCACGCCACCCGTGCAGACGTGGCCGAGCAGTTGCAGGCGGTACGTCAGGACAGCGGCGAAGCGGCGGCGGACGTGGAGCGGGTGATCGAGATCCTGCTCGCCTGGATTGCCGAAGACCGCAAGGCCACGCCGCTCAAGGCATTGCAGGGCATGGTCTGGGAGCAGGGCTATCAGGCCGGTCAGCTCAAGGGGCATGTTTATCCCGACGCGGTCGAAGCGCTGCAGCGCTGGCATGAGCAAGGTTATGAGTTGTATGTGTACTCGTCCGGTTCGATCCAGGCGCAAAAACTGATCTTCGGCTGTTCCGATGCCGGGGATCTGTCAGGGTTGTTCAGGGGTTATTTCGACACCACCTCAGGGGCCAAGCGCGAGGTGGAATCCTATCGCCGCATCAGCCAGGCCATGGCTTGCCCGGCGGCGCAGGTGCTGTTCCTGTCGGACATCGTCCAGGAACTGGACGCAGCCAAAGCCGCTGGCATGGCCACCTGTGGCCTGGTGCGCGACGGCGGGGAGTTGCTGGGGCATCTCAACGTAACGAGCTTTGCCGATATCGATCCGGCCAGCTTCTGAACCCGTCAAGGCCGTGTCAGCGCAAGGCTGGCACGGCCCTAAGGGTGGCGCGACCTTCACTCAAACGGAGTGATAGGTCGGCAGGGCGAAGCGGTTCTGGCTTTGCAGCATGGAAATCTGCGGCAACTCGCTGGCTTGTTCTGCCAGGTCGCGACGAATCGCACTGATTACCCAAGACAGTTGATCACCGGCATGCAACTGCGCGTAGGAAATCGAGCGTTTGAACTGTCGGCCTTCACTGTTACGCAACGTGAGCAGGATGCCGCCGTCGGGACGTGGCTGGGTGGTGACTTCGAAGTTGGAGAACAGCGACGAAAATTTTTCTTGGATCAGGCTCATGTCTATCAGCTCCGTTAGCTCTTGAATGGCAAGCGTGGAGTGATAGGTGCAGCGATTGTGCCAGTATTTGATTTGTATAAAATACTATTAAAATCAATTACTTATAAAATATCTGATTTTTCTTTTTCGTGCATATTGCATGAATGGCCATCGTGCATCCTGCATTTTGCGTGGTTCGGGCCAGCGCCGGCGCTCGATTCGGGTACCGCTGTGACCCCGGCACCGGCTAAAAAATTCCATGGCTCAGACTCGCGGTCGGCAAATGCCCACAGGGCAGGGCGGGCGCCATCGAGGGATACAAAACTTTGCAAAAACTCCGTGTACAGCCCGAGAACGGCTGACGTATTTTTCAGCCTGTAACGCCGCCTTACGGGGTATTGCCGAGTACTGCCGGTTATCACGACAGGGACAGTCATGCGCGGCGACCTACCCGGTTCGTTCGCCCGAATAATAAGAAAACAGGACGCGATCCATGAACAGCAATCAACGCGACATGATCACCTGGGGCATGATGATTCGTAAGCTGCCGTCCATTGCCCGGGCGCTGCCGCGTGTGGTCAAGGGTATGAAGGCGGCCAATGTCGAGAAACCTGATCAGCCCTGCGGCCTGGGCTGGACCTTCGAACAGGCGACACAGCGCAATCCCGATGGTGTGGCGCTGCTCTACGGCAACCAGCGGCTGACTTATACACAGGTCAACCAATGGGCCAACCGCATCACCCATTACTTGCAGCAACAAGGCCTGGGCAAGGGCGATGTGGTGGCGATCTTTATCGAGAACCGCCCGGAACTGCTGGTGACGGTGCTGGCGGTGGCCAAGTTGGGTGGTATCTGCGCGATGCTCAATACGGCGCAGACCCAAGGCGTACTGGTGCACAGTCTGAACCTGGTCAAGCCGGCGGCGATTGTGGTCGGTGGCGAGCTGGTCGCGGCCTATTCGGCGGTTCGCCCGCAGTTGTCGATCGATGCGCAGCGCACCTGGTTTGTCGCCGATCAGGAGACCTTTGTCGACCCGGGCCAGGCGCCTGAGGGCTATATCAACCTGATCAGTGCCAGCGCCGAATCGCCATCGAACAACCCGTGGAGCACCCAGCAGATCTACCTCGATGACCGGTGTTTCTACATCTATACCTCCGGCACCACCGGCTTGCCCAAGGCTGGCATCTTCAAGCACGGACGCTGGATGCGCACGTCAGCCAGCTTCGGCACCATCGCCCTGAATATGCAGCCTGAGGACGTGGTCTATTGCACCCTGCCGCTGTACCACGCCACCGGGCTTTGTGTGTGCTGGGGCTCGGCCATCGTCGGCGCCTCGGGGTTTGCCATCCGGCGCAAGTTCAGCGCCAGTCGGTTCTGGGATGACGTGCGCCAATTCAATGCCACCACCCTGGGCTATGTCGGTGAACTCTGCCGCTACCTGATCGATCAGCCACCCAGCCCCCAGGACAGCGACAACCCGGTATTGAAAATGATCGGCAACGGCCTGCGCCCGGGCGTTTGGGCCGAGTTCAAGCAACGTTTCGGGGTTGGGCATATCTGCGAGCTGTATGCCGCCAGTGACGGCAATATCGGTTTCACCAACGTGCTCAACTTCGACAACACCATCGGCTTTTCCCTGGCCTCCTGGGCCTTGGTGGAGTATGCCCACGACACCGGCGAGCCAATCCGCAACAGTGCCGGGTTCATGCAGAAGGTCGCCAAGGGCGGGCAGGGCCTGCTGCTGGCGAAGATCGATGACAAGGCTCCGCTGGACGGCTATACCGAGTCAGAGAAAAACCGCAAGGTCACGCTGTGCGACGTGTTCGAGAAGGGCGATCGCTACTTCAACACGGGCGATCTGTTGCGCGATATTGGTTTTGGCCACGCGCAATTCGTCGACCGCCTGGGCGATACCTATCGCTGGAAGGGCGAAAACGTGTCCACCACCGAGGTCGAGAATATCTTCCTGCAACACCCTCATATCGCCGAGGTTGTGGCCTATGGGGTACAGGTGCACAACACCAACGGTCGTGCCGGAATGGCGGCGATCACCCCGGCCGAGTCCCTGGCGACCTTGGACTTTCGCGAGCTATTGCAATTTGCCCGGGAGCAAATGCCGGCCTATGCCGTGCCGCTGTTCCTGCGGGTGAAGGTCAAGATGGAAACCACCGGCACCTTCAAATACCAGAAAACCCGGCTCAAGGAAGAAGCCTTCGACCCCTCCAAGACCGGAGACGATCCGATCTATGCCTGGCTGCCAGGGTCGGATACCTATGTGCAGGTGACCGAACAGACGGTGCTGGATATCCAGGCGGGTAAATTCCGTTATTGATTCTGGCTATGGCCGCTCTTGAGAAAAAAGGGGTGACAGGGTCAGGGCCGCTTGAGGAAACTAGCGCCTTTGCAATTTGCCGAATGTGGAGTTTCCGATGACAGACAACAGCCGCCAGATGACCCAGGAAGAAGCTGAGGAGTTTGCCGAGCAGGTGTTCAACGTGGCCCGCCAGGGTGACGCATTGATGCTCGACAGGCTGGTGAGCAATGGCTTGCCGATCAACCTGCGCAACCACAAAGGCGACACCTTGCTGATGCTCGCCAGCTACCACGGGCATCTGGACGCGGTGCAAGTGTTGCTCAAACACAAGGCCGATCCGGAGATTCGCAACGATAACGGGCAGAGCCCGATTGCCGGCGCGGCGTTCAAGGGGGACCTGGCGGTGGTCAAGGCGTTGGTCGAGGGCGGCGCCGAGGTTGAAGGCTCGTCCTTCGATGGCCGTACCGCGCTGATGATGGCGGCGATGTTCAACCGCACCGAGATCGTCGACTACCTGATCAGCCAGGGCGCCGACCCCAAGGGCCGCGACGCCAATGGCGTGAGTGCGCTGGAAGCGGCCAAGACCATGGGGGCCAAGGATACGATCGCACAGCTCGAGCGCCTGCTGGGCTGACTGCAGCGGAGGCGAGGGCGCAACACCCTCGCCGCATCCGGGCCATTGCGCTATCCTGCGCGCCCGAAAAAATCACTCGCCTTCAGGATGCACCCATGAAAACCGCCCTAATCGAACTCATCGGCAAAATCAGCTCCGGGTGCATGGGCGACGCTGAAATCGAGCAGATTGCCACGGACGCGGCGCAAGCCTACGCCGACCCCGAAGCCTTTCTGACGGCCAACCCGGACATCAACTACGACGACACGTTCCCGATCCCTTTGGGTGAGTGGGTGGTGGTTGGCAGTCTGCCGGACACCGTGCTGTTCCAGGCCGATACCTATGTCGACCTGTTCACCCAGATCGTCGACTCGTTCGGCCCGGGCGTGACTTTCAATATCAAGCCCAAGCAACTGGCGAAGACCGAAGCGTTGCCCGCCCTCAACCGCATCCAGATCCAGATGGCCAGCATGAACCCGGAAAACGGCGGTTATGTGTTGATGAACTTCAGCCAACTGCTGGACGACGAGCTGCAACTGGTGCTGGTGTACGGCAATGACGTGCCGCGGGTTCTGGAGTTGTGCGCGGAGGTCGGGATCGCGGCCGCGCCGTCCCTGGAAGCACTCAAAATCGCGATTCACGTTTAAAGCCGGCGATCTGTGCAATAAAACGGAACCCTGGCCGGGCGCGGCTATCCTAAGGTGGCAATCCACCACTTGGGAGCACCACCATGGGATCCACCTTCAACGGCCTCATCGGCCTGATTATTCTTGCGCTGGATATCTGGGCGATCATCAACGTTCTGAAAAGTGGCGCAGAAACCGGGATGAAAATCCTCTGGGTACTGTTGATCATCCTGTTGCCGGTGCTGGGCCTGATTATCTGGGCGATCGCTGGGCCGCGGGGCAACGTGCGGATCTGACCCCATGCGGGTGTAAGAGCCTCCGGGCCCGGGCAAGAGCTGCCGGGTGATCCATGCCGTGGCCCAGGCTGGGCATGAAAGTCGAACCAGAAGGTTCGACCTGTCATGTTTGGCGACGTAGAATGCGCGCCTTTCCTTGGTCGTATGCTCGCACTCAGGTGCCGGCATCCGACCATCATGGGCGGGTAACCGTCCGTTGCCACCAGCATTTATCGGGGGACTTACCCATGAGCAGCACCAAGACCAGCGAATACCTGGAAACCCTCTACGAAGGCTACGGCCAGCGTTTTCGCGTTGAAAAAATGCTTCACGAAGTGCGCACCGAGCACCAGCACCTGGTGATTTTCGAAAACCCGCGCATGGGCCGGGTCATGGCGCTGGACGGCGTGATCCAGACCACCGAGGCTGACGAGTACATCTACCACGAGATGCTGACCCACGTGCCGATCCTCGCTCACGGCACGGCCAAGCGTGTGCTGATCATCGGCGGCGGCGACGGCGGCATGTTGCGTGAAGTGACCAAGCACCTCGGTATCGAACACATCACCATGGTCGAGATCGACAGCACCGTGGTCGAGATGTGCAAGGAGTTCCTGCCCAACCACTCCAAGGGCGCGTTCGATGATCCACGCCTGAACCTAGTGATCGACGATGGCATGCGCTTCGTCGCCACCACCGAAGAGAAGTTCGACGTGATCATCTCCGACTCCACCGACCCGATCGGTCCGGGTGAAGTCCTGTTCTCGGAAAACTTCTACCAGGCCTGCCATCGCTGCCTGAATGAGGGCGGGATCCTGGTGACCCAGAACGGCACGCCGTTCATGCAACTGGGTGAAGTCCAGACCACCGCTGGCCGCCTGCGCAGCCTGTTTCCGGATTGGCACTTCTATCAGGCGGCGATTCCGACCTACATCGGTGGCGCCATGACCTTTGCCTGGGGCGCGACCGATACCGCGTACCGCAAGTTGTCCCGTGACACCTTGCGCCAGCGTTTTGCCGGTAGCGGCATCGTGACGCGCTACTACAACCCGGAAATTCATATCGGCGCCTTTGCCCTGCCGCAATATGTCTTGCAGGCGGTAAACAAGCCGAGCAACGACTGATCATTATATGGAAAGGGCCTCAGGGCCCTTTTTTATGTGACCAAATATACGTTGCACGAAATTTTCACAAAGTTTCCAAGACAATCCGCCCGCACCGTTTTCGCTGTTTTTTGACGCAATCTCTTGCCCTAGAGCCGTTGTAGGCTTGCTTGGGGCCTGTGCCAGTAATCAATGGCAATGCCACGAGTGATCGTGCAACATTTGCGCTCCGCGTATCCCCCCTGCCCCAGGTGGCGAAAAGAGGGCAGAGCGCAGCTGCATTTTTGAAACTTAAACTTCCAATGGGTCCTAAAACGACATGGCAAACCCGGACGCCCTGAGTCAGCAGCGAGCCTCGAATCGCCTGCTGCAACCGACCGTCAAATCCCACCTGGCTTATACGCTGCTGTGCGCGTTGGTCATGATGGTGATGTTCACTTTGCTGCGCGTGGCGCTGCTGGCCTACAACCGCGAGATGATCCTCGACACACCGGCTTCGACTTTCCTCGAGGCATTTGCCAACGGCCTGCGCTTCGACCTGCGGCTGGTGGTCTACCTGAGCATTCCGCTGTTGCTGGCACTGTTTAGCGCCAGGGCCATGGCCGCCCGCGGCTTCTTCCGCTTCTGGCTGACCCTGGTATCGAGCGTCGCGCTGTTCCTCGGCCTGATGGAGATGGACTTCTACCGCGAGTTCCACCAGCGCCTCAACGGCCTGGTCTTCCAGTATGTGAAGGAAGACCCGAAGACCGTGATGAGCATGCTCTGGTACGGCTTCCCGGTGGTGCGTTACCTGCTGGCGTGGGCCGTGGGCACCTGGATCCTCATCCTGGCCTTCAAGGGCGCTGACCGTGCGACCCGTCCTCGTGGCCCCTTCAGTGGTGGTAGCATCGGCACCCGACAAGTCGCCCCGTGGTACGCCCGGGTCGGTGTGTTCGTGGTCTGCCTGCTGATCTGCGTAGTCGCCGCCCGTGGCACCCTGCGTCAAGGGCCGCCGCTGCGTTGGGGCGATGTGTACACCACTGACTCCAACTTCGCGAACCAGCTTGGCCTTAATGGCACTCTGCAATTGGTGGCGGCTGCCAAAGACCGTATGTCCGAAGACCGTGCCAACATCTGGAAGGCCACCCTGCCTCAGGAAGATGCGACCAAGATTGTGCGTGAAATGCTGGTGATGCCGGGCGAAAAACTGGTGGACGCCAACACCTCCGCTGTACGTCGTGACTACACGCCGCCCGCCGAGAAGACCCTGCCGATCAAGAACGTGGTGGTGATCTTGATGGAAAGCATGGCCGGTCACTCGGTCGGTGCCTTGGGCGCTCCCGGCAACATCACGCCGTACCTCGACAAGTTGTCCAATGAAGGGCTGCTGTTCGACAACTTCTTCTCCAACGGCACCCATACCCACCAGGGCATGTTTGCCACCATGGCCTGCTTCCCGAACCTGCCTGGTTTCGAATACCTGATGCAGACCCCGGAAGGCAGCCACAAGTTGTCGGGCTTGCCGCAACTGCTCAGTACCCGCAAGTACGACGATGTGTATGTCTATAACGGCGACTTCGCCTGGGATAACCAGTCGGGCTTCTTCAGCAACCAGGGCATGACCAACTTTGTCGGGCGCAACGACTTCGTCAACCCGGTGTTCTCCGACCCGACCTGGGGCGTATCCGACCAGGATATGTTCGATCGCGGCCTGGTCGAGCTCAAGGCGCGGGAAAATGGCGCACCGTTCTATGCCTTGCTGCAAACCCTGTCCAACCACACGCCGTATGCGCTGCCGACGCCGTTGCCGGTTGAACCGGTGACCGATCGCGGCACCCTGAATGAGCATTTGACCGCCATGCGCTACGCCGACTGGGCGTTGGGCCAGTTCTTCGAGAAGGCGCGCAAAGAGCCTTACTTCAAGGAAACCCTGTTTGTGGTGGTCGGTGACCATGGCTTTGGCAACGAGCGACAGATCACCGAAATGGACCTGGGTCGCTTCAACGTGCCGATGCTGATGATCGCTCCGGGGATCCAGGAAAAGTTCGGTCCGCGCAGCCACATCGTAGGGACTCAGGTCGACATCGTGCCGACCATCATGGGCCGCCTGGGTGGCGAAGTGCGTCATCAATGCTGGGGGCGCGACCTGCTCAACCTGCCGGAAGGCGACACCGGGTTTGGCGTGATCAAGCCATCGGGTAGCGAGCAGACCACCGCCATTGTGACGGCGGGCGAGATCCTGGTGCTGCCCAAGGAAAAGGAAATGCTGCCTAGGATGTATCAATACCAACTGGGGACTAACCCTCGTGCCGAAATCGTCCCGGACGCACCCGGCACCGCCGAGATGAAACTCAAGTTGGAAGCGTTCCTGCAAACAGCCACCAAGAGTCTGATTGATAACACCGCCGGTGTGATTGATAGCAAGCCGGACTGATCCGCAAGTACCAAAAAAAGAGGCCCTTAGAGGGCCTCTTTTTTTTACCGCTAGGTAAGAGCGACGTTCTTATATTCGACCCAGTAGCAGCAATACCAGCAGCACTACCAGAACCACACCGATGATGCCGGACGGGCCGTAACCCCAGCTTCTGGAGTGCGGGAACACCGGAAGACCACCGACCAGCAGAAGTATCAGAATAACGATCAGAATTGTGCCCATGTCGATTTCCTTATTGGAGTATTCGGTCAATACGCGGCTGTTTAACGACGAGGTTCAGTGATCAACTAAGCCGAACCGCTTAATAAATCCGACTCTGCGTGCTGAGAAAAAATTCCAAGTATTTTTAATGTTTTTTGCACCCGGATTTATTTCTTTTAATGCAGGGGGGGGCATTACCGGCAGACGCTGAACTTATCGACCCGGGCCAAGTCCCGATTCAGGTTGTGCGGGGCATGGGGGCTAAGTTTGCCTGGGGCATTCAGCATTCTGATGGTACGTGGGCGAGCCAGGCTCCTTCGCTACACTGCGGCTTAACTTCCCCGGAACAACAAGGCAACTCCTATGCAAAATCGCATGATGATTACTGGCGCCGGGTCCGGCCTGGGTCGTGAAATCGCACTGCGCTGGGCTCGTGAAGGTTGGCAGTTGGCGTTGTCCGATGTCAGTGAGCCGGGCTTGCAGGAAACCCTGAGGCTGGTGCGCGAGGCGGGCGGCGATGGGTTCGTGCATCGCTGTGATGTGCGCGACTACAGCCAATTGACCGCGTTTGCCCAGGCCTGCGAGGTGAAGCTGGGCGGTATCGATGTGATCGTCAACAACGCCGGGGTGGCCTCGGGCGGGTTTTTCAGCGAGCTGTCGCTGGAGGATTGGGACTGGCAGATCGCAATCAACCTGATGGGCGTGGTCAAGGGCTGCAAGGCGTTCCTGCCGTTGCTGGAGCAGAGCAAGGGCAAGATCATCAACATCGCCTCCATGGCGGCCCTGATGCAGGGGCCGGCCATGAGCAACTACAACGTGGCCAAGGCCGGCGTGGTGGCATTGTCGGAGAGCCTGTTGATCGAGCTGGCGCAACAGGAGGTTGGGGTGCATGTGGTCTGCCCGTCGTTCTTCCAGACCAACCTGCTGGACTCATTCCGTGGCCCGACCCCAGCCATGAAGGCCCAGGTCGGCAAACTGCTTGAAAGCTCTCCTATCAGCGCCGCCGACATTGCCGACTATATCTACCGTCAGGTCGCTGCCGGCGAGTTCATGATCCTGCCCCACGAACAAGGCCGCATGGCCTGGGCCCTGAAGCAGAAGAATCCGCAGTTGCTGTACGACGAAATGACCCTGATGGCCGACAAGATGCGCGCCAAGGCCCGGCAAAGCGCAAGCTGAACTTGCCCGCTGGCCGGTGCGTCGTTAGGGTTGCCGGCATCTGGCAATCCTGACGAGACCTTGCATGCTCAATTACCTGTGGTTTTTCCTCGCCGCGCTGTTTGAAATCGCCGGCTGCTATGCCTTCTGGATGTGGTTGCGCCAGGGCAAGAGTGCCTGGTGGATCATCCCCGCGCTGTTGAGCCTGACCCTGTTCGCCCTGCTGCTGACCCGAGTCGAGGCCACTTATGCGGGGCGCGCCTACGCCGCCTATGGCGGGATTTACATCATCGCGTCGATTGGCTGGCTGGGGCTGGTGGAGCGAGTGCGCCCGCTGAGCTCGGACTGGCTCGGGGTGGCGCTGTGCGTGATAGGCGCGAGTGTCATCCTGTTCGGCCCGCGCTTCTCCAACGGCTGATCGGGCCCTGGGGCGGGCCCGGGCATCCCTCAGTCGAATAGGGCCTTGGGTACATCGTGCTTGAGCATCAACTGGCACTGCTCGCTTTCCGGATCGAAGACAATCAGCGCCTGGCCCTTGCTCAAGGCCTGGCGCACCCGCAGTACGCGGGTTTCCAGCGGGGTGTCATCGCCATTGTCGGTGCCGTCGCGGGTCACGAAGTCTTCGATCAGGCGGGTCAGGGTGTCGACTTCAAGTTGGTCGTGGGGAATCAGCATACGGGCCTCCGGCAAACAATCCCGGATCCTACTGCGCCCGCGCCTGCGCCGCCAGCCAAAGCGCGCACAGGCTGGGTGTCAATTGCCGCTATGATTTTTGCCCGACCAGGCTATCGACCGATGGCACCCGGGTTTCGCTCTCCATCTGCGTGTCATGCTCCAGTTGATGGCTGAAGCGATCGAGCGAGCCCTGGGCCGGTTGCGCATCGCTGGCGAATACCGGCGGGCTGAGGATGTACGCCCCGAGCAGGCGACTGAGTGCCGCCAGGCTATCGATATGAGTCCGCTCGTAGCCGTGGGTCGCGTCGCAACCAAAGGCCAGCAGCGCGGTGCGGATATCGTGACCGGCAGTGACCGCCGAATGGGCGTCGCTGAAGTAGTAGCGGAACAAGTCCCGGCGTACCGGCAACTCGTGGTCATGGGCCAGGCGCAGCAAGTGGCGCGACAGGTGGTAGTCGTAAGGGCCGCCGGAATCCTGCATCGCCACGCTCACTGCGTGTTCGCTGGAATGTTGGCCGGGCGCGACCGGGGCGATGTCGATGCCGACAAATTCGCTGACATCCCAGGGCAGGGCGGCCGCGGCCCCGCTGCCGGTTTCCTCGGTGATGGTAAACAGCGGGTGGCAGTCGATCATCAAGGGTTCGCCACTGTCGACGATTGCCTTGAGCGCCGCCAGCAAGGCGGCGACGCCGGCCTTGTCGTCCAGGTGGCGGGCGCTGATATGCCCGCTTTCGGTGAACTCCGGCAGCGGGTCGAAGGCCACGAAATCACCGACGCCAATGCCCAGTGAGTCGCAATCGGCGCGGGTGGTGCAGTAGGCGTCCAGGCGCAGCTCGATGTGATCCCAACTGATGGGCATTTCATCCACCGCGGTGTTGAAGGCGTGCCCGGAGGCCATCAACGGCAACACGCTGCCGCGCAGCACCCCATTGTCGGTAAACAGGCTGACCCGGCTGCCTTCGGCAAATCGGCTAGACCAGCAGCCCACCGGGGCCAGGGTCAGGCGCCCGTTGTCTTTCACCGAGCGGACGCTGGCGCCGATGGTGTCCAGGTGGGCCGATACCGCGCGGTCTGGGCTGTTTTTCTGGCCCTTGAGGGTGGCGCGAATAGTGCCGCGACGGGTCAGTTCAAAGGGAATGCCCAGTTCTTCCAGGCGTTCGGCGACGTAACGCACGATGGTGTCGGTAAAGCCCGTCGGGCTGGGGATGGCCAGCATCTCCAGGAGGACTTTCTGCAGGTAGGTGAGGTCGGGTTCGGGGATTTTACGGGTCATGGAAACTCCTGATGAGTAAAGGGCATCGATGGTTTCGATGAGGCCAGGGCGTGCCGCCTGTTGCGCATCACGCCACAGCCCGACGGGCTGCCGGTGCCGGCGCAGGGCACAGCTAGGTCGCCGGTTGGCTATGGGGGAACAGCAGATCGACAAAGCGCTCCGCCGTCGGCTGCGGCTCATGGTTGGCCAGGCCGGCGCGTTCGTTGGCTTCGATAAACACGTACTGCGGCTGATCGGCGGCCGGCACCATCAGGTCGAGGCCGACCATCGGGATGTCCAGCGCACGCGCGGCGCGCACCGCAGCGTCGACCAGGGTTGGGTGCAAAATTGCCGTGACGTCTTCCAGGGTGCCGCCGGTGTGCAGGTTGGCGGTGCGCCGCACACACAGGCGTTCGCCCGCTGGCAGCACGCTGTTGTAGTCGTAGCCTGCGGCATGCAGGGTGCGTTGGGTTTCGTGGTCTAGGGGGATCTTGCTCTCGCCACTGGTGGCAGCCTGGCGCCTGCGACTCTGGGCTTCGATCAGGGCACCGATGGAGTGCTGGCCGTCGCCGATCACTTCCGCGGGCCGGCGAATAGCGGCCGCCACCACTTCAAAGCCGATCACCAGGATCCGCAGGTCCAGGCCTTCGTGAAAGCTTTCCAGCAACACCCGGCAGTCGAACTGCCGGGCATGATCGATGGCCTGCTGCACCTCTTCAATGGTGCGCAGGTCGACCGCCACACCCTGGCCTTGCTCGCCGTCCAGGGGCTTGACCACGACCCGCTCATGTTCATCGAGAAACGCCAGGTTATCGTCGGCGTTACCCGCCAATTGCTGCGCGGGGAGATTCAGCCCGGCGCTGCGCAGCACCTTGTGGGTCAGGCTTTTGTCCTGGCACAGGCTCATGCTGATGGAACTGGTCAGGTCGCTCAGGGACTCGCGACAGCGCACCCGCCGCCCGCCGTGGCTGAGGGTGAACATCCCGGCCTCGGCGTCGTCGACCTGCACGTCAATGCCACGGCGATGGGCTTCATCGACAATAATCCGCGCGTAAGGGTTGAACTCTGCCTGGGGCCCAGGGCCCAGGAACAGCGGCTGATTGATGCCGTTCTTGCGCTTGATGGCAAAGGTCGAGAGGGTGCGAAAACCGAGCTTGGCGTAGAGGTTCTTGGCCTGGCGGTTGTCGTGCAGCACCGACAGGTCGAGGTAGCTCAGGCCCCGGCTCATAAAGTGTTCGATCAGGTGCCGTACCAGCACTTCGCCGACACCGGGGCGGGTGCACTGCGGGTCTACCGCCAGGCACCAGAGGCTGCTGCCGTTCTCCGGGTCCTGGAACGCCTTGTGATGGTTGAGTCCCATCACGCTGCCGATCACCGCACCGCTGTCTTCATCCTCGGCCAGCCAGTACACCGGGCCGCCTGCGTGGCGTGGCGTCAGCAGGGCCGGGTCGATGGGCAGCATATTGCGCGCCTGGTACAGCTGATTGACGGCTTGCCAGTCGGCCTCGTTTTGCGCGCGGCGGATACGAAACCCGCGAAAGACCCGGGTCGCCTGGCGGTAATCGCTGAACCACAGGCGCAGGGTGTCGGACGGGTCGAGAAACAGCTGGGTCGGCTCCAGTCCCAGAATCTGCTGCGGCGCAGCCACATACAGCGCGATATCGCGCTCGCCGGGCTGCTCGTTGAGCAACTCCCTGGCCAGGCTCGCCGGATCGGGAAAGGTGTGGCCGATCAGCAGCCGACCCCATCCGCAATGTACGGCAATCGGTTCCGGCCCGGGTTCGCTGCCGTCTTCGGCGAAGCGCGCTTGCAGGCGTTCATAAGACGGCGCCTGACCGCGTAACAAGCGTTGGCTGTAAGCCGTGGCATGGGGTTTCATCGATCAGATTCCTTGTTCGCTGAGCCACAGGTTCAGCGCCGCCAGTTGCCACAGCTTGGAGCCGCGCAATGGCGTCAGTTGGCCTTGCGGGTCGGTCAGCAGACGGTCGAGCATGGCCGGGTTGAACAGGCCGCGGTCCTGGCTCGGGTCCAGCAGCAGGTCGCGTACCCAGTTCAGGGTGTTGCCTTGCAGGTGCTTGAGGCCGGGGACCGGGAAATAGCCTTTCTTGCGGTCGATGACCTCGCTGGGGATGACCAACCGCGCCGCTTCCTTGAGCACTTGCTTGCCGCCGTCCGGCAGCTTGAATTTACCCGGCACCCGCGCCGACAACTCCACCAGGCGGTAGTCGAGGAACGGCGTGCGCGCTTCCAGGCCCCAGGCCATGGTCATGTTATCCACACGCTTGACCGGGTCGTCGACCAGCATCACCGTGCTGTCCAGGCGCAAGGCTTTATCCACAGCGGCGTCGGCGCCGGGCTGGGCGAAATGCTCGCGCACAAAGTCGCCCGCGGCATCATTGGCGGTCAGCCACTTGGGTTGCACGGTGGCGGCGTAGTCGTCATAACTGCGGTCGAAGAACGCCTCGCGGTAGGCGGCATAGGGGTCGCTGGCGCCATCCACCTGCGGGTACCAGTGGTAACCGGCAAACAGTTCATCGGCGCCCTGGCCGCTTTGCACCACCTTGCAGTGCTTGGCCACTTCCCGCGACAGCAGGTAGAAGGCGATGCAGTCGTGGCTGACCATGGGTTCGCTCATGGCACGGAAGGCTGCCGGCAACTGCTCGATGATTTCGTGCTCGTCGATGCGTAACTGGTGATGCTCGGTGCCGTAATGTTTGGCGATCAGGTCCGAGTACTGGAACTCGTCGCCGCGTTCGCCGCCGGCGTCTTGAAAACCGATGGAAAAGGTCGAGAGGTTTTCCACCCCGACTTCCCGCAACAGGCCCACCAGCATGCTCGAATCGACACCGCCCGAAAGCAGCACGCCGACATCCACTGCCGCCCGTTGGCGGATCGCCACGGCTTCACGGGTGCTGTCGAGTACACGGTCGCGCCAGTCTTCCAGGGTCAGGCCGAGCTCGTCGGCGCGCGGGCCGTAGGGCAGGGTCCACCAGGTTTTTTGTTCGGTGCGGCCATCGGCCTCGATGCGCATCCAGGTCGCGGGCGGCAGTTTTTCGATACCGGCCAGCAGGGTGCGCGGCGCAGGCACCACGGCGTGGAAGTTCAGGTAATGGTTCAGCGCCACCGGATCGAGGATCGGGTTGATATCACCGCCCTTGAGCAGCGCCGGCAAGGCCGAGGCAAAGCGCAAGCGCTGGCCGGTACGGGACAGGTACAGGGGCTTGACGCCCAACCGGTCGCGGGCGATGAACAGGCGCTGGGCATCGCGCTCCCAGATGGCAAAGGCAAACATGCCGTTGAGCTTGGGCAGCAGGTCGACGCCCCAGGCGTGATAGCCCTTGAGCAGCACTTCGGTGTCACCACCGGAATAAAAGGCGTAACCCAGGCCTTCGAGTTCGGCCCGCAGCTCAGGGAAGTTGTAGATCGCGCCATTGAATGCCAGGGACAGCCCCAATTGGTTGTCGATCATCGGCTGCGCCGAGCCGTCCGACAGGTCCATGATTTTCAGGCGTCGATGGCCGAGGGCAATGGGCCCCTGGCTATGAAAGCCCCACGCGTCAGGGCCACGAGGGGCCAGGTGATGGGTGATTCGTTCAACCGCTGCCAGGTCGGCAGGTTGATGATCAAAGCGTAATTCGCCAGCTAGTCCGCACATAAGTCCTTACCGGTTTTTCCGTTGGGGAGAGTCAATCGTTGATCGGCCAGAAGGGCCGGTACTCAGAAACTGACCTGTGTGAAACTCGGGAGTTTTAGACCGATAGGTTATAAGTCGCCCGGCTGTAGTGCGCAGCCGGGTCCTGGAAAAGGCTCGGAAGGGGGTGGCGGGGCTCCATGGGAGCACCGCCGCCAAGGGCCTCAGGTTTTACCGCGAATCAGCCGACGCAAGGCGAAACGGTTGGGGTGGCAGGCTTCGGCCACGCTGCGGGGCAGGGGCAGCGGCTCGTTTTCCAGCCAGGCGGCCAGCAGTTCGCCAGACAGCGGCGCGGTAATCAGGCCCCGGGAGCCATGGCCGCTGTTGATATACAGGCCCTCCAGCCAGGGGCAACGCAGGTCCGGTACTTGCCGCGCGTCCTTGGCCAGTGCGGCGTAGGTCTGGGCAAAGAGCGCTTGATCCGCCAGCGGCCCGACGATCGGCAGGTAATCCGGGCTGGTGCAACGAAACGCCGCGCGTCCCTGCAGGTTATCCACAGGCAGTTGATCGGCCTGTAGGCGTGCCACCAGATCGCTGGAGATTTCTTCGAGCATCTGCAGATTGCCGGCGTGTTCGGCGGCGGTGGGCGTCAGGTCGTCGCTGTTGAAGTCAAAGCTGGCACCCAGGGTGTGTTCGCCCAGGCGCGGCGGCGCGACATAACCTTCGGCGCACACCACGGTGGCCAGGCTCTGGCTGCGGTCGGTTTGTGGCAGACGGGTGATCTGCCCGCGAATACGCTTGAGGGGCAGCTCGGCGCTGGGCGCAAAGCGCTTGATCTCTGCCGCGCCGGCAAGGATCACCACCGGGGCACTGGCCAGCAACTGCTCACCGTCCCAGGCTTGCCACTGCTGCTCGACCTTGTGCAGGTGCAGCACATCGTGGTGTGCGAGGACCTTGATCAGCGGATGGCTGGCCTGCCACTGGCACAGCGCCGGAGGGTGGACCCAGCCGCCTTCGGGGAAAAACAGCCCACCCTGGGCCAGGGCGATACCGGCGCGGGCCTCGGCCTGGGCCTGGTCCAGCCGATGCAACAGGTCGGCGGGGAAGGCCTCGGCCAACTGTTGCTGGCGCTCGTCCTCCTTGGCGTTGAACGCCAGTTGCAGCACCCCGCAGCCGTCCCAGTCGACGCCCCGTTGCAGTTGTTCCAGCAGGCGCCGGGTGTAACCGAAGCCGCTGAGAATCAGTTGTGACAACGCGGTGCCGTGGGCTGAAAGCTTGAGGTAGAGCACGCCCTGGGGGTTGCCCGAGGCTTCCTGGGCCAGCCCGGCATGGCGCTCCAGCAGGCTGACCCGCCAGCCGCGTGCAGCCAGGCTCTCGGCACTGGCGCAACCCGCCAGGCCGGCGCCGATCACCAGCGCGTGTTTTTCAGCCGGGGGGTGATCGGGGCGAGCGAACCAGGGCCTGGCTGCGGCGGGCGCCAGTGTCTCGGCCGGCCAGCCAAGAAACTCACCACGCAGCACTTCCCATTTATGGCCGATGCCTGGGGTGCGTTTCATTTTGAAGCCGGCGGCGTTCAGCAGGCGGCGCACCCAGCCGGTACTGGTAAAGGTGCTGATGCTGGAGCCGGGAGCCGCCAGGCGCGCCAGCTCGGCGAACAGCTCCGGGGTCCACATGTCGGGGTTTTTCGCCGGGGCGAAGCCATCGAGGAACCAGGCATCGATCTGCGCGTCGAGTTGGGGCAATTGCTCCAGGGCATCGCCGATCAGCAGGGTCAGGGTGACGCGGCCCTGGTCCAGGACCAGGCGCTGGAAGCCCTGATGTACCGCGACGTAGGCCTTGAGCAGTTGCTCGGCGAACGCTGCCAGCTCCGGCCACAGGGCCAGGGCGCGTTGCAGATCGGCCGGGGTCAGCGGGTACTTTTCGACACTGACGAAATGCAGGCGAGCGCTGGGCTCGGCCTGTTGCTCGAAGAGCTGCCAGGCGCAGAGAAAATTCAGACCGGTGCCGAAGCCGGTTTCGCCAATGACAAAGCGTGCACCCGGGGCCAGCGCGGCGAAGCGTTCGCGCAGCCGGTTCTGTTCGATAAACACATGGCGGGTTTCATCCAGCCCGGACTCGGTGGAAAAGTACACGTCATCGAACACCCGCGAGTGCGGGCGTCCCTGGTCATCCCAGTCAAGCTGGGCGTGGGGCAATACGGCGGTCATGTTCGGCTCTATTACGGCAAGGCGGTCATTCTAGCCGATCGCCGTGGCGGCGATTGATCCATGACAAGGCTGTGGTTCGACAGCCGTCCGCAATCGCTGCGCGGCAAGGCCAGGCCAAATGAATCGGCGGGGATTTGTTTTCACAGCCAGAGGGCGATCCGCTAGTCTTGCCCCATCTTGGAAGGGAGCCGCCCATGTTCGAATCTGCTGAAATCGGTCACGCCATCGACAAAGAAGTCTACGACGCCGAAGTACCCGCCCTGCGGGAAGCTTTGCTGGAAGCACAGTTCGAATTGCGCCAGAAAGCGGCTTTTCCGGTGATAGTGTTGATCAACGGCATCGAAGGCGCCGGCAAGGGCGAGACCGTCAAACTGCTGAATGAATGGATGGACCCGCGGCTGATCGAGGTGCGCACCTTCGACCAGCAGACCGACGAAGAACTGGCGCGGCCACCGGCCTGGCGCTACTGGCGGATGCTGCCGGCCAAGGGCCGCATGGGGGTGTTTTTCGGCAACTGGTACAGCCAGATGCTCCAGGGGCGGGTGCATGGGGAGTTTAAGAACGCGCGCCTGGACCAGGCAATCAACGGCGCCGAGCGCCTGGAGAAAATGCTCTGCGATGAAGGCGCGCTGATCTTCAAGTTCTGGTTCCATTTGTCGAAGAAACAGATGAATGCACGGTTCAAGTCGCTGCAGGACGATCCGCTGCACAGCTGGCGCATCAGCCCCCTGGACTGGCAGCAGTCAAAGACCTACGACAAGTTCGTCAAATACGGCGAGCGCGTATTGCGCCGCACCAGCCGCGACTACGCCCCTTGGCATGTGATCGAAGGCGTGGACCCGCATTACCGCAGCCTGACCGTGGGGCGGATTCTGCTCGAGGGCCTGCAGAACGCCCTCAACCGCCCCGACATCAAGGCGGCCACGGTGAACGCCGCGCCATTGCCGGTGAGTGTCGACCAGATCAGCCTGCTCGACAGCCTGGACATGACCCAGCACCTGGAAAAAGACGACTACGAAGAACAACTGATTACCGAGCAGGCGCGCCTCGCCGGCTTGCTGCGCGACAAACGCATGCGCAAGCACGCGCTGGTGGCGGTGTTCGAAGGCAATGATGCGGCGGGCAAGGGGGGCGCCATTCGCCGTCTGGCGGCGGCGCTCGACCCCCGCCAGTACAGCATCGTGCCGATTGCCGCGCCCACCGAAGAGGAGCGGGCGCAGCCCTATCTCTGGCGGTTCTGGCGGCATATCCCGGCGCGCGGCAAGTTCACCGTGTTCGACCGCTCATGGTATGGCCGGGTGTTGGTGGAGCGGGTCGAGGGGTTTTGCAGCCCGGGTGACTGGTTGCGGGCCTATGGCGAGATCAATGACTTCGAAGAGCAACTCGCTGATGCGCGGGTGATCGTGGTCAAGTTCTGGCTGGCGATCGACAAGCAGACCCAGTTGGAGCGCTTCCAGGCCCGTGAGGAGATCCCTTTCAAACGCTTCAAGATCACCGAGGACGATTGGCGCAACCGCGACAAGTGGGACGTTTACCGCTCGGCTGTTGGCGACATGGTCGATCGCACCAGCACCGAAGTCTCGGCCTGGACCCTGGTCGAAGCCAATGACAAGCGCTGGGCACGGGTCAAAGTGTTGCGCACCATCAACCGCGCCCTGGAGTCGGCGTTTGAAAAGTCCGACAAGCACGATAAGAAACACGAAAAATAAGGCGATGGTTTTGCATACGCGGGGTGAATGATTGTCGCGGTCGGGGGAGGGCTGGATCTATGCTCGATCCACTCTTAACCGACAACAACAATGAGGTGTGCCATGCGTGAAGTGGTGATCGTCGACAGCGTACGGACTGGCCTGGCCAAATCCTTTCGCGGCAAGTTCAACCAGACCCGTCCGGATGACATGGCGGCTCATTGCGTGAACGCGCTGCTGACCCGCAATGGCATCGACCCGGCCAGCGTCGAGGATTGCATCGTCGGCGCTGGCTCCAACGAAGGCGCCCAGGGCTACAACATCGGGCGCAATGTCGCGGTGCTGTCGCGGCTGGGCACCGGCACTGCGGGCATGACCCTCAACCGTTTCTGCTCCTCGGGCCTGCAGGCGATCGCTATCGCCGCGAACCAGATTGCTTCCGGTTGCAGCGAGATCATCGTCGCCGGTGGCGTCGAGTCCATCAGCCTGACCATGAAGAGCGTCAACACCGACAACCTGATCAACCCGCTGCTCAAGGAACAGGTTCCCGGCCTCTACTTCCCCATGGGGCAGACCGCCGAGGTCGTCGCCCGCCGCTACAACGTCAGCCGCGAAGAACAGGACCTGTACGCCCTGCAAAGCCAGCAACGCACGGCCCAGGCTCAGGCGGCCGGCCTGTTCGATGACGAAATCGTGCCGATGGCGGTCCACTACCGGGTCGAGGACAAGAACACCGGTCAGGTGCAGATTCTCGAGGGAGTGGTAGACCGCGACGACTGCAACCGCCCGGACACCACCCTGCAAAGCCTGGCCGGCCTCAAGCCGGTGTTCGCCGAAGACGGCTCGGTGACGGCGGGCAACTCCTCGCAATTGTCCGATGGCGCGTCCATGACCCTGGTCATGAGCCTGGAAAAAGCGCTGGCGCTGGGGCTCAAGCCTCGGGCGTTGTTTCGCGGGTTTACGGTAGCCGGTTGCGAGCCCGACGAGATGGGCATCGGCCCGGTGTTCTCGGTGCCCAAGTTGCTCAAGGCCAAGGGCTTGCAGGTGGCCGATATCGACCTGTGGGAACTGAACGAGGCGTTCGCCTCACAGTGCCTGTACAGCCGTAACCGCCTGGAAATCGACAACCAGAAATACAACGTCAACGGCGGTTCGATCTCCATTGGCCATCCGTTCGGCATGACCGGTTCACGTCAGGTAGGGCACCTGGTGCGCGAACTGCAACGGTGCAACCTGCGCTACGGCATCGTTACCATGTGCGTTGGCGGCGGCATGGGCGCGAGTGGGTTGTTCGAGGCCTTGCGCTGAGCAGAGATGTCCTTGTATCGCGCCAGGCAGCAGGTTGAATAGCTGATCGGGTGACGGTGCTTGCATAGGTTGCCTGTGCAAGCGCCGTTTTTGTTTACCGCCCGAATCAGCCCTGCTTGCCCGCCTCGAGCATGTTTTCCGGGCGGACCCAGGCGTCGAACTCCTCATCGGTCAGATAACCCAGTTGCAGCGCCGCTTCGCGCAAGGTCAGGTTTTCGCCGTAGGCCTTCTTGGCGATTTCCGCCGACTTGTCGTAACCGATATGCGGGTTGAGCGCGGTCACCAGCATCAGGCCGCGTTCCAGGTGCGCCGCCATTTGCACGGGGTCAGGCTCCAGGCCGGCCACGCAATGTTGCTGGAAGTTGCTGCAGCCATCGGCCAGCAGGCGAATCGATTGCAGCAGGTTGTGGATGATCACCGGCTTGAACACGTTTAGTTGCAGGTGACCCTGGCTGGCGGCGAAGCCGATGGCCACGTCGTTGCCCATGACCTGGCAGGCCAGCATCGACAGGGCTTCGCACTGGGTCGGGTTGACCTTGCCGGGCATGATCGAACTGCCGGGCTCGTTGGCCGGCAACTTGACCTCGGCGAACCCGGCCCGAGGCCCCGAGCCCAGCAGGCGCAGGTCGTTGGCGATTTTCATCAGGCACACGGCGAGGGTCTTCAGCGCACCGGATAGGCTGGTCAGCGGCTCATGGCCGGCGAGGGCGGCGAATTTGTTGGGCGCGGTGACAAACGGCAGGCCCGACAGCGCGGCCAGTTCGGCGGCAATAGCCTCGCCGAAACCATGGGGTGAGTTGAGTCCGGTGCCCACTGCGGTGCCGCCCTGTGCCAGTTCGCACACCGCTGGCAGCGTGGCGCGAATCGCGCGTTCGGCGTAATCGAGCTGGGCGATGAACGCTGACAACTCCTGGCCGAAGGTGATGGGCGTGGCGTCCATCAAGTGGGTGCGGCCGGTCTTCACCAGCTTCATGTGCCGCGCCGAGAGTTCGGCCAGGCCGCCGGACAACTCGGCGATCGCCGGCAGCAGGTGATGCTGCACGGCTTGGGCGGCAGCGATGTGCATGGCGGTCGGGAAACTGTCGTTGGAGCTTTGCGAGCGGTTGACGTGGTCGTTGGGGTGCACCGGGCTTTTGCCGCCTCGCGGGTTGCCGGCCAGTTCGTTGGCGCGTCCGGCAATCACTTCATTGACGTTCATGTTGCTTTGGGTGCCGCTGCCGGTTTGCCAGACCACCAGTGGAAACTGCTGGTCGTGTTCGCCTGCCAGCACTTCGTCGGCGGCCTGCTCGATCAGGCGCGCGATGTCGGCGGGGAGGTCGCCGTTGCGATCGTTGACCCGGGCCGCCGCCTTCTTGATCAGGGCCAGGGCATGCACGACCGAAAGCGGCATGCGCTCGTCGCCGATTGCGAAGTTGATCAGCGAACGCTGTGTCTGAGCGCCCCAGTAGGCTTCATCCGGGACTTCAACCTGGCCAAGGCTGTCGGTTTCGATACGGCTCATCGTGCACACTCCTGTAGGGCTGATTGCGCAGTTTAGGTCGTGATCGGGCGATGGGGTTCCCTAAAGCTGCTTTTGCGTCGTTTGGTCGAGCAAATCCAGGCGCGGCAAGGGGTGGGGTTGAGTGCATGAGTTTTTTAGGCGCAGAATGGGCGCCCTTGGGGTCTTACCTCGCCTGCTAGAAAAGGAAACTCGATGACTCGTCTTCGTGCCATCTGTACCGCGGTTGTTCTGGTTTGCGCCAGCGGCCAGGTTCTTGCCGATACCGCCAGCCACAATGCCAGTGCCGAAGCCTTCCTGACCCTGGCGCACGCCGACAAGCTGGGTACCCCGGTGTACATGCAAGTGCAGCAAATGTTCGCTCAGCGGTTTGAGCAGACCAAAGCCCCAGAATCGAAAAAAGCCCTGCTGGACACCTACCAGGCCAAGGCCAACGCTGCCCTGGACCAAGCCATCGGCTGGAACAAGCTGAAGCCGGACATGGTCAAGCTCTACACCAGCAACTTCAGCGAATCCGAACTCAAGGACCTGGTGGCGTTCTATCAGTCGCCGCTGGGCAAGAAAGTCCTGGAAAAAATGCCTCAGCTGACCCAGCAATCGGCTCAGTTGACCCAAGCCAAGCTGGAAAGCGCGGTGCCTGTGGTCAACAAACTGCTGGATGACATGACCACCGAACTGACGCCAAAAGCTGCACCGGCGAAGAAGAAGTAAGCGGAGCCAGGAATGACCATGCAACAACGTATCGAATCGGCGCTCGGCGCATTGCAGCCAGAGCATTTGCAAGTGGCGGATGAAAGCCATATGCACAGTCGCGGCCTGCAGACCCATTTCAAGGCCGTGCTGGTCAGTGAGCAGTTTGCCGGGCTCAACAGCGTCAAGCGCCACCAGAAGGTCTACGCCACACTTGGCGACCTGATGGGCGAATTCCATGCGTTGGCGCTGCACACCTATACCCCGGAAGAATGGGCAAAGATCGGCCTCGCCCCGGCCTCGCCGACCTGCGCCGGGGGCAGCGGCAAGCACTGAAGTGCCAGTCGCAAGCTTGAAGCTTGCCCCTTGGAGCTTGTAGCTGCCTTCCTGCTACAATCCGCAACGCGCCGCTCAGTCGGCGCGTTTTTTTTCGCATCCGGTTCACCCTTTACGAGGGTAGCCACCTGGAGATCACCCATGACACAACCCATTGTCGTGGCGGCACTGTATAAGTTCGTCACCCTTGAAGATTACGTTGCCCTGCGCGAACCCCTGCTGCAGGCGATGCTCGATAACGGCATCAAAGGCACCCTGTTGATCGCCGAAGAAGGCATCAACGGCACGGTTTCCGGTAGCCGCGAAGGCATCGACGGGCTGATGGCCTGGCTCAAGAACGACCCGCGCATGGACGACATCGACCACAAAGAGTCGTACTGCGACGAGCAGCCGTTCTACCGCACCAAGGTCAAGCTGAAGAAAGAGATCGTCACCTTGGGCGTGGAGGGCGTTGACCCCAACAAACAGGTCGGGACCTATGTCGACCCGCAAGACTGGAATGCCCTGATCAGCGATCCGGAAGTCCTGCTGATCGATACTCGGAACGACTATGAAGTCTCGATCGGCACCTTCGAAGGCGCCATCGATCCGAAAACCACCAGTTTTCGCGAATTCCCCGATTACATCAAAGCCCACTTCGACCCGAGCAAGCACAAGAAAGTCGCGATGTTCTGCACCGGCGGCATTCGCTGTGAAAAAGCGTCCAGCTACATGCTCAGTGAAGGCTTCGATGAGGTGTTCCACCTCAAGGGCGGAATTCTCAAGTACCTCGAAGAAGTGCCGCAGCAAGAGAGCAAATGGCAGGGCGACTGCTTTGTCTTCGATAACCGGGTCACCGTGCGCCACGACCTGAGCGAAGGCGACTACGATCAATGTCATGCCTGCCGCACTCCGGTAAGCGTCGAAGATCGCGCATCCGAGCACTATGTGCCGGGCATCAGTTGCCCGCACTGCTGGAACACTCTGAGCGAGAAGACCCGACGCAGCGCCGCCGATCGGCAGAAGCAGATCGAACTGGCCAAGGCTCGCAACATGCCCCATCCCATTGGTTACAACTACAAGCAATCACCTTCCGAGGCCTGAGCCATGTCTGCCCGCCTGCTCTATGTAATGGATCCGATGTGTTCCTGGTGCTGGGGCTTCGCTCCGGTGGCCGAGGCCCTGGTGGAGCAGGCACATGCAGCGGGCGTCGAGCTGCACCTGGTGGTGGGCGGTTTGCGCACCGGCAGCGGCGCGGCGCTCGAGCCCACGACCCGACGCTACATTCTTGAACACTGGCAAGCGGTCACCGAGGCCACCGGCCAGCCGTTCAAGTTCGATGGCGCGCTGCCGGACGGCTTCGTCTACGACACCGAGCCCGCGTGCCGTGCCATCGTCACGGCTCGCAGTTTGGCGCCGGATTGCGCCTGGAAGCTGCTCAGGCTGATCCAGCAAGCGTTTTACCGTGAGGGGCGCGACGTCACCCACGCCAGCGTGCTGGTGGAGTTGGCCGAGCAGGCGGGTGTGCCGCGCATCGAGTTTGCCGAGGCCTTCGATCGTGCCGAACAGCACGCCGCCACCGCTGCGGATTTCACTTGGGTGCAGGACCTGGGCATTGCCGGTTTTCCAACTCTGCTGGCCGAGCGCAATGGCCAACTGGCGTTGCTGACCAATGGTTATCAACCGTTGAGCGAGTTGTCGCCGCTGCTCGGGCGCTGGTTGGAGCGAGCTGCCGGTGGATGAGCGGGAAGCGACGAGCGAGCAAGGTCAAACAGTCGACCGCCTGAGCTGGGCGGAAATTCGCCGCCTGGCACTGCATCACAAGAAAGCCTTGTGGATTGCCAATGGCGTCGCGGTGCTGGCGACCTTGTGCAGCGTACCTATCCCGTTGCTGTTGCCGCTGTTGGTGGACGAAGTGCTGCTGGGCCACGGCGACGCCGCGCTGAAATTCATGAACCATGCCTTGCCCACGGGGTGGCAGAGCGCGGCCGGTTATATCGGCCTGATGCTGCTGGCGACCCTGACCCTGCGCTGTGGCGCACTGGTGTTCAACGTGCTGCAGGCGCGGCTGTTCGCCGGATTGGCCAAGGACATCGTGTACCGGATCCGCACCCGACTGATTGAGCGTCTCAAGCGAATCTCCCTGGCTGAATACGAAAGCCTGGGCAGTGGCACCGTGACCACGCACCTGGTCACCGACCTCGACACTGTGGATAAGTTTGTCGGCGAAACCCTCAGTCGTTTCCTGGTGGCGATGCTGACCCTGGTTGGCACGGCCGGGATCCTGATGTGGATGCACTGGCAGCTGGCGCTGTTGATCCTGTTGTTCAATCCGCTGGTGATCTACGCCACGGTGCAGTTGGGCAAACGGGTCAAGCACCTGAAGAAGCTGGAGAACGACAGCACCGCGCGTTTCACCCAGGCCCTGACCGAAACCCTGGACTCGATACAGGAAGTGCGGGCCGGTAATCGCCAGGGATTCTTTCTTGGCCGCCTTGGCCTGCGGGCTCGGGAGGTTCGCGATTTTGCCGTGGCCTCGCAATGGAAGAGTGATGCGTCCAGCCGCGCCAGCGGACTGCTGTTCCAGTTTGGTATCGATATATTTCGTGCCGCGGCCATGCTCACCGTATTGTTTTCCGACCTGTCCATCGGCCAGATGCTGGCGGTGTTCAGCTACCTCTGGTTCATGATCGGTCCGGTGGAGCAGTTGCTGAACCTGCAATACGCCTACTACGCCGCCGGTGGTGCGTTGTCGCGCATCAACGAGTTGCTGGCGCGTGCCGACGAGCCGCAGTACCCCGGGGGCGTCGACCCGTTTCAAGGCCGTGAAACCGTGGGGATCGAGGTCCGTGGCCTGTGTTTTGGTTATGGCGACGAACTGGTGCTCAATCACTTGGACCTGTCGATCACCCCTGGCGAAAAAGTCGCCATCGTCGGTGCCAGCGGCGGTGGGAAAAGTACCCTGGTCCAGTTGCTGCTGGGGCTCTATACGCCGCAAGCCGGGACCATCCGCTTCGGTGGTTCGACTCAGCAAGAGATCGGTCTGGAAACCGTGCGGGAAAACGTCTCGGTGGTGTTGCAGCATCCGGCGCTGTTCAACGACAGCATCCGCGCCAACCTGACCATGGGCCGCGAGCGCACCGATGCCGCCTGCTGGCAGGCGCTGGAAATCGCCCAACTGGAGGCCACGGTGAGAAACCTGCCCCAAGGTCTGGACAGCGTTGTCGGGCGATCAGGGGTGCGTTTGTCCGGCGGCCAGCGCCAGCGACTGGCCATAGCACGCATGGTCCTGGCCGAGCCCAAGGTGGTGATACTCGACGAAGCGACCTCGGCCCTGGATGCCGCTACCGAATACAGCCTCCACCAAGCGTTGACGCGTTTCCTGCGCGGGCGCACGACCTTGATCATTGCCCACCGCCTGTCGGCGGTGAAACAGGCGGATCGGGTGCTGGTGTTCGATGGTGGTCAGATTGCCGAAGATGGCGACCATCAGCAGTTAATTGCCGACGGAGGCTTGTACGCCAAGCTTTACGGGCACTTGCAGCAAATTTGACGCTCTTGAGTTTTGCCCGATTTTCTGTGTTTAGTAATTGAATTCCTTGGTGGAAAGCCTGTTTCGACCGTATCGGCCGCTGGCACTCAAGTGTGTGGCGACGACGTGCGCGTCAAGCTGCACTTCGAACGGATGCAAACTAGCCTAGTCTGTGCTGGTAGGGGCGGGACTCCTCGGGTTTTCATTGGGCAATGCTTATGCAAGGGACCTCATGAAGCAAAAGCGCACTCTCGGAACCCCACGGCTGATGGGCATTGTCTGGCCATTTATCGCCGTGGTGTTGTTTCAAGCACTGTTGGGTGGCCTGAGCCTGTACGTCCTTTCGGCGGTGCGTGGGTATGTCGCGGGCGAAAGCCTGTGGTCCAAGGGGCAGAAGGATGCGATTTATTACCTCAACCTCTATGCCGACAACCGCGATGAAACGGCCTTCCTTAAATACCAGAACGCAATTGCCGTCCCCCAGGGTGGCCATGAACTGCGCATTGCCCTCGACCGCAAGCCACCTGACCTGGAAGCGGCGCGACTAGGCATCCTCAAGGGTGGCAACCATCCAGACGATGTGCCCAGCCTGATCTGGCTTTACCTCAACTTTCGCCACTTCAGCTACTTGGAAAAAGCCATCGACCTGTGGACGGTCGGCGACAGTTATCTGCTGCAGCTGGATGCGGTGGCGCAGGAAATGCACCAGAGCATCAGCCGCAATCAGGTCAGTGGTGCCGATATCCTTCGCTGGAAGAGTCAGATCTTTGCCATCAACGATGGCGTGACACCCGCCGCCAAGGCGTTCAGTGATGCCCTGGGCGAAGGCTCGCGGGTCATCCTGCGGCTGCTGCTGATCACTAACCTGGCCACCGCGCTGGTGCTGATTGCCCTGGCGTTATTGCGCACTCACAAACTGCTCACCCAGCGCCACGAGTTTGCCGATGCCCTGCAGTTGGAAAAGGAGCGGGCGCAAATCACCCTGCAGTCCATCGGGGACGGGGTGATCACCACCGATGTGGAAGGCGCCATCGCCTATATGAACCCGGCAGCCGAAGAACTGACCCACTGGAAGGCCGAGCAGGCAGTGGGGTTGCCTTTGGCGGCATTGTTCAACCTGCTGGATGAAAATGCCCAGGCCGACGGGTTTACCCTGATCGAACATATTCTCAGTGGCCAGCTCAGTGGCGGCAGCGAGCATTCCAAGCTGATCCAGCGCCTTGACGGCAGCACGGTGTCGGTCACTCTGGTTGGCTCTCCGATCCAGAATGCCGGCAAGGTCAGTGGCACCGTGCTGGTGCTGCACGACATGACCCAGGAGCGTCAGTACATTGCCAATCTGTCCTGGCAGGCGACTCATGATGCGCTGACGGGGCTGGCCAACCGCCGGGAATTCGAGTTCCGCCTGGAGCAGGCGCTGCACAACCTGTCGCGCCAGCCAGCGCGCCATGCGCTGATGTTTCTGGATTTGGACCAGTTCAAGCTGGTCAACGACACCTGCGGTCATGCGGCCGGGGATGAATTGTTGCGGCACATCTGTGCACTCCTGCAATCCGGGCTGCGCGAGGGCGACACCCTAGCCCGCCTGGGTGGCGATGAGTTCGGCATTTTGTTGGAGAACTGCCCGCCCGACGCGGCGGAGAAAATCGCCGAAGGCCTGCGCCAGACTGTGCAGAACCTGCATTTCGTATGGAAGGGCCGGCCGTTCGTGACCACGGTCAGCATCGGCCTGGTGCATATCGCCCAGACCCCGACCACCCTGGAGACTTCCCTGCGTGCGGCCGATATGGCCTGCTACATGGCCAAGGAAAAAGGCCGCAATCGGGTCCAGGTCTACCACGCCGATGACTCGGAGCTGTCCTTGCGCTTTGGCGAAATGGCCTGGGTCCAGCGTCTGCATATGGCCCTTGAGGAAAATCGCTTCTGCCTCTATTCCCAGGAGATTGCCGCCCTCGGGCACCCTGATCGCTCTGGCGGACATATCGAGATTCTGTTGCGTCTGCATGATGAAGCCGGGCGCATGATTCTGCCTGACAGCTTTATTCCTGCGGCTGAGCGTTATGGGCTGATGACGTCCCTGGACCGTTGGGTGGTGCAGAACGTGTTCAAGATCATTGCCCAGTGCATTGAGGAGAAGGGCGAAGGGCCGATGGCCATGTGTGCGATCAATCTGTCGGGCATTACCATCGGCGATGACGAGTTTCTCGACTTCCTGCGCGAGCAATTCACCAGCTACGCGATACCGCCGGAGATGATCTGTTTTGAAATCACCGAAACCAGCGCAATTGCCAACTTAGGCAGCGCCATTCGTTTTATTAATGAACTCAAAGGGTTGGGCTGTCACTTCTCTCTGGATGACTTTTGTGCGGGCATGTCCTCATTCGCTTATCTCAAACATTTGCCTGTAGACTTCTTGAAGATCGACGGAAGTTTCGTAAAGGATATGCTGGACGACCCGATTAACCGCGCCATGGTCGAAGTGATCAATCACATCGGCCATGTCATGGGTAAACGCACCATTGCCGAGTTTGTCGAAACACCGCAGATTGAGCAGGCTTTGCTCGAAATCGGTGTGGATTTTGCTCAGGGCTACATCATCGAACGCCCGCAATTGTTCACCTGTGACAGTCTGCTGAGTCGACCTGCGCGAGCGCAGCCGCTGTTGTTCAAGGCGCCCGGCACGTTCCGTTGAAACCTTTGTTGATCAGTCAGTATGAATCACACTCAAAAGGAGCCCGACAGTGATTGACACCTTCAACCGAACCGGCCCGCTCATGGAAGCCGCAAGTTACCCCGCCTGGGCTCAGCAACTGATCCAGGATTGCAGCGAGAGCAAGCGCCGTGTAGTCGAACACGAGCTGTATCAGCGCATGCGTGACAATAAACTCAGTGCCAGGACCATGCGCCAATACCTTATTGGCGGTTGGCCGGTGGTCGAGCAGTTTGCTTTGTACATGGCGCAAAACCTGACCAAGACCCGCTTCGCCCGTCATCCCGGCGAGGACATGGCGCGACGCTGGCTGATGCGTAATATTCGCGTCGAACTCAACCATGCCGATTACTGGTTGCACTGGAGCCGAGCCCATGGCGTCAGCCTGGAGGACCTGCAGGCGCAACAAGTGCCGCCCGAACTGCACGCCTTGAGCCACTGGTGCTGGCATACCAGTTCGTCTGATTCGCTGATCGTGGCGATTGCTGCCACCAACTACGCGATTGAAGGCGCTACGGGCGAGTGGTCGGCACTGGTCTGTTCCAATGGCATTTACGCTGCGGGTTTTCCTGAAGAAGATCGCAAGCGCGCCATGAAGTGGTTGAAGATGCATGCCCAGTACGACGATGCCCATCCATGGGAAGCGCTGGAAATCATCTGCACCCTGGCCGGGCACAATCCGAGCAAGGCGTTGCAGGTCGAGTTGCGGCAGGCGGTGTGCAAGAGCTACGACTACATGTACTTGTTCCTGGAGCGCTGCATGCAGCAGGAAAAAGCCCCTGTGAGCCGCGAGCGATTGGCCCTGGCCGAAGGTTGAGTACAGGGTTTACCTGCGCGGGCAGGTTCGGCGTCGATGGGGGCTGCGGCTTTCTGAGGCGGCGAACCTGCCCGCGAGTGTTTGCGGGGTAGGTTCAGCCGGCCATTGCCAGGCGGTTACGCCCTTCGCGCTTGGCCACATAAAGTGCGCTGTCGGCACGGCGCAGCAGGCTGTCTGACGACTCGCCTGGCAACAGGGTCGAGCAGCCGAGGCTGACGGTCAGTTCGATTGATTGGCCATCGACCCGATAGTCGTGTGCCTGAGTCGCATGTCGCAGGCGCTCGCCAATCATCGCGGCGGCATCGCGCCCGGTGTTGGAAAGCAGGATCAGAAACTCCTCCCCGCCGAAACGGAACACCATGTCGACGTTGCGCAGTTGCCCTTTGATGGCTGCTGCAACGGCTTTGAGCACCTCATCGCCCGCACTGTGGCCATGGTTGTCATTGACTCTCTTGAAGTGGTCGATATCCAGCATCAGCAGCGACAGCGGCTGAGTGTGGCGGCGTGCCATTTCGATTTCGCGCTGCAGGGTCTGGTCCATGGCGATACGGTTGCCGGTATCGGTCAGGGGATCACGCAGTGCGCTGCGGGTCGCTGCGCGATACAGCAAGGCATTGCGCATGGGATAGAGCAAGCACGAGAGCAGCGATTCCAGGTTGCCCTGTTCCTGATCGTTGAAGCGCTGATTGCGTCGAAAAACCAGTTCGCCCATGGGCTCGCCTTCATGGCTGAGGCTGTAGCTGACCGAGTGGTGGCCGCGCTGCCCGAACTCCAGGCGCAGGTCGCTGAGGGGGTGCTGATAGACCATGGCATCCAGGGGAACCAGGCGCTGGACTTCACGAAAGAACAGGCCAAGGATCCGCTGTGGTTCGAGGCTGGTTTGCAGTTGCAGGCCCAGTTGCTGGCGTAATTGAGTAAGCCCTAGTGGGCGTTGCGTCAATGGCGATGCTTGACCAAAGCCCAGGCGTTGCAATTTGGCGCTATCGAAATCAATTGCGTTGGTCTGGGTTGGTGTTTTCATATGGCGTGAGCCCCTGAGCACGTAATGCAGTCTTACTGGCTGGGTGAGAGCGGCTCTGGGCTGCGCGTCGTACTGTTCCGTCAGTCCCGTAGGACAAGTTTTCACAGTCTAATCCGCTTTGCCCGTCGTTATAAGCCCCGACTCGGGCTGTGCCTGGCTCGCCAATACGCTGCGTGTATGAGCAGGTTTAGAGCGAAAGTCGTGCCATTCGGTTCAGATAAATAAAATTCTTTTGAATTCAATCTGTTGGCGAATATGGCTGGGCAGCGATGATGCCTGGAGCGGCATTTGTTTGACTGGGGATGGCAAAAGATTGCGGATTTGCAAAAAAGGCCGCGACAGCTTTCCGCCGCGACCTGATGTACGGCATGGTTATTGGGCGTCGAAGGCCTGGCCGTTGATACCGCTGCTGTCCGGCCCCATGAGGTAGAGGTAGACCGGCATGATTTGCTCCGGGCTTGGGTTGTTACTCGGGTTTTCCCCGGGGTAGGCCTGGGCACGCATGCTGGTGCGGGTGGCGCCAGGGTTGATGCTGTTGGCGCGGACCGGAGCGACGGTGTCCAGTTCGTCGGCCAGGGTCTGCATCAGGCCCTCGGTAGCGAACTTGGAGACGCCGTAGGCGCCCCAGTAGGCGCGACCCTTGCGGCCTACGCTGCTCGAGGTGAAGACCACCGAAGCGTCCTTGGACAGCTTGAGTAATGGCAACAGGGTGCTGGTCAGCATAAACATGGCGTTGACGTTGACGTGCATCACGCGCATGAAGTTCTCGCCCGAAAGCTGCTCCAGTGGCGTACGCGGGCCGATGATTGAGGCGTTGTGCAGCAGGCCGTCGAGGTGGCCGAATTCGGTTTCGATCATCGCCGCCAGTTCGTCGTACTGGTGGGGCAGGGCGGTTTCCAGGTTGAACGGGATCACCGCCGGTTGCGGGTGGCCGGCGGCTTCGATTTCGTCATAGACCTGGGTCAGGTTGGCTTCGGTCTTGCCCAGCAGCAGCACGGTGGCGCCGTGGGCGGCGAAGGTTTTGGCAGCGGCGGCGCCGATGCCACGGCCGGCACCGGTGACCAGGATGACTCGATCCTTGAGCAGTTCGGGGCGAGCGGAGTAATCAAACATAAAAAACCTCAACACAATTCAACGATAGGGCCGGCAGCGCTCATGGGGCGGGGCCGGTCGCACAGGTCAGGGTGGTAACGCTGCTGTTACTCGGGGTAGGGGCAATCCCCTCGCGGCATCAGCAACTGCAGAGGGCGTTATCCAGCACTCGGCGCAGCTCCAGCGGGTGATCGACTACCACGTCGGCGCCCCAGTGCCTGGGGTTATCGTCTGGGTGGATATAGCCATAGGTCACGGCGGCAGTCTTGGTGCCAGCATCGCGACCGGACTCGATATCGCGCAGGTCATCGCCAACAAACAGCACGCTGGTCGGGTCCAGGTCGAGCATCTTGCACGCCAGGATCAAGGGCTCCGGGTCGGGTTTGCTGTTTTTCACGTGGTCCGGGCAAATCAGCAGGGCCGAGCGCTCGGACAGCCCCAGTTGCTGCATGATCGGTTCGGCAAAGCGCAGCGGCTTGTTGGTCACCACGCCCCAGATCAGGTTGGCCTTTTCGATATCCAGCAGCAGCTCGGCCATGCCATCGAACAATTTGCTGTGAACCGCGCAGTGCTTGAGGTAACGCTCGAGGAACTCCAGGCGCAGCTCTTCGAATCCGGGCGATTCAGGGTCCATGGAGAAGGTCACGGCAACCATGGCCCGAGCACCGCCGGAAATTTCGTCACGGATGTGCTGGTCGACGATCGGCGCCAGGCCCCGATCGGTGCGCATGCTCTGGCAGACGGCGATGAAGTCCGGCGCGGTGTCGAGCAGGGTGCCGTCCATGTCGAAAAGAACTGCTCTGATACCCATGGGCTTATTCCTCTCGCAGGGTCTGGATCATGTAGTTGACGTCCACGTCCGCGGCCAGCTTGTAGTGCTTGGTCAGAGGGTTGTAGGTCAGGCCGATGATGTCCTTGACGGTCAGGCCGGCCATGCGGCTCCAGGCGCCAAGCTCGGAAGGGCGGATGAACTTCTTGAAGTCATGGGTGCCGCGCGGCAGCAGCTTCATGATGTATTCCGCACCGATGATGGCGAACAGGTAGGCCTTGGGGTTGCGGTTGATGGTGGAGAAAAACACCTGGCCGCCAGGCTTGACCATGCGGAAGCAGGCGCGGATCACCGACGATGGGTCCGGCACGTGTTCGAGCATTTCCAGGCAGGTCACGACATCGAATTGCTCGGGCATTTCTTCGGCCAGGGCTTCGGCGGTGATTTGCCGATATTCGACGCTGACACCCGACTCCAGCTGGTGCAGTTGCGCCACCGCCAGTGGCGCCTCGCCCATGTCGATACCCATCACGGTAGCGCCACGCTGGGCCATGGCTTCGCTGAGGATGCCACCTCCGCAACCGACGTCGAGGACTTTCTTGCCGGCAAGGTTGACCCGCTCGTCGATCCAGTTGACCCGCAGCGGGTTGATGTCGTGCAGGGGTTTGAACTCGCTTTCACGGTCCCACCAGCGGTGAGCCAAGGCTTCGAATTTGGCGATTTCAGCGTAGTCAACGTTGCTCATGGGTAATCCTCAAATCTAAAAAATTCTGCACTGGGCCTTGAGTCGATCCTCAAGGTGTCTGTCTATTCGGTATGTCCGCTGATGCGTTGGCCCCAGGCGGTGGCGGTGGCGCACAGCTGTTGTTCATCGAGGCGGGTCAGGCGCCGGTCGTCGAGCAACTGCTTGCCGGCGACCCAAAGGTGTTTCACGCAATCGCGGCCAGTGGCATATATAAGCTGCGAAACCGGGTCGTAAATCGGTTGCTGGGCCAAGCCCGACAGGTCGAACGCCACCAGGTCCGCGGCCTTGCCCAGCTCCAGCGAACCCACTTCAGCCTCCAGGCCCAGGGCGCGGGCGCCGTTCAGGGTCGCCATGCGCAGGGCGCGATGGGCGTCCAGCGCGGTGGCGGAGCCTGCGACGGCCTTGGCCAGCAGCGCCGCAGTACGAGTTTCGCCCAGCAAATCCAGGTCGTTGTTACTGGCGGCGCCATCGGTGCCGACCGCGACATTGACCCCGGCCTGCCAAAGTCGCTCCACCGGGCAGAAACCGCTGGCCAGCTTGAGGTTCGATTCCGGGCAATGAATCACGTTGCTGTTGGTTTCTACCAGCAAAGCCAGGTCGTCATCGCTGACCTGGGTCATATGAACGGCCTGGAAGCGTGGACCGAGCAAGCCAAGGCGGCCCAGGCGGGCCAGAGGGCGCTCGCCGCGCTGCTCAAGGGATTGTTGCACCTCAAATGCAGTTTCGTGGACGTGCATATGGATCGAGGCGTCCAGCTCTTCGGCGATAACGCGGATTTTTTCCAGGTTCTCGTCGCCCACGGTATAGGGGGCATGAGGGCCGAAAGTGATCTTGATGCGCGGGTGGTGCTTGAGGTCGCCGAACAGTTCGACACCCTGGCGGATCGCTTCATCGGCGTCGTGGGCGCCGGGGATCGGGAAATCGAGGATTGGAATCGCGATCTGTGCGCGTATGCCACTGTTGTGCACACGCTCGCTGGCCACCTTGGGGAAGAAATACATGTCGGAGAAGCAGGTAATGCCGCCTTTCAGCTGTTCGGCAATCGCCAGGTCGGTGCCGTCGCGCACGAAGGCCTCATCGACCCACTTGGCCTCGGCCGGCCAGATGTGTTTTTCCAGCCAGGTCATGAGGGGTAAATCGTCGGCCAGGCCGCGAAACAGGGTCATGGCCGCGTGCCCGTGGGCATTGATCAGGCCCGGGCTGAGCAGCATGCCTGGCAGTTCCCGGACTTGCGTGGCCTGTAGGCGCAAGGCCTCGGCCTTGGGCCCGATAAAGGCAATGCGCCCGTCGCGGATGCCCAGGCCGTGTTCTTTGAGAACCACGCCAGCAGGTTCGACAGGCACCAACCAGGTCGGTAACAGCAATAAGTCGAGCGCAGCGGCAGGTGTCGGCATCGAAGATCGGTTCCAGAGCTTTTGTAAGGGATGGCGAAGTATACCCGAGCGTCTTCACCGGGGGATCGCTATAATCGACGGCTTTTGTTCATGAGTGCGGGGTGAGGGATGCGCGATCGACTGTTGGCTGCGGAGAAGGTGAAAGCCATCGATTGGCGGGATGACGCCCTGTATCTGCTTGATCAGCGCATTTTGCCTTTCGAGGAAACCTGGATCGCCTACACCAGCGCCGCGGGCGTTGCCGAGGCGATTCGCTCGATGGTGGTCCGTGGTGCGCCGGCGATCGGTATCAGCGCGGCCTATGGTGTGGTCCTGGCGGCGCGCGCGCGGTTCGCCGCTGGCGGTGACTGGCAGGCGGCAATGGAGGAGGACTTCACCCTGCTTGCCGACTCGCGCCCGACCGCAGTCAACCTGTTCTGGGCGCTCAATCGCATGCGCGATCGCCTGGAGCGGCTCAAGGATCACGCCGACCCGCTGGCGGTGCTCGAGGCCGAAGCCCTGGCCATTCATGAAAGTGACCGCGAAGCCAACCTGACCATGGCGCAGTTGGGTGTGGACTTGATCCGCCGGCACCAGGGCAATGCCCAGGCGCTGCTGACCCATTGCAATACCGGGGCCCTGGCCACCGGTGGCTTCGGCACGGCGTTGGGGGTTATCCGTGCGGCGTGGCTGGAAGGCATGGTCGAGCGTGTTTACGCCGACGAAACCCGGCCCTGGCTGCAAGGTTCGCGTCTGACGGCCTGGGAGCTGGCCAATGAAGGCATTCCGGTAACCTTGAACGCCGACTCCGCGGCCGCCCATATCATGAAGACCAAGGGTGTGACCTGGGTGATAGTCGGTGCCGACCGCATCACCGCCAACGGGGATGTGGCGAACAAGATCGGCACCTACCAGTTAGCGGTCAATGCCATGCACCATGGCGTGCGCTTCATGGTGGTTGCGCCCAGTTCCACCATCGACATGAACCTGGCCAGTGGCGACGAAATCCCGATCGAAGAGCGCGACGGCAAGGAATTGCTGGAAGTCGGTGGCAAGCGCGTCGGTGCCGAAGTGGATGCGTTCAACCCGGTATTCGATGTAACGCCGGCCGACCTGATTGACGCCATCGTCACCGAAAAAGGCATAGTCGAGCGGCCGGATACCGCGAAAATGGCCCAATTGATGTGCCGTAAACGCCTGCATTGAGATATTCGTCTCCAGTGGAGCAGGTCACTGCTCCCGGAGGCGGCTATTGGTCAAGAAAAAATCCCCGTTTAAGCGCGAAATCCGCCTCTGAGCTTCTCTGGTCTCCTATCAGGCTGTCACCGGTCAACTAACTATGCACCATGCGCATCTGGGGGATAGGTGCGTGGCGGCGATTGTGATAACATTCGGCGGTTTCCAAGGTGGCCCAAAGCGGTTGCCTTTACTGCGCAAATCCATGGCATAACTTATTGATTTGTCGTAAGTCGGTGCAAGGCGTTAAGCCTGCAGCGACGAGCTTCGTTCGTCCCATATGGATGTGACGAGGTTTCACCAGAAAAAGGAATCAGGCTTCTCATGGGCGAACTGGCCAAAGAAATCCTCCCGGTCAATATCGAAGACGAGCTGAAACAGTCCTACCTCGACTACGCGATGAGCGTAATCGTCGGACGGGCACTGCCGGATGCGCGTGATGGCTTGAAGCCCGTGCATCGGCGTGTACTCTTCGCGATGAGCGAACTGGGTAACGACTGGAACAAGCCGTACAAGAAATCTGCCCGTGTGGTCGGCGACGTTATCGGTAAGTATCACCCGCATGGTGATACGGCTGTTTACGACACTATCGTACGGATGGCTCAGCCATTCTCCCTGCGCTACCTGCTGGTAGACGGCCAGGGCAACTTCGGTTCGGTGGACGGCGACAACGCCGCAGCCATGCGATACACCGAAGTCCGGATGACCAAGCTGGCTCACGAGCTGCTGGCCGACCT
>Ga0302175_10000042_pt1 | contig 60335 bp, 46 predicted proteins | sample I_Fen_N3_3_FD_198791 | JGI IMG/M metagenome (GOLD analysis project Ga0302175, IMG submission 198791) | Peat permafrost microbial communities from Stordalen Mire near Abisko, Sweden - I_Fen_N3_3 | ecosystem: Environmental > Terrestrial > Soil > Wetlands > Permafrost | place: Sweden: Abisko... | reverse complement strand
GTGATGGGCATGGCGGATGCGGTACATGATCGGGTCGCGCAGGTTCATGTTCGGCGAGGCCATGTCGATCTTGGCCCGCAGCACCCGTGCGCCGTCCGGGAACTCGCCGGCGCGCATGCGGTTGAACCAGTCTAGGTTCTCTTCGACGCTGCGTTCGCGGAACGGGCTGTTCTTGCCCGGTTCGGTCAGGCTGCCGCGGTATTCCTTGGCTTGCTCGGGGCTCAGGTCGTCGACATAGGCCTTGCCGGCCTTGATCAGCTCTACCGCCCAGTCGAACAACTGGTCGAAGTACTTCGAGGCATAGCGCACTTCACCGGACCATTGGAAACCCAGCCACTTGATGTCGCTTTCAATGGCGTCGATGTATTCCTGGTCTTCCTTGGCCGGGTTGGTGTCGTCGAAGCGCAGGTGAGTCACGCCGCCGAATTCCTGGGCCAGGCCGAAGTTCACACAGATCGACTTGGCGTGACCGATGTGCAGGTAACCGTTGGGCTCAGGCGGGAAGCGGGTCACGATCTGCGTGTGCTTACCCGAGTCCAGGTCCGCCTGGATGATCGGGCGCAGGAAGTTGACCGGTACGGCCGGTCCAGTCTTGGAATTCGAGGTAGGGTCGACAGTGGGCTTGCTCATAGGATCCTTGAACGTACAAGTGCGCGGCCGGGTGCGGCCTGATCAATCAAAAACGGACACTATAGCCGATGCGGCCAAGCGCCTGACAGCGCCGCTTGGAAAACTGCGGCTATTAATGCAACTCAAATGAAAAAACAGCCTCGAATTTCGTGCGCCTCACGCTAAACTGCGCACCGTGGCTGATATCAGCCCGTAGGGTGCGGGGGCCCGCAGGCCGTATCAGCGCCCCGAGACCCACGAATTCCTTGAACCACGCACTACTTGAAAGAGTACCGATCATGACCCAAGTCAAACTGACCACCAACCACGGCGACATCGTGCTGGAACTGAACGCCGAGAAAGCCCCGGTCACCGTGGCCAACTTCATCGAATACGTTAAAGCCGGCCACTACGAAAACACCGTGTTCCACCGTGTCATCGGCAACTTCATGATCCAGGGCGGCGGTTTCGAGCCAGGCATGAAAGAAAAGAAAGACAAGCGCGCCAGCATCCAGAACGAAGCCGACAACGGTCTTTCCAACGACAAGTACACCGTGGCCATGGCCCGCACCATGGAACCGCATTCGGCCTCCGCGCAGTTCTTCATCAACGTTGCCGACAACAGCTTCCTCAACCACAGCGGCAAGACCACCCAAGGCTGGGGCTACGCTGTATTCGGCAAAGTGGTTGAAGGCAGCGACGTAGTCGATAAGATCAAGGGCGTCTCCACCACCATGAAAGGCGGCCACCAGGACGTACCAGCAGACGACGTGATCATCGAGAAAGCCGAGATCATTGAGTGATATTGCTGATTTCAGATTTGCATCTGGAACAGGAGCGCCCGGACATCACCCGGGCGTTTCTGGATTTACTCGGCGGTCGTGCCCGCGAGGCACAGGCGCTGTACATCCTCGGTGACTTCTTCGAGGTGTGGGTCGGCGACGACGCCATGAGCCCCTACCAGCTTTCCATTTGCCAGGCCCTGCGGGAATTGAGCGACAGCGGTACGCAGATTTTCCTGATGCATGGCAATCGCGACTTCATGCTCGGCAAAGCCTTCTGCAAGGCGGCCGGCGCCACCCTGCTCAAGGACCCGAGCGTGGTCGACTTCTACGGTGAGCCGGTGCTGTTGATGCACGGTGACAGCCTCTGCACCCGTGACGAAGCCTACATGCGCATGCGCCGCGTCCTGCGCAACCCGCTGACCTTATGGATCCTGCGGCATTTGCCGTTGCGCACCCGGCACAGGCTGGCGCGCAAGCTGCGCAACGAAAGCCGCGCGCAAACCCGGATGAAAGCCAACGACATCGTCGACGTGACACCCGAGGAAGTACCGCGGGTCATGCAGGCGTTTGGCGTCCACACCCTGGTCCACGGCCACACCCACCGCCCCGCCATCCACAAGCTGCAACTGGGCGAGCAGGCGGCCAAGCGCATCGTACTGGGGGATTGGGACCGTCAGGGGTGGGCATTGCAGGTCGACGAACAGGGTTTCCAACTGACCGCGTTCGATTTCGTGCCGACTCAACTGGCCCTCCCCAGCCAGTAAGCCGCCTGTGGTGAGAGAGCGTGCTCCATCACCACAGGTTCTGCTTTAGTGGCCGCCTGAAGCCGGACCGGCCTTGGCCGCGAACGGCGGCTTGGCCAGCCATACCAACAGAATCAAGCCCATGAACACCCAGCCCAACAGGGTGAAGTAGTCGACGGTCGACAGCATGTAGGCCTGGCTGGTCAGCACCTGGTCCAGTTGCGCGTAGGCCTTGGTGCTGGCCCCGCCGAGGTTGTTCAGGGCCTCGCGGGTCGCGGGGTCGAAGGTACTGATGCTTTCGCTCATATAAGCGTGGTGCTGGTCTGCCCGGCGGATCCAGATCCAGGTGGTGAGCGACGCCGCAAAGCTGCCGCCCAAGGTCCGCAGAAAGGTCGCCAGACCCGCGCCGTCGGCGATCTGGTGCGGCGGCAGGTCCGACATCAGGATGCTCAGGGTCGGCATGAAGAACAGCGCCACCCCAACCCCCATGAACAACTGCACCAGGGCGATGTGCTGGAAATCCACCTCACTGGTGAACCCGGCGCGCATGAAGCAGCTCAGGCCAATCGCCAGGAACGCCAGCCCGGCCAGCAGTCGCAGGTCGAACTTGTGGGCGTACTTGCCGACAAAAGGTGACATCAACACCGGCAGAATACCGATCGGCGCCACCGCCAGCCCGGCCCAGGTCGCGGTGTAGCCCATCTGGGTCTGCAACCACTGCGGCAGGATCAGGTTGATGCCGAAGAACCCGGCATAACCACCCACCAGCACAATGGTGCCGATACGGAAGTTGCGATAGGCGAACAGCCGCAGGTTGACCACCGGGTGGCGGTCGGTCATTTCCCAGATCACGAACACCGCCAGGGCCACCACCGAAATCAGCGTGCCGATGATGATGAAGTTGGATTCAAACCAATCCAGGTCATTGCCCTTGTCCAGTACCACCTGCAAGGCGCCGACACCGATGATCAGGGTCAGCAGGCCGATGTAGTCCATCGGCTGGCGGCTGGTCACCACCGGCCGTGCCTTCAGTTGCTGCTTGACCACCCAGGCGGCAAACAGGCCGATCGGCACGTTGATAAAGAAGATCCACGGCCAACTGTAACTGTCAGTGATCCAGCCCCCCAGGATCGGCCCGGCAATTGGCGCGACCACCGTGACCATCGCCAGCAGTGCCAGGGCCATGCCCCTTTTCGCCGGCGGATACACCGCAATCAACAGGGTCTGGGTCATCGGGTACAGCGGCCCCGCCACCACCCCCTGCAATACGCGAAAGCCCACCAGCTCGGGCATCGACGTGGAAATACCGCAGAGAAACGAGGCCAGCACAAACAGAATGGTGGCCCAGATAAACAGCTTCACCTCGCCGAAACGCCGGCTCAACCAGCCGGTCAGTGGCAAGGCGATGGCGTTGCTCACGGCGAACGAGGTGATGACCCAGGTACCCTGCTCGGAACTCACCCCCAGGTTGCCGGAAATGGTCGGCAAGGCCACGTTGGCGATGGTGGTGTCGAGCACCTGCATGAAAGTCGCCAGCGACAGGCCGATGGTGCTGAGCAGCAGGCTGGGCGGCGTGAAAGACGCGTTATTGCTCATCGCGAATCCTTTGGAACGAGGCTGGCGCCGCGGCCCTCAAGGGCCGCGACTGGCGGATTGGCGGATCAGCGCTGCGCGGTCTTGCCGATGGCAGCGCTGTTGTCATGGATCAGGCGCGCGATCATGGCGTCGGCTTCGCCCAGCTGGCGGTCGTAGACATTGGTACTGAACGAGGCTTTTTGCGGGGGTTGCTGGGCCAGCACCGGGCCGCTCTGGTCATGCAGATTGACGTTGACCAGGGTCGACAGGCCGACCCGCAGGGGGTGCTGGACCAGCTCTTCGGCATTGATGTGGATGCGCACTGGCACCCGCTGCACGATCTTGATCCAGTTACCGGTGGCGTTCTGCGCCGGCAGCAAGGCAAAGGCACTGCCGGTGCCAGCCCCGAGGCTGTCGATGGTGCCGCTGTATTTGACATCGCTGCCGTAGAGGTCGGCTTCGATATCCACCGGCTGGCCGATGCGCATGTCACGCAGCTGGGTTTCCTTGAAGTTGGCATCGATCCACAGCTGATTCAGTGGGATCACCGCCATCAACGCCGTACCAGGCTGGACCCGCTGCCCCAGTTGCACGGTGCGCTTGGCCACATAACCGGTGACCGGTGCGATCAGCGTGCTGCGGGCATTGGTCAGGTAGGCCTGGCGCAATTGGGCGGCAGCGGACTGCACGTCCGGGTGCGACGAAACCACGGTGTCGTCCACCAGGGCATTGGTGGTGTTGAGTTGTTGCTGGGCGTTGGCCAGGGCATTTTGCGCCGAGGTCAGGTCATCCCGGGCGTGGGACAGCTCTTCCTGGGAAATCGCCCCACTGGCGGCCAGGTTTTTCCGGCGGTTGAAGTTGTCCTGGGCTTTTTGCACCTCGGCTTTCTGCGCCGCCACCTGGGCTTTCATGCCGTCGACATTGCTGTACAAGCCGCGCACCTGACGCACGGTGCGCGCCAGGTTGGCCTGGGCACTTTGCAGCCCGACCTGGGCATCGTTGGGGTCGAAGTTGATCAGCACCTGGCCTTCGTGCACCAGGTCGCCATCGTCAGCACCGATGCTGACCACAGTGCCGGTCACCAGCGGCGTGATTTCCACAACGTTGCCGTTGACGTAGGCGTCGTCGGTGCTTTCATTCCAGCGCCCGTACAGCTCGTGCCAGGCGAAAACGCCGATGCCGCCGAGGATCACAATCAGCGCCAGGACCAGCAGCATGATTTTGCGCTTGCGCGGATTGCTGGTGTCTGGGGTGTTGTCGGATGTTTGGTTAGTCTCGGCAGTGGCCATGACAAGTCCTCGAATTATTTAGTCTGCGTGGCGGGGGTCGGGGTGGCCGAAGCCAGGTTGCCGGCCTCGAAGCCGCCCCCCAACGCCTGCATCAATTGAATCGACAGGTCGATCTGCTCGGCATTCAGGGTCGCCAGCTGACGCTGGGCCTGCAGCAACTGCTGCTCGATGCTGAGTACATCCAGGTAGTTGCCGATGCCGGAACCGAAACGCTGGACCACAGTGTTGTAGGAGTCCTGGGCAATATTGGTGGCATGCTGCTGCGCGGCGATCTGCCGGCCGATATCACGCAGTTGGGAAATGCTGTCGCTGACATCCCCCAGGGCTGTTACCAGGCTTTTGTTGTACTGGGCCACCGCCAGGTCGTAGTCGGCATCCCGCGCGTCGAGGTCGGCGCGCAAGCGGCCGCCGTCGAAAATCGGCAGCGAAACCGTCGGCGCAATATTGAAGAAACGGCTGGCGGAACCGAACAACGCGTCCCCCAGCACGGCCTGGGTGCCGGCAGCGGCACTGAGGTTGAGGTTGGGGTAGAAGCGGGTCTTACCGGCATCGATGCTCCTGCCTGCCGCCTCGACCCGCCAGCGGGCGGCGATCAGGTCCGGGCGGCGGCCCAGCAGTTCGGCGGGCAAGGTGGAAGGCAAGGCTACGGCGCTAGCCTGCAACACCTTAGGCCGGATGATTTCATTGCCCCGGTCCGGGCCCTTGCCGAGCAGCACTGCCAGGGCGATCTTGGCGCTTTGCAGTTTCTTCTCGGCATCGATCAGGGTGGCCTGGGAGCTGGCCTCCAGGCTTTCGGTTTGCTGGTACTGATACTGGCTGTCGATGCCGGAACTGAGGCGTTTCTGGCTCAGATCAAGCATCTGCCGGGTGCGCTTGAGGTCGTCATTGGCCAGGTCGTGGACAATGTGCGCCTGGCCCAGGTCACTGTAGGCCCGGGCCACATCGGCGGCCAGGGTCAGTTGCGCCGCCTGACGGTCGATTTCTGCAGCGCGGGCCTGGCCCAGCGCGGCTTCCCAGGTGGCACGCTGGCCGCCCCAGAGGTCGAAGTTGTAATTGAAATTCAGCCCCAAGCTGCGCACGGTGCTGTAGGTACCGCCCTGCCCGCTTGGGTCCTGGTCGCGGGCCAGGCGCGAACGGCTGACGCTGCCGCTGGCATCCAGGGTCGGCATGCGCGAAGCATCGGCGGCATAGGCCGCGGCGCTGGCCTGATGGGCCCGAGCGCTGGCGATCTGCATATCCGGGCTGTCATGCAGGGCTTCCTGGATCAGGCCGTCGAGCTGTGGGTCGCCCAGGCTTTTCCACCAGTCATTCTTTGGCCAGGCCGCTGGCGACAGGGTCACGCCAGTGAGGGACTGCCCGGCCTTGAGGCTCTTGGCCTCCAGGCTCACGCCTTCGGTATCGAGGCCGCTGTAGCTGGCACAGCCGGCCATGCTCATGGCCAGCAGCACCAGGCTGACGCGGTTACGCAAGGTTTTACTGCTCATTTATCACCTACCCGCAACACGGTGATCGGGTCACCGGCTGCCAGCAAAATTTTCTTGAGGATCTGTTCCAGGGTTTGCAGCTCTTGCGGGCTGATGGCGCCCGCCAGTTGATTCATGGCCTCGGCGCCGATATGCGGCAAACGGTCCGCGAGCTTCTGGCCTTCTTCGGTGAGCACCAGTTGCACCTGGCGCCGATCGCCTTCGGAACGGCGGCGGGCGAGGAAGTCCTTCTGCTCCAGGCGATCGAGCATGCGCGTCATCGAACCGCTGTCCAGGGACAGGTGACGGCACAGCTCGGCCGGGGTATCGACGCCGAACTGGGCCATGATGATCAGCACCTTGAACTGCGCCGCCGTGATGCCGTGGGGCTCCATATGGGTGTCGATGATCCGGTCCTTGAGCAACGCAGCCCGCCCGAGCAGAAGGCCCAGGTGGCAGTTTTGGAAGTTGTCCGGCGTGTAATGTTTCATCTGACCACCCATTAGCTGCCTAGGCAGGGAAAGTATGTCGAGATGTTACTGCCTAGGCAGCGAATGTCAAAGCAATAATTAGCATGCTTGGTATATGGCGGAATAAACGGCACAAACCACGGTGTTCACCGCCCGCCCCTCCGGCAGCGACCACAACCCGCTACTGAGCCCGCGAGGCTGCGCGGGAGCGATCAAACGCCGTGGAGTGTCAGATGTTCGGGCGGTGTCCATGAGGGCCAGCGTCCGACCGCAACCCGAGCTTGCGCGGGGGCGATCAGACGCTGTGGAAGCAGCGGCTACTGCGCTTCAAAAATCGCGTTTGTAGAAAATATCCAGGGAACTGGCCACACCGCTGGCGGCTTCCAGATAGACCTTTTTGCTCAACTTGTAGCGCAAGGCAATGGTGTTGGCCGGCTCGAACACCCCGACGCCATAACGCAGGCTGAGTTTCTCCGAGATATTGCCGCTGGCGACCACCGCAGTAGTGGTGCCACTGCCCTGGGTATCGAGCTCGAAGTCCTGGATCCCGAGGTTCTTCGCCAGGCTGCCGGTGAAGTTGGAACTGCCCATCAAGCCCAGCCCCAGTGCCGCCTGGGCCAGCATATTGTTGTCCTCGCCGGTGGAACTCAGTGGCCGTCCCAGCACCAGGTAGGACAGCGCCTGTTCCTGACTCATGGCGGGCTCGGAGAAGATCTGCGTCACCGGCTGCTCGGCACTGCCGCTCAGGCGGATCCCGGCGATCACGTCGTCAGTCTGGCGTATCGCTTCAATATCCAGGTACGGCTGATCGATGGGTCCGGCGAACAACAGCCGCGCCCGACGCACGGTCAGGCGCTGGCCATAGGCCCGGTAGCGACCGTCGTTGAGCCACAGCTCGCCACGGGTGTCCATGTTGTCGCCGATATGCACATGCCCCTGCAGATTGGCGGTCAGGCCGAAACCGGCAAAGCTGAGCTTGTCTTCGCCCACCACCACATCGACGTCCATCGCCATGGCCATCGGCGGTTTACCCTCGGCGGTCTGCTGCCCGATGATCACCGTGTCATCCGAGACCTTGACCGTCGACGGCGGCAACTCGCGCACCTTGATCTCGCCCTTGGGCACATGGACCTTGCCGGCAATCGCCAGCTTGTCGCCCTGCATGGAGATTTTCAGGTCTGGCGCTACTTCCAGCACCGCGTAGGGCTCGACGGTCACCGGCAATTGCGACCCTTTGAGATTGAGGTCCACTGCCAGCGCCTGCCCCCACGCGACGGAGCCATTGAGGCTGCCCTGCCCGGCCTTGCCGCTTTTCCAGGCGCCAGTGAGTTGCACGCTCTCACCGGCGATCTGCGCCTGCAGTTGCAAGTCCTCAAGGCTGATCGGCAGCTCGGAACCCGAGACCTCGCCACCACTGAGGGTCAGGTTGCCATTGACCTGAGGGGCCAGCAGCCCGCCCGACAGGCGTCCGCTGCCATTGAGATTGCCCGCGAGCTTCTCGACCATCGGCACAAACGGCCGCACCACCGCCAGGTCCAGGCCACTCAGGCGGAAGTCCCCGGACAGCGCCTTGTTTTTTGCCAGCGGGTTGATCTGCGCCTGCACCAGCAACTCGCCCAGCTTGCCGCCGGTGAACTCGAGTCGGGTATCGATGCGCTTGGGGTTGAGCGTGGTGTTGAGTTTCAGGGCCTGGTACGGGAAGTCCAGCCACTGCTCCTCTTCCTTGATGCGCAAGGTGCCGCCGCTGGCATCCACCAGGATCTGGCCTTTCGGGCCGCTGGCCGGCACGTCCAGTTGCAGGTCGGCATTGAGCTGGCCCTTCCAGGCAAAATCCTTGGGCAGCCATTGCGCGAGGCTGTCGATGGGGAATTGCTTGAGGTGATAGCGCAGCTTGGGCTCAGGCATCAGGCGCTGATCCTCGCCACACAGGCTGGACGCACCGGAGGCCCAGCAATGGGCACCGAAGTTGAGCTTGCCGTCGGCCAGGTACTCCAGCTTCGCCGGGGCTCGCAGCTTCCAGTCCTGGCCGCCGCTCTGAATCTCGCCGCTGGCCAGGCGTCCGCGCCAGTTGCCCTGGTTGAGGACGCCCTCCAGGCCCAAGGCCAGCTTCAGCAACGGGCCTTGCAGGTCCAGTTGCAGCTTCTGGTTCTTGATATCGCCCTGACCGGCCAGGGTCAGGGTGCCCAGTTGGGTATCACCGACCTGGATCCCGCTGCCCTTGAGCTCGACGCGGGCCTTTTGCGCGCTGTCGAGGTTGGCGGCAAGCACTAGGCTTTGCAGGCGGTTATCGACAAATGCCAACTGCTGGCCTTGCAGGTCGAGCTTGCCCTGGGGTGCGTTCAGGGTCCCGGCCAGGTCGAGACGACCTTTGGCCTGGCCTCGCAACTGCGGCCAGAGCTGACCCAGGCGCGGCAATTTGATATCCAGCTGCCCGGCGAGTTTCTGTTGCAGGCTACCGGAACCGTTGATGCGGTTATCCCCCAGGCGCACATCGAGGCTGCTCAAGGTCCACTGCTGCCCCTGGCCATCGGCCTTGGCCTGTAGCACCGCAGGCTGGCCACGCAGCGTGCCCTTGAGGTCGAGGTCGGCACTGAGCTTGAGCTGTTCGCCCTTCAATTGCCCCTGGCTGCGCAACGGTCCCGCGAGCATGCCTGGCAGCTCGGCCAGCCAATACGCCGGGTTGATCGCCGACAACTCCAACGCCGTGTCCCAGGCGATGCCTTCAGCGAATTGCAGCTTCAGGTGGCCCAGGGCCTTGCCCTGCCCGGCTACCAGCTTGAATTCAGGGAGGAAGATCTGGCCCAGGTCGCCGCTGAACGGGCTGCCGAGACTGAAGGCACCCGCCGGCCCATCGAGGTCGCCCTGGAAGTTGCCCAGGTAATGCCCGTCGCGGTACGCCACTTCGGCATTGAAGATGCGCACGGCCACCGCGGGCTCGTCGATCACCGGATACAGGCGATGCCAGGGGAAATCCAGCCAGGCGACCTTAGCCTCGGCGCTGAAGCCTTCGCTCCAGTCCAAGGCACCGGTGACCTTGAGGCTTTGCTTGTCGTTGGCGGTCAGGTCCAGCGCGGCGATCTGTGCACCGTTGGCGTCGACCTTGCCAGTCAGCGCCAGGGCCACTGGGCCCTGCTCGGCCGGCAGGCTGGCACTGCCCTGCAATTGATAGCCGTGTTTCAAGTCGCCCTGGCCGGTCAGCAGGAACTGATTGAGCACCAGGGTGTCCGGCAGCTCGGCGCTGGCCTTGAAACCCTCGGCGGTAATACGGACGTGGGCCGGCAGGTTTTCCGCCAGCGGCTGCAGTTCGCCGCTGAGCTGGCCCTGCAAATAACCGCTGCTGTCGGCGTGCAAGGTCAGGGTCTTGAGCAGGTCGCCCTCGACCTTCAGCGCCAGGGCCCAGGGCTCGTTACCCGGGGCCGGCAGGGTCAGGTTGCCGTTGGCCTGCAAGGGCCAGTTGCCGCTGGGGTGCAGCAGCCCAGACAGGCTAAGGCTCAGGTCATCGCGCTGCAGTTGCAGCGAGTCGATCTGCAAGCCCTGAGCGGTCCATTGCGCAGCCAGTTGCAGGCCTTTGAGTTGCTCGCTGCCGTTAAACAGCAGGTTTCCGATCCGCACCTGCCCCAGCTCAATCGCCAGGGGCAGTTGCAGGTCCGGCAGGCTGATGGGACCACTGCTTTCGTCGTTGCCCGGCGGAAATTGCAAACTGACCTGTTCCACATCCAGCTGCTCGATACACAGGGTCATGCGCAGCAGGCACGATGGCGACCAGGCAAACTTCGGCGCCACCAGTTCGACCCGGCTGCCGTCTTGCTGCCACAACAGGTGATCGGCGCTCCACTGGCTCCCCAACTGCCCGGCAAAATTTTCCACGCTCAAGCCCGGCACCCGACCCAGGGCCCAGCGGCTGCCCGCCTGGGTACCCAGCAGCACAGCCACACTCAATACCAACAGCAACAGCAGCGCCACCATCGCCAGCAGCGTTATTTTCAAACCACGCTTCACAGCTCCGGCCCCATGGAAAAGTGCAATCGAATACCGCCGTCATCATTCATCGCGTGAGCCAGGTCGAGGCGAATTGGCCCCACCGGTGATACCCAGCGCAGGCCAAGGCCGACCCCGGTCTTGAGATTCGGCAGTTCGAGTTTATTGAAGGAGTTGCCTTGGTCGACGAAGGTCGCGATGCGCCACTTCTCGGCTATGGAGTATTGATATTCGACACTGCCGGCCACCATGTAGCGCCCGCCTACGCGGTCGCCCTTGGAGTTTTCCGGGGACAGGCTCTGATAGTCATAACCGCGCACACTCTGGTCGCCACCGGCGAAGAAGCGCAGGGACGGCGGGATCGACTTATAACCGTTGGTGGCACTGCCACCGAACTGCACCCGCCCCAGGAGGCGGTGGTTATCCCAGACCGTGGTCAGGCCCTTGAGCAGCACCGTGCCGTACAGCAGGTTGGTGTCGGAGGCCACACCTTCCTTGGCCAGCTTGGTATCGAATTGCAGGCGATAACCGTTGTGCGGGTCGATGCGGTTGTCGCTGCGCAGGTAGGAATAGGTAAGCCCGGGCATCAACAGGTTGCTCAGGCCCGAGTCATCGCCGAGGCGATACTCTTCGCGCTGCCATTTCAACGACACCACGCGCTGCCAACCGCTGGGCAGTTTGCTGTGCCATTCAGGACCAATGGTCAGCAGTTTGCTGAGGGTGTCGGTGTTGGCGATTTCTTCATTCTGATAGCCGCCGGCAAAACGCAGTTTGTCGGTGAGTGGCGGATCCAGCGGAATGTCGTACCACAGGCCGACGTTCTGCCGGGGCGCCGAAACCTCGGCCTCCCAGCCGTAGCTGTGGCCCTGCGGATTGACCCAGTGCCGGGTCCAGTTGGCCTTGGCCCGGGGCCCGACGTCGGTGGAGAAACCCAGGCCCAGCCCCATGGTCCGGGGCTTGCGGGTTTCCAGCTGAACCGCCACCGGGATCACATCGTTGGCCGCAGCCGTAGGTGCCGCATCGACCCGCACGCCCTCGAAATAACCACTCGATTGCAGCGCCTGGTTGAGTTCGGCAATCAGCTCGGAGTCATAGGGTGCACCAGCCTTGAACGGCACCATGCGTTGCAGCAGTTCTTCATCGAACGGCGCATCGCCGGCGAAGTTGACCTTGCCCAACGCGTAACGCGGGCCGCTGTCGTACACCAGTTCGATATCGGCAACACCGGCCTGGGGATCGACCGCCAGCCGCTGCCGGGTGAAACGCCCACTGAAAAAACCATAGCGCGAGGCCTGATTCTGAATCAGGTGCTTGGCATCTTCGTAGTGACCATGGTTGAGCACAGCCCCGGTCTTCAGTTGGTCGCTCTTGGGCACCCGAAAGGCCCTGAGGCTGGCCGCCGGGCCTTCGATACGCACGATGACGTCGCGCAGGCGCACGGGTTCGCCGGGGTCGATATTCAGTACCAGACGTGGTTTTTCGCCGCCTTTGACGTCGCTGCTGATCTGCGGCTGATAGTAGCCAAGGGCCTGGGCGGCCTTGCGCGCCTGCTCCTCGGCGCCGCGACTGAAGCGCAGCAAGGCCTCTTCGTCACGGTCTCCGACTCCGCCAATGTAGCCCTCCACATTGGCCTTCAACTCGTCATTGGCCGGCTTGACCCTGACATCCAGTTCGCTTTGCGCCAGCGCCGCACAGCTTGTAAACAGCAGCAACAGGCTGCTGGTGATTCTTCCAGGAAACTTCATAGGCGCGGATGCTATCACGAGCTTGGGAGCGTGATAGAACCCACAACCCTCGGAAAAGTTCTATCTCAAGCTGTTGCGCTGTGTAACACCTGGGGATTGGCGTGAAAAAAAACGTGCTCGCGAATCGGCCCCACGGCGATTTCGCCGATCTCTTCATACCCCTGGCGTTTGTAGAATTCCAGGTAACGTGGGTTGCCGGTATCGAGCACCACGCCCTGGGAGTTCTCGTCCACCGCACACCAGTTGTGCACGGCCGTCAGCAGTTGCTCGCCAAAATGCTGGCCCTGGAATTGCGGGTGAATCCCCAGCAGCGGCAACACGTGGACCGAGTCGCTGGGCAAGCAGGCACTGATCGCCGCGTGATAGTCCAGGTAACGCCGGGTGCAGCGGAAACCGGTGCTCAACACCATACGCAAGCGCCAGGCCCAGCTTTCGGTAATCCCCAGACGGCGCTGGGGCGGTGCGATCAGGGCGATGCCGATTAACCGATCATTGACCAGCAGGCCGATGGCCGGCAGGTCCTGCAGGAAATGTTGCTTGACCAGTTCACGTACCGTGGCCCGCACGCGCTGTTCATACCCAGGGCGCTCGGACTCGAAGAGAAAACCGAACGTCGGCTCATGCCGGTAGGCCTGGTACAACAGCGAACGCGCCTCCCGCGAGTAGCCGCTGTCGAGCATGTGGATATCGGCGATGGCAGTGGATGTTTCAGGCATTGCGGTTGACTCCCCTGGACCCGGCTCAAATGGCCGCGCTCTTGTTGTTACGAGCCTTATCGCCCAGGGTTCGTTCCCCGGTCCAAGGACATTAGCAGCGCATCCGGGCTGCCGCCACGCTGGTGGCGCTGCGACTTGTCGGCTAGCATCGCTGTTTTGCCAGGACCGCCGACCATGAAAATCGTCTCGTTCAACATCAACGGGCTACGCGCCCGCCCTCATCAGCTGGCGGCGCTGATCGAGAAACACCAGCCGGATGTGATCGGCCTGCAGGAAACCAAAGTCTCGGACGAACAGTTCCCCCTGGCCGATGTCCAGGCCCTGGGTTACCACGTGCATTATCACGGGCAGAAAGGCCACTACGGTGTGGCCCTGCTCTCGCGCCAGGCGCCCCTGAGCCTGCACAAGGGCTTCGAAGGCGATGACGAAGAGGCCCAGCGTCGTTTTATCTGGGGCACCTTCGCCGACGCCGATGGCACCCCGGTGACCATCATGAACGGCTACTTCCCCCAGGGCGAAAGCCGCGATCACCCGACTAAATTCCCGGCCAAACAGCGTTTCTACAATGACTTGCAACAGCTGCTGGAAAGCCGCTTCAGCAACGACCAGCCATTGGTGGTCATGGGCGATGTGAACATTTCGCCGGAAGACTGCGACATCGGCATCGGCCCGGACAACATGAAACGCTGGCTGAAAACCGGCAAGTGCAGCTTCCTGCCAGAAGAACGCGAGTGGATGGCGCGCCTGAAGAACTGGGGCCTGGTGGACAGCTTCCGTCACCTCAACCCAGATGTCAGCGACCGCTTCAGCTGGTTCGACTACCGCAGCCGCGGTTTCGAGGATGACCCAAAGCGCGGCCTGCGCATCGACCTGATCATGGCGTCCCACGGCTTGCTGCCACGGGTCAAGGATGCCGGAGTCGACTACGAGCTGCGCGGCATGGAAAAACCCTCCGACCATGCGCCGATCTGGCTCGAACTGAGCTGATTCAACGACCTTCACCCAGGCACAAAAAAGCCCATCCGAAGATGGGCTTTTTCATGGCTTCAAATAAGCTCGATACGCGGTGTGGTGCCAGCAGCCATGATGGTTTCGATGGCAACCTCGCGGGTCGGCTCCGAGTCATAGAGGTGGCTGGCGATGATCACCTCCTGGCCGGCCTTGAGCTTGAAGTACGACTTGCCGCCCTGGGAAATCTTGCGCACATAGCGATCGGCAGATGCGCAATGACGACGAAACAGCGCAATGGCTGCTTCTGCAGTGTCTCGACACGGGTAGCGGTTGCTTTGCAGCAGAGTCTTCGCTTCCTTGGACTTCAACAGGAATCTGCATTCGCCACTGTCATACTGCTTCAGCTCGAACCAGGCACTCATTTCCAACTCCTTTGACCAACGAAATAGCAGCAACATGCTGCAAGGGAGCCTGTCGGGGAAGCAGGCTTGATAGCTCTTCCAATCCCCGGCAGACAAAGTTTTCGACTTTATCCATCCCCCCAAACAAGGTCTTTAAGACAATTCTGAAAGTGCGCCGGATTCCTCTCGAAACATGAGCAGCCTGGCTGTCACATCCGCGTCACCTCCCTGACTTAATCTCGCCGCAACTCCCCTCCATAGAAGGCCGGTAGCGCATGCCCCGCGTGTTGACAGTCAGTGAACGAGATATCTGGTGCCGGACCCTCAGCATGTTGCTGATCGGTTTTGCCTGCTACGCCTTGCCCTGGTCGGTGTTCGCCGCCCTACCCCTGGGCAGCGACAACAGCAGCGTGTTGCGTATCCAGGGCTCCAACACCATTGGCGCCAAACTCGGGCCGGCCCTGGTCAAGGGCTTGCTGGAGGAACAAGGGCTGCACAAGGTTCGGGTTGAAGCCACCGGCAAGGACAACGAGCAGCGGGTGGTGGGCCAGACCAGCCAAGGCCGCCCAGTGCGAGTTGAAGTCGCCGCCCATGGATCCAGCACCGGTTTTGCCGCGCTGAAAAATGCCAGCGCCGACCTCGCCGCAGCCTCGCGCCCCATCAAGGACAGCGAGCTGGTTGAGCTGGAAACCCTGGGCGACTTGAAAAGCCCCGGCGCCGAACAGGTGATCGCCATCGACGGCCTGGCAATCATCCTCAACCCACGCAACCCGCTGAACCAATTGAACACCGAACAACTGGCGCGCGTGTTCAGTGGTGAGTTCAAGACCTGGGAGGAACTGGGCGGCGTCGGCGGCGCCATTCATTTATATGCGCGAGATGACCAATCCGGGACCTACGACACCTTCAAAGAGCTGGTGCTCAGCCGTCGCGGCAAGACCCTGGGCAGCGCTGCCAAACGCTTCGAATCCAGCGAGCAGTTGTCCGACGCCGTCAGCCAGGACCCCCAGGGCATCGGTTTCATCGGCCTGCCCTACGTGCGCCAGGCCAAGGCCGTGGCCATCGTCGACGGCGAGTCGCAAGCCATGCAGCCGCTCAATAGCCTGATCGCCACCGAAGACTACCCCCTGTCGCGGCGCCTGTACTTTTACCTGCCGCCCAATGGCCACAATCCCTGGGCCACGGCGCTGGTGGACTTCGCCCAAAGCGCCAAGGGCCAGGCCATCGTCGCCGCCAACGGTTTTGTCGCGCAGACGGTGCAAGCCATGAGCGTCACGGCCAGCCCGCAGATGCCTGCGGGTTACCAGGCCATCGCACGCCAGGCGCAGCGGCTGACAGTCAACTTTCGCTTCGAGGAAGGCAGCGCGAGCCTGGACAACAAGGCCCGTCAGGACTTGAACCGGGTGCTGGATTTTCTCAAGCAGCACGCCAAGCTCGATCGGCAGGTGACGCTGGTCGGGTTTGGCGATGCCAAGAGCGATACCGCCCGCGCCGCTCTGCTGTCCAAGTTGCGAGCCATGGCAGTGCGTCGGGAACTGGTGAAAAGCGGTGTGGTGTTGCGCGAGATCCAGGGCTACGGCGGGCAAATGCCGGTGGCCGCCAACACGGCGGACGAAGGTCGGATCAAGAATCGCCGGGTTGAAGTCTGGGTCTACTGAGGGCCTGTCACCCAGCACCGCGAGGCCAACCGGCCCCGCGACGCCCGACCTGTCAGTGACTGCTGCGCAGCATCTCCTTGGGCACGTACTTGCCGATTTCGAACTTACCGATCGCGGCGCGGTGCACTTCGTCCGGGCCGTCGGCTAGGCGCAGGGTGCGTTGCATGGCGTACATATAGGCCAGCGGGAAGTCATTGGAGACCCCGGCCCCGCCGTGGATCTGGATTGCCCGATCGATCACCTTCAGTGCTACGTTCGGCGCCACCACCTTGATCTGGGCGATTTCACTTTTCGCCACCTTGTTGCCGACGGTGTCCATCATGTACGCGGCCTTGAGGGTCAACAGGCGCGCCATGTCGATCTCCATCCGCGAGTCGGCGATTTTGTCGATATTGCCCCCCAGGCGTGCCAGCGGTTTGCCGAAAGCGGTGCGACTTACCGCACGCTTGCACATCAGTTCCAGTGCGCGCTCGGCCATGCCGATCGAACGCATACAGTGGTGGATGCGTCCCGGGCCCAGGCGACCCTGGGCGATCTCGAAGCCCCGGCCCTCACCCAGCAACACGTTTTCGTAAGGCACCCGCACATTGTCGAACAGCACTTCGGCATGGCCGTGGGGCGCATCGTCGTAACCGAACACCGGCAGCGGCCGCACGATCTTCACCCCGGGGGCATCCACCGGCACCAGGATCATCGAGTGCTGCTGGTGGCGCGGTGCGTCGGGGTTGCTCAGGCCCATGAAGATCAGGATCTTGCAGCGCGGGTCGCAGGCACCCGAGGTCCACCACTTCTTGCCATTGATCACCCACTCGTCGCCATCGCGCACCGCGCGGGCTGCCATGTTGGTGGCGTCGGACGAGGCCACATCCGGCTCGGTCATGGCGAAGGCCGAACGAATCTCGCCGCGCAGCAGTGGCTCAAGCCAGCGTTGCTTCTGTTCTTCGTTGGCGTAGCGCACCAGCACCTCCATATTGCCGGTGTCCGGCGCCGAGCAGTTGAAGGGCTCGGGGCCCAGCAACGAGCGGCCCATGATTTCCGCCAGGGGCGCATATTCGAGGTTGGTCAGGCCGGCGCCGAGTTCCGACTCGGGCAGAAACAGGTTCCACAAGCCCTCGGCCTTGGCCTTGCGCTTGAGCTCTTCCATGATCGCGGTCGGCTGCCAGCGGTCACCTTCGGCGACCTGGCGTTCGAACACTGCTTCAGCCGGGTAGACGTAAGCGTCCATGAACGCGGTGACGCGCTCACGCAGTTCCTGAACCTTGGGGGAGTAAGCGAAATCCATGGGCAGCTACCTTCTTGAGGGAGGTGGTTGAGGGCACGGATTCGATGCTAGAACAGCTTACGAAAATTTACCTAGCCTATTCTCGGCGTGTATTAACATTCATCACCGATATATGATCCGCTGATCGGCACGGCCCACCGGCCCTATCAAGACGCCCCCAACAATAAGAGTGCAGCGCCATGAATCTGAGCAAGGTCGACCTCAACCTCTTTATCGTTTTCGACGCGATCTACACCGAAGCCAACCTGACCCGAGCCGGACAAATCGTCGGTATCACTCAGCCGGCGGTATCCAACGCCCTGGCCCGTCTGCGCGAGACCTTCAACGACCCGTTGTTCGTGCGAACCGCCCAGGGCATGGTGCCGACGCCGATGGCGCAGAACATCATCGGCCCGGTGCGCAATGCTCTGTCGCTGCTGCGGGTGTCTGTCCAGGAAAGCCGCATCTTCAACCCGTTGCAGGCGGTCAAGACCTACCGCATCAGCATGACCGACCTCACCGAGGCGGTGATCCTGCCTCCGCTGTTCCAACGCCTGCGGCGCCTGGCACCGACGGTGATCATCGAAAGCTTCCTGTCCAAGCGCCGGGAAACCACCAAGGAGCTGGCCGCCGGCCGCCTGGATTTCGCGGTCGATGCCCCGCTCAACACCGACCCCCAGGTACGCCACGTCAAGCTGATGGAAGACCGCTACGTGTGCGCCATGCGCAAGGGCCACCCCATGGCCGGCAAGGAGAAATTCACCCTCGACGATTACCTGTCGCTGACCCACATTCATATTTCCAGCCGCCGCAGTGGCCTGGGTCATGTCGACCTGGCGCTGGGCAAGATGGGGATCCAGCGCAAGATCGCCCTGCGCTCCCAGCATTACCTAATGGCTTCCCAGGTGCTGCAACAGACCGACATGGTCATGACCGTGCCGGAGCGCTTTGCCCGGCGCCATGAGCTGCACGCCTTCAACCTGCCGGTGAATGACGTGCCGCCGGTGGAAACCCACCTCTACTGGCACGAAAGCACCGACCAGGACCCGGCCAACCGCTGGATGCGCGAGCAGATGATCGAGCTGTGCCAGCAGGTCACCGCCCACGAGAAGAAACTGGACAAGCAGGCGCTCTGAAGCCACAGCGGTTTTTCGTCGGCAAGCCTGGCGCACCTGCCGGCGAGAAGTCTGCTTGACGTAAACGTCAAGCAGCAATTAGCTTAGCGCCAAGACTTTTCTTGAGCGCCTCCATGAGCAGCCAGACCTACAGCATCTCCGACCTCGCCCGCGAGCTCGACATCACCACCCGGGCGATCCGCTTCTATGAAGAACAAGGCCTGCTGGCCCCCGAGCGTCGGGGCCAGGAGCGCATCTATTCACCTCGGGACAAAGTCAGCCTGAAACTGATTTTGCGGGGCAAGCGCATCGGCTTTTCCCTGGCCGAATGCCGCGAGTTGATCGAACTCTACGACCCCAGCAGCGGCAATCAGAAACAACTGCACAGCATGCTGGCGAAAATCGCCGAGCGCCGCGACCAGCTGGAACAGCAACTGCTGGATATCGAACAGATGAAGCTGGAGCTCGATACCGCCGAGGAGCGCTGCATCCAGGCCCTGGAGCAAACCATCGAGAACCAGAAGAACGCCGTCCAGTAACAGGCCCTTGCCGCCCCAGCGCAACGGCCCCGCGCCGCCATACGCCATCCCTCTCTATAAAGGTGCACCTGAATGTCACTCCCAAGCCATGTACGCCTGATCGAAGTCGGCCCTCGCGACGGTCTGCAAAACGAAGCCCAGCCCATCAGCGTCGCCGCCAAGGTGCAGTTAGTGGACGCCCTGACCGCCGCCGGCGTCGGCTATATAGAGGTCGGCAGTTTCGTTTCGCCCAAATGGGTGCCGCAAATGGCCGGCTCGGCCGAAGTCTTTGCCCAGATTCAGCGCAAGCCTGGGGTGATCTATGGGGCCCTGGCGCCCAATCTGCGCGGGTTTGAAGACGCCCTGGCGGCAGGGGTCAAGGAGGTGGCGGTGTTCGCGGCGGCCTCGGAAGCGTTTTCCCAACGCAACATCAATTGCTCCATCAGCGAGAGCCTGGAACGCTTCGTGCCCATCATGGACGCCGCCAAACAGCACGGCGTGAGCGTGCGCGGTTACGTGTCCTGCGTGCTCGGCTGCCCGTATGAAGGCGATGTGGCACCCGAGCAAGTGGCCCTGGTCGCCCGCGAGCTATACGCCATGGGCTGCTACGAGGTGTCCCTGGGTGACACCATCGGCACCGGTACCGCCGGCGCTACCCGCAGAATGTTCGAAGTAGTGGGCACTGATGTGCCCCGGGACAAGCTCGCCGGGCACTTCCACGACACCTATGGCCAGGCCATGGCCAACATCTATGCCAGCCTGCTGGAGGGCATCGCGGTGTTCGACAGCTCGATCGCCGGCCTCGGCGGCTGCCCTTACGCCAAGGGCGCCAGCGGTAACGTCGCCAGCGAAGACGTGCTGTACCTACTCAACGGTCTGGGCATCGAGACCGGCATCGACATGGAACGCCTGATTCTGGCCGGTGAGCAGATCTGTACCGTACTCGGTCGCACCAGTGGTTCCCGTGTGGCCCGGGCGCGTAACGCCGGTTGAGGGGCACGGTGTTACCGCTGTCGATGGGGTGGGGGCAGAAACGAGTAACACGGAAACAGTTTGTCGAATTTCCAGCGACACAGATTGCGACCTTAAATCTCAAGCTATTGATTTTAAAGGAATTTAAAAAGTTGGCACGGCTTCTGCTATCTCTATTGCATAACAAGAATAAAAAGCAGCAAACCTAATAAAAATAAGACGTAACGACTCTGACATAACAAAAACAACACGGCAGAGACGCAGCTAACAGATTTTTTTGGAGAAGGTGTGCTTTTCAGGGTGCTCTCAGGAGTAACCCGCAACCGGGCAGAGAACAATAAAACTACCCTCAGGTAGCTCCCGAACTGGTTGGATCGCTTAGCGAGAAAGTGGATCAGCGCTCAAAAAAATACGTTTGCTCTTGACCCCGGATGGGGGTCGCCAAAAACAGCGATACGGGTAACGGTTACCAAAAACAACAACAGACCGCCCCGCAATAATAAAAAAAGAGCACGCAACGACAAATTAAAGGGGAGCTTCGGCTCCCCTTTGTGCTTTCCGGCCTTGTGCTTTTTTACATCCCCTCCCCTTGCACCGGCTTGGTTGGCCAGCGCTGCACGCCGACACCCGCGATAACTCCCTGCAGATGCCGGCACCCGCCCTCAAGGCCGCTCGCGCAACTCCTCGATGCTGATTTCACGCATGCGAAATTTCTGGATTTTGCCGGTCACGGTCATGGGAAATTCTTCGACGAACTTGAAATGACGCGGCGTCTTGAAGTGCGCAATGCGCTCTTTGCACCAGGTTTGCAGCTCCAGCTCGTTGGCGCTGTGGCCGGGGTGAAACTTGATCCAGGCCACGATCTCTTCGCCGTATTTGTCGCACGGGATGCCGATCACCTGCACGTCGGCCACCGCCGGGTGGGTGAAGAAGAACTCTTCCAGCTCCCGCGGGTAAATATTCTCGCCGCCGCGAATGATCATGTCCTTGTTGCGCCCGGCAATGCACACATACCCCTGCTCGTTCATGGTCGCCAGGTCGCCGGTGTGCATCCAGCCCGCGGGGTCGATGGCTTCAGCCGTGCCCTGGGGGTTGTTCCAGTAGCCGAGCATCACGCTGTAGCCCCGGGTGCACAGTTCGCCGATGGTACCGCGAGGCACGAGGTTCCCGGCCTCGTCGATGATTTTGCTTTCCAGTTGCGGCTGGGTGCGTCCAACCGTGGTCACCCGCAGCTCCAGCTCGTCGTCCGGGCCGGTCTGCAACGACACCGGGCTGGTTTCGGTCATGCCATAGGCGATCTGCACCTCGCTCATGTGCATCTCGCTGATCACCCGGCGCATCACTTCAATCGGGCAGGTGGCCCCGGCCATGATCCCGGTGCGCAGGCTCGACAAGTCGAATTCGGCGCGGCGCGGCTGGTCGAGCATGGCGATAAACATGGTCGGCACCCCATACAGCCCGGTGGCCCGCTCTTCGGCCACGGTGGCCAGGGTCAGCAACGGGTCGAAGGCATCGTTGGGGTAGATCATGGTGGTGCCATGGGTGATACAACCGAGGTTACCCATGACCATGCCGAAGCAGTGATACAGCGGCACCGGGATCACCAGGCGATCCTCGTGGGTCAACCCCAGGCTTTCGCCAACTATGTAACCGTTATTGAGGATGTTGTAGTGGCTCAGGGTCGCCCCCTTGGGGAAACCGGTGGTGCCGGAGGTGTACTGGATGTTCACCGCCTGATCGAAATCCAGGCTGCTCTGGCGCTCCTGCAGTTGCTCGACGGCGACGCCCGAACCCAGCGCCTCCAGTTGCGCCCAGGGCAGAAAGCCCGAGGGCGGCTGCGCATCGAGGCTGATGACCCCACGCAGGTCCGGCAGCCGCTCGCTCTGCAGGTGGCCAATGGACTGCTCGGCCAACTCCGGCACCAGTCCCTGAAGCATGGCGTGATAGTCGGAGCTTTTGAACGCCCCGGCACACACCAGCCACTGGCAGCCGGATTGCTTGAGCACGTACTCCAGTTCGGAGCTGCGGTAGGCCGGGTTGATGTTGACCAGAATCACGCCGATCTTGGCGCTGGCGAATTGGCTGATACACCACTGCGCGCAGTTGGGGGCCCAGATGCCGAGGCGATCCCCGGTCTTCAGGCCCAGCGCCAACAACGCCCGGGCGTGCAGGTCGACGGCCGAGGCGAGTTGTTGCCAGGTATAACGCAGTTGCTGATGTCGCACGACCAGCGCTTCTCCCTGGGGATAGCGCGCTACGGTGTTATCGAACGCCTGACCGATGGTCAGCGCCAGCAAAGCCTTGTCTTGCGAGCCACGGCTGTAGCTATGACTGGGTTGGGAACCTGATTGATCCATGACGACCCCTATTGTCTTTATTAGTGGGTATACCGGAGCGAAACATCGGTGTTAGAACCTGTCCACGATCTGCGGGTGAACAGGTTCTCAAGGAGGCTGGCTCCAATTGAAAACGCTGCTACTCTGGCTCAAGTTGACGTTTACGTAAAGGGTGATTGACAGCCACTGATCGCAAGCTTACGTTAACGTAAAGGTGAGAGCACATCCGCCCCGCTCTCTCACACCCATCCTTAATAAAAACAAGCTTGAAGGTGCCCCCCATGAGCTATCCGACCCTGAACTTTGCCCTCGGCGAAACCATCGACATGCTTCGCCATCAGGTCCAGGCCTTCGTCAAGGCCGAGCTGGCACCACGAGCGGCACAGATCGACGTCGACAACCTGTTCCCTGCCGACATGTGGCGCAAATTCGGCGACATGGGCCTGCTGGGCATCACCGTCGCCGAAGAGTACGGCGGCGCCGGCCTGGGGTACCTGGCCCACGTGGTGGCCATGGAAGAAATCAGCCGGGGATCGGCCTCCGTGGCCCTCTCCTATGGCGCCCACTCCAACCTCTGCGTCAACCAGATCAACCGCAACGGCAACCACGAACAGAAAACCAAGTACCTGCCCAAACTGATCAGCGGCGAACACGTCGGTGCTCTGGCCATGAGCGAGCCCAACGCCGGCTCCGACGTGGTCTCGATGAAGCTGCGCGCCGACAAGCGCGGCGACCGCTACGTGCTCAACGGCAGCAAGACCTGGATCACCAACGGTCCCGACGCCAACACTTACGTGATCTACGCCAAGACCGACCTGGAAAAGGGCGCCCACGGCATCACCGCCTTTATTGTCGAGCGCGACTGGAAAGGCTTCAGCCGCAGCAACAAGTTCGACAAGCTCGGCATGCGCGGCTCCAACACCTGCGAACTGTTTTTCGACGATGTCGAAGTGCCGGAAGAAAACATCCTCGGCGCCCTCAACGGCGGCGTCAAAGTGCTGATGAGCGGCCTGGACTACGAGCGCGTGGTGCTCTCCGGCGGCCCGACCGGGATCATGCAGGCCTGTATGGACCTGGTGGTGCCCTACATCCACGACCGCAAACAATTTGGCAAAAGCATCGGCGAATTCCAGCTGATCCAGGGCAAAGTCGCCGACATGTACACCCAACTCAACGCCAGCCGTGCCTACCTGTACGCGGTCGCGCAGGCCTGCGAGCGCGGCGAAACCACACGCAAGGACGCCGCCGGGGTGATCCTCTACAGCGCCGAGCGCGCAACCCAGATGGCCCTGGACGCGATCCAGATCCTGGGCGGCAACGGCTACATCAACGAATTCCCGGCAGGCCGCCTGCTGCGCGACGCCAAGCTCTACGAGATCGGCGCCGGCACCAGCGAAATCCGCCGCATGCTGATCGGCCGCGAGCTGTTCAACGAAACGAGGTAGGAGCAGCTGCGAACGACAAGCCTCGAGCGGCACGCTATAGCTGCCTTAACATCGACTGACTCTTGCAGCTTGAAGCGTGTCGCTTGAAGCTGCCGTAGGCCCTCCTATGATTCTGAAGTCTCAGCTCCACCCCAAATCCCCCGAGTTCGCGCAGAACGCCGCCAGCATGCTGGCCCAGGTCGACGCGCTGCATACCCTGCTCGCCCAGGTCCAGCAAGGCGGCGGCGCCAAGGCCCAGGAACGCCACACCTCACGCGGCAAGTTGCTGCCCCGCGAGCGCATCAACCGCTTGCTCGACCCTGGCTCGCCGTTTTTGGAAATCAGCCCGCTGGCAGCCTACGAGGTGTACGGCGAAGACGTGCCGGCGGCCGGGGTCATCGCCGGCATCGGCCGGGTGGAAGGCGTCGAATGCATGATTGTGGCCAACGATGCCACGGTAAAAGGCGGTTCCTATTACCCCCTGACGGTAAAAAAACACCTGCGGGCCCAGACCATCGCCCAGCAGAACCGCCTGCCCTGCATCTACCTGGTGGACTCCGGCGGCGCCAACCTGCCACGTCAGGACGAGGTATTTCCGGACCGCGAGCACTTCGGGCGGATCTTCTTCAACCAGGCCAATATGAGCGCCCAGGGCATTGCCCAGATCGCCGTGGTCATGGGCTCCTGCACCGCCGGTGGCGCCTACGTGCCGGCCATGGCAGACGAAGCCATCATGGTCCGCGAACAGGCGACCATCTTTCTCGCCGGCCCGCCCCTGGTCAAAGCCGCCACCGGTGAAGTGGTGAGCGCCGAGGACCTGGGCGGGGCCGATGTGCACTGCAAGATCTCCGGAGTCGCCGACCATTACGCCGACAGCGACGAACACGCCCTGGCCCTGGCCCGACGCAGCGTGGCCAACCTCAACTGGCGCAAACAGGGCGAAGTCCAGCAACGCACGCCCATCGCCCCGCTGTTTGCCAGCGACGAGTTGTATGGGGTGATCCCGGCGGACGCCAAGCAACCCTTCGATGTGCGCGAAGTGATAGCGCGCCTGGTGGACGGCTCGGTGTTCGATGAGTTCAAGGCGCTGTTTGGTACCACCCTGGTCTGCGGATTCGCGCACCTGCATGGCTACCCGATCGCGATCCTCGCCAATAACGGGATCCTGTTCGCCGAAGCGGCGCAAAAAGGCGCGCACTTTATCGAGCTGGCCTGCCAGCGCGGCATTCCCTTGCTGTTCCTGCAAAACATCACCGGTTTCATGGTCGGCCAGAAGTACGAAGCCGGCGGCATCGCCAAGCACGGCGCCAAGCTGGTGACCGCCGTGGCCTGCGCCAAGGTGCCGAAGTTCACGGTGATCATCGGCGGCAGTTTCGGCGCCGGAAACTACGGCATGTGCGGCCGCGCCTACGACCCGCGCTTTTTGTGGATGTGGCCCAACGCACGCATCGGCGTGATGGGCGCCGAGCAGGCGGCTGGAGTCCTGGTGCAGGTCAAGCGCGAGCAGGCCGAACGCAGCGGCCAGGCGTTCAGCGCCACCCAGGAAGCCGAGATCAAGCAACCGATCCTCGACCAGTACGAGCACCAGGGCCACCCCTACTACTCCAGCGCACGGCTGTGGGACGACGGCGTCATCGACCCGGCGCAAACCCGCGACGTGCTAGCCCTGGCGCTGTCCGCCTCCCTCAACGCCCCCATCGAACAGAGCCGCTTCGGCGTGTTCCGCATGTGACCCGGAGCCAGACTCAGATGACCGACTTCAACACCCTGGAACTGCTGACCGACCCTCGTGGCTTTGCCACCCTGTGGCTCAGCCGTGAACAGAAGAACAACGCCTTCAACGCAGAAATGATCCGCGAGCTGATCATCGCCCTCGACCAGGTGCAGAGCGATGCCAGCCTGCGCTTTCTGCTGCTGCGCGGACGCGGCAAACACTTCAGCGCCGGGGCCGACCTGGCCTGGATGCAGCAATCGGCGGAACTGGACTACCACACCAACCTCGACGACGCCCGGGAACTGGCGGAGTTGATGTACAACCTGGCCAAACTGAAGATCCCGACCCTGGCCGTAGTCCAGGGCGCTGCCTTTGGTGGGGCTCTGGGCCTGATCAGTTGCTGCGACATGGCGATCGGCACCGACGAGGCGCAGTTCTGCCTCTCGGAAGTGCGCATCGGCCTGGCGCCGGCAGTGATCAGCCCATTTGTGGTCCAGGCCATCGGTGAGCGCGCGGCACGCCGCTACGCCCTGACCGCCGAACGCTTTGGCGGCCAGCGGGCTCGTGAAATCGGCCTGCTGGCGGAAAGCTACCCGGCCACCGAGCTGGCACAACAGGTCGAGCTGTGGATCGACAACCTGCTGCTCAACAGCCCGGCCGCGATGCGCGCCAGCAAGGACCTACTGCGTGAAGTCGGCAACGGCGCCCTGACCCCGGCCCTGCGTCGCTACTGCGAAAACGCCATCGCACGGATTCGGGTCAGCGCCGAAGGCCAGGAAGGCCTGCGCGCCTTCCTGCAAAAACGCCCGCCCAACTGGCAGGCCGAGACGATCACCAAGGAGCCACGCTGATGAGCGCCTCTGTTCTTACCACCCTGCTGGTGGCCAACCGCGGTGAAATCGCCTGCCGCGTGATGCGTACCGCCAAGGCCCTGGGCCTGACCACCGTGGCCGTGCACAGCGCCACCGACCGCGATGCCCGACACAGCCGCGAAGCGGATATTCGAGTCGACCTGGGCGGCAGCAAGGCCGCTGACAGTTACCTGCAAATCGACAAACTGATCGCCGCAGCCAAGGCCAGCGGCGCCCAGGCGATCCACCCCGGTTATGGCTTTCTCTCGGAAAACGCCGATTTTGCCCGGGCCATCGAAGCCGCCGGCCTGATCTTCCTCGGCCCGCCCGCCTCGGCCATCGACGCCATGGGCAGCAAATCGGCGGCCAAGGCCCTGATGGAAGTTGCCGGCGTGCCCCTGGTACCCGGCTACCACGGCGAAGCCCAGGACCTGGAAACCTTCCGCAACGCCGCCGAGCGTATTGGCTACCCCGTGCTGCTCAAGGCCACGGCGGGCGGTGGCGGCAAAGGCATGAAGGTGGTGGAAGAGGTCAGCCAACTGGCCGAGGCCCTGGCGTCGGCCCAACGTGAAGCGCAGTCGTCGTTCGGCGACTCGCGCATGCTGGTGGAAAAATACGTGCTCAAGCCGCGTCACGTGGAGATCCAGGTGTTTGCCGACCAACACGGCAACTGCTTGTACCTCAACGAACGCGACTGCTCGATCCAGCGCCGCCACCAGAAAGTCGTCGAAGAAGCCCCGGCCCCGGGCCTGAGCGCGGAGCAACGCCAGGCTATGGGTGAAGCCGCGGTCCGCGCCGCTCAAGCCATTGGCTATGTGGGCGCGGGCACGGTGGAGTTCCTGCTGGATTCGCGCGGCGAGTTTTTCTTTATGGAGATGAACACCCGCCTGCAGGTCGAACACCCGGTGACCGAAGCCATTACCGGCCTCGACCTGGTGGCCTGGCAGATCCGTGTCGCCCAGGGCGAGCCGCTGCCCATGACCCAGGACCAGGTGCCGCTGCGAGGGCATGCGATTGAAGTGCGGCTGTACGCCGAAGACCCGGGCAACGACTTCCTGCCAGCCACCGGACGCTTGGCCTTGTACCGTGAATCGGCGGCCGGACCAGGGCGCCGGGTCGACAGCGGGGTCGAGGAAGGCGACAGCGTGTCACCCTTCTACGACCCGATGCTGGGCAAGCTGATTGCCTGGGGCGAAGACCGCGAACAGGCGCGCCTGCGCTTGCTGGCCATGCTCGATGAATTCGCCATCGGCGGGCTGAAGACCAACCTCGCCTTCCTGCGGCGCATCATTGGCCACCCGGCGTTCGCTGCCGCCGAACTCGACACCGGTTTTATCCCGCGCTACCAGGAACAGCTGCTGCCGGCACCGGCCGCGCTGGGTGACGCATTCTGGCAAGCGGCGGCCCAGGCCTACATTCAAAGCCAGCCAGACCGGGTCCGTGACGATGACCAACACTCACCGTGGGCCAGCGCCAGTGGCTTTCGCTGCGGCTTCCCGGCTCAAACCGTGCTGCACCTGAGCTGCGAGGGCCAGGACCAGGCGATCCAGCTGGGCGCGCCAAGCCCAGCGCTGGAGCTCAAGGGCCAACAACTGAACGTCGAGCAGCAGGGCCTGCGGTGCCAACACCAGGCGATTCGCCAGGGCGACGTGCTGTACCTGCATTGGCAGGGGGAAATGCGCAGCATCACCCTGTACGACCCAATCGCCGCAGTGGACGCCAGCCATGGCCAGCAAGGTGGCCTGACGGCCCCGATGAACGGCAGTATCGTGCGCGTGCTGGTACAGCCCGGGCAAAGCGTCGAGGCCGGAGCGCAACTGGTGGTGCTGGAAGCCATGAAAATGGAGCACAGCATCCGTGCCCCGCACGCCGGGGTGATCAAGGCGCTGTATTGCCAGGAAGGCGAGATGGTCAGTGAAGGCAGCGCCCTGGTGGAACTGGAGTCTGCCGAGTAGAAAGCCAAGAACCGTTCCCACTGCAATGTGGGAACGGTCCTTATTTGCTGGTTAGAATTTCGCGGTGGCCTGCATCACCACACCAATAATCCGACACTCATCGCTGTAGAGCATCTTCGGATAGGTAGGGTTGAGCGGCACCAGAAACCGCTGGCCGCCCTCCTCCACCAGCTTGCGGAAGATCGCCTCGGCATTGCCCGGACATTGCACGATCACCAGCTTGCCGGGAACGGCCTCCACCGCCGGGTCCACCAGCACCAACATGTCCTGGCCGATACTGACGCCACTGGGCGCGATCATCGCGTCGCCCACTACCACCAACCAGAACGCTGCACCCTGAGCCTGGTAGTCCGACAGCTCGTAACGCTCGGCTGCATAGAGCGCCCGCCCGTCTTCACGAACCTCGCCGACTTCGCGCCAGTCACTGACCGGGTAGCGAAAGTACGGATTGTACTTTTCGATCAGCGACGGTTCATCGGTCAGCGGCATGCCTTCGTCATCCACCAAAGGCTTCTCGCGAATCACCAGGGCGACCTCGAGAAACCCCATGCCGATTTCGTCGAGCACGCGGTTCATGTCCTCGATCTTCGGCTGACGGCGCTTACTCAGCCAGTGGCCGATACCGCCCTGGGACATGCCCATGCGCTCTGCGAGTCGTTCTTGTGTGACCTTGCGGCCTTTCATGTTGGCTTTAACCAACTCGATCCATTTGTCCATGGCCGGAACAATACGTTGTGTATTTGCGCCCTCAACACACAACTTGTAGTATTTGAAATCTCGTCACAAATACAATAAGTATTAGTCTTGCTCGGACCTCTTTCCTCTTTTCAACAGGGCAGATTAATCCATGAATACAACTCGCAAGGACGTGCCGGAAACCGACTCCGAGAGCCACCTGAGCTCACTGCAAGGCAGCCACGCGGCCCGAAGGGCGATGGACTATTACTTGAAACCGATTATTTCGGAGTCGGTGGAGCCTGAGCGGCTGTTCGAGGTCAGGCGTTCGATCAGCAGCGAGGAAGCCATGATCCACGCTTCCGACCTGCTGCGCTGCGCCGCCGCCACCGCGTACGAGGCGGCCAACCACCTGCGCGGAACCCATCGCGACCTGACGTTTTCCGTGGTGCACATGATCGACCTGGCCAAGGCACTGGTGGACCGGTGCGTGGAAGGCAGCAAGGAAGAATGATGGCGAAACGATACATGGGCGCCGCACCGGTCGCGAAGTGGCCGGACAGCAGGCGAAGGGGAAAATATTTTCTATCGGGCAGGGAAAAACATTTGACTTGCAAATGATAATGATTATTATTGCATTCAGCTGGTCGCGAGATCAGTCGATAAACCAAGGGGCCTTAGGTCGGACTCTTGGAATATCTCCTCATCAGGCTAATCACGGTTTTTGACCCGGCTTTTTGCCGGGTCTTTTTTTTGCCAGTTATTCTGGCTAGGCTTCAGGCTAATGAAGTCGGGTGCATCTGAATTCGCTGGCGGCGATGATATCAAAAGAACATCTCATTGCAACACAACGCCCGTCGCAAAAGGCCAACCTATCGTAAAACAGCGCTTGAGAATCAATTGCACAGCCTCTAAGCTGCTTTCGCGTCAAGGACGACGCCCCCTACTTTATTCGCGCCCAGTGTGTACAGTACGGCCATAAAAATCATATTCAGGAATCGATTATGACCGTGGCCAAAAGCTCTTTTCAGATCTCTGCCGACTTCGACAGCGGCAACATCGATGTACTTGATATCAGCACCCCCCTCCAGGCTTCCCTGGCCATCAGGCCCGATACCCGCAGCCCGCATTTGCAGTGGTTCCACTTCAAGGCCAGCGGCCTGCACATCGGCCAGGAACATTGGTTTCGCCTGACCAACGCCAGCAAATCCTCGTACAACAAGGCCTGGGACGGCTATCAGGCCGTGGCCTCTTACGATCACGTGAACTGGTTTCGCATCCCGACTATTTTCGAAGGCGACGCCCTGCGCTTCAATCTTGAAGCCACCCAGACCCACGCCTGGTTCGCCTACTTCGAGCCCTACAGCCGCGGCCGCCATGACTGGCTGATCGAACAGGCGCTGGGCAAGGCCGGCACCGAACTGCTGGCCACGGGCAAAAGCGTCGAGGGCCGGGACATCCAGTTGTTGCGCAAAGGCCATGGCGCCGAAGGCCAGCGCAAGATCTGGATCATCGCCCAGCAGCACCCCGGCGAACATATGGCTGAGTGGTTCATGGAAGGCGTGCTTGAGCGCCTGCAACGCCATGACGATGCCGAACTCAATACTCTGCTGGCCGATGCCGATCTGTACCTGGTGCCGAACATGAACCCCGACGGCGCCTTTCATGGTCATCTGCGCACCAACGCCATGGGTCAGGACCTGAACCGCGCCTGGCAGAACGCCAGCCAGGAGTTGAGCCCCGAAGTGTGGTTCGTCCAGCAGCAGATGCAGAAGTACGGCGTCGACCTGTTCCTCGACGTCCATGGCGACGAAGAGATCCCCCATGTGTTTGCCGCCGGCTGCGAGGGCAACCCGGGCTACACCCCGCGCCTGGAGCAGCTTGAAGAGCAGTTCCGCAGCCACCTCAAGCGCCAGACCCAGGACTTCCAGACCACCTACGGCTACCCGCGCTCCCAGCCGGGCCAAGCCAATATGACCCTGGCCTGCAACAGTGTCGGCGAGCAATACGATTGCCTGGCGCTGACCCTGGAAATGCCCTTCAAGGACCACGACGACAACCCTAACCCCCACACCGGCTGGTCCGGCAAGCGCTCGATGCAGTTGGGCAAGGACGTGCTGAGCACCCTCGCCAGCCTGGTCAACCACCTGCGCTAGATCCTCTGTACGGCTGCGCGAGGCGACTCCCGCAGCCGCGCTTCACTGCACCGGCAGACGCAGGCAATCATCCGGCCCCAGCAGGCGTCCATCCGCCGCACGCAACTCCAGCGCTTGCACCGGCTGCCCGTGCTCGCGGTCGACCAGCCGTGAATGTGCCTCCCCCTCCTCGTAGAAAAACGCCTCGCCCCACTGGCGCAAGCCGATGATCAGGGGAAACAGGCCCTTGCCCTTTTCCGTCAGCACGTACTCCTGGTAGGCACTGCCATCGGAAGCCGGCACCACCTGGAAAATCCCGTGGGCCACCAGGGTCCGCAGGCGAGCGGCGAGGATGTTCTTGGCCATGCCCAGGTTGCGCTGGAACTCGCCAAACCGGCGGATGCCGTCAAAGGCGTCACGGATGATCAGCAACGACCACCAATCGCCGATGGCATCCAATGACCGTGCGACCGGGCATTCGGCGCCTTCCAGACGTGTACGTTTAACCATGGATGGGCTCGCTTCGGGCTTGCAGAAAAGTGGTTGCAATATAAAACCAGCCTCTCTAGGGTACAAGTGGTTTTATAACGAAACCACTTACCGCGAGCCGCCCATGCCACTTGAATCTTTGTTCCAGCCCAAACCTCCCCTGCCTGTCTCCGGCATCCGCGCGCCGGTGGTGTTGCTGTTCGCGGTCGCCTGCGGCCTGGCCGTGGGCAATGTGTATTACGCCCAACCGTTACTGGACGCCATGGGCCAGGCCTTTGGCATGCCGGCGGCGAGCATCGGCGGCGTGGTCAGCCTGACTCAGGTGGGCTACGGGCTGGGCCTGTTGCTGTTGGTCCCCCTGGGGGATCTGCTCAACCGCCGGCGCCTGATCGTCGGCCAGACCCTGCTCTCGGTTGTAGCGCTGCTGGTGGTGGCGCTGGCCCCGAGCAGCACCTGGCTGCTGCTGGGCATGGCCTGCTGCGGCCTCCTGGCGGTGGTGACCCAAGTGCTGGTGGCTTACGCCGCCAACCTGGCGGCGCCCCATGAGCGGGGCCGGGTGGTGGGGATGGTCACCAGCGGCGTCGTGATCGGCATCCTGCTGGCCCGCACCGTGTCCGGCAGCATGGCCGACCTCGCGGGCTGGCGCTCGGTCTACCTGCTGTCGGCCGGGCTGACTCTGCTGATGGCCGTGCTGCTGTGGCGAGTGCTGCCGAAAACCGAACAGAAGCCGGCCGCCAGCCACTATGGCCAGTTGATCCGCTCTGTGTTCAGCCTGTTTCGCGAAGAAAAGGTCCTGCGCGACCGAGCGCTGCTGGCGATGCTGATCTTCGCCGCCGGCACCGTGCTCTGGACCCCGCTGGTGCTGCCCCTGAGTGCGCCGCCGCTGTCGCTGTCCCACACCGAGATCGGCCTGTTCGGCCTGGCCGGCGCCGCTGGAGCTTTGGGCGCCGCCCGGGCCGGTGCCTGGGCGGATCGCGGTTGGGCGCAGTGGACCAGCGGCCTGGCCCTGGCCCTGATGCTGGCCTCCTGGCTGCCCATCGCGTTGACCCAATCGTCGTTGTGGGCGCTGCTGGTGGGCGTGATTACCTTCGACCTGGGCTTGCAGGCGATGCATGTCACCAGCCAGAGCCTGATCTACAGCGTGCGCCCTGAAGCCCAGAGCCGCCTGGCCGCCGGTTACATGGTGTTTTACTCGATCGGCAGTGCCTGTGGCTCGATCGCCTCGACCACCGTGTACGCCTGGGCCGGCTGGACCGGGGTCTGCCTGCTGGGCGCAGCGATCAATGGCCTGGCGTTGCTGTATTGGCTGTGGAGCCTGGCGCCGCCGCAGCAACGTCAGGAAGCACAGGTAGGCGAGTCAAGCATCACCCCGGGAGTTGACCGGCCACACCAGCCTTAACGCCACGTCGCTCGACAGCGTATACACCGTGCTCTGGTGACACCCATCGACATAGGAACGCCATGAGACTGGATGCCCGGTTTTGTATTGGTTAAATTAGCGCACCAGTTCCAGTGGGAGCGGCTCTGCAACACATCGGGGTGAATTCAATTGGCCGCCTTACCGCCAAACCGCTCGCAACGCACATCCAAATGGCCACGATTGCGCTCGCTGCTGGGCAAGGCGTTTGCCCGGCCCAGGGCTAGCAGCGCCAGCATCCGGTTGATCCACGACTACTTCCGGCACAAGGCCCAGGACCAGGGTTATACCCTGAGCCACAGCCAGCAACGGGTGATCGATTGCATGGCGCAACTGGCCAGCGCCCTGCTCCAGGGTCAAGGCCAGCAAGTGCGCAGCCTGTACCTGCACGGTGCCGTGGGCCGGGGCAAGAGTTGGCTGCTGGACGGGTTCTTCCGCGCCATCCCCCTGGAGCGCAAACAGCGCTTGCACTTCCACGACTTCTTTGCCCAGTTGCACCAGGGCATGTTTCGCCATCGGCAGCAGGCAGACGCCCTGGAAACCACCCTCGACGAGCTGCTGGAGCACTGCCAGGTGCTGTGCTTCGACGAGTTCCACGTGCACGACATCGGCGATGCAATGCTCATCACCCGCCTGTTCAAGGCCCTGTTCAAACGCGGCATCGTGCTCTTGGTGACCTCCAACTACCCGCCCGAGGGGCTGCTGCCCAACCCGCTGTACCACGCCCGCTTCAAGCCGGTGATCGACCTGATCAACGCGCGCATGCAGGTGATGGAAGTCGGCGGGCCCCACGACTATCGCAGCCAGGCCCGCACCCACACCCAACAAGTGTTCACCCAGGGCCACTACATCTGGCCCGGCACAGCGCACCAGCGCCAGGCCTTGCAGTTGCCCGATCGCAATACCGCCTCCTTTGCCCTGATGGTGGGCGCGCGGGTGTTGCAGGCGCGGCTGTGTGACCAGCGCAGCATCCGTTTCGAATTCAGCGACCTGTGCGACCAACCGACCGCCGTCATGGACTACCTGGAGCTGAGCCGGCGCTTTGATACCTGGATCATCGATGAGCTGCCGGACCTGGGCGAATGTTCGATTGCCGCCCAGCAGCGTTTTATCAACCTGATCGACGTGCTCTATGACCAGGACAAGCGCCTGCTGCTGATTGGCGAGCTGCCCCTGCGCGAAAGCCTGGGCGGCAACGCCATCGACCTGGCGCGAACCCGCAGCCGCCTGGGACAACTGCTGGAAATCGGCCCCGACACCCCGCTCGGCTGAGGGAGTGATCGCCGCCCCCTGCGCCAGCCGTTATCATGACGCCCTTTTGCGCGGCTCCAGGGTCGCCTTCCTGCTGAGTGTCGGAGCTGTTCATGAATACCCTTGCTCAACTGCAAGCCGGCCAATTGGCGGGCATCAAGCGCCTGGACCTGAGCGCCGGGCTGACCGAGTTCCCCCGGGAAATCTTCGACCTGGCGGACTCCCTGGAGATCCTCAACCTCAGTGGCAACGCCCTGAGCAGCCTGCCCGACGACCTGCACCGGCTGCCGCACCTGCGGGTGCTCTTCTGTTCCGACAACCTGTTCAGCGAACTCCCGGCGTGCCTCGGCCAATGCGCCCAATTGAGCATGATTGGCTTCAAGGCCAACCGTATCGAACAGGTGCCGGCCGCCGCATTGCCACCGCAACTGCGCTGGCTGATCCTCACCGACAACCGCATCAGTGAGCTGCCTGACGAACTGGGCCAGCGCCCGCTGCTGCAAAAGCTGATGCTGGCGGGCAACCGCCTGACCCGCCTGCCGCCAAGCCTGAGCCAGTGCCACAACCTGGAGCTGCTGCGGATCGCCGCCAACCAGTTGCGCGAATTGCCGCCGTTCCTCCTGGCCCTGCCGCGCCTGACCTGGCTGGCCTACGCCGGCAACCCGCTGGAGTCCGAGGCCGACGCCGCAGCGCTGGAGGCCACGCCGAACATTCCCTGGAGCGAACTGCACATGCAGCAGCGTCTGGGTGAAGGCGCCTCGGGGGTGATTTATCAAGCCCAATGGCAACCTGCCGGGCAAGCGGCGCGGGCGGTGGCGGTCAAGCTGTACAAGGGCGAGATGACCAGCGACGGCTCGCCGCTGCATGAAATGAATGCCTGCATCACCGCTGGCCAGCACCCGAATCTGATCCGCGTCGAAGGCCGCGTGGTCGGGCATCCCGAGGCGCAAAACGGCCTGGTGATGCAACTGATCGCCCCCAGCTACCACAACCTGGCGGGGCTGCCGAGCCTGGCCTCCTGTTCGCGGGATATCTACGCCGACACCGAGCGTTTCGATGGCGCAGTGACCTTACGCATCGCCTGCGGCATCGCCGCGGTCGGCGCCCACCTACACGCCCAGGGCATCACCCACGGCGACCTGTACGGGCACAACACCTTGTTGAATCAGCAGGGCGATTGCCTGCTTGGGGATTTTGGCGCGGCCTCGTTCCATGTCACCCAGGACACGCCTCAAACCCGAGCCTTGCAACGGATCGAAGTGCGGGCCTTCGGCATTCTGCTGGAGGAGTTGCTGCAACGCACCGACAGCGGCCTGCGCGACGAGCAACGAGAGGCTTTGGAGCAACTGGTCGGCCGCTGCTGTCAGCCACAGGTGCTGGCGCGACCGGGCTTTGTCGAGGCTCTGGAGCTATTGCGCGAGGTTTGACTCGGGCAACGCTGGCGGCCGCTGAACTGAACGGCCGCCAGGGTCTGCGTCTTAGCCGGCCAGACCGACGAACATATCTTGCACGTCGTCATGGTTGTCCAGGCCTTCGAGGAAGGCTTCGACTTCGGCCATCTGCTCGTCAGTGAGGCCGCTGACCGGATTTTTCGGCTGGTAGCCGAGCTTGGCCGAAAGCACGGTGAAACCTTGCTCGGGCAGGGCTTTCTGCACGGCGTCCAGGTCCGCAGGCTCGGTCAGGAACAGGGTCGCGCCGTCTTCACCAGGCTCGAAATCCTGGGCCCCTGCTTCGATGGCGGCCAGTTCAGGGTCGGCGTCCGGGGTGTCGGGCGAAGCTTCGATCATGCCCACATGGTTGAAGTCCCAGGCCACCGAGCCGGAAGCGCCCAGTTGGCCCTTGCGGAAGGCCACGCGGATTTCAGCCACGGTACGGTTGATGTTGTCGGTCACGCATTCAACGATCAGCGGCACCTGATGCGGGGCGAAGCCCTCGTAGGTCACGCGATGGTACTGCACGGTTTCGCCCAACTGGCCGGAACCTTTCTTGATTGCACGCTCCAGGGTCTCACGGGGCATCGAGGCCTTTTTCGCCTGCTCGACCACCAGCCGCAGGTGCGCGTTGGTCGAGGTATCTGCGCCGTTGCGTGCGGCGATGGTGATCTCTTTCACCAGCTTGCCGAAAATCTTGCCCTTGGCGTTGGCTGCTGCTTCTTTGTGTTTAACCTTCCACTGTGCGCCCATTACTCACTCTCTTGATCGATGGCGTCGAGTTGGATTTGGCCGACGCGATGGGCAAGTTTACCCGTCCTCAAGGCACCAATCGACCAAAAAGTCAGATCGACGCTGGCGCCAGCGCATGTGTATGCGCCGCCGCCGAGGACTTGATCGGGTCTTTGAGAGGCATCAGGTGAAATGAGAGTGTGAGTGAGGGCCAGCGCAGCCTCGCGAAGCTCGGCAGCGGCTACACCAGCGCGAAGAACGCCTGGATCAGGCGCAACTCCCGGCGCCGCTCCAGGCACCCCAGCCAATGCCGGTTGACCAGCCCTTCACCGATGATCGGCAGCGCCCGCACCCGAGGATCGGGGCTGACCTCCGCCGACGACACCACCCCTACCCCCAGGTCGGCCGCAACCGCCTCGGTCACGGCCTCGCGGCTGTCCAGCTCCAGTAACACCCGAGGGTTGACCTGGGCCAAGGCACAGGCCTGGTCAAAGGTGCGGCGGGTGGTCGAGCTCGGCTCACGCAAGACCATGATCACCTGGTCCAGTTGTTCGAGCAGCACGCCTTCGGGCTGGGCCAGCCAGGGATGACCGGCCGGCACCAGGGCGCAGATCCGTGACTCGCTCAATGCCTGTAAATGCAGGCCCTTGCGTGGCTCCACTTCAGTCAGTAGCGCCACATCGGCATGTTCGGACAGCAGCGCCGCCAGGGTTTCCTGGGCATTGCCCAGGCGAAGGTTGACGGTGATCCCCGGATAGCGGGCGCGCAGACGAGCAAGCAGCGGCATCACCAGGTGCGGCCCATCCGCCGCCACCTCCAGACGCCCGCTCAGCAACTGGCGGTTGGCTTCCAGCAGCGCCTGGGCCTCTTCGGACAAACTGAACATGGCGCGGGTGATGGCCGCCAGCTTGATGCCCTCCTCCGTCAGCTCCACCCGGCGTGCGGTACGCCGCAACAGGGTGATCTGGTAGTGCTCCTCCAGCGCCTTGATGTGCCCGGTCACCGCCGGCTGGCTGATAAACAGCCGCGCAGCGGCCCGGGTAAAACTGCCTTCACGGGCCACGGCATCGAATGCACGGAGTTGGAACAAATTCATATCTATCAGCCTCACTTATCGCTGGCATCACAACAAACAATTTGATTGATGACAAGCCAAACTGCAATTTAGGCCCCGTAGCGTTCACCCCACAGCGCATCTGCGAGGACCCCGCATGACCACCGCCGCCCCCCTCCTGCTCACCCCCGGCCCACTGACCACCTCGGCGCGCACCCGTCAGGCGATGCTGGTGGACTGGGGCTCATGGGACGAAGGCTTCAACCAACTGACCGCCAGCCTCTGCGAGCAATTGCTGGCCATCCTCCACGGCTCCGACAGCCACCATTGCGTGCCTTTGCAAGGCAGCGGCACCTTTGCCGTGGAAGCCGCCATCGGCACCCTGGTACCGCGCGACGGCAAGGTCCTGGTGTTGATCAACGGCGCTTATGGCAAACGCCTGGCGAAGATCTGCGAGGTGCTCGGCCGCCGTTATGTGACCTTTGAAACCGCCGAAGACCAACCAACCACCGGCGCCGACGTTGAGCGCCTGTTGCAGGCCGACCCCAGCATCACGCATGTGGCGCTGATCCACTGTGAAACCAGCACCGGCATCCTCAACCCCCTGGCGGACATTGCCCAGGTCACGGCCCGCCAGGGCAAACGCCTGATCATCGACGCCATGAGCTCCTTTGGCGCGCTGCCGATCGATGCCCGGCAGGTGCCGTTCGACGCTCTGATCGCCGCCTCCGGCAAATGCCTGGAAGGCGTGCCGGGCATGGGCCTGGTCTTCGCCCGCAAGGACGCCCTGGCCCAGGCCGCCGGCAACAGCCACTCCCTGGCCATGGACCTGTTCGACCAGCACAGCTACATGACCAAGACCGGCCAATGGCGCTTCACCCCGCCGACCCACGTGGTCGCGGCGTTGCACGAAGCGCTGTTGCAGTACGCCGAAGAAGGCGGCCTGCCGGCGCGCCACCAGCGTTATGCCGATAACTGTCAGGCCCTGATCGAGGCCATGGCCGCCCTGGGCTTTCGCTGTTTTCTGCCGGCACAGATCCAGGCGCCAATCATCGTCACCTTCCATGCCCCCAAAGACCCGCACTACCAGTTCAAGACGTTCTATGAGCGGGTCAAGGCCAAGGGTTTCATCCTCTATCCCGGCAAACTGACCGAGGTCGAGACCTTTCGCGTGGGCTGTATCGGCCACCTCAATCCGGCCGAGATGCAGGCCGCGGTGGCCGCCATCGCCCAAACACTTGAAGAGATGCACGTGCTGGAGATCTGACACCTCAGCCCCTGCATAAAACCGATTGCCCCTTTTAACGCTGGGCTGCGCCCCACGCGGATCACCCACCTCCAACAGGATTTCGCCATGAGCTACAACACCCCCAGCCAACTGCAAGCCGCCATCCTCGACTGGGCCGGCACCGTGGTCGACTTCGGCTCTTTTGCGCCGACCCAGATCTTCGTCGAAGCCTTTGCCGAGTTCGATGTCCAGGTGTCCATCGAAGAAGCCCGCGGTCCGATGGGCATGGGCAAGTGGGACCATATCCGCACCCTGTGCAACCAGCCGGCAGTGGCCGAGCGTTATCGCAAAGCCTTCGGCCGTACCCCGAGCGATGAGGATGTCACGGCTATCTACCAGCGTTTCATGCCGCTGCAGATCGAAAAAATCGCCGAACACTCAGCCCTGATCCCCGGCGCCCTGGAGGCCATCGCCCAGTTGCGCGCGCAGGGGCTGAAGATCGGTTCGTGCTCCGGTTATCCGAAGCAGGTGATGGACAAGGTGGTGGCCCTGGCGGCAAAAAATGGCTACGTCGCCGACCATGTGGTGGCCACCGACGAAGTGCCCAACGGCCGCCCCTGGCCGGCCCAGGCCCTGGCCAACGTGATTGCCCTGGGCATCGAGGATGTGGCGGCCTGCGTCAAGGTCGACGACACCGTGCCCGGCATTCTCGAAGGCCGTCGCGCCGGTATGTGGACCGTGGCCCTGACCTGTTCCGGCAACGCCCTGGGCCTGAGCTACGAGGCCTATCGCGCCCTAAACGGCGAGGCCCTGGCCGGCGAGCGCAAACGCATTCACCGCCTGTTCGAAAGCTCGCGCCCGCACTACCTGATCGACACCCTTGGCGACTTGCCCCAGGTGGTCGCCGAGATCAACGAGCGCCTGGCCCGCGGCGAGACACCCCAGGGCTGCTGATCAGCACCGCCGCCAAAACGGCAATCTGTTGCGCGGTTGCCGTTTTTAAGGGTTTTTTGGGCGATGCGGCCTAAACCTCCTACCGGGTCAAGGCAGACCGACTCAAACAGGATTACAGTTAAGGCACTCCGTCATTCAAGAACGGAGGCTTCAACCCTGATGACTGAGGAAAGACGTATGCCCTGGAAGAACTCCGATGCTCGTTACAGCACGGTCTCTATGACCTTGCACTGGCTGATGCTGGTGCTGCTGGCGGTGGTTTACGCTTGCGTTGAGTTGCGCGGCATCTTTCCCAAAGGCAGTGGCGGGCGCACGTTGATCATGGAAGCGCACTTCATGCTCGGCCTCACCATGTTTGTACTGGTCTGGCTCCGCCTGTTCGCACGCAGCCTCGGGGTGGCGCCGAAGATTGTGCCCACGCCGCCCAACTGGCAGCAGTGGCTGTCCAGGCTGATGCACTGGGCGCTGTACCTGTTCATGATTGCCATGCCGGTCCTGGGTTGGCTGACCACCAGCGCCAAAGGCCATCAAGTGATGTTCTACGGTATCGACCTGCCGCTGCTGATCGGGGAGAACAAACAGTTGGCCAAACAGATCGGTGGCTGGCATGAACTGATCGGCAGCATCGGTTACTGGCTGATTGGCTTGCACGCAGTGGCCGGGCTTTATCACCACTACTTTGTTCGCGACAACACCTTGCTGCGGATGCTGCCCAAACGCAGCTAAGCCGCGCCGCCCATGCCCCGGCGGCCTTGCAGGCCGCCGGTGTGGACAAACACCAGACGGGTTCCCCGGGCAAAACTCTGTGCCTGCACCGCGTCCCGCAACGCCAGCAAGGCCTTGCCGGTGTACAGCGGCTCCAGCGCGATACCGCTCTGGCCTTCAGTGGCTTCGATAAACGCCAACAATGGCGGGTCGACCTTGGCAAAACCACCGCGACTGGCCTCGAGCAACTCGTAGCCCGATGGCACATGCCCAGCCTCGAGCAGGATGCGTTCGACGTTCTGCGCCACCCCATGATCGTCCGGCACCGCCAGCGCGCCATACACCGGGTGCGCACCGCTCTCTGCCAGGACCAGGCCGGCCAGGGTGGTGCCAGTGCCACAGGCCAGCCACCAGCCGTGATAATCCGCCCAACCGAGCCCACTCAACTGCTGGCGAACCTGCGCCACCAGCCCCCCGCAACCCCGCGCCCCGGGTAACCCGCCGCCGCCCTCGGGTACCGGGTACAGATGCGGATACAGGGCTTGCCAAGGCGCCCAGAAACCGGGCTCGTGTCGCGCTCGATAGCCACCATAGCCGAGCCAGTGCAATTGCATGCCCATGCGCTTGAGGTCGAGTACGGTGGGCGTGTCTTGCGAATGGCCCCGCAGCAGGCCGGCAGTGGCGAAACCAAAGCGTTGCCCGGCTGCGGCGAGGGCATGCAGGTGATTGGAATGGGCTCCGCCGAGGCTGATGATGCCGCTGGCGCCGGCCTGGTGCGCCGCTGTCAGGTATTCAAGCAACTTGAACCACTTGTTGCCGCTGATCAGCGGATCGATCTGCTCCAGGCGCAGCACCGCCACCTCGACCCCGGCCTGGGCCAGCCAGTCCAGCGTCAAGGGTTGCAACGGTGCCTGGGGCAGCCAGTCGAAGGAATCAGGGAAGGACATCGGCGCGGAGTTCGGCTAACAAAGGGAGCGCAGTCTAGCAGGGGCGTGGCCCACAGGGCTCAGGGCTGCAGCGGCTACACGGTACATGCTTGTAGCCGCTGCCGAGCCCGCGAGGCTGCGCTGGCCCTCATGACCAACGCCCCGCTCACCCCCTCTTACAATGCCGCTGCCAACCGCGACCCCTGATTGATCGCACGCTTGGCATCGAGCTCTGCCGCCACATCAGCCCCGCCAATCAGGTGCACGTTCTGCCCAGCGGCGAGCAAGCCGTCCTGCAGTTCGCGCAGCGGATCCTGCCCGGCGCAGATCACGATATTGTCCACCGGCAGCACTTGCGGCTCGCCGCTGTCGCCGATGCGGATATGCAAGCCCGCGTCGTCGATCTTCAGGTACTCAACGCTGTTGAGCATCTGCACCTGCTTGTTTTTCAGCCCGGTGCGATGGATCCAGCCGGTGGTCTTGCCCAGGCCGTCGCCGACCTTGGACGCCTTGCGCTGCAACAGAAATACCTGGCGCGCCGGGGCATGGGGCTGTGCCTTGATCCCGGCCACGCCGCCACGGGCCTGTAACTGGGTATCGATGCCCCACTCTTTCCAGAAGGCTTCGCGGTCCTGGCTGGTGGCAACGCCCTGGTGTACCAGGAACTCCGACACATCGAACCCGATCCCGCCGGCACCAATCACCGCCACGCTCTTGCCTACCGGCTTGCGCTCCAGCAGCACGTCCAGGTAACTCAGGACCTTGGCATGCTCCACCCCCGGGATCGCCGGCAAGCGCGGGGCGATCCCGGTGGCGAGGATAATTTCGTCATAACCGCCGGCCACCAGTTGCGCCACATCCACCCGAGTGTTCAGGCACAGTTCGACGTGTGTGGTCTGCAGTTTGCGCTTGAAGTAGCGCAGGGTTTCGAAGAACTCTTCCTTGCCTGGCACGCGCTTGGCGACGTTGAACTGGCCACCGATTTCACTGGCCGAATCGAACAGCGTCACCTGGTGCCCGCGTTCGGCCGCTACCGTGGCGGCGGACAACCCGGCAGGGCCGGCACCGACCACGGCGATTTTCTTGATCTGCTGCACCGGCAGGTAATTGAGCTCGGTTTCATGGCAGGCACGCGGGTTGACCAGGCAACTGGTGAGCTTGCCGCCGAAGGTATGGTCGAGGCAGGCCTGGTTGCAGCCGATGCAGGTATTAATCTCATCGCTACGGCCCTCGGCCGCCTTGTTCACGAACTCCGGATCGGCCAGGAACGGCCGCGCCATGGAGACCATATCGGCATCGCCTTCGGCCAGGATCTGCTCGGCGACTTCCGGGGTGTTGATGCGGTTGGTGGTGATCAACGGAATCGCCACCTCACCGCGCAGCTTGGCCGTGACCTTGCTGAATGCAGCGCGCGGCACCTTGGTGGCGATGGTCGGGATCCGCGCTTCGTGCCAGCCGATCCCGGTGTTGATGAGGGTGGCGCCGGCCTGCTCGATAGCCTTGGCCAGTTGCACGATTTCTTCCCAGGAGCTGCCGCCTTCCACCAGGTCGAGCATCGACAGACGGAAAATAATGATGAAGTTCGGGCCTACGGCTTCGCGCACCCGGCGCACGATTTCCACCGGCAGGCGCATGCGATTTTCGTAGCTGCCGCCCCAGCGGTCGGTGCGATGGTTGGTGTGGGCTGCGAGGAACTGGTTAATGAAATAACCTTCCGAGCCCATGATTTCGACGCCATCGTACTCGGCTTTCTGCGCCAGGGCCGAGCAGGTGACAAAGTCGCGGATCTGCTTCTCGATGCCTTCCTCGTCCAGCTCCTTGGGCTTGAACGGGTTGATCGGCGCCTGGATCGCGCTCGGCGCTACCTGTTTCGGGCTGTAGGCGTAGCGCCCGGCATGGAGGATCTGCATACAGATCTTGCCGCCCGCCTCATGCACCGCGCGGGTCACGATCAGGTGCTTGAGCGCCTCGTCTTCGGTGGTCAGTTTGGCCGCACCGGAGTACACGCCGCCCTCATCGTTGGGGCCGATACCGCCGGTCACCATCAGGCCGACACCGCCCCGAGCGCGCTCGGCGAAGTAGGCGGCCATGCGTTCGAAGCCGCCGGGCTTTTCTTCAAGCCCGGTGTGCATCGAACCCATCAGGGTGCGGTTGCGCAGGGTGGTAAACCCCAGGTCCAGCGGGGCCAACAGGTGCGGGTAGTGAGCGGCGGCCATCGGTAACTCCACATCGAGCGTTCACGGAAAAATGCGGAAGCTCTGCGGCCTCCATCAGTCATGCACGACAGACTAAGAGCAGCGCACCGGCTGCTCAATGACCGTAACTGACAACTTATTGATCCAAATGCGCAGCGCCCCTTGGCAAGCGCCAGCATGGGCCCTACCCTAGTCGACGAATCCTGCACACGGCCGCTGACTGTTTCCCCATGCGCAAACTTCTCTATTTCACCGCTTCCATGGCCCTGATCGCCGCCCTCACCAGCTATGCCATCTGGACCCGCGAGCGCCCGGTCGGGCACTACCTGTCGGACCTGCGCATCAACCTCGCCGTGGACCAGGGCCAGCCCGCCGACCATGGCAACCTGCTGGGCATCCAGCCCGAGCTGTTCCCCACCGACTATCAAAGCCCCGAGCGCCTGCACCGCAAACTGGCGGCCTACCTGCAACAAGCACGCGACAAGGGCCTGCTGAATGAAAAGACCATCGTCGTGCTGCCCGAGCACGTGGGCACCTGGCTGATGGTCAGCGGCGAGAAAAACGAGCTGTACCAGGCCGCCACCCTGAAAGAAGCCATGAACTGGCTGGCGATCAGCAACCCGCTGCCCTTCCTGCGGGCACTGATCGTTGCCAAGGGCGACAGTCGCCTGCAAGACGCCCACCTGCGGATGAAAGCCAAGACCATGGCCCGCGATTATCAGCAGCTGTTTGGCGGCCTGGCCAAGGAGTTTCAGGTGACCCTGGTGGCCGGCTCCATCGTGCTGCCGGAACCGAGCGTCAACCAGGGCACCCTGCAAATCGGCAGCGGCGCGCTGTACAACAGCAGCCTGGTATTTGGTCGCGATGGCCTGCCCATCGGCCAGCCACAGCGCCAGCTGTTCCCGGACTTCACCGAGCGCAGCTTTATCAGCCCCGCCAAGGATCAGGCCGTCAATGTCATCGACACCCCTGCCGGACGCCTCGGGGTGTTGATCGGCAGCGACAGCTGGTACCCGGACAACTACCGCCGGCTCGACGAACAAGGCGCAAAACTGGTGGCCGTGCCGGCGGTGGTCATCGGCCGTGATACCTGGGACAAACCGTGGCGCGGCTACAAGAACGAAGCGACCCCCAGCGAGATCAGCCTCAAACCCGGCGAACTCAGCGAAGGCGAAGCCTGGCATCGCCTGACCCTGACCGCACGCGCGCCCAGCAGCCAGGCCACAGCCGGGGTCAGCGTGTTCCTGCGGGGGCAGTTCTGGGACCAGCGCAGCACCGGCCAGAGTTTTATCAGCAGCTCAGAGCAGACCTATGCCGACGACGCAGCCCGCGGCGCCCGCCTGTTGAATATCTGGTTGTAGGCCATGAAACCGCAGCCCATGCGCCTGGGTGATCTGTCGGTAGGCTTCGTCCACAGCCTGGCCGACGCGATGGGCAGCCATGGCCTGGACCCCTTGCCATTGCTGGCGCAATACGGGCTGGATGCGGCGCGATTGGGCGAAGCCGGCGCACGGCTGTCGATTCCGCGTTACATGCGCCTGGGCCACGCGGCCATTCAGCTCACCGGCGACCCGGCCCTGGGCCTGCGCATGGGCCAACTCGGCCGCCTCAGCCAGCTCGGGCTGGCCGGGGTCACCGCAGCCCAGGCGCCGACCGTGCGTGAAGCCGCGCGCTGCCTGACTCGCTTTGAAGCCTTGTACGGCTCCAACTACCGGGGCCAATCGAGCTTTCACGAAGACGCCGACGGCGCCTGGCTGCGCTTCTATTCCATCAGCCCGTACAACGCCTACAACCGTTTTGTGGTCGACTCGATCATCGCCGGTTGGCTGCAACAGCTGTCCAGCCTGAGCCCGCAGCGGATCACGGCCGAACAGATCGACATCGAATTCGCCGCCCCGGACTACCACGCCGACTACGCGCGGCTGGGCACCTGCCCGATCCAGTTCGGCGCCGAACACAACCAACTGCGCCTGAGCCAGGCCAGCCTCGCCCAGCGCAACCCCGAGCACTGCCCCAGTACCTGGCGCCTTTTGCTGCAATTGTGTGAACGGGAGCTGGAGCAACTGACCCGCACCCGCAGCCTGCGTGAACGCATCACTCAGTTGCTGGGACCTTTGCTCAATGGCGGTCGCGAACCCGACCTGGAAGAAGTGGCGGCACGCCTCAAGCTGCCGACCTGGACCCTGCGACGCAAGCTGGCCGAAGAAGGGACCCAATTTCGCGCCATTCTCAACGACACCCGTCGTGATCTGGCCATGACCTACATTCGTGACACCGAACTGGCATTCGGTGAAATCGCCTACCTGCTGGGCTTCGCCTCAGCCGAGGCCTTTCAACGTGCGTTCAAGCGCTGGAGCGGCCAGACGCCCGGCGAGTTCCGCCGCAGCCACCGGCATTTCGCCTAAAAAAAAGCCACCGGCCTTACAGCTCGGTGGCGTCTTCTGTCGGGTCCAGCGGTTCCAACTCAAATGCCTGGTACTCCAACAGTTCTTCCTGGTAATCGTCCATTGCGTCGTCCTTTGCCGTTGTGTGAATAACCTATTGCCTAATGACCTTCGCCCTCAGCATAAAGTGCCAGGATGACAGAAAAAATACTGCATGCTCCTGCTGATAAAACGTAGCAGGCGGCAACGGATTTAGCCCGGCGAAGTTAGATGCAAGTGCAATCATTGCAATTGCAATCATAATGAGGTTTCCGCTAGGGTAGCCGCCTGATCTCTGCAGACGGTGCGCACCATGACCTCACCCCGCTTCGCCCCCCCTTCCCCGTCCCACGCCGGCCAGGCCGCCTGGGCCTGCATCGACAGCCTGAGCCTGGGCAGCCCGGCAACGGCAGCACGCTCGCCGCTGTCCACGGTGATGGAGATCGCCAATACCCTGGAGCTGGACCTCAGCGTGGCCAATCAGGCCTGGGTGGTGCGCAATAACGCCCGGCCAGGCGCATCGACCCGCATCAGCGCCTGGCCGCTGCGGTTCTCCCGAGACACCCGGGAAAAACCCCTGCTCTACCTGCACAGCGCCCATTCTTCGGCGCAGCTGTGCGCGGTTTCCGCCGAGTCGGCGCGCCGCGGCATTCTCTGCAATGACAACGAAACCCTGGCCACCTCCTGGCCCAAAGGCGCCGATCCGTCCCTGCCGCTGTGGCTGGCCAACAACCCGGATTGCCTGCCCTTCGACCCGGCCTCGGGCGACGAAACCCGGGCGATTGTCCTGGAAGCGCTGCACCGTTTGTATGTCGAGGGCCAGCCCGGTTTCTACTACCTGGCCCTGCATGACCACGAACAGGGTCCGAGACTCAGCGCCCAGGACCGGGGGGACGCCTTGCGGGGCATGTACAAAGTCGCCGAGTCCGGCGCAGTGCAGGACGGCCTGCGGGTGCGTCTGCTGGGGGCCGGGCAGACCTTCGAAGAGGTGCGCCAGGCAGCGTTACTGCTGGAGCAGGACTGGGGAGTCGCCACCCAACTCTGGAGCTGCCCCAGTTACACCCGCCTGGCCCGTGAAGCGGCGGCCGCCGAGCGCTGGAATCGCCTGCATCCAGAAGCCGCCAAGCGCAGTGCACATCTGATGCAGTGCCTGGGACACAACCGCGACCCGGTACTGGCGGTAACCGGTTACGGCCAGGCGGTGACCGACCAACTGCGCGGCTTCGTGAAGGCACGCTTCGTCGCCCTCGGTGCCGGCTCGGCGACCACCCGCAGCCCGAGTCGGCAGTGGATCGTCACCCTGGCGCTCAAGGCCCTGGCCGATGACCAGCGTTTACCAACAGCCAAGGTCGAGCAGGCATTGCAGCGCTACGGCTTGCCCTAGACCGGGCGTGACCGCCTGGCGCTTGGGCGGCTGTCTGCGCCACTGGTGGAAGCCCGGGCCAGGGCCGCGGTGCGCTCCAGGGCATCGGCGAAACTGTGTTTCTGCTGCTCGTCGAGCTGAGACAGAAACAGCTCGGCCACCGTACTTTCGTAGATTTTCCACATCTTTTTGCGCAGTTTTCGCCCCTCTTCGCTGATGGTCACGAACGCTGCACGCCCATCGCCGTCACAGCGCGAACGCTGCACCAGGCCTTCGTTTTCCAGGCGGTCCACCAAGCGCGTCAGGTTGTAGCGTTCGATGGCCAGCACATCCGCCAGTTCGTGCATACGCCGGGTGCCTTCGGGTCCGCTTTCCAGGCCCCACAAGGCGTCGTACCAGGCGTAGGCCGGTAGCCCCGCATCGGCCAGGCGGCGCTCGATTTCACGAATGACCGTGCGGTGAGCCCTGACAAAACGGAACCAGACATCGGGCTCATTTGAAGACATGCAACACCATCCGCGGGACTGAAGAGGGTTGCAATAGTAGCGCATGCCGGGATAGATTCGGCCATGTAGTTGCAATTGCAATTATATTTATCGGCACGCAAGCCCTCCCGATCCCACAAGGATCCGCGCGCCGGAACTCCGCTCAACCTGGAGCCAGGTATGACCCAGAACAACATCGCATCGCTCGACCACGATCCCCAGGAAACCCGCGAATGGCTCGACTCCATCGAGTCCGTGCTGAGCGCCGAAGGCCGGCCGCGGGCCCATTACCTGATCGATCAATTGCTGGATTTCGACGTTGCACGACATGGCGATTTCTACGGTCGGGTGACCACCCCCTACATCAACACCATCGCTCCCGAGCGCCAGTTGCCCTACCCCGGCAACCTCGACATCGAGCGCCGGATCAACGCCTTTATCCGCTGGAACGCTATGGCCATGGTGTTACGTGCTGGCAAGCACTCGGGGGTCGGCGGCCATATCGCCACCTACGCCTCCGCCGCCGTGTTGTATGACGTAGGGTTCGATCACTTCTTCCGTGGCCGCACCGACAGCTTCGACGGCGACATGGTGTATATCCAGGGTCACTCCTCGCCGGGCATCTACGGCCGCGCCTACCTCGAAGGCCGCATCGACGAAGCCCAACTCGACAACTTTCGCCGCGAATCCACCGGTAACGGGATATCGTCCTACCCACACCCGCGATTGATGCCGGACTTCTGGCAATTTCCCACCGTGTCCATGGGACTGGGCCCGATCACCGCCGCCTACCAGGCGCGTTTTATGCGCTACCTGGAGTTCCGCGGCCTCAAGCAGCACCAGGGGCGAAAAGTCTGGGCCTTCCTCGGCGATGGCGAAATGGACCAGCCGGAGTCCCTGGCGGCGATCTCCCTGGCGGGCCGGGAGAAACTCGACAACTTGATCTTCGTGGTCAACTGCAACCTGCAACGTCTCGATGGCCCGGTACGCGGTAACGCCAAGGTGATCCAGGAATTCGAAAGCCTGTACCGCGCCGCCGGCTGGAACGTGATCAAGGTGATCTGGGGCAGTGGTTGGGACGCCCTGCTGGACAAGGATCGCAGCGGCCTGCTGCGCCAACGCATGATGGAGTGCGTGGATGGCGACTATCAGAACTACAAGTCGCAGAACGGCGCCTATGTGCGCGAGCACTTCTTCGGTAAATACCCGGAACTGCTGGAGCTGGTGGCGGACCTCTCGGACGACGAGATCTGGAAGCTGTCCCGCGGTGGCCACGACCCGGACAAGGTCTACAACGCCTACGCCGCCGCCATGCGCCATCCGGGCCAGCCGACGGTGATCCTGGCGAAAACCGTCAAAGGCTTCGGCATGGGCGAGGCTGGCGAAGGTCAGAACATCAACCACCAGTTGAAGAAAATGGGGGTCGACGCAGTCAGGGCTTTCCGCGATCGCTTCGAGCTGCCAGTCAGTGACGAACAATTGGCCGACCTGCCCTACCTCAAGCCCGATGCCGACAGCCCGGAAGCCCGCTACTTCGCGGCACGCCGCGACAGCCTGGGCGGCCATATTCCGTCCCGCCACAGCCAGGCGTCGGCCCTGGCTATCCCGCCACTGACGGCGTTTGCCACGCAACTCCAGGACACCGGCGATCGCGCGATCTCCACCACCATGGTCTTTGTGCGCATCCTCGGCACACTTCTCAAGGACCCACAGATCGGCAAGCTGGTGGTGCCGATCGTGCCCGATGAATCGCGAACCTTCGGCATGGAAAGCCTGTTCCGCCAGATCGGCATCCACTCGGCGGTTGGTCAGCTGTACACCCCGCAGGACGCCGGGCAACTGAGCTACTACAAGGAAAGCAAGGACGGCCAGATCATGCAGGAAGGGCTCAATGAATCAGGGGCCATCTCGTCGTGGATCGCCGCCAGCACTTCCTACAGCAACCACGGCCTGATGACCCTGCCGTTCTACATCTTTTATTCGATGTTCGGCTTCCAGCGGGTCGGCGACCTGACCTGGGCTGCCGGCGATGCTCGGGCCCGTGGTTTCCTGCTCGGCGCTACCGCCGGACGCACCACCCTGATGGGCGAAGGTCTGCAACACGACGACGGTCACAGCCATGTACTGGCTTCAGTGGTGCCGTGCTGCATCGCCTATGACCCGACCTTTGCCTACGAACTGGCGGTGATCATCCAGGAAGGCATGCGCCGCATGTATGTCGAACAGGAAGACGTCTACTACTACATCACCCTGCTCAACGAGAACTACCCCCACCCCGCCATGCCCGAAGGTGTCCAGGACGGCATCATTAAGGGTCTGTACCGCTTGAGTTGCGGCGCTTCCGACCCTGGGCAGCCACGCGTGCAACTGATGGGCAGCGGTTCGATCCTGCGCGAAGTGATGGCCGCCAGCGAGTTGCTGCTCAAGGACTTTACCGTGGCCAGCGACGTCTGGAGCGCCACCAGCCTCACCGAACTGCGCCGCCAAGGGCATGAAGTGGAGCGCTGGAACCTGCTGCACCCGGAACAGGCACCCCGTACCAGCCACGTGCAGGACTGCCTCGCCGGCCAGGTCGGGCCCCTGGTGGTCGCCACCGACTATATGAAGATCTTTGCCGACCAGATCCGGCCCTTTGTCGAGCAACGACGCTTCGTCGCCCTGGGCACCGACGGCTTTGGCCAGTCAGACACCCGGGAAGCCTTGCGCACGTTGTTCGAGGTGGATCGGAATTTTATCGTACTGGCGGCGTTGAAAGCCCTGGCTGACGACGGCGAAATCCCCTACAGCCGAGTCTCGGAAGCCATCAGCCGCTATGGGATCGATATCAACAAGGGCGATCCCATGGCGGTCTGAAACGGTTTTATCGAGGCATTGCCGGAATCGGCTCGCTCGGTGGTGGCAGGTTGCTCGGTGGTGGCGGAGTCACCACTTCAGGGGCCGACAACGGCTCGCTGGTTGCACCGGTTTCAGCCGGTGCGGCGGGAGCAATGGGTGCCGCTTCCGGTGGCGGGGTCATGGGCTCGGAAACACTCGGCTCAGCGGCCGCCGGAGCAACCGATGCCGGCTCGGCGGCCGGGGTTGGCACAGGCGCTGCCGGCGCGGGCTCGGCAGCCGCCGGCTTGGTTTCCGGTACGCCCAAATCGGTTTTCGGCTTCTCGACAATGTGCGCGGCTTTCTTCGCCTCAGGCGGCAGGAACAGCTCCACCAAGGCAAAGTAGCGGTCGTAGAACTTGGCGGAGGACACGGTTTCGCTGGCCACCTTGACCATTGAATCGTCAGTCGAGCCGATGGGCATCGACACCGAGCCCAACACCCCGACCCCAAGGCTCGCGGAGTTGTTGACCTTCTTCAGCGCATAGCGGTCCTGCAGCGCGTTGGCGAACATGGTCGAGTGATGATCGACGCTGCCATCCTGGGCACAGACCACGCTGAAGCTGATCTCCAAATGGGTTTCGCCGGTCTGCTGGAAGCTCTTGTGGCCGCTGACCAGCTTCGGATCGCTGCTGGTGATGATGTAGCCCTGGCTGAGCAAGGCCCGCCGCGCCGCTTCGCAGGAGGCGGTATCGCTCACCGGGTAATTGCGAGAAAAGGTGCCGGAATCGTCGAAATTCTCATGCTCGTAAATGGCGGTCTTTTTCGTCGAGCAACCCGCGATGGCCGCCAAGAGCAGCACCAGTCCGGCAGCCCGCATGTGAAATGATCTGAACATCGAAAATCCTGAGGAAAACAGTCCGGGTCGTATTGTGCAACAGAACCACGCTACAGAGCGCGCGGATTGATGTCTTAACATTTATACAGAATGACTGACCGCGTTTTCCGGGAAAAGTCGCACCGATAAATGATCGATCAGCGCGCGCACCTTGGCGGCCGCGTGGCGACTCGACGGCCAGAGGATCCAGAACGTGCCGTTGTACTCCAGATGCTCATCGAGCACCTGCTGCAGCGTCCCCTGCTCGAGCGCATCGTGCACCATGAAATCCGGCAGGCAGGCAATCCCCAGGCCACGTCGCACGGCATGGTCCACCGCCTCGATCGAGGTGCTGATAAAGCGCGTCGGCAATAACGCTTCAGCGGCACCCGGCAGGCGACGCAACGGCCAAGGCTCGAGCTTGCCGGAGTGATGGAAGGTGTGGCGCAGGCAGGTATGGGACGCCAGGTCCGCCGGGTAATGCGGCACCCCCTGGGCCTCGAAGTAGCCAGGCGTCCCCACCAGCACCAGGCGAAACCCGCCCAATTTGCGCGCCATCAACCGTGAATCCCTGGGGTTACCGGTGCGCACCACCGCGTCAAAACCCTCCTCGACCACATCCACCATGCGGTCCGTCAGGTCGATGTCCAACTCAATCTCCGGATACAGCTGCATGAAATCCGCCAGTACCGGCATCAGCAGACCGTGCACCTGAGGCAGGCTGATCCGCAGTTTGCCCCGGGGAGCACTGGAAGATTTGCACAGCTCGAACTCGGCGGCCTCAACCTCGGCAGTGATCCGCCGGCAACGCTGAAGAAACCCCGCCCCCTCGGCGGTCAGGGTGATGCTGCGGGTGCTGCGATGAAACAAACGCGTGGCCAGCCGCTCTTCGAGCCGCGCAATACTTTTACCGACGGCCGAGGAAGACACTCCCAGCACGCGCCCTGCTTCAGTAAAGCTGCGGGTTTCTGCCACCTGCACAAACACCGAGATGCTGCCGAGCCAATCCATCGCCCACTCCGCGTATTAAGGACATGGATGTCCGATAAGTTCGGAACCTTAGCCTATTTTTCTAAAAGACACAGAGCCCTACTCTCAAGCCCGCACTTCTGCACACTCAACCGGGCCTGAAATCATGACCGACCCCCTTGCCACCGCCGACCTGCTGCACACCGACTCCAAGCGTTGCGAACGGCTCCCCGTTAGCGGCTTGCTGGCACTGGCCACCGCCGGCTTCATCACCATCCTGACCGAAGCCCTGCCAGCCGGATTGCTGCCGCAGATGAGCCTGGACCTCAACGTGTCCCAGGCACTGGTCGGCCAACTGGTGACCTTTTACGCCCTCGGCTCGCTGCTGGCGGCGATCCCCCTGGTGTTGCTGACACAAGGCTGGCGCCGCCGACCGCTGCTGATAACGGCAATCGGCGGTTTCGCCGTGGTCAACAGCGTCACTGCCCTGTCTGACAACTACAGCCTGACCCTAGTCGCGCGGCTGCTTGCGGGAGTCTTTGCCGGGTTGCTCTGGGCCTTGCTGGCCGGCTACGCCAGCCGCATGGTGGCGCCGCGCCTGCAAGGTCGGGCGATCGCCGTGGCCATGCTCGGCGCGCCACTGGCGTTGTCCCTGGGTATTCCGGCAGGCACCTTGCTCGGCAATGTCCTGGGTTGGCGCTTGAGCTTCGCCATCATGACCCTGCTGACCCTGGTGCTGATCGGCTGGGTGCGCTTTCAGGTGCCGGATTTTCCGGGGCAGCGCGCAGAAAAACGCCTGTCATTGGCACGGGTATTTAACCTGCCCGGTGTCAGGCCAGTGTTGTTTGTGACCTTTGCCTTTGTGCTCGGGCACAACATTTTGTACACCTACATCGCGCCGTTTCTTGAGGCTGCCGGCATTGCCGGGCAGATAGAACGGGTACTGCTGGTGTTTGGATTGGCTGCCGTGGCGGGGATCTGGGGCGTGGGTCTGCTGATCGATCGCTGGGCGCGGCAACTGGTATTGATCAGCTGCAGCCTGTTTATCCTGTGCGCGCTGATCCTGGCCTTCTACAGCCAGTTGCCCCCGGCCCTTTACACCGCTGTCGCGATCTGGGGCCTGTCGTTTGGCGGACTGCCGACCTTGCTGCAAACAGCCCTGGCGAAAACCGCCGGAGATTCGGCCGACGCCGCCCAATCGATGCTGGTAACCGTGTGGAACCTGGCCATCGCCGGAGGTGGGCTGGCAGGTGGGGTGTTGCTTGAGGGGCCGGGGGTCGCGACCTTCTCCTGGGTGATCATCGGCCTGCTGCTGATGTCGCTATGGGTCACCGCGAACGCCAGGCGCCACGGCTTTCCTACCCTAGGCTAAAAAAAGACCCCGTCCTGGAGGACGGGGTCTTTTAGTGTTGCTTCAGTGTCACAGTACAGTCATCAGTAACGCTTGATGTCTGCCTGGCTCTCCAGCTGCTTGCGGTAGGCGGCAAAATCTTGCTGCCCCACACGCGATGCCAGGAAGCGACGGTATTGAGCCTTCTCTTCCTCAGTCGGCGCAGCCGCCTCGTTCACCCCGTTCAACTGCAAGATCACCAGGCTGCCATCAGGCAGGGTCACGCTGCTGAAGGTCGGCTTGTCCTTGGCTTCAGGCTTGCCCATGCGGAACAGCGCTTGCAGCACAGTAGGTTCAACCCCTTCCTGACCACGGGTGACCGCTTCGCTGACTTTCCAGCTCTGGCCATCCACCGCCTTGTTCAACGGTGTCTTGCCGTCGCGCAGGCTGGCGATCAAGGCTTCGGCCTTGGTCTTGGCGGCAGCACTGGCGTGCTCCTTGGCCAATTGCGTACGGATGCTGCCGGCAACGCTTTCCAGCGGCAGTTGCTCAGGCTTGCGATGCTCCTTGGCACGCAGTACCACGACCGTTTCCGGGTCGAGTTCAATGGCGGTGCTGTTGGCACCTTCATCGAGCACTTCCGGGCTGAAAGCAGCCTGGATCACGTTACGGTTGGCTGCGATACCGTCACCGCCTTCACGACTGAATGGCGCAGAGGTGTGTACGGTCAGCTTCAGTTCCTGGGCCGGTTGGGCCAGGTCCGAGGCTTCGAACGACGAGTCTTCCAATTGCTTGGTGGCCTCGACAAAACGCTGTTCGACCTGCTGGGTTTTCAGCTCGCGGGTCAGCTTGTCTTTCAGGCTGGCGAAGCTTGGAACTTCCGGCGCTTCAACACCCAGCAACTTGATCAAGTGGAAACCGAAGGAAGTGCGCACAGGTGCCGAAACCTGGTCTTTGGCCAGTGCGTACAACGCCTGCTCGAAGATCGGGTCATAGACGCCAGGGCCGGCGTAACCCAGGTCACCGCCATTGCTGGCCGAACCCGGATCCTGGGAGAACTCCTTGGCCAGGGCCTCGAAGCTTTCACCCTTGGCCAGGCGTGCGTGGATCTCTTCGATCTTGGCTTTGGCCTGGGCCTCGTTCACCTTGTCATTGACTTCGATCAGGATGTGAGCGCCGCGACGTTGCTCAGCCAGGTTGGAGGTTTCCTTCTGATACTGCGCCTGCAGATCTTCATCCTTGACCGTGACCTGATCGAAGAAAGCAGCTTTCTTCAGTTCCAGATAATCGATCACGACTTGATCCGGAGTCATGAACTCCTTGGCGTGTTCATCGTAGTAAGCCTTGATTTCGGCGTCCGTCACTTTGACCGCCGAAGGGTCAGCCTTGACGTTCAGGGAAGCGAAATCACGGGTCTGTTTTTCCAGACGCGCAAATGCCAGCACTTGGGCGTCTGTGACAAAACCGCTGCCCGCGAGACCGGCACGAACCTGGCCGATCAGCATTTCCTGAGCCAGCATCTGACGGAATTGCAGACGGCTATAGCCCAGTTGACGAATCACCTGGTCGAAACGCTCCGGGCTGAACTTGCCTTCCACCTGAAATTCAGGTGTTTGCAGGATCACTTGATCCAGTGCGGCTTCAGAGAACGCGAACTTGGAGTTTTCGGCGCCTTGCAGCAGCAGCTTGCGGTCGATCAGCCCTTTCAAGGCAGCCTCGCGCAGCATTTTTTCGTCAAGCAAGGAAGCATCGAAATCTTTGCCCAGCTGTTGCATCAGCTGGCGACGTTGCATGTCGACCGCTTGGCTCAGCTCGCTCTGAGTGATTTCCTCACCGTTGACCTTGGCCGCGTCCTGACTGGTGGTAGTGGCTTTGAAAATGGCATCGAAACCGGTTAGGGCCATCAATGCGACGATGACCCCAATAATGGTCTTGGCAATCCAGCCTTGTGAATTGTCCCTGATATTCTGCAGCATGCGTCCCCCAGAAACGGTCGTACTTCAAATTAAGCAACCGTGGAGCGTGGGTAGAGTCTGAATAGAAGAAAGGCGCATCCGAGGATGCGCCTTCTCGTAACTGGCGGAGCGGTCGGAGGCTCGAACCTGCGACCCCCGGCGTGAGCCGATATTCTAACCGGCTGGCTAACCGCTCCGCGGCCAGGTCGGGAATGACCCCGACCCGGGTGGGTAAAGGCTTGAACGAAGCTTAGTTAACCGCTTCTTTCAGGGCTTTACCGGCTTTGAAACCTGGTTTTTTAGCTGCAGCGATTTCCAGCGTCTTACCGGTCTGAGGGTTACGACCAATGCGAGCAGGACGATCAGTAACAGAGAAAGTACCGAAACCAACCAGTACTACAGAGTCGCCGGCCTTGAGAGCGCCAGTGACGGATTCGATCACAGCGTCCAGCGCACGGCCAGCAGCAGCTTTCGGGATATCAGCAGATGCAGCGATAGCATCAATCAGTTCCGACTTGTTCACTCTAAGTCCCCTTATATATCTATTTGAGTATGATTCTAAGTTTTTTGGTGAAAGCAAAAACGAGTGCTGAATGGCCTACAGACACTTAAGAGCCGCTTTATAACAAGGGCTCTAAAAAGCTGTCAAGGAAGCCCATCAGGCTAATTTGTACTTAATGCGTACTAATTCTTTCCTTAGAGTCAGAGTCGCGCTTTTCATCCTTTGCAACTATCTCGGGAGCTACATCCGGCAAGGGCTCCGGCGCGTATTGCAGCGCAATTTGCAGGACCTCGTCAATCCATTTAACCGGTTTAATCTGTAGATCCTGCTTGATATTGTCTGGAATTTCCTTCAAATCGCGAACATTCTCTTCAGGAATGATCACGGTTTTGATTCCACCACGGTGGGCCGCAAGCAATTTCTCTTTCAGGCCACCGATAGCCAATACCTGACCACGCAGAGTGATTTCGCCGGTCATCGCTACATCCGCCCGTACCGGAATCCCGGTTAGCGCTGAAACCAGTGCCGTGCACATGCCTACGCCTGCGCTAGGACCGTCTTTTGGCGTCGCGCCCTCAGGCATGTGGATGTGGGTATCACGCTTCTCATGGAAGTCCAGGGGAATCCCCAGGCTCTTGGCCCGACTGCGCACTACCGTCAGCGCTGCGGTGATCGACTCGACCATCACATCGCCCAGGGAACCGGTCTTGATCAACTGGCCTTTGCCTGGGACCACGGCCGCTTCGATGGTGAGCAACTCCCCCCCCACTTGCGTCCAGGCCAGACCTGTTACCTGGCCAATCTGATCCTGCTGTTCGGCCAGGCCGTAGCGGAATTTGCGTACGCCCAGGAAGTGCTCCAGCAGCTCGGAAGTGACCTTCACCGAGAAGCGTTTTTCCATCGCGTGCTCTTTCACCGCCTTGCGGCAAACCTTGGCAATCTGACGCTCAAGACCCCGTACACCGGCTTCGCGAGTGTAGTAACGGATGATGTCGCGGATCGATTCAGTGTCGAATTCCAGCTCGCCTTTCTTCAGGCCATTGGCCTGGATCTGCTTGGGCGACAGGTACTTGACCGCGATGTTGATCTTCTCGTCCTCGGTGTAACCGGGCAGACGAATCACCTCCATCCGGTCCAGCAACGCTGGCGGAATATTCATCGAGTTGGAGGTGCATAGGAACATCACATCAGACAGGTCGTAGTCGACTTCCAGATAGTGGTCGTTGAAGTTGTGGTTCTGCTCGGGATCGAGCACTTCCAGCAATGCCGAAGCCGGATCGCCGCGCATATCACTGCCCATCTTGTCGATTTCATCGAGCAGGAACAGTGGGTTGCGCACCCCGACCTTTGTCATCTTTTGAATCAATCTTCCCGGCATCGAACCGATGTAAGTGCGTCGATGACCGCGAATTTCTGCCTCGTCACGCACGCCACCAAGGGCCATGCGCACAAACTTACGGTTAGTGGCGTGGGCGATCGACTCCGCCAGGGAAGTTTTACCCACCCCAGGAGGGCCGACCAGGCACAGTACCGGACCGCGAATCTTCTTCACGCGCTTCTGCACGGCAAGGTATTCAAGAATGCGTTCTTTGACTTCTTCAAGGCCGTAGTGATCCGCGTCGAGAATGTCTTCTGCACGCGCCAGGTCAAGGCGTACCTTGCTCTGGGCTTTCCATGGCACCTGAACCAGCCAATCGATGTAGGAACGTACCACGGTCGCTTCAGCCGACATGGGCGACATCTGCTTGAGCTTATTCAGCTCCGCCTGGGCCTTGGTCAGCGCGTCTTTTGGCAAGCCGGCAGCATCGATGCGCTTTTTCAGCTCTTCGATTTCGTTGTGACCTTCATCACCGTCGCCCAGCTCTTTCTGAATGGCCTTCATCTGCTCATTCAGGTAGTACTCGCGCTGACTGCGCTCCATTTGCTTTTTGACGCGGCCACGAATGCGTTTTTCAACTTGCAGCAGGTCGATCTCGGCATCCAGCAAAGCCAGCACGTGCTCGACACGGGCCGACAAGTCGATGATCTCGAGGATTTCCTGCTTCTGCTCGATCTTCAACGCCATGTGCGCAGCCATGGTGTCCACCAGGCGACTTGGCTCATCGATGCTGTTAAGGGACGACAGCACCTCGGCAGGGACTTTCTTGCCCAGCTGCACATACTGCTCGAACTGAGCCAGCAGGCTGCGGACAAAGACCTCCGATTCGCGCTCGGGAGCGTCGACTTCGTCGATCAGGGAAACTTCGGCACGGCAGTGGCCGTCCACTTCACTGAAGCGTTCAACAGCGCCACGCTGTTCGCCTTCGACCAGCACTTTGACAGTGCCGTCAGGCAACTTGAGCAACTGCAAGACAGTGGCAATGGTACCTACGCGATAGAGTGCATCTTCACCGGGATCGTCATCAGCAGGGTTTTTCTGAGCTAACAGAAGAATCTGCTTGTCGCCCGTCATCGCGGCCTCGAGGGCTTCGATAGACTTCTCGCGCCCCACGAACAGCGGGATAACCATGTGCGGATAAACCACGACATCACGCAATGGCAAGAGAGGCAATTCGATGGTTGTCTTCATGATTTCGCCTCTACGGCGGCCATAAGGCCGTAAACAGATGGAAGTAAGCTTGAAACCAAGATGGGGGCTGCTTTGAAAAAAAACAAGCTCAAAGACAGCACTTTGACAGTAAAAACAAAGGGGCCCGAAGGCCCCCTCTTTTTAACCAGCAGTGCGACGCTTACGCGTCTGGCGCCACCTTGGCTGCCGGCTCACTGTTCTCATAGATGTACAGTGGCTTGGACTTGCCTTCAATAACGCTCTCGTCGATCACTACTTTACTCACCTCAGACTGCGAGGGGATCTCATACATAGTGTCGAGCAGTACACCTTCCAGAATCGAGCGCAAACCACGAGCACCGGTCTTGCGTTCAAGGGCGCGTTTAGCGACCGACTTGAGTGCATCGGTACGGAACTCCAGGTCTACACCTTCCATCTCGAACAGCTTGGCGTACTGTTTAGTCAGGGCGTTTTTCGGCTCGGTGAGGATCTGAATCAAAGCAGCCTCATCCAACTCGTCCAACGTCGCCAGAACCGGCAGACGACCGACGAATTCCGGGATCAGACCGAACTTGACCAAATCGTCAGGCTCGACTTCACGCAGGGACTCGCCCACCTTCTTGCCTTCCTCTTTGCTGCGAACTTCGGCGTTGAAGCCGATGCCGCCGCGAGTGGAACGGCTCTGAATAACCTTTTCCAGACCGGAGAACGCACCACCACAGATAAACAGGATGTTGCGCGTGTCGACCTGCAGGAACTCTTGTTGCGGGTGCTTGCGACCGCCCTGTGGCGGAACGGAAGCAACAGTACCTTCAATCAGTTTCAGCAACGCTTGCTGCACACCTTCACCGGATACATCCCGGGTGATCGAAGGGTTATCAGATTTGCGCGAAATCTTGTCGATCTCATCGATGTAGACGATACCCATCTGGGCTTTCTCTACGTCGTAATCGCATTTCTGCAGCAACTTCTGAATGATGTTCTCGACATCCTCACCCACGTAACCCGCCTCAGTGAGGGTAGTCGCGTCGGCAATGGTGAAGGGTACGTTCAGCAGGCGCGCGAGGGTCTCTGCCAGCAGAGTCTTACCCGAGCCTGTTGGGCCGATCAGCAAGATGTTGCTCTTGCCGAGTTCGACGTCGTCATTCTTTTTGTCACGCTGATTCAAGCGCTTGTAGTGGTTATACACCGCTACCGCGAGAACCTTTTTCGCACGCTCCTGACCGATTACATACTGATCAAGGATGCCGCTGATTTCTTTAGGCGAAGGCAATTTATGCGCGCTGCTTTCAGCCTGTGCTTCCTGAACCTCCTCACGGATGATGTCATTGCACAGGTCGACGCACTCGTCG
>Ga0302175_10000039_pt1 | contig 63574 bp, 37 predicted proteins | sample I_Fen_N3_3_FD_198791 | JGI IMG/M metagenome (GOLD analysis project Ga0302175, IMG submission 198791) | Peat permafrost microbial communities from Stordalen Mire near Abisko, Sweden - I_Fen_N3_3 | ecosystem: Environmental > Terrestrial > Soil > Wetlands > Permafrost | place: Sweden: Abisko... | reverse complement strand
GCCAGGGCATAAGGTCACGAGCGTTTTTATTCAGCGCGGCCTACTCAGTGCTTGCCTGGCGGTGGCTACAGGCTGTTCCGCGCTGGGCCAGCCCGAGAGCTTTACGTTAAGCGCCGATTTGCCACCGAACTTTGCCTATGTGGCGACAGTGACCTATGTACCGGCCGCCGGCCAAAATTGCACGCTGGGCAAAAGGGACAACATGAACCCGCAGTTCAACCGCGAGTGGCGGACCCAATACAAACCCGATGCACAGATCGCGATACGCCGTACCCGTAAAGGTTGTGAGTTGGTGCTGTATCGCATTGCGTTGGATATCAACGCGACCTACGGCAAGGACCGGGGCGACTTTGGCGGTGACTCTGGAATGATCCTGGTGCGCGATTACTTGGATAACCGCGACAAAGGCACCTTCGACGCGGCAGGTGAAAGCGCGGTTCTGGGCCAGTGCCAGTGGTTGTTTCGAACATCGGGTAGTCTGCGCCGAATTGTAAAAATCCTGACCTGCCGAAGTACCGATGCGCAGGGCAATCTGGCCCTGGGCCATCCATTTGCGGCCTATACCCTGGACCAGTTACCGGGGAAAACCGTGCGTTTGAAGATCACGTTGGCGGCTGAGGAGCGACCTTACATGAAGGACACCTGGGTCAAGGTCCCCGGTGGTTGGAAGCGCTGCATGGGCGACAACTTTGAAGACCAATATGCTTTTTGCTACGGCAATTACACCGACTTCAGCAGCTTCAGAATGCCCGGTGGCCGTATTTGCACAATTTACCCGGGTTGTACCGAACACAAGGAAGTGAACCCATGAGCCTTAAAACACTGCCTGCTGGCGATGGCCCTTCCATGGAGGGACGTATCTACACCTGCCCCCTACGCGGCCAGGCGACCAGTTTTCAACTGGTGGACGAGTTCGGTGACGGCAAACCATATGCCGGGCTGGCTTATGAGGCGACCGATTATGAAAACATCACCTATACCGGCCGGCTGGATATCGAGGGGGTGGGCCGGGTAGAAGATCATTACTGCGGACCGTTGCTGATCACGCTGAATCAGGCGTATCAGGGAAGTGATAAGACTTATACGGTTTTAAGTGGTAGAGACCACTACCCACTCCCCATCACCGAACTGCAAGTGCGTGCCGAGAACACCCGGTTTTTCAATAACAGCGGAGCGCGCACACGGAATAACCCGGCACACGACATGACCGATAATTTCTATCAGGTTGAGGTCAGTGAACTGGTGGAGCATGACGCCCATTTGCCACTGATCGCCGAGCGGCACTTCCCGCCCAATCACCATGTGTATTCGTTGTTTCGCCTGCCGCCCCAGCCCAAGGGGTCGACGATCAAGCCGACCGGTTACCTTGATGGCGGCGCCTCAGCGGGCGGCATCCCCACCGATCGGACCATGGTCGATCAGGGCTTTGCCTCGCCGCCCTCCAGGGTGCCTGGCATTGCCTTGCTGCCCAACCGGCATCATGTACTGGAGGTCCGGCCGTTGCGGGCCTTACGGCCGATGCTGTCGACCGACGCCGGGTTTTGCGCACTTAACCTGTATCAACTGGCGGTGCTGGCCACCTTGAGCTACAGCGACTTTGACCAGGAGCCGCGCCTGCAACCGGTGGAAAGCCCCCGCGTGGGGTTTCCCGTGCAGCCCAGCAGCGGCAACTGGTTTGGCGCCGCGCTGCCAAGCTTTACTGAGCTGTGGCAAGTCGATGCCGCGCAAACCGGTGGCAAGGCCTATTACCCGCTGTATGAAGACGTGCCTTACTCCAGGCGCCTGGAAATCATCCCGTTCGACCCGGAGCTGTACCCGCAGGTCAATCACCCAAGCCTGGGAGCGGCGCAGGAAAACCCGCAGAACATCCATTTTTTTGATGACCGTCAGGATGACGAAGGCACCGACACTCAGGCCTACATCACCCATCACGATGAGCTGATTTTGATTGCGGTGCGGGGCACCGCCTCAATGGCCGATGCAGTGCGCGATATGGATGCCGAGCAAGTGCCCTTTGTGGAAGGGGTTGGCAAGGTGCATAACGGTTTTTATGGCGCGGCCAAGGTTGTCTACGATTTTGTTGCGCGCTATCTGGATAAGTTCTACAGCGGGCAAAAACTGATCATCACCGGGCATAGCCTGGGCGGCGCGGTGGCACTGATCCTGTCCGAGATGCTTCGGCGTCGGGAGGGTTTGGCTTATGACATTCTGCTCTACACCTACGGCAGCCCGCGGGTGGGCGACACCGCCTTTGTCAACGGTGCCAAGGATTTGTTGCACCACCGTTTCGTCAATCACAACGACCCGGTGCCGAGTGTCCCCGCGACCTGGATGAGCACCTCGAAACCCAAGCAATTGGCGGCGCGCGGGGCGGTGCTGGTGTTAGACGCTCCGGTGGGGTTGACCCTGTTTATTTCGGGCCTGATCAACTTTACCGGCGAACCCTATGCCCACCACGGCAAGCTGCGCCACTTTCTGCCGGTTAACTTGGGTGCGGGAAGCAAGTCGTCGATTCTGTGGAGTCCAGGTTGCAGCACCATCCTCGATCAGGGGTGTGCCAGGGTGTTGCGGGAGATCGATGGCCTGCCGGTACGCGGCTCGATGGTGCGGCAACTGGTGGATAACGCCGACCACAAGATGGTCGTCAGCTATATCCCCAACTGTTGGGCCACCCTGCGCCGTTGGCAGGAATCGCAGCAGTCCACGCACAACCTGGTGACCGAGCGTGAACTGGACTGGGTCGATCGGGCATTGGCCAGTATTTCTCAGCAGCTGCGCGATCTGGATCGTAGCCAGGCGGCGCGTCCCGATGCCTATCTCAACGCTTCAGAGCAGCTCGCGGCGAGGCAGAAAATTCATGAGGAAATCGATCAATTGCGCGGGACCCGCAAGCGCCTGCTTGAATTGAGCTATACCCGAGTCAGCGAGCGGGATGTGTACGGTACGTTCGCCGGTCAGCCGCCACTGCTGGCCGAGGGTTTGCCGCGCTGGATGGCCCACCCGGAAAACACCGTGGCGGAGCAACTGGCGATGATTCCAGCGCCCGTCGAGGATCCTGATCAGGTGATCGCCGAGTTGATCGGCGGCCATGTCATCGGCGCGCCGTACACCCTGGATCTCGATAACTTGACGTAGCCCCATTGCCGCGAGCAAGGCGCATCACCCGGCCCTCGGCCAGCACCGCAGTCAGGCCCATGCCTACCTGCCCTCATAGAAAAATTTATCTCATTGATTTTAAAGATAATTTTTTGCCAACTTGCCGGCATATTTTCTGCGCGACAGCGCAGCCTTATCGCAGGCTGCGTGGACTCCCTCGCCACAGGTTAATTGGGTGCCCGCTCTATGGCTTGACTCATCGGCATTGACCATAGCCCTCGTCGACCAATGCACCGCTAGGTCCGCTGAGGCGGCTCATTGAGAAACCGATTCCAGACCTCGTACGCCTGGTGCTGGCGGCGGTTGGCGATCTCCCATTCCGGCCCTGTCAGTTGGTGTGCGGACACCAGTTTCATCATGTCGCAGGTGGCCGCATCCAACTCGACCAGCAGTTGATGGGATCTGTACCTGAAGTCGTCGACGTTGTTCATGGTGGGCTACGCCTGTGATTGGGTCCGGCTTCGCGAATCACGAAACAATGTCCCCAGCACAAGGTCGACAGCTGGCCGAGCCATTGATTGTCGCCGTCCGATGAACGGTCGCGCACGCCTATGTTCGCCAACGCACAGACACATCCCCCCAAGCTGGACAGACTCAGACCCTGAGAAGTTGCGTCCCGCGCGGTCTGGCACTCGATAACGCCCGCCTCGCTTATTGCCCTCGCTTCGGCGCTTCTCTGCTCGAGGGCACGCTATGCCAAGGAAAACATGGACAGTCATTGGACCCTCAAACTCTTTCGGTTCTGGCGTCTGCCTGCCGTCCATTACCGCCAGTGGAACGAATCGCGGCGCAAGTTCGAATATGAACCGCTGCTGCGCTCCGAGCTGTTCAGCGCCGAACAGATGGCGCACCACGGTACTCAGCTTGCACAGCAGCATCGCCTGAGCCCGGGGAACACCGCCGATACCCTGCTGGAACGTCTGGCCGACAACGAAGCGACCCTGGCCAGCAGTTGCCGGGCCCTGACGGCCGCGCCCCTGTCATCGCGCCGCGCGACCCCGGCCGCCGAGTGGCTGCTGGACAACTACTACCTGGTGGAAGAGCAGATCCGCACCACCAAGACTCACCTGCCGCGCGGCTACAGCCGGCAATTGCCGCGCCTAGCCGAAGGCCAGTCGGCGGGCCTGCCTCGGGTCTACGACATTGCCCTGGAGACCATTTCCCATGGCGATGGCCGGGTCGACGGCGACAGCCTGGGACGCTTCGTCGAGTGCTACCAGAGCGTGATGCCGCTCAAGCTCGGCGAGCTGTGGGCGATCCCGATCATGTTGCGCCTGGCCCTGATCGAGAACCTGCGGCGCGTGGCCTCACGGGTCATGGCCAACTGGGACGACCGCAACCTGGCCAACGACTGGGCCGACCGCCTGATCGAGACCGCCGAGCAGGATGCCAAGAGCGTGGTGCTGACAGTGGCCGACATGGCGCGCTCCGGCCCGCCGATGACGTCCTCGTTCGTCGCCGAACTGGCGCGCCGCCTGCAAGGGCAGAACGCCGCCCTGGTGCTGCCCCTGGCCTGGATCGAACAACTGCTGGGCGAGTCGGGGCTCAACATCGAGCGCCTGGTGCAACTCGACGCCCAGCAACAGGCCGCCGACCAGGTCTCGATCAGCAACAGCATCGCCAGCCTGCGCCTGCTCTCGGCCACCAACTGGCGTGAGTTCGTCGAACGCATGAGCCACGTCGAACACGTGCTGCGCAGCGACCCGGCAGGCCTGTATGAACGCATGGATTTCGCCACCCGCGACCACTACCGGCACCGGGTCGAACGCCTGGCGCGGCAATGCCCGCACAGCGAAGAACAGGTGGCGCGCATCGCCATCGACCTGAGCAACAGCCAGTCGCCACAGACCCCCGCCGCTGTGGCCAGCCACGTCGGTTACTACCTGGTCGGCCCCGGTCGCAGCGAGCTGGAACAGCGCATCGGAGCCCGGGTGCCCCTGGCTCAGCGCTGGCAGCGCCTGCTGCAACGGGCGCCCTTGAGTTTCTTCCTGCTGCCGGTGGCGCTGCTGTCGCTGCTGTTGGCCTGGTCGTTCATGGAGTCGGTACACGAGGACGGGCACGCGTTTTACCTGCTGGCCCTGCTGGCCTTGCCGACCCTGCTGATGAGCAGCCGCCTGGCCATCGGCCTGATCAACTGGCTGGTGACCCTGACGGTGGCGCCCTGCATCCTGCCGCGCCTGGACTACAGCGAAGGGATCCCGGAACAGGCGCGGACCTTGGTGGTGGTGCCGACCCTGATCGCCAACGCGGCGGATGTCGAGGAACTGGTCGAAGGCCTGGAAGTGCGCTTTCTGGCCAACCGCGACCCGCACCTGCATTTCGCCCTGCTCAGCGACTTCATGGACGCCGACAGCGAAGTGCTGCCCGAAGACGCCGCTTTGCTACAGCTGGCACAGCAGTTGATCGAAGGCCTGAACCGCAAATACCCGGAGCCCGAGGCCGAGCGTTTCTTCCTCCTGCATCGCCCGCGGCGCTGGAACCCCGCCGAGCGCAGCTGGATGGGCTACGAACGCAAACGCGGCAAGCTGGCGGAACTCAACGCCCTGCTGCGCGGCCAGGGGCGCGAGCGCTTCGCGCTAATCGTCGGTGATCTCCAGGCCCTGCCCCGGGTACAGTACGTGATCACCCTGGACACCGACACCCAATTGCCGCGCGATGTGGCCATGCAATGCATTGGCGCCATCGACCATCCGTTGAACCACCCGGTGTTCGACCCGCAGACCGGGCAGATCAGCGCCGGCTACGCGATTCTCCAGCCACGGGTCGGCATCAGCCTGCCAAGCACCGCGCGCTCGGCCTACGCCCGGCTGTTCGGCAGCGATGCCGGGGTCGATCCCTACACCCGCGCGGTGTCGGACGTGTACCAGGACCTGTTCGAGCACGGCTCGTTTATCGGCAAAGGTATCTACGCCGTGGACGCCTTCGAACATGCGTTGCAGGACTGTTTCCCGGACAACCGGGTACTCAGCCACGACCTGATCGAGGGCTGCTACGCCCGTTCCGGGCTGCTCAGCGATGTGCAGCTGTTCGAGGAATACCCGTCGCGCTACAGCGCCGACGTCAAGCGGCGCCATCGCTGGATTCGCGGCGACTGGCAGTTGCTGCCGTGGCTGATGCCCTGGGCCCCCAAAGCCAGCGGCGGGCTCAAGCGCAACCGGCTCAGCGCCCTGGCCTGCTGGAAGATTTTCGACAACCTGCGGCGCAGCCTGGAGCCGGCAGCGTTTCTGATCATGCTGCTGTGGGGCTGGTTCGGCGCGTCTCAACCCGCGTCCTGGACCCTGGCGGTGCTGATACTGGTCCTGATCCAGCCACTGTGCAGCGCGTTGCAGGAGCTGATGCACAAGACCGTCGACGTGCCGATCGAGCAGCACCTGGTCGCTGCCCTGCACACCTGCTCCCAACACTTCACCCGGGCCCTGCTGCCGCTGGTGTGGCTGCCCTATGAAACCTGGTACAGCCTGGATGCCATCGGCCGCACCCTGTGGCGCATGCTGCTGAGCAAGCGCCGGCTGCTGCAATGGCAACCGTCGCGGGAAGTCGAACGCGGCCACGGCCATTCCCTGGCCGGGCAATACCGCAGCATGTGGATCGCCCCGGCCCTGGCCGTGCTGCTGTTGGCACTGCTGCCGCTGCCGGCCCTGCTCAGCGCCGGGCCCTTTATCCTGATGTGGCTGGCCAGCCCGGGCATTGCCTGGTGGCTGAGCCGACCGTCGCGGCGTGCCGAATTTCACCCCTCCAGCACCGAGCAGCGGTTTCTGCAAACCCTGGCCCGGCGCACCTGGGCCTTTTTCGACCAGTACGTGGGGCCGGCCGACAACTGGCTGCCACCGGACAACGTCCAGGAACAGCCGCTGTTCGCCGTGGCCCACCGCACCTCGCCGACCAACATGGGCATGGCCCTGCTGTCGCACCTGGCGGCCCACGACTTCGGCTACCTGAGCAGCGGCCGCCTGCTGCAACGCCTGGAACAGAGCCTGGCGAGCATGGCCTTGCTGGAACGCTATCGCGGGCACTTCTACAACTGGTACGACACCCAGACCTGCAAACCCCTGCCGCCGCTCTATGTGTCGACGGTGGACAGCGGCAACCTGGTCGGCCTGCTGCTGACCCTGCGCCCGGGCTTGCTGGCCCTGGCCGATGCTCCGCGCCATGACCTGCGCCTGGCCAGCGGCCTGGTGGATACCCTGGACGTGCTGCAGGACGCCCTGACCACGGCCGGCCTCGACAGCCGCGAAATCGAGGTCCTGAGCCTACAGGCGCGGGCGGTTCAACAACGCCTGAACCACAGCGCCAACGGTGCCAGCGCACAGCTGCTGAGCCTGCTGGAGCAGATCGGCGCCCACAATGCCCAGAACACGCTTGAGGACGACCCCGAGGTGCTGTTCTGGCGCGCCGAACTGGCGGCGCAATGCCTGGACCTGCGCAGCGAACTGGAGCGCTTCGTGCTGCCCGCGCAACAGGACGGCAGCCACCTACCGCCCCTGAGCTGGCGCCAGTTGGCCGAACTTGACCTCAACCTCTGGGTGCCGGAGCAGCAACCCCGGGTCAGTGCGCTCCGGGCCTTGGCCAACCAGCGCCTGGCCACCCTGGAACAATTGACCGAACAGATCAGCGACCTGGCGCGCATGGACTTCGGTTTCCTCTACGACCGCCAGCGCAACCTGTTCGTGATCGGCTACAACGCCGACGAACGCAAGCTCGACGCCGGTTACTACGACCTGCTGGCCTCGGAAGTGCGCCTGACCAACTTTGTGGTGATCGCCCAGGGCCAACTGCCCCAGGAAGGCTGGTTCTCCCTGGGCCGCCTGCTGACCAGCAATGGCGGGATGCCGGTGCTGCTGTCCTGGTCCGGTTCGATGTTCGAATACCTGATGCCGATGCTGGTGATGCCCAACTATGAGGGCACCCTGCTCGACCAGACCTGCCGCGCCGCAGTCGCCCTGCAAATCGAGCATGGCAAACAACTGGGCATTCCCTGGGGAGTGTCCGAGTCGGGCTACAACACCCTGGATGCCCAGCTCAACTATCAATACCGGGCCTTTGGCGTACCGGGCCTGGGCCTCAAGCGCGGCCTGGGCGAAGACAGCGTGGTCGCGCCTTACGCCAGCGTGCTGGCGTTGATGGTGGCGCCCCAGGCGGCCTGCGATAACCTGCAACGCCTCAGCGAGCAGGGCCTGGCCGGGCGTTTCGGCCTGTATGAAGCGGTGGACTACACCGAGGCTCGCCTGCCGCGCGGGCAGACCCAAGCCATCGTCCAATCCTTCATGGCTCACCACCAGGGCATGAGCCTGCTGTCGCTGACCTGGCTGTTGCTGGATCAACCGATGCAGCGGCGCTTTGAATCCGACCCGCAGTTCCAGGCCACCGCCCTGCTGTTGCAGGAGCGCGTACCAAAAACCGCCGCCCAGTACCTGCATGCCTCCAGCGCCCCGGCGGCCGATGAAGCTGCCCGGGTCAACGAGACCAAACTGCGGGTGTTCACCGACCCCGATCGCAAGCGCCCCGCCCTGCAACTGTTGTCCAACGGTCGCTACCACGTGATGGTCAGCAGCGCCGGCGGCGGTTACAGCCGCTGCAACGACCTGGCGGTGACCCGCTGGCACGAGGACAGCACCTGCGACAACTGGGGCATGTTCTGCTACCTGCGGGACGTGGCCACCGGCGCCTTCTGGTCCGCCGCGCACCAGCCGACCCTGGGCCGCCCTTCAAGCTTCGAGGCGATTTTCACCGATGCCCGCGCCGAGTTCCGCGTGCGCGAGCTGGACTTCGACACCCACAGCGAAATCGTCGTCTCCCCCGAGGACGACATCGAACTGCGCCGCCTGCACGTCACCAACCGCGGCCGAACCCGGCGCAGCATCGAACTCACCAGCTACGCCGAAGTGGTCCTGGCCTCGGCCATCAGCGACGCCATGCACCCGGCCTTCAGCAACCTGTTCGTGCAGACCGAACTGCTGGCGCCGTTGCAAGCGATCATCTGCACCCGCCGGCCGCGCTCCAACCATGAAACCCCGCCCTGGATGTGCCACCTGCTGGCCGCCCACGGGGTGGACATCGATGCCATTTCCTACGAAACCGACCGCGCACGCTTTATCGGCCGGGGCCGCAGTGTGATGGCGCCGGTGGCCATGGATGCGCAGAGCGAGCAACTGTCCGGCAGTGCCGGGCCGGTGCTCGACCCGATTGTCGCGATCCGCTGCCGGATCACCCTGGATGCCGGGCAGACCGCAACCATCGACTTCGTCACCGGGGTTGCCCAGAGCCGCGACAGTTGCCTGCACCTGATCCACAAATACCGCGACCGGCACCTGGCCGACCGGGTCTTCGACCTGGCCTGGACCCACAGCCAGGTGCTGTTGCGCCAGCTCAATGCGTCCCTGGCCGATGCCCGGCTGTTCGAGCAGATGGCGGCGTCGATCATCTACGCCAACGCCACCCTGCGCGCCGAAAGCAGCCTGTTGCTGAGCAATCGGCGTAACCAGTCCGGGCTCTGGGGCCAGGCGATTTCCGGCGACCTGCCAATCGTCCTGCTGCAAGTCGGCGACCTGGCCAACATCGAGTTGGTGCAACAGATGGTCAAGGCCCACGCCTACTGGCGGCAAAAGGGCCTGGCGGTGGACCTGGTGATCTGGAACGAGGACCAGGCCGGTTATCGCCAGCAATTGCAGGACCTGATCATGGGCCTGGTGACCTCTGGCAGTGAAGCCAGCCTGATCGACCGTCCTGGCGGCATCTTCGTGCGCCCGGCCCAGCAGCTGTCGAGCGAAGACCGCACGCTGATGCTGGCGGTGGCGCGCCTGGTGATCAACGACACCCGGGGCAGCCTCGCCGAGCAAGTCCAGCGCCGACGCGCCGACCCGTCGCTGGCGCGCCTGGAACCGAACCTGGTGCGCAGCGAGCGCCCGACCCGGCAGCCGGTGGCGCCGCAACTACCGCAGTTGATCCTCGACACCCCGTTCGGCGGCTTCAGCCCCGATGGCCGCGAATACATCATGACCCTGAACCCGGGCCAGCCGACCCCGGCGCCCTGGTGCAACGTGCTGGCCAATGCTCACCTGGGCACGGTGGTTTCCGAAAGCGGCGGGGCCTACACCTGGAACGAAAACGCCCACGAATATCGCCTCACGCCGTGGAACAACGACCCGGTCAGCGACCCCAGTGGCGAGGCGATGTACCTGCGCGACGAAGACAGCGGGCACTTCTGGTCGCCGACCCCACAGCCGTGTCCGGGCAGCGGCAGTTACCGCACCCGCCACGGTTTTGGTTACAGCGTGTTCGAGCATGAAGAAGACGGCATCCAATCCGAGCTGTGGGTGTATGTGGCGCTGGACGCGCCACTCAAGTTCTCACGGCTGATCGTGCGCAACCGCAGCGGCCGGCCACGTCGGCTCTCGGCCACCCACTATGTGGAATGGGTGCTGGGAGACCTGCGCAGCCGCTCGGCAATGCACGTGGTGACCGAAAGCGACCCCTTCAGTGGCGCACTGTTTGCGCGCAACGCCTACTCCATCGAGTTCGGCGCACGGGTGGCGTTTCTCGACACCGACGCCAGCGACCGCAGCTTCAGCGGCGACCGTACCGAGTTCATCGGCCGCAACGGCACCCTCGCCGCCCCAGCGGCCATGACCCGGGCCAAGTTGTCCGGGCGTTGCGGCGGGGCCTTCGACCCCTGCGCGGCGATGCAGGTCGGGCTCGAACTGGCCGACGGCGAAAGTCAGGAAATCGTCTTTCGCCTAGGCGCCGAACGCGATGCCAAGGCTGCCACCCGCCTGGTCCAGCAGTACCGGGGCAAACGCGCCGCGGCGCTGGAACTGGAAGCGGTGCACCAGCACTGGCGCACCACCCTGGGCGTGGTCCAAGTGAAGACCCCGGAGCCGGCCCTGGACGTTCTGGTAAATGGCTGGCTGATGTATCAGGTGATTGCCTGTCGCTTCCTCGGCCGCAGCGGCTTTTACCAGTCGGGCGGCGCCATCGGTTTTCGCGACCAGTTGCAAGACAGCATGGCCATGCTCCACGCCGACCCACAGGCCGCCCGTCAGCACCTGCTGCTGTGCGCCGCCCACCAATACCCGGAAGGCGATGTGCAGCACTGGTGGCACCCCCCGCAAAACCGTGGGGTGCGCACTGGCTGCTCGGACGACATGCTCTGGCTGCCCCTGGCCACCAGCCGTTATGTGCAGGTGACCGGCGACCACAGCGTGCTGGATGAACAAATCGGCTATATCGAAGGCCGGGTGCTGAACGCCGGCGAAGAGTCCTACTACGACCTGCCGGGCACCTCGCCCCTGGAAGAAAGCCTCTACCACCACTGCCAGCGCGCCATCGAGCGCGGCCTGACCCAGGGCGTCCACGGCCTGCCGCTGATGGGCACCGGCGACTGGAACGACGGGATGAATCGGGTCGGCGAACAGGGCCGTGGCGAAAGCATCTGGCTGGGCTTTTTCGGCCATGAAGTACTGGAGCAATTCGCCGCCCTCGCCCAGCTGCACGGCGACGACGCCTTCGCCCAGCGCTGCCAGGAACAGGCATCCGCCCTGCGCAGCGCCCTGGATCAACACGCCTGGGACGGCGCCTGGTATCGCCGGGCCTATTTCGACGATGGCCAGGTACTGGGCTCGGCGGCGAACCAGGAGTGCCGCATCGACTCCATCGCCCAAAGCTGGTCGGTGCTCAGCGGCGCCGCCAGCCCCGAGCGCCAGCAACAGGCCATGGCCGCCCTAGACCAGCACCTGGTGCGGCGCGAGGCCGGGGTGGTGCTGCTGCTCGACCCACCGTTCGACCAGGGCAGCCTGGACCCCGGCTACATCAAGGGCTACGTGCCCGGCGTGCGCGAGAACGGCGGTCAATACACCCACGCCGCGGTCTGGGCGAGCATGGCCTTCGCCCGCCTGGGTGACAGCGCCAAGGCCTGGGAACTGTTGCGCCTGATCAACCCGGTCAGCCGCCGCAGCGCCGCGCAACTCGACATCTACAAGGTCGAACCCTACGTGATGGCCGCCGATGTCTACGGCGTTGCGCCGCACACCGGACGCGGCGGCTGGACCTGGTACACCGGCTCGGCGGGCTGGATGTACCGCCTGGCGGTCGAGTCGCTGCTGGGGCTGGTGCGCAGCGGCGACACCCTGCGCTTCGAGCCGGTGCTACCCGGCGACTGGAGCGGCTACGGTCTGGACTACCGCTTCGGCGCCAGCCTGTACCGGATCGAGATCAGCCAACAACCGGGCACTCGGCACAGCATCAGCCTCGATGGCCAACTGCTGGCCGAACCGCTGCTGAACCTGCTCGACGACGGCCAGGAGCACCGGGTGCAGGTGATCTGCCCGGCGCCGCTGCGGCTCGACCACGCGCAACGGGCAAGCACAACGGTCAGCGCCACGGCGTCGGTGACAGGGCCATGAGGGATAACAGACAGCGACGCCGATGTGGACTACCCTGACGACCCGGGGAATGGCTCCCGAGACAATGGTTTTTAGAAGGTGGCGCTGCCTATGCTGGATATTCACACGCCACACCAGAACTACCTGCTGGCCGCGCTCCCGGAGCCGGTCAAGCAGCGCCTGATCCCCGACCTGGAGCAAATCGCCCTGCCCTTGGGCAAGGTCCTGTACGAGTCGGGGGACATCCCGCGCTACGTGTACTTTCCCACCAACGCCATCGTGTCCCTGCTGTACGTGATGGAAAGCGGCGCCTCGGCGGAAATCGCCGTGGTCGGCAACGAAGGGCTGGTGGGCGTGTCGCTGTTCATGGGCGGTGAAAGCACCCCGAGCCGGGCCATTGTGCAAAGCCCGGGGCACGCCTTTCGCCTGCCCGGGCAACGGCTCAAGGACGAGTTCAACCGCCATGGCGAAATGCTTCTGCTGATGCTGCGCTACACTCAGTCGCTGATCACCCAGATGGCCCAGACCGCCGTCTGCAACCGCCACCACTCCATCGACCAGCAACTGTGCCGCTGGCTGCTGCTGTCCCTCGACCGCCTGCCCGGCAACCAACTGATCATGACCCAGGAACTGATCGCCAACATGCTCGGCGTACGCCGCGAAGGCGTCACCGAAGCCGCCGGCAAACTGCAACGCCTGGGAGTGATCGAGTACAGCCGGGGCCACATCACCGTGATCGACCGCCCCCAGCTCGAACAACTGAGCTGCGAGTGCTACGCCGTGGTACGCAACGAAACCGCACGCCTGCTGCCCTATTTGCCGGCCCATCGCTTGGGCGGCTAAGGCTTGGCGCTGTGGTGCTTTTAAGTCGCTGCGAAAAACGCGACGCCCCCCTGCCGTTTTACCTCCCCCACTCTTCGCCGCACTCTGTGCTGTAGCGAACAGACCCGCTGCCGGTTGTTGCCCACACTGCATTACTGTTCATCCTCTGCTACCTGATGCGCTACAGGGCCTCCGCATGCCAGCCACCGTGATTCGCAGCGCACACAATCAGCTGATCCAGGGGTTGCCCCCCGGGCAGCGCCTGAGCGTGCTGGCCCATTGCGAAACCGTGGAGTTGAGTTTCGGCAAGGTCTTGTGCGAGGCGCGCCAGCCCCTGGAGCACCTGTATTTTCCGCAGACTGCGTTTATCTCCCTGGTGGCGACCCTGCGTGACCACCCGCCCCTGGAGATGGGTTTGACCGGCAACGAGGGTGTGCTCGGGGCCAGTGTGCTGCTGGGGGTCGAGGCGGCGCCGTTGCGCGCGGTGGTCCAGGGCGCCGGTAGCTGCCTGCGTATGGGCCTGGGCCAATTGCCCCTGGCCCTGGCCGCCAACCCGCTGTTGCGCGCGGCCCTGGATCGCAGCCTGTACCGCCTGCTGCTGCAACTGTCGCAAACGGCAGTGTGCACGCACTTTCATGCCATCGAACCGCGCCTGGCGCTGTGGCTGCTGATGATTCACGACCGCGCCCACGCCGACCACTTCCACCTGACCCACGAGTTCCTCGGCAATATGCTGGGTGTGCGGCGCAGCGGCGTGACCGTGGCCGCTGGCGTCTTGCAGCAGCGCAAGCTGATCCGCTACAGCCGTGGCGAAATCACCATCCTCGATCGCAAGGGGCTGGAAGCCGCCGCCTGTGAGTGTTACGCCACCCTGAACCGACCCGCGCCACAGACCATTGCTTGATCTGGCGCAGGGTCCAGGCAATCGGACTGGCACTATGTGCGCTAGCAGACAGACAAGACCCCAACGGCCCCCCAGACTGTCGCGACAGGTATTCGGCACAGGCCTTGACGCCCCACCGAAACCGGTCGCGACACACCGCCTGGACCCAACAATTTTAGTGAACCAAGCCCATGGAAAGCGAAGACAAGCGCCGGATTAGGGAATCGCTGACCCGGCGTGCCGGGGAGAGTCCCAGTGCCCCGCAGATCGCCGCCGCCACGGTTTCGACCCTGCAGGATATGGACGCCGCCCTGACGCCTATCATCGGCCAGCGCGGAGTCGCCGCCCTCTACAGACGCAGCCTGTTCCTCTGCACGCCCGATTGCGACGGCCTGACCGCGGTGCTTGAAAGCGTGCACAGCGTGATGGAGCTGGCACCTCTGGAGCAGTTTCTGGCCGGGCAACACAGCGCCGACACCTTCAGCGCCAGCGTCACGCTCCTGACCACGTTCAACGAGTTGCTCGCCACCTTGGTCGGCCCCTCGCTCACCGAACGTCTGCTTCGTTCTGTGTGGGAACACTCTTTTAGCGGTACACCCCCGCAGGACATTTCGCCATGAGCAGCAAAGTGACAATCAACCGCCTGGCTACCGGGGTTCCAGGCCTGGATGAAGTACTGGGCGGCGGGCTACCGGAGTTCTCCTTCAACCTGATCGCCGGCCCCCCGGGCTGCGGCAAGACCACCCTGGCCCACCAGATGATGTTCGCCCTAGCCACCCCGGAACGCCCGGCGCTGTATTTCACCGTGCTCGGCGAGCCGCCGCTGAAGATGCTGCGCTACCAGCAACAGTTCGACTTCTTCGACAGCGAGTCGATCAATCGCTCGGTGCGCTACATCAACCTGGCGGACGACACCCTGGCCGGCGACCTGGACGAAGTGCTGCGGCGCATCGTCGCCGAAGTCGAGGCCCATGGCCCGGCGCTGGTGTTCGTCGACTCCTTCCGTTCCGTGGTGCTGGCCAGCCGCACCCAGGACAACCCCAACAACAACCTGCCGCAGTTCGTGCAACAGCTGGGCATGTTGATGACCACCTGGCAGGCCACCACCTTCCTGATTGGCGAGTACTTCACCGAGACCGACACCAACCCGATCTTCACCGTGGCCGACGGTTTGATCTGGCTGCGCCAGAGCGTCCAGCGCAACTCCATGGTGCGCAAGATGGAAATCATGAAGATGCGCGGCCAGCCGACCCTGCCCGGCCTGCACAGTTTTCGCATCAACCAGGCCGGGGTGAAGATCTTCGCCCCGAGCGCCTGTCACAGCCCAGCGCCCGAGGCACTGAGCGCGCGGCCGTTGAGCGAACGCCTACCGATGGGCGTGCCGGGCCTGGATGAGATGCTCGGCGGCGGCCTGCCCCGTGGTTATTCGTTGCTGGTGGCCGGCCCGTCCGGCTCGGGCAAAAGCATCATGGCCGCGACCTTCCTCGCCGAAGGCGCACGCCAGGGCGAAACCGGGGTGATCGCGGTGTTCGAACAACACCCCAGTCGCTCCCATAACCCGGGTCTGATGCAGTTGATCGAGTCGGGCCAGGTCGGCCTGGTGGACAGCCGCGCGCCGGACCTGTCGATCGATGAAATCGTCCACCTGCTGCTGGACGAGATCCATCGGCTCAAGGCGACCCGGGTGGTGATCGATTCGCTGTCGGGGTTCGAACTGGCCCTGGCACCGACCTTCCGCGAGGACTTTCGCGAGTCGCTGTCGCGCCTGGTCAATGCCATGGCCCAGGCCGGGGTCAGCGTGCTGATGACCTCGGAACTGGAAGACCGTTACACCGACCTGCGCTTCAGCCCCTACGGCACGGCCTTCATGACCGACGCGATCATCGTCCAGCGCTACATCGAGGTCGACAGCCGCCTGCTGCGGGTGATGGCGGTGGTCAAGGTGCGGGCCAGCCCCCACTCCGATCAGTTGCGCCTGTATGACATCGATGAGCGCGGAATCCGCATCGGCCAGATGCTGCCCGACCGCGAAGGTTTGCTGGGTGGCCGGCCATCGCGCAAATCGGCGGTGGATGCGCCCTTGCCCCTGCAAAGCCTCCCTGAGCAGTGAACGGCACCTATGAACGATGCCCGCAACGATAACCCGCGTTCCCTGACCGCCGCTCAGCAAGAGCTGGCGCAGTTGAGGGTGCAGACGCTGGAAGTGCGGGCGACCCTGGCACGCCTGCAGGATGAGGTGGTGCAGGCCCAGCGCGGCCCGGCGGATGCGCTGCTGGAGGCCAACCAGGAGCTGGTGATCCGCCTGCTGCGGGCTCAGGACGAGGCGCAGGCGGCAGCCAAGGCGCTGCACGACATCTCCCATTCGATCGGCATCGATGACCTGACCAACCTGCCCAATCGCCGGCAACTGCGCTCGCGTATCGAACACGCCATCGCCAACGCCGTACGCCTGGGCGACGGGTTTGCCCTGCTGTTTCTCGACCTCAACGACTTCAAGGTCATCAACGACCGCCTTGGCCATGGGGTCGGCGATGCGATGCTCAAGCAAGTCGCGCAGTGCCTCAAGGCGTCGGTTCGCGAGACCGACACCGTGAGCCGCTACGGCGGCGACGAGTTCCTGATTCTGCTCAATAACGTGTCGCGCAAGGCCGATGCGACCCGGGTCGTGGAAAAAATCATCAGCTCCCTGAGTACGCCCTACCACGTCGGCCAGCACGAGCTGAGCCTGAAGGTCAGCATCGGCATCTGCCTGTACCCCGATGATGCCGAACACCCGCAACAGCTGATCGAACAGGCCGACGCCGCCATGTACCGGGCCAAGCGCCAGGGCAGCGGCTTCGAGTTTCACGACCCACAACTGCTGCAGGACAGCGCCCTGCCGCCCCCCCTCGGCCCCCTCAGCCACGAACGGCGCTTGAGTGAAGCGGACCACCTGCACATCGGGCAATTGCTCGAGGCCAACGAACAGTTGGTGATGGCCGCCCTCAGCGCCCAGCAGTTGCAGTCGGGGGCCGAGCAGGCGTTTTTGCAGCAAAAGGATCTGCTGGCCAAGGTCGCCCATGAACTGCGGCACCCCCTGACCCCGCTGAGCCTGACGGCCGGGATGCTGTTGCGCCTCAAGCATGAGGAATTGCCGCGGATCCAGGCGATCATCGAGCGCCAGGTGCTGCATATGTCGCGGCTGGTGGAAGACCTGGTGGACGTGTCCCGGGTCAGCGCCGGCAAGTTGCGCCTGGACCGGCGGCCGATCGAGCTCGGCGTGATCATCACCGAGGCCCTGGAAACCTGCCATGAAGCGATGGAGCTGCGCCGGCAGCAGATCAAGGTGCAACTGCCGAAACAGGAAATCCCCGTCAACGGCGATTCGCTGCGCCTGGCGCAGATCTTCGGCAACCTGCTGGGCAATGCCTCCAAGTACACCCCACAGGAGGGGGAGATCGTGCTGTCGGTGCATGTCGCCGAGGGGGCCGTGGAAATCATCATCAGCGACACCGGGATCGGCATCTCGGCCGCCATACTGCCGTATATCTTCGAGCCCTATGTGCAAGATGTGCACGCCATGAACTTCGATGGCGGCGGGCTCGGCATCGGCCTGACGGTGGTCCGCGAACTGGTGCTGGCCCACGACGGCCAGGTCTCGGCCGACAGCGCCGGGCCGGGCCTGGGCAGCCAGTTCGTGGTCAAGCTGCCGCTGCTCGAGCGCCCCCCCGACGCCTGAACCGCCAAGGTGACTGGAGAGCCGCGGCGCACGCCTGCGGCGCAATGTCGCACCGAATCGGCGTGGGGCCAGCCTCGCGCAGACGGCATCCGCCCACCGACGGTTTTTCCGCGTGCGGCATGCAGCCCGCCTACAGCAGTGCCTGCGCGCCTTTTCAGCTGTTGGCCAGAGCCCCTGACGGTGCGCCGATCCCGGGCCAGGCCTGGCGGTTCGGGCACAGGCCCGGGGTGACCTGTCGTCGTGCTCCGGCGCCCCTATGGTCCGGGGTTTGTTAATATCCGCGGCCTTGAAACAAACCCACCGCCTGGCCTTCTTCGACTGCCAGCCTTGGCAAAGGGCAGTAATGCATGAGTGTTTTAGTCACCCGCCGCAAGGTCATTGCCGGCATGGGCCTGCTGGGCCTGGGCCTGCTCGCCGGCTGCGACAGCAGCAGCAAGCTCTCCTACAAGTATGGCAAGGACTTGAGCGACAAGATCCTCGGCCGGACCTTCAAGCTGCGCGACACCGACGGTAATCAGAAGCTGCTGTCGAGCTACCGGGGCTTGATGCCCATGGTGTTCTTCGGCTTCACCCAATGCCCCGCCGTCTGCCCCACGGCACTGGCGCGGGCGGTGCAGGCCAAGAAGTTGATGGGCCGCGACGGTGACCGCTTGCAGGTGATCTTCATCACCCTGGACCCGGAGCGCGATACGCCAGAGGTGCTCAAGGCCTACGTCAAGGCCTTCGATCCCAGCTTCGAAGCGCTGTACGGAACCCTGGAAGAAACCGCGGAGACCGCCAAGGAGTTCGGCGTGTTCTATGAAAAAATCCCCAGCGGCTCGACCTACACCCTGTCCCACAGCGCCACCAGTTTTGTCTTCGACTCCCGTGGCGTCCTGCGCCTGGGGCTGTCCCCTTCCCTGACCGCGCAGGAATGCGCGGAGGATCTGCTTACCGTGATGGAGGTCTGCTGATGCACCCCGCCCCTCGTAACCCTGCCTTTGCCCGCCGCGCCAAACAGGCCGTGGCCGTTCTTTCGCTGCTGGGCCTGGCCTGGCACGCCTCGGCCCAGACCCGGGTCGACGACGCCTGGGTCCGCGCCACCGTGCCCGGCCAGCAGGCCACCGGTGCGTTCATGACCCTGACCGCCGACAGCGACAGCAAACTGCTGAGCGTGCAGTCGCCGGTGGCCAAGACCGTGCAGATCCACCAATCGACCATGAACAACGACGTGATGCGCATGGAAGCCGTGCCAGCGGTGGCCCTGCCGGCCGGCAAGGCGGTCAGTTTCGATCCCCACGGCTATCACGTGATGCTGATCGACCTGGTGGCCCAGGTGAAGGAAGGCGACCAGGTGCCCCTGACCCTGACGGTGCAGAACGCCAAGGGCGAGCAGGAGTCGATCCAGGTCCAGGCGCCGGTGCGGGCGCTGAACATGCCTGAGCACAGCATGCAGCACTGACCCTTGAGCGGGTGATGCCAGCGGCCTTGAATCCCCTCGGATCAAGGCCGCTTTGCGTTGGGCAGCCTGGCACCACGGCCCTCCCAAAGCCCTGCTCCCGAGCCTCAAGTACAGCGCTGAATACGCCAAAACCGGTACTAAAGAATCATTGTCAGACAAAACCCTGTTTGCTATTCAGTGCGGCCTCTTTTTTAGCCCCACCCGCAGGCACGCGTTGCCCCTGCCAGTGGTCTGGCCACTATCCGTTTCGAGATCCTGACGATGATAGAAAACTCCGATGTGATGTACCGCCTGCTGGTACAGAGCGTGATCGACTACGCGATCTACAGGCTGACCCCGGACGGTATCGTCTGTAACTGGAATGCCGGGGCTCAACGGGCCAAGGGCTACACCTCGGAAGAAATCGTCGGCGAGCATTTCTCGGTGTTTTACGACGCCGCGGAACAGGCCGCCCAGACCCCGCAGCAGAACCTGGATATCGCCCGCGACACCGGGCGCTTCGAAGCCGAGGGCTGGCGCCTGCGCAAGGACGGCAGCTCGTTCTGGGCACGCGTGGTGATCGATGCCATCCACGACGATGACGGGCAGTTGGTCGGCTTCGCCAAAATCACCCGCGACATCACCGAACGCCGCCAATATGAAATGGACCTGCTGCGGGCCAAGGAACTGGCGGAAAGCCAAAGCGAGAAAATGGCCTCGCTCTCGATGTTCCTCGATTCGGTGATCTCCAATATCCCGTCCAGCGTCATGGTGCAGGACGTCGTCACGCGGCAGATCCTGCTGGCCAACCCCCAGGCCGAACGCCTGTTCGGCAATGAGCGCCGGCACATGATCGGGCGCACCGCCAGCGACTGCATGACCCCGGCCGTCGCCGGCTACATCGATCACCTCACCGAGCATTGCCTGCACCACGACGGCCTGCACCTGACCGAGGACCGCCTGGACACCCAGTCGGGCACGCGCACCCTGCGCACCCGCACCCTGCTCAGCCAAGGCACCGAGGCCCAGGGCAACTACGTGTTGCAGATCGCCGATGACGTCACCGATGAAATCGCCGCCCATGCCCAGATCCATCACATGGCCCACCACGACGAACTCACCGGCCTGCCCAACCGCACCCTGTTCCACGCCTGCCTCGACGAAGCCCTCAAGGAAGGCAGCCGACGGCAGAACCTGACGGCGGCGCTGTGCCTGGACCTGGACAACTTCAAGAACATCAACGATGCCCTGGGCCATGCCTTTGGCGATCGCCTGCTGCGGGCCCTGGGTCAGCGCCTGCGCGGCGTGCTGCGCGACCAGGACACCCTGGCGCGGCTGGGGGGCGATGAGTTCGCCATCGTCCTGCCCAATCTTGCCAATGCCGAAGACGCCCAGAGCACCGCGCGCCGCTTGATCGAAGCGGTGGCCCCGGCCTTCCTGATCGATGGCCACAGCTTTGCCGTGGGCCTGAGCCTGGGTATCGCCATCGCCCCCGACGACCACCACACCCCGGACCAATTGCTGCGCTACGCCGACATGGCGCTGTACGAAGCCAAGCGTAACGGCCGCAACCGCTATGAACTGTTCCGCGCCGAGCTGGATGAAGCAGCGCGCCGTCGCCGCGTGATGGAAACCGACCTGCGCACCGCCCTGCACCTGGGGCAGTTGCAGCTGTATTACCAGCCGATCATCGGCCAGCACGACCAGCAGATTTCCGGCTACGAGGCACTGATGCGCTGGCAGCACCCCAGCAAGGGGCTGATCATGCCGATGGACTTTATCCCCATCGCCGAAGAAACCGGGCTGATCCACGAGATCGGCGCCCGCGCCCTGAACCTGGCCTGCCAGGAAGCCGCGAGCTGGGCCACCGAGCAATCGGTGGCGGTCAACCTGTCGCCGATACAGTTCAAGAACAACGACCTGCTGGGCATCGTGCAACTGGCGCTGGCCGACTCGGGGCTGGCACCGTCGCGCCTGGAACTGGAGATCACCGAATCGGTGCTGCTGGACAACAGCGAAGGCAACCTGCGGACCTTGCAGGCCCTCAAGGAACTGGGGGTGTGCATCGCCCTCGATGACTTCGGCACCGGCTATTCGTCACTGGGCTACCTGCGCTCGTTCCCGTTCGACCGGATCAAGATCGACAAATCCTTTGTCAAGGACATGGGCCAGAGCCGCGAGGCGCTGTCGATCATCCGCGCCATCACCGGGATGAGCAGCAGCCTGCTGATCAAGACCACCGCCGAAGGCGTGGAGACCCACGAACAGTTCAACCAGTTGCAGGCCGAAGGCTGCTCACACTTCCAGGGCTACCTGTTCGGCCACCCGCGCCCGGCGGCGGAGCGCTGCACGAAACTGCCGTGAGCCGGCGCGGGGCCTGATTGCCCCGCGCCAGGGCCGGGCTTACCTCTGGCCCAGGGGTTTGACCGCCAGCACGCTGCCGGGCATCGAGTACAGCGCGCGCTCGGTGGTGCTGCCAATCAGCCGGCCAAACCCGCTGCGGTGCACGGTGCCCATGACCACCACGTCCACCAGGAACTCGTCGACGAACTCGGCGATGGTCGGCACCGGCGGGCCCATGACGAAATGCTGCTGTTCGGGCGGCACCCCGTATTGCTCGGCCAGGGCGACAAAGGCGCTGTGCAGGGATTCGCGCAACTCTTCCATGATGTTGCTGGCCCAGGCAGACGCCGTCATCGGCACCTCGGGGTTGAAAGCTGGGGTCAGGTCATAGGCATACAGCAGGTGCAACTGCGCATCGCATTGCAGGGCCAGGGCATTGGCGGTCTGGATGATCTGGCCGTTATGGCCGCTGATCAGGGTGTCGGGGTCGGCCGGGTCGACGGCGGCGACGATCCGCCGTGGCAGCGCGTGAGCCACCTGATTGACCAGGTGCACCGGCACCGGGCAATCGCGCAGCAGGTGGCAATCGATGGGGGTGACGAACGCCCGTTTCAGCGCCGACTCCAGCACCACATCCTTGATCAGCAGGTCCGGCCGGAACTCGGCGACGTACTGCAACATGTCCTTGAGCGGCTCGGCGGTCCAGACCACCTGGGTGGTGACCTTGACCCCCTGCTCGCGCATCCACTGCGCCTCCACCTGCAACCAGTGTTCAGAGCGTTGCAGGTAACGCTCGCGAGCCGCATCGCTCATACGCTCTTCCCACAAGTGGATGCGCGGTGGTGGCTCGACAAACACCAGCGCATGCAGGCTCGCGTCACTGGCCAGGGCCAGGGCTGCGGCACGCCGGGCGGCGGGTGAGCGGTGCTGCTCGGGGTCGACGATCAACAACAGGCGCTGATACTGGCTCATTTTCCCTCTCCATGACCTTGAGTGTCAGGTATGGAGCCTATGGTGAGCCCTCTGCCGGCGCGGCACTTGATCTCCATCAAACGAGTGCCGCGCCGACCGCCATCCGCCACTCAGGGGGTAATGGCGATCTTCATCACGCCGTCGCGCTGGTGGGCGAACAGCTCATACGCGGCCTCGATGTCATCCAGCTTGAAGCGGTGGGTGACCAGCGGCGAGAGGTCGACGCAGCCGCTGGCGACCACTTCCATCAAGCGCCGCATGCGTTCCTTGCCGCCCGGGCACAGGGTGCTGACGATGCTCAGGTCGCCGAGACCGGCGGCAAAGGCATCCAGGGGGATATGCAGGTCGCTGGAATACACCCCCAGGCTCGACAGGGTGCCGCCCGGGCGCAGGACCCGCAGCGCCGACTCGAAGGTGCCCTGGGTGCCGAGCGCCTCAATGGCCACGTCCACCCCACGGCCCTGGGTCAGGGCCATGATCTGCTGCACCACATCGCCGTTCTTGAAATCCACCACATGGGTCGCGCCCAGGCCACGGGCCACCTGCATGCGCTCGGCCACGGTGTCGATGCCAATAATGGTGGTCGCGCCCTTGAGCCGCGCCCCAGCCACCGCACACAGGCCGATCGGCCCGAGGGCGAACACCGCCACCGTGTCGCCGATATCCACCGCGCCGCGCTCGGCCCCGGAGAACCCGGTGGACATGATGTCCGGGCACATCAGCACCTGTTCGTCGCTGAGGCCATCGGGGATCGGGCACAGGTTGGCCAGGGCATCCGGCACCAGCACGTACTCGGCCTGGCAGCCGTCGATGGTGTTGCCGAACTTCCAGCCACCCGCGGCACGAAAGCCGTGGCGGGTGTCGGGTCCATCCTGGGCGCCGCAGCCGCAGAGGCAGGCGAAACTCTGGCCGCTGGGGGTGATGGCGCCGGCAATCACCCGCTGGCCTTCGCTGAAACCGCGTACCTGGGAACCCAGGCGCTCGATGATGCCCACCGGTTCATGGCCGATGGTCAAACCCCTGGCCACCGGGTACTCGCCACGCAGGATGTGCACGTCGGTGCCGCAGATCGTGGTGGTGGTAATGCGCACCAACGCATCCAGCGGGCCGACCTCGGGAATGGTTTTGTCTTCGAGCACGATCCGGTTTTTCTCGACGAATACTGCCGCCTTCATCTTGGCCATGAGCACGATCTCCTGTGGGTTTGAGCGATCACCAGAGGCTGCGCCCCAGGCGCCACCCCGGGGTTGATCATGGTCAACAAAGCGCGGATTGACAGCCGGGGATGCTCCCTGAAGCTCGACCAGCGCTCTATTCCGGGGCTTACGCGCGGATGGGCGCGCTGCTATTGCGACGAACGGCGAGTTGCAGAAAGGCCGCCGAGGCTAAAGCGCACAACGCGCCCAGGGCGATGGTTGCACTGTAGCTCTGGTACAGATCGAACAGCAGCCCGCCCAGGCTGCCTCCGGCCAACGCCGCAACGCCCACCGAGACATACAGCGCACCGAGGATGGCCCCCAGGTTTGCGGTGCCGAACCAGCCAGCAGCCACCGACGGGTAGAGGGCGATGCAACCGCCGTTGGCCAGGCCGAACAACAGCGCGAACAGGCCGAGGGTGACTGGGGTCTGAGCGCCCAGCCACAGCCCATTGAGCCCGCCCAGAATCAGGGTCAGTACCAGCAGCAGGCGGTGGGCACCGATGCGGTCACCCAGGCGCCCGAGAAACAGGCGCCCGGCAATATTGCCGACGCCGATCAGGCCAATGAACAGGTTGGCCTGCGCGCTCGATACGCCCAGCGCCCGTGCATAAGGGTTGATATGCACCAGGGCGCTGAACAGTCCCACGGAACCCAGGAAAATCGCCACGAAGTAACACCAGAAACGCGCCGTGCCGAGGGCTTCCCCCAGGCGCATACCCTGAGGCGTGCCAACACCCGTGCCCGGCGCACCGACACCGGGCCTGGCGCCGTCCGGCAACAGGCCCAGGGCCTGGGGCGAGCGCCGGACCAGCAGCGCCATGGGCAAGCCAACCAGGGCAATCACCAGGGCAAAGAGGCGCAGGGTCGACTCCCACGACAGGTGCTGCATCAGCAAACCGGCCGCCACCGGCCCGATAAACGTACCGACCCCGGTGCCCGCCAGGGCGATGCCCGACGCCTGGTTGCGCTGGATGACAAACCAGCGCTGCACGGTCGCGACAAGGGGCACATACACCAGGCCGACACCCAGCCCGACCAGCGAGCAGAACAGGGCAATAAACAGCGACAACGAGCCGGACGCATAGCTGCTGATGAAAAACCCCAGGGCCAGCAACACCACCCCCGTCCCCACTACGGCCCGGGGCGAGGTGCGATCGGCCAGGGCCCCGGAAAAAACCCCGGCGCCGTAATAGATAAACGCCGTCAGTGAAAACACCGAGGCCACGGAAAAACGCCCGACGGCAAAGCTGTCCTGAATGGGCACGAAAAACGCGCCAAAGGAGTACGCCGCGCCAAACATCAGGGTCAGCAGCACATGCGCCGCACCCACCACATACCACCCTGGAAATACTCTGGATTTCATCCTGTCGATCCTGCATCTGCCTGTGACCATTGGAGGTCGCGTTCGCGCCCCATCATGTATATACAACCCTATGCAAGTTAATGACCAAACGCATCCAGCGCCCTGCACTCACTTTCGACAGGCTAAAAAATCATTGGTTAACAGTGGGTTGAGTGCCCGAAACGGCATCCGGTGACAGGAGCTTGTCAGCGCAACTCAGGGCCGGCATGCGGTGTTTGGTAACAGCCATGACCTGAAATGAACCTGCGCTGCGGCACACCTCCGCGCCTGGCGCAGCACGCTTGCCTGGCAATGGGCGGGCCACACAACCGGACGATCGGCAGAAATCCGTACTTGTTAGTAAATATTACATGCATCATATTACGCACATAATATTTACGCCTTGGATGCCCTCCCATGACCAGCCTGTCCGCCGCCGCCGAAACCGCCGTCATCCCGCCACCGGCCCCAGCGCGCCGACGCACCCCCCTGCTGTTCGGCGTCCTGGGCCTGGCTGCCCTGCTGGCACTGGGGCTGTACGCCGAGCACTGGTGGAGCACCGGGCGGTTTATCGAAACCACCGACGACGCCTACATCGGCGGCGATGTCACGGTGATCGGGCCCAAGGTCGCCGGGTACATCGAGCAGGTGCTGGTCAGTGACAACCAGCGGGTGCAGGCTGGTGACCTGCTGATCCGCCTGGATTCGCGGGACTACCGCGCCAACCTGGACAAGGCCGAAGGCGCGGTGGCCGGCGAAGAAGCGTTGCTGGCCAACCTCGACGCCACCGAGCAATTGCAGCAGGCGGTGATTGGCCAGGCCCGGGCCGGGATCGACGCCACGGGCGCGGAGATGAGCCGCTCGCGGGAAGACAATGCGCGCTACAAACGCCTGGTGGGCAGCTCGGCGGTGTCGGTGGAAAGTGCCCAGCGCGCCGACGCCACGTTCAAGACCGCCCAGGCCCTGAATGCCCGGGCCGAAGCCGAACTGCTGGCCAGCCGGCGCCAGTTGCAGGTGATCGCCACGCAAAAACTCCAGGCCCGCGCCGCGCTGATGCAAGCCCGGGCCGAGCGGGACCTGGCGCGCTTGAACCTGGCCTACACCGAACTGCGGGCGCCGGTGGACGGGGTGATCGGCAACCGGCGCGCACGTCCCGGCGCCTATGCCCAGGCCGGCTCGCAACTGCTGTCGCTGGTGCCGGCCAGCGGCTTATGGGTAGACGCCAACTTCAAGGAAGACCAACTCGAACACATGCTCCCCGGGCAACGGGTGATGATTCGGGCCGACGTGCTGCCCGGGCGTGAATTCCACGGGCGCCTCGACAGCCTGGCACCAGCCACCGGCGCGCAGTTCAGCGTGCTGCCAGCGGAAAACGCCACCGGCAACTTCACCAAAATCGTGCAGCGGGTGCCGGTGCGGGTGATCCTCGACCCGGCGGACGGCGTGCTCGGTCAACTGCGCCCTGGTCTCTCGGTGTATGCGGCGGTGAGCACCCTGGGTGAAGCACCCGCGCCGGCCCCGGCCGTGGCCCAGGCCAGCGCGCCATGAGTCGCGCCCTCGTCGCGGCGGCGCAGCCCTTCGATGCGGCGAGCATGGCCACCGCGACCAAGGTCTTCGCTTTTGCCAGCATGTGCATCGGCATGTTTATCGCCCTGCTGGATATCCAGATCGTCTCGGCCTCGCTGCGGGACATCGGCGGCGGCCTGTCGGCCGGCACCGATGAAACCGCCTGGGTCCAGACCAGCTACCTGATTGCCGAAATCATCGTGATCCCGCTGTCCGGCTGGCTGTCGCGGGTGTTCTCCACGCGCTGGCTGTTCTGCGCCTCGGCCGTGGGCTTCACCCTGGCCAGCCTGCTTTGCGGCGCGGCCTGGAACATCCAGAGCATGATCGCCTTCCGCGCCCTGCAGGGCTTTCTCGGCGGCTCGATGATCCCCCTGGTGTTCACCACCGCGTTCTTTTTCTTCAGCGGCAAGCAGCGGGTAATCGCCGCCGCCACCATTGGCGCAGTGGCGTCTCTGGCGCCGACCCTGGGCCCGGTGATCGGCGGCTGGATCACCGATGTTTCATCCTGGCATTGGTTGTTCTACATCAACCTGGTGCCGGGGATTTTCGTCGCGGTGGCGGTGCCGCTGCTGGTCAAGATCGACCAGCCGGAGCTGTCGCTGCTCAAAGGCGCCGACTACCTGAGCATGGTCTTTCTCGCGCTGTTTCTCGGCTGCCTGGAATACACCCTGGAGGAAGGCCCGCGCTGGAACTGGTTCAGTGACAGCACCCTCCTCTGCACGGCGTGGATCTCCGGGCTGGCCGGGCTGGCGTTTATCGGCCGGACCCTGCACGTGGCCAACCCGATCGTCGACCTGCGGGCGCTCCAGGACCGCAACTTCGCCCTCGGCTGTTTCTTTTCGTTCGTCACCGGCATCGGCCTGTTCGCGACCATTTACCTGACCCCGCTGTTCCTCGGCCGGGTCCGTGGCTACAGCGCCCTGGACATCGGCATGGCGGTGTTTTCCACCGGGGTGTTCCAGATCCTGGCGATCCCACTCTACGCCTTCCTCGCCAACCGCCTCGACCTGCGCTGGATCATGATGACCGGGTTGGGGTTGTTTGCCGTGTCAATGTGGGACTTCAGCCCGATCACCCACGACTGGGGCGCCCACGAACTGCTGCTGCCCCAGGCCCTGCGCGGTATTGCCCAGCAACTGGCGGTGCCGCCAGCGGTGACCCTGCCCCTGGGCGGCTTGTCCCAGGCCCGGCTCAAACAGGCCTCGGGGCTGTTCAACCTGATGCGCAACCTCGGCGGGGCGATCGGCATCGCGGCCTGCGCCACCGTCCTCAATGACCGCACCAACCTGCACTTCACCCGCCTCGCCGAGCACCTGAACAGCAATAACGAGGCGCTCAACCAGTGGCTGGCCACGGTCGGCGGCCACTTCGCCAGCCAAAGCCCGGGCGGCGACGCCGGGCTTAACGCCAGCCTGCATCAACTGTGGCTGCTGACCTACCGCGAAGCGCAGACGCAAACCTATGGCGATGCATTTTTGATGATCATGCTGTGCTTTATCGTCGCCACCGCCATGGTGCCGCTGATGCGCAAGGTGGCACCGCCCACGGCCCCCGTGGCCGATCACTGAGGGGCGTCAACCGCTTTGAATGTCGCCACCGGCGGCCTGCAAGTGCTGGTATTGCAGGCACAGGTAGTGGGCGATGATCAGCCGCGCCGGCACCCCGACGTCTGGTGCCATGCGTTCAAAGGCGCTGTAGCCCGCCGCGCGCAGGGTCAGGCCGCGCTGCTGCAAGGCCTGGTCGACACCCGACGCCACCTGCGGGTCCACCCCGCGCTCGGCCTGCTGGCATAACCAGCCGGCGAACTCCGGCAGCAGGTGGCAGCTGGGCAGCAGCACCTCCTGCATCGGCGCGTCCAGCGTCTCATCCACAGCCGCCAGCGGCGTCGCGGTGGCCGGGGCCTGATCGAAATGCAGCGCATCGAGCACCGGCTGGCCGGGAGCGGCCTGGGCTCGGATCAAGCTCAAGGGTTCGGCAATCAACCGGCCTGCGTGTTCATAGACCCGCGCCACCAGCCGTGAACCCTCGGTCCAGGGCTCGCCCGCCAGGTGCTCGATCCGGCCGATGGCGTGCCGGGTGTAGGCGCCATAGCGCAACTCGACCCACAGGGTCGCACCCTGCTGGTCGTGCAGCGGCCAGACCAGGGTTTGCCGCGTGCTGTCGAACTGCACCGGTCCCACGGCGGCTGGCTGCAACAGTGCCCAGTCGTTTATCGGCCGCGCCGGGGTCAGCAGGCTGCGACGCTGGGCCGAACGCGCCTGGAGCAAGGCGCTCCAATCCGCTGCCGCCGGCAGTTGCTGCCACTGCGCCGCAGTCAAGGGCTCAAGCATCGTGGCCTGTACCGACTCGGCCAGCGACAGGCGCCCGTCGCCATTGACCTGGGCGCCCATCAACGACAGCCGTCGGCCGCTGGCATGGGCCGGCGACAGCAGACCGCTCCAGGGCCCCGGATTGCGGTAGCGCAGCAACGGGTTAAAGCCCCGTTGCAGCTCGGGGCGGGCCTCGGTGCAGGACAAAAACCCCTGCTGCGCCGGGCTCCAGAACACCAGGCTCAAGCCCTGGTAACCGGACGCCGAGCGCCAGGCATTGGCGCCCAGCCCCCACAATTCAAGGGCCGTCGACGGCGTGTATTGGCTGCGCGCCTGGCCCAGCAGGCGCACCGGTTCTTCGCCACGTTGCGCGGCGCTGGCCAGGGCCTGGAGCAAGGCATAACAGCGGCTCAGCTCATCGAACAGGCGCTGGCCATCGGCTCCGGCCGCCCGCTCCAGCAGCAGCTGCACCTGATCCGCCAGACGCCGCAGCGACAGGGCCAGGCGCGGGTAATCGGCGCCCTGGGCCCACACCGCCAGGGTCACGTAGCGCTGCTGCATGGCCTGGGACAAATGGGCCAGGCCCACCGCCACCGACTCTTCCAGCAACTGCCGCGCGCCCTGGCGCAAACGGCTGCGCGCCGCCTCCCGCAGGGCCGGGCTCGACTCGGCGCTGGTGCTGCCCAACGGCTCGGGCGCGATCAACGCCAGCCCGTGCAGGCGGCGCAGCGCCAGCACCGCCGCCACCTGGTATTTCTCCAGGGCGCCGCTGCGCTGGTCGGCGAGCATGCCGCCCAGGGGGCCGCCCATATAGCGCAGGGTCAGGGGCGGCGTGCCCAGGGTCAGAATCAGGTTGTGCTCGCCACTCAGGTGTAGCGGCTGCTGATCCAGGTCCATGACGAACTGCCAGGCCCAGCGATAGCCCGGCTTGCCCCCATGCTTGAGCAACTCGGCATGGGGCAGCGCGAGCAAGCTGTCGAGCAGCACCTGGCGCTGATCCGGCGTCGGTTCGGGCTCGGTTCCAGACGCCAGCGACGGGCCCTGCTCGGCCAAAATCTCGCGCAAGCCGAGGGCGCCGGCCAGAATGTGCTGGCACACGCCGCTGGCCGGGCAACTGCACTGGGCAAAGGCCGGCCCGCGCTGATCAAAGCGCAGTTGATACGGGCCGCACTCCAGCAGCAGGTGCTCCGCGCCCTCCTCCAACAACCGTGGCGGGCTGCTTTCCAGGTCTTTATAGGCGCGGCGCAACAGGCCACGATTGGCCAGGGCGACAAAGGCTTCGTCGTCAAAACTCAGCAGTTGCGCCAGCAGCGCCGGGCGCAGGCTCATGAGATCACCTTGAGCAGCCAGTGGGCCAGGCGCTGCGGGCTGAGGGCGGCGATCTGCATGCCGCAGGCGGCGAGGCTGGTGGCCATCTGCCGGTCGTAATCGGGGTGGGCCTGGTCATCGAGGGCGGCCAGCCCGAGCAGGGTCACCCGGGCCTCGGCCAGTTGCTTGACGGTGCGCAGCAACTCGTTGGGCGACGCCCCTTCGTAGAAGTCACTGACCAGCACCAGCACCGTACGCTGGGGATTTTCCAGCAACTGGCTGCAATAGCGCAGGGCCTTGCCGATATCGGTGCCGCCCCCCAACTGCACGCGCATCAGGGTTTCCACCGGGTCGCCAGCGTGCTCGCTGAGGTCGACCACCTCGGTGTCGAACACCACCACCTTGACCCGCAGCGCCGGCAGCCCGGCGAGAATCCCGGCCATCACCGCGCTGTGGATCACCGAGTCGGCCATGCTCCCGCTCTGGTCCACACAGAGGATGATGTCCCACGGCAGACGCCGACTGTTGCGCTGGAAAAAGTACAGCTTCTCCACCACCAGCCGCTGGCGGTCGACATCGTAGTGCTTGAGGTTGCGCCGCAGGGTGCCCAGGGCGTCGAAATTGCGGGCCACGGCCATGGGGGAATGGCGCTGGCGGTTGAGGCGCCCGGACAGCACCTGGCGCACTTGCGGTTCCAGGCGCTGGCGAATTTCTTCCACTACCTGGCGGATGATGCGCCGCACCATCAGCAGCACATCGCCCTGCAAGTGCCCGCGCAGCGCGAGCAAGGTGCGCAGCAGCTGTTGATTGGGTTCCAGGCGCTCCAGGGCCTGGGGGTCGGTGACCAGTTCGGTCAGGCCGTAGCGGTCCAGGGCGTGCTGCTCGATCACCTCCACGGTGTCCACCGGGAACAGCTCGCGTACCTCGCCGAGCCAGGTCACCAGGGTCAGTTGGCTTGGGTCGAGGGAAGCGCCACGTGCGTCTTCACGCAGGCCCCGGCCCTGGTATTCGCGGCCGTAGAGGTACTCCAGGGCCACGTCCATGCGCGCCGCCTGGCCTTCGAGGCCCGCACCGCCGGCGGCGTCCCGCAAGGGGTTATCGGCGTATTTGCCCAGCACCAGGCGCCAGCGTTCGAGGGGAGTCATGGCGTCATCCAGGGGTCGAGACCGTCGCCCTGCAACACCAGGGCCAGGCTTTGCGACAGGCGCAGGTTGGCCTGGACCTGATCGGCGTGCAGCGATGCATGGCGCAGTCGCCCCAGATCATCGGCGCCGTGCAGCTGGGCGACCCGGGTCGCGATGCGGTCGGTTTCACGCGGGGTCATTTCGGCAAAGGCCAGGCGCAGCTCCGGCAGGCAGGCGACAAACTGCGCCTCGCCCCACTGGTTAAGCAATGAGTCCAGCACCTCGAGCAGGCTGGGAATCTGCCAGGCGCTCTCGCGGGCGGTGGACAGCAAGCCGCGCAGATAGGCCACGGCGTCCTGGGGCTGACGCTGGCCGTGCAGGTGCCCGGCCAGCTCCGTGGCCAGTTGCGCCTCGCACAGGCGCCCGGCCAGGTACAGCAAACCGGCACAGGCACCGCGCAGCAGCAGGTTGGGCTGCTGGTGCAACTGGCTGACCAGGGCCCAGTACAACGCCTGATCCAGTTCCGCCCCCGAGGCTCCGGCCAGCAACTCGCGCAACTGCACCAGACAGGCCACATGCCCGGGGGCCTCGGCCGCGCTCACGCCCAGGGCACCCAGGTAGGTGGCGCGCTGATAAGCGCTGCCCAGCAACTCCGGCAAGCCCGGCAGGTGCGCGGCCTGCAACGGCTCGCGGGACTCCAGCAGCAGCGCCAGGCTGGCCGTGGCCGCCACCAGCGAGGCAAATGCCGAGTCGGCACCGATGGCTTCAGCCAGGCGCTGCAAGGGCGTCGCCAACTGTTCATGCAGCCCCAACACACAGGCCTGAACCAGCAGCGCCGCCGCGCCCCGGGCATCGGCCACGGCGGCGTCGGCCTGTTGTTCCAGGCGTTGGGCGAAGCGATTGGCCACCGCCTGGGGCAGGGTCGCGCCATACACCGACGCCTCCACCAGCGCGCCTTCGGTGCTGGCCGTCCAGGCGTACTCCCAGTGTTCCTGGAGCAAATGCAAACCCTGGCCGCCGACAAAATCCGGGCCGCCGGTGCGCCAGGCAAAGGGGATGCCCAACAACAGCAGGCCATGCAGCAACTGGCTGCTGCGCCGATGTTCGGCACGCCGGTACAGGTCCAGCACCACCCGGCGCGGCTGCGAATCGTGCAGTTTCAAGCGCTGGCGCCGGGCGCGGTATTCCACGTCCTTGACCAACGGCGGGGTGCCGGCGCCGGGTGGCACCTGCCCCAGGGCCTGGCCGGTGAAACAGTCGCGGGCCACTTGGCGCACCCGGGCGCCGTCGGCGTCGGCGTCGCCCTGGATAAAACAACTGAGGATGGCGTCGTCGACATCCACCCGGATCGGCGCATCGCGCCCGCGCAAGGTGGCCAGGCGCAGCATCTGCTCATAGGCGGCGGTCAGGGTCGGCAAGGGCAACGCCACGTCTTGTGCGCGGAGTTTTTCCGCGACCTCAAACAACAGCTCAAGGGCCGCCGCCTGCCGTGGCCGGGCCGGAGCCTGCGCGCTGCGGTGCGAGTGCTTGAGCTGGGCGTGCCACAGCCGTTGGTGCCAGGCCGGCGCGGTCATGCCGGCAGCGTAGCCATTGAGGCGCTCCAGGCGGTCGAAGCTGTAGCGGATCAGCGCACTGGCCTCATCGCTCAGCCCCGCGCGGCTGATGCTCGGGCGCTCGACGCGGCTCGCCAGCAAACCCGGCAGCGCCACCGCGTGCAAGCCACCGACCACCACCAGCACCGGCCCGTCTCCCGGGCGCCGGGCGGCCAGGGCCTGCTGGATATGCCAGGCCATTTCCGCTTCACGGGCCAGGGTGCCGTCGGCGTGCAGCTCGTCGCGGCTGCAATCCAGGCGCGCCAGTTGGCAATAGGCCGCGACCCGGGTCAGGTGCTCGGGCCACTCGCCTCGGGTGGCCGGCACCTCGAACAGGTGTTCCCAGAGTTCTTCGTGGTCGCGGCAACCCAACTGGCTGGCCAGGCGTTGCAGGTGTTCGCTGCGCCGGTAATGGCCCTCGTCGAGCAGCGAATCCTGGCCCAGCTCCAGCTCGGGCGGCGACGCCTCCAGGGCGCATTGCTCGGCAAAGTCGAGGTCGATAAAGCGTGCGGGAATGCCCTGGGCCGCTGCGGCGCGCAGGGCCACCAGCTCCGGCGAATAGTCACAGAACGGGTAATAGGCCGCGCGCCGCGAATCCGCCGCCGCGCCGCCGACGGCGTAGGTGTAGATCGCCAAAGGCATCTGCGCCTCGGGGTGCACCAGCAGCGCCAGCAACGGATCGAAGGAGCGCGGCCCCTCCACCAGCACCACGCTCGGCGGATGGCTGGCGAACAGTTGCTGCAATTGCCAGGCGCACCCGGGGCTGTGGTGGCGCACGGCAAACACAATCAACTCATCGCTGACCAGGCTTTGGCCCAGGGCACGCAGGCTGGCGCTGTCTAGTCCAGTGCCGGCCAGGGACGCATCAGCGATCAAGCTCACGCCGCGCCTCGAGCACCCGCTGCCATTGCGGCTGGCGCTGAGCCCGCTGGCGCACCACCACGTCGAAATAGTGGCGCAGCTTGCCGCCGTCTTCGGGGTTGTCCTTGAGCACGGTGCCGATCAGTTGCCGGGCAATATGCTCGCCGCCGACCACGCCGTTGCCGAAGTAGTGGGCATCCAGGCTCGCGGCGTACCCCACCGCCACCGCTTCGGCGGCCGACATCACCGCGCTGGGTTTCTCCAGCACCGTGCCTTCGGCGGTGGCGCCATGGCGCAGGTCGTTGAAGGCGGTCACCAGCAGTTCGAGTACGTCGGGGCTGAAGTCGACCTTGACCCGGGCCTGTTGCAACAAGGCTTCGGTCTGCTCGCGCACCAGTTGGGTTTCCAGGCGCCGGTCGCTGATGGGGCGCACGGTTTCGAAGTTGAAGCGGCGCTTGAGGGCGCTGGACATCTCATGCACGCCCCGGTCACGCAGGTTGGCAGTGGCCAGGATATTGAACCCCGGCGCGGCAAACACCGTGGCCTCGTCGCCCTTGAGTTCAGGCACGTGCAGCACTTTGTCCGAGAGCAGGCTGATCAGGCTGTCCTGGATCTCGGGCTGCATGCGGGTGATCTCTTCGATCCGGCACAGGCTGCCGCTGCGCATTGCCTCATACATCGGGCCGCGCACCAGGGCACGTTGGGTCGGGCCTTCGGCCAGCAGCAAGGCGTAGTTCCACGAATAACGGATCTGTTCCTCGGTGGTGCCGGCCGTGCCCTGCACCGTGCACAACGACTGGCCGCAGATCGCCGCCGCCAGCAGCTCGGACAGCATTGACTTGGCAGTCCCCGGCTCGCCCACCAGCATCAGCCCACGGTTGCTCATCAGGGTCACGATGCAGCGGTCGATCAGGGCATCGTCGCCGTAGAACTTGCGCCGCACCTGCAACGGTCCGTCGCCGAGGATAAACCCGCGCACCGCGCGCGGTGACAGGCGCCAGCCGATGGGGCGCGGGCCGCTGTCGTGCTGTTGCAGGCGCGCCAGTTCAGCGGCGTGGGCCTGTTCGGCCGGGGCCTTGAGCATTGCGCCTGGCGCAGGGGTCATGGGCGTGGTCCTTTAAGGTGGCGGGCCTGGCTTTCAGTACTCACTTTTCTTTTCCCAGTCCGGGTCGAACCCTGTGCCCAGGGCAGCGATCGAGCGCAGGTCGTGGTAGCACTCCGAGAGCAGAATCGTCGGCACCTCGGCCAAGGGCATGCTGTAGCCGCCACGGTAGAAGGTCAGGTCGACCAGGGCCACGGTGCGGTTGCTCTCTGGCAGCGGGTTGCCGGTGAAGCGGATATCGGCCGACAGCCTGAGGCTGACAAAGGACTTTTCATAGGTGTAGAACCAGCCCGCATCCTCGGTCGCACCCCGGGTATAACCGAGCTTCAGCGCGCGACCGCGCAGGGCGAAAGCTTCCAGCAGGTGGCCCTTGAAGTCCTCGATGGAGTGGGCGTCGCCCTGCCCTTCGGGCAATTGATAGACCCCCTTGCCCAACTGCTGGAACAGCGGTGTCACTTCGTAGTCCACCAGGTGCTGCTGCCACTGGAGCAGTGCCTCGGCGCCGAGCAGCGAGTCGTGAGCCAGGCGCACCTGGGCGTCGTCGGCCAGGGTCAGCGGGTTGTCCTCGCAGTCGGTCAGGCTGCCATCGTCCAGCGGGCGGAAGCTGGCCAGCACCTGGTCACCCTCGACCTGCACCCAGACCAGACGCTGCAACAACCGGCGCATGATCGGGTGCTGGTTGAGGTAACGCTGCCAGTCGGCGTAAGGCCATTCACGGCTGGTGCACAGGGCTTCGTAGAGGCGCTCGGTCTGCTGCTTGACCAGGCTGGCCAGGGACTTCTTGGCGCTGGCGAATTGCTTCTTCGCCTCCTTGGCCTCGTCGGCATCGTCGTCCTGGCGCGGCTCGGGCAAGGCGGCGATTTTCTTGCCGTCGGGGTTGTACAGCTCAATCTTGAAGTCGGCCAGCAACCGCGCGCTGAACTGCCGCTCGCCGTAACTCAGTTCCAGCAGGCCCTGCTCGTCGAAGCCGGCCGATGGCAAGGTGCGGTCCGCCAGTTCGGCCAGGGTCCAGTGTTTGCGTTCGGCCAGGGTCCGGGCCTGCAGGATGGCTTCTTCCCGAAAGCCTGCGGTGCGAAAGCGACTGGCGATGGACAGCAACAGCTGGGTCGCGGACGGGTGCTCGACCCAGGCCAGCATGGCGATCAGCGCCTTGCCCTGGGAGGCACGGGTGCCGTAGAACTCCTTGAGGTAGCGCCCGGCCGGGGCTGCTACATCAGCCCCGGCACAGGCCGCAACCACCGCCAGCAAGCCTTTGCTGGCCGCCGCCGAGCCTTGGGGCTGGCGCATGAAGCGCGGCAGGAAGCTGGCGCTCAACTCGCCCAGGCTCTTGCCCAGGTGCGGGCTGTCCTTGTAGTCGTCCGGGTAGCGCTGGATGAAATACAGCGTGTTGGTGGCATGCTGCTCGGCCAACTGCTGGGCCTGCTCCAGCGCGATCGGCCGGGTGTCTTCGGCCAGCCAGGTGTCCAGCACGAACTGGCCGAAACGCTCCCGGCCACGGGCCTCGAACATCCCACAGAAACGCCGCAGCAACGCCCCCGGCTGTGCCGACTTGAGCTTGACCGCCTGGGCCAGCAGGCCCTGGGCCGCCAGGGCCGGGACCGGCTCCTGGGTATCGGCCCAGCGCAATTCGGGCAAGGCGTCCCACGGGAACCACGCCAGGTCCTTGGGCGCGCCCTTGGCCATGGCTTTGCTGGTGTCGATGACCCATTGCTCGCGGTCCAGGTACTGCTCCACCGGCTGGCCCATTTGCTCCAGGGCTTCGATCATGGCGGTGCGCACGCCATCGTTCTTGTCCTTTTTCAGGGCTTGCTCCAGGGCCGGGATCGCCGCTTGATAAGCCAGGTTGCCGAGCCATTTGGTGGCCAGCAGCCGAACCTCGGACTTGCCCGAGCCGAGGGCGGCAATCAGGTGCGCCTCCTTGCCCGGTAACTGCTCCAGGGCGCGTTGGGCCAGGGCCCGTTCGCCCTGGTTGGAGCCCAGGGCGATCTCGAACAGGCGGTTGATCAGCGGCGCGGGCGGCGGTGTCATCTTGACCACGGCGGCATACAGCGCGTCGGTGTGATACACCTCCAGGACCGCCAGCGCCTGCTCCAGCCAGCCCTGATGCAGGGCGAAGTACGGCGCCACCGCGTCGGCGTCCCAGTCTTCGGCGAACCCGTTATTGAAGCAATCTTGCAGCAGGCTGTCGCCATCGCGGCCGCGGTCCTCGAGCATCTGCGCCAGGGACATCAGGCTCAGCGAGTCGTCCTGTTGATAGGCTTGCTCCAACGCGCGACAGGTGATGTGGCTCAGGCGGTCCTCGCCACTGCCCAGGGCGTTGCAGAAATCCAGGACCTTGAACGCCATCACCGCCGTCAACTCCTCGCTGTCGGCGAAGGCCTCCATCGCCGAGCGGGAAAAGTACTCGCTATGGTCTTGCGGCAGATCGCGGGACGCCGGCGGCACCACTTCGCTCGACGCCAGGAACGCCTTGAGCTGGTTCAGGGCCTCGGCGCTGTAGTTGGGCCACAACTCCGGTTTGCCCGCCGTTTTTTTCTCCGGGTGGTCGGCGTAGTACTCGATGTTGCTCTGGTTGTGCTGATCGATCAGTTGATTGAGGTCGGCCCACAGTTGGTCGACCACTTCCAGGCGCTCGGGGGTCAGCGCCACCGCCCAGTCAATCACCGGGCCGCTGTAGTGGACCGGCCCCTGCTCCCCCGCAGGCTCGGCGTCCCACTCGGCGAGCAGGCCGCGCACCGAGGCCGCGCGGTCGGCTTCGGCCAGGCTCCGGGCCTCGGCACGCAGGGGCTGGTCAGCCAACTGGTTGGCCAGGGCCCACAGCAGACGCAAGGCATGGGCGCGCTGCTCGGGCTTGCCGCCCTGGATCATCAGGGTCAGGGCTTGCAGGGCGCCGCGTTGGCACTTGAGCAGCAGCGGCGCGGCCTGTTCACGTACCTCGCGGTTGCCGCCGCAGGCCATTTCACACAGCTCACCGGCCATGGTGCTCATGACCGGCGGCTCGAGGTCGCTCATCAGGTTCAGGACCTGATGCTTGAGGTACATGTCGCCCGCCAGCAGCAACGGCCGCAGCGCCTCGACATGGCGCAGCACCCATTGCGAATAGCCGTCCATATAGGGCACCAGATAGATGCCATAGCCGCTGCGGTAGGCGTCGTTCGAACCGCTGAAACACGCGGTCAGCAGCGCCGAAGGCGGCAGGTGCGCCTCCAGTAGCAGGGCTTCCATCAGGGGCGCGTCGATGCGCTGGACGATGCGGGTTTCGTCAGTCTGCGGATCGCGCAACAGCTCGACGCTGTGGGTCAGGAGCAGCTCCGGCCAATGGCTGCCGTCGGCCATGGTGATGCCGAAGCGGCGTGCCGGGCAGGCTTGCAGCACCCGGGCCCAGCGCAACAGCTGGGCCGGCTCGACGTCGGTCAGATCGTGATACAGCTGCGGTCCAAGGCTGCCGACCCGGCACTCGTGCCCGCTCAATATGTGGAGGTAGTTGGCGACGGCGTAGCGCTGGCCCAGTTCGGCCAGGACCTGCGGCCCATCGCCCTGGCGCACATAGGTCAGGATCGCCTCGGCCAGGCCGGCGCGACCGCCGTTCTCGGGCAAGTGGTCAAGGGGTTCGAGGTAGGTCTGCAGGCGCTGCAGCCAGACATTGCCTGGCACTTTGCTCGCCGCCGCGGCCGGCGTTGCGCTGGCCCCACCCAATACCTTGCCTATCCATTTGAGCATGTGTCGTCCTGTTCGCTGTCGGTCCGTTTCGGGCGCGCAGGATATAACACAATTTCCCTTGGCGGCAGGCCGGCCTGTACAGCCGGCGCCCTGCCCCGGGCGGTCGCTTATGCCTGCGGCAACTTGCGAAACCCCACAGCCAGGCGGTTCCAGCCATTGATGGTGGAGATTGCCACGGTGAGGTCGACCATTTCGCTGGGGCTGAATACGCTGGCCAGCAGCTCGTAATCGGCGTCCGGGGCGTGGGTCTGGCTGATCAGGGTCATCGATTCGGTCCAGGCCAGGGCGGCCCGTTCGCGCGGTGTGAAGAATGGCGCCTCGCGCCACACCGACACCGCGTACAAACGGCGCTCGGTCTCGCCACCCTTGCGCGCATCGGCTGTGTGCATGTCGACGCAGAAGGCGCAGCTGTTGATCTGCGAGGCACGCAGCTTGACCAGCTCGATCAGTGATTGTTCCAGGGGCAGTTTCGACACCGCGTTTTCCAGAGCCATCATGGCTTTGAGGGCATCGGGCGAGGCGGTGTAGAAATCGATACGAGGTTGCATGAACGTACTCCGGTACAAGTCAATGTGCCGCTACGTTAAGCCCGCCAGCGCCGCCGCCCCATAGCCAATTGTGGCAAAGATGAGGTGGCCAATCGGCCACCCCCGGCCTAGGTGTGGCGGCGGCGCGAGGCTCAAGCAACCTAGTGCGCGGTATCCATCTGGCCAAAGCCTCCGGACTGGAAGTCGATAAAGGCCTGGTGGATTTCCTGCTCACTGTTCATCACGAACGGGCCGTGGCCGACGACGGGCTCGTCGATCGGCTCACCGCTGAGCAGCAGCACCACCGCCTCGTTGTTGGCCTCCAGGCTCAGTTGCTGGCCGTCGCGCTCGAACAGTACCAGTTGCCCTTCGCGCGCCAGTTCCTGGCCGTTGACCTGCACCGTGCCGTGCAGCACCACCAGGGCGGTGTTGCGCCCGGGGGGCAGGTCCAGGGTCAGGGGCTTGCCGGCGTTGAGGCGCAGGTCCCAGACGTCGATCGGGGTAAATGTGCGTGCCGGCCCCTGCTGCCCGGCAAATTCGCCGGCGATCAGGCGCAGGCTGCCGGCGTCAGCAGGCAGGCTGATAAGCGGGATATCCCCCGCGATCAGGGTCTGGTAGCCGGGCGCGGCCATTTTGTCCCGGGCCGGCAGGTTGACCCACAACTGGACCATTTCCAGGGTGCCGCCACGCTGGGCGAACCCCTGGGAGTGGAACTCCTCGTGCAGGATGCCCTTGGCGGCGGTCATCCACTGCACGTCGCCGGCGCCGATGGTGCCGCCGCTGCCGGTGGAGTCGCGGTGCTCCAGCTCGCCCTGGTAGACGATGGTCACGGTCTCGAAACCGCGATGGGGGTGCTGGCCCACGCCCCGGCGCTCGGTGGTTGGGCTGAACTCAGTGGGGGCGGCGTGATCGAGCAGCAGAAACGGGCTGATGTGCTGGCCCAGGTTGTCGTAGGAAAACAGCGTGCGAACCGGGAAACCATCGCCCACCCAATGGGCTCGGGGGCTGGTGTAGATACCGATGATGTTCTTCATGGCGGGCCTCAAAGGGGTGGATTAAAACCGAGGCGCCACCTTAAAGCAGCGCTCCTGGGCGCACTAGACGGCAAAAATCAGTTACTGCGTTCCATAGGGAGGACGATGGTCGGGGGCACTGGGAGCGGACGCCAGCGTGCAACCTGGTGCCACGTTGGGAGGGAGGAAGCGCTTACAAGATGTGCAGTTTGCGGCTGTTGTTGATGCTGAACGTCTCGACTTCGGGATCAACCCACGCCATCAACCGGTGCAACGCGGCCCAGTCTGGCAATGACTGGCGGCTGAGCTGGACGCGCTGCTGGCGGGCAACGTTCCCAGGGGGCTGGAGCCGTTGCCCGTTGTAGATGAAGGCATGGTGGAGCTGCTGGTTGTCCTGGCAAAAGGCCAATAGATCGAACTGGGCCTCACCTACAAAATCAGCATTGACAATCAGCAGGTCGAACGGCTCGCAACCGTACTCCACCAAGGTCAGCAACTCTTCCAACTGATACACCGGGGCGATGCGGAAATAGCGCATCTGGTTCAATTCACGTTCTATCTTCATCCGATGAAAGTGCTGCTCATCGGCAATTAGGACACGCAGGGCTTTATTAGACATTTTTGACAGACCGTTACTGTTGATTTCGCCAGGCTCATACCGAAGTACGTCCAAGGAACAGGTCTTAGGTTAGGGAAGACAATACAGATTGCATCTAAGAACAATCTGAAAAGAGGTAAACGACAGCTGTAAGCTGCAAGCGAAATAAGGCTGGGGCCTGGGTGAGTGAATTGCCGCTTTGTTTTGTAAGGCTTTTCCTAGAGAATCCCAGCGGTCATTTTTGGGTGCTGGGCGCTCTTATTCTGTACGGGATGGGTGGCTAGTCTCCGGTTGTCGCTGCACATCAGCGATCGGGTTTCGCAGCCCGAGCCAACCCTGGACGCACAGAGCTCACCATCTGACGCGGGCATGTTGTTATGCCTGTTCAACGTTTTTATGGCGGCTGTGCGCGGGAGACTTACGAGTCTGCCGGGGTTCCTAGGGCCCGGTCTGCGAACCTGCGTACAGCTGCCACCCTCTTCGCTTCGCAGCGAAATGTGGCGGCTCCACCACCCTAGGAGCTGCACCCATGAAAAAACTCGTTCCCGATCCCCCCTCTTCCCTGACCGATGCACTCGGCAGCACGGCCAGCCGCGCCTTTGGCTGCCGCGATGCACAGCAGCGTTCGTTGCTGGCGATTCGTGAAGGGTTCAATGCTGAAGAAGCGCTGATCCAGGTCTCGCAACTGCTGTTGAGCGCCGAGGAAGTGTCGGATGAAATCAGCAGTGCCAGCGGCGTCGAGCGTGGCCTGATCTGGTCGATGATCCATTGCGTGGAAACCGCCCGGGCCATTGTCGACGCGCTGCTCGACGAGGCCAAGGTCAAGGCTGGCAACGTCCCCTGAGCCCCTGATTGGCTAGTGGTGATGCGGCGTCACTCGGTGGTGCTCGGGCTCCAGAACACCTGCTGCACCAGGGGCGAGGCCGACAGCCGCGCCACCAGGGCATCGAGTTCGTCACCGTCTACCGAGGTGGTGGCCAGGGTCGCTTCGATCTCCACCTCGTCGCTGCCAAAGGCATGCACATCCACGTCGCTGGCCGGGTAGTTGCTGCGCTCAAGCTCGGCTTCCAGCAGCGCCAGCACCGCCTTTTGCCGCGCGCGCTGGGCGATGACGTAGACAATATTGGTGACCTCGGCGGAAATCACATCCAGTGGCTGGCGGTTGATGTTATTGACGATGGGCCGCAGCAAGGTATTGGCCGCCAGCACAAACAGGGTGCCGAGCAACGCTTCCAGAATCAGATCGGCACCGGCGCACGCCCCCACACCCGCCGACGCCCAGAGCGTGGCCGCGGTATTGAGGCCACGCACGTTGCCCTCCTCGCGCATGATCACCCCGGCCCCGAGAAAGCCGATGCCCGACACCACATACGCCACCACCCGCACCGCCCCCTCGGCGCCGCCCAGGCGGTTGGCCATGTCCACAAAAATCGCCGCCCCCACCGCCACCAGCACATTGGTGCGCAACCCGGCGGTGCGCTGGCGATACTGGCGCTCGAAACCGATCAAGCCACCGAGAACAAACGCCGCACTGAGGCTGACCAGGGTGTCGACCAGCGAGGCCAGGTTGATGTTGTCGATGGCTTGCATGGGCAGGGTCCTTGTGCGAAATGGCAAAGCGGCGTGAGCCACTGTGCCAGGGGCAGATGAACATCTGTTGAAGGGTAGCCTGTGTCTATTATGGCCAAAAAAATGCACAGCCCCCTTTGTGGTGAGGGAGCTTGCTCCCTCACCACAATAAGTGAAGTCCCCCACCCCTCTTGCAGCTTGAAACTTGCCGCTTGCAGCTGCCCCCCTTATTGCCAACCAAACCGCCGCACATAGAAGCCTTTGACCGCCTGGGTCAGCCCCATGTAGGCCAGCAATATCACCGGCAAGAACACAAAATACAGCGACGGCAGCGCCTGCAATTTGAAGTAGTGCGCCAGCGGGCCCATGGGCAGGAAGATGCCGACCGCCATGATGATCCCGGTCATGACCATCAGCGGCATGGCCGCGCGGCTTTGCAGGAAGGGGATTTTCGGGGTGCGGATCATGTGCACGATCAGGGTCTGGGTCAGCAGCCCGACCACGAACCAGCCGGACTGGAACAGGGTCTGGTGGTCCGGGGTGTTGGCGTCGAACACGTACCACATCAAGGCAAAGGTGCTGATGTCGAAGATCGAGCTGATAGGCCCGAAAAACAACATGAAACGCCCGACGTCCGCCGGTTGCCAGCGCTGTGGTTTTTTCAGCATCTCGTCGTCGACGTTGTCGAAGGGAATGGCGATCTGCGAAATGTCGTACAGCAGGTTCTGCACCAGCAGGTGCATCGGCAACATCGGCAGAAACGGAATGAAGGCACTGGCCACCAGCACCGAGAACACGTTGCCGAAGTTCGAGCTGGCGGTCATTTTGATGTACTTGAGCATGTTGGCGAAGGTCCGACGGCCCTCCAGCACGCCCTCCTCCAGCACCATCAGGCTTTTTTCCAGGAGGATGATATCGGCAGCCTCCTTGGCAATATCCACCGCGCTGTCCACCGAAATGCCGATGTCGGCGGTGCGCAGGGCCGGGGCGTCGTTGATGCCGTCGCCCATAAAGCCGACCACATGCCCATTGGCCTTGAGCAGGCGGACGATGCGCTCCTTGTGGGACGGGGTGAGCTTGGCGAAGACGTTGGTGGTTTCCACCGCCAGCGCCAGCTCGGCATCGCTCATGCGCTCGATGTCGTTGCCCAGCAGCAGGCCTTGCTGCTGCAGGCCGACCTCGCGGCAGATCTTGGCCGTGACCAGCTCGTTGTCGCCGGTCAGCACCTTGACCGCCACCCCATGCTCGGCCAGGGCCCGCAGCGCCGGGGCGGTGCTTTCCTTGGGCGGATCGAGGAAGGCCACGTAGCCGATCAGGGTCAGGTCCTGCTCATCGGCCAAGCTGTAGGTGTCGCGCCCCGAGGCCATGGATCGCGCGGCCACGGCCACCACCCGCAGGCCTTCGCCGTTGAGCCCGGAAGTGACCTGGCGGATCCGCGCCAGCAATTCATCGCTCAGGGGCTCTTCGGATTCGCCATGGCGCACCTTGTTGCACACCGCCAGCACCTCTTCCACTGCGCCCTTGCAGATCAACAGGTGCGGATGCTCCTGTTCGGCCACCACCACCGACATGCGGCGCCGGGTGAAGTCGAACGGGATCTCGTCGACCTTCTGGAACGCAGTGGCGACTTGCAGTTCGCGGTGCACTTCGACGTGTTCCAGCACCGCCACGTCCAGCAGGTTTTTCAGGCCGGTCTGGTAGTAGCTGTTGAGGTAGGCCATTTCCAGCACGTCGTCGGACTCCAGGCCCCAGACATCAACGTGCCGCGCGAGAAAGATTTTGTCCTGGGTCAGGGTGCCGGTCTTGTCGGTGCACAGCACGTCCATGGCGCCGAAGTTCTGGATCGCGTCCAGGCGTTTGACGATGACTTTTTTGCGCGACAGAAACACCGCACCCTTGGCCAGGGTCGAGGTGACGATCATCGGCAGCATTTCCGGGGTCAGGCCCACGGCGATGGACAGCGCGAACAGCAGCGCCTCCATCCAGTCGCCCTTGGTGAAGCCATTGATGAACAGCACCAGGGGCGCCATCACGAACATGAAGCGAATCAGCAGCCAGCTGATTTTGTTGACCCCGGTCTGGAACGAGGTGGGCGCGCGATCGGTGGCGCCGACGCGCTGGGCCAGGGCGCCGAAATAGGTGCTGTTGCCGGTGGTCAGGATCAGCGCGGTGGCCGAACCGGACACCACGTTGGTGCCCATGAACAGGATATTGTCCAGGTCCAGGGGGTTGCGGGTGCCTTCGTCCTGCTGGCGCGGGAATTTCTCCACTGGCATCGATTCACCGGTCATCGCGGCCTGGCTGACAAACAGGTCCTTGGCGCTGAGCACCCGGCAATCGGCGGGGATCATGTCGCCCGCCGAGAGCACAATCAGGTCGCCCGGCACCAGTTGCTTGATCGGCAGTTCGAAGGTCTGCGCCCCGCGGTTGGCCAGGGTCGCGCTGGGCAGGCGCGCTGCCGGCATCGCGGCGTCGGGGCTGAAGTCGCGGCGAATCACGGTCGCGGTGTTGCTGACCATGGCTTTCAAGGCATCGGCGGCCTTGTTCGACTTGGCCTCCTGCCAGAACCGCAGCAGGGTCGAGAGCACCACCATGGAGAAAATCACCGTGGCGGCCTTCATGTCTTCAGTCAGCCAGGAGATGACCGCCAGCAGGGTCAGCAGTAGGTTGAAGGGGTTTTTATAGCAGTGCCACAGGTGCACCCACCACGGCAGGGGCTGCTCGTGCTCGACCTCGTTGAGGCCATGCCGGGCCTGCAGGTTGTCGGCCTCTTCCTGGCTCAGGCCGTCGGTGTGGCTGCCAAGGCTGTCGAGCAGGGTGGTGGCATCGCTGTTGGCCGCGCCGACCAGGGTTTGCGCAAGCGTCGGCGGCACTTCCCGGCTGACGCTGGCGTCGCTGAAACTTTCCAGCAGCGCCAGGCGGCGAAAATGCCGGGAGAAATGCCGGGTCCGCAGAAAGCCGGCGAAAAACTCTTTCAACAGAGTGAGGTTCATGGTGGTGCCCCTAGCGGTCAGCGCAGGGAAACCCCTTGGCAGGCACGGCCGCACCCCACTGGAACGACGCCCAGGCGGTTGCGGCCCGCAGGATTGAACCTGCGCGTCCGTGGCGCGAGTCAGGCTTGGGGCCTGGCATCACGCACTGTTCAGAGTCGTTGAGAGAGACATCGAAAAGCGGCCGGAGCTGGCCGCGATCGGGGTGCCGCTTCTCGCTGCACGGCGAGATAACGGCACAAGAAGCTGCGCGTTATCGAGCCGAGAATGCGCCGGTTATCGCAACCGGCCGACTACTGTCACTCGAACAAGTCCCCACTCCGGGTCTCCGCTATTGATGAAATCGCGCGCAGCTTACGACGCGATATTTCGAGAGTAAATCAATAGGACAAGTCTGATATTGCCAATCAGATAGTTCTTCAGGGGAGGTTCAGGAAGAGAGGGACAAACAGCAAAATCGACCACCTATCGCGCACAAAAAGCAGCCCCCGTGGCGAGGGAGCTTGCTCCCGCTGGAGGGCAAAGCCCTCGCACATGACCCACTGCAATCAGCGCTAAAAACCCCCAGTGCTCCAGCCCCCTTGTGGCTCGCTTGGGGGCCCCGGCCGCGCGCCAGGGCGCGCATGCCCAACACCGCACTCGCGCGTTTGTCAGGCACACCGCACACCCCTTGTTTGCGACCGCTGCGTGGCCGATCGGGAGCAAGCGCCCTCGCCACAAGACCTCGGGGCCTGTTCGCTGGAGCCGATCAGCTCGCCGTGGCCAGCAACACATCCCTGACCGAACGGCTATGGCCACGGCTCTTGCCATGCTCATACAGGGAGCCGGCGATTTCTTCGGCGCGGATCGGCAGGACCGACAGCAGCGTGTCGCTCAAGCCATGGCTGGCCTGGCTGAAGCCCTGCATATAAATGCCGGCCTTGCAGCGCTCGTCGGTGAGCACGCGGTAGTTGCGGTCGACTTCGAACTCGCCCAGGTACTCCTGCAACGGCGCCAGCAGTTGGCGGTGCATCTGCCGCTCGTAGCCGGTGGCCAGGACCACGGCGTCGTAATGCTGCACCGAACGTTCGCCGGTGGCGTTGTTGCACAGCACCAGTTCCACGCCCTGGGCGCTGGCGCTGGCGTGCTCGACGGTGGTCAGGGTGCGGAAGGCGTGGCGGGCGACGCCGGAGACTTTCTGCCGGTAGAAAATACCGTAGATGCGTTCGATCAGGTCGATGTCGACCACCGAGTAGTTGGTGTTGTGGTACTCGTTGACCAGGCGCTCACGCTCGCTGCTGGCCTGCTGGAACACCAGGTCGGTGAATTCCGGCGAGAACACTTCGTTGACGAACGGGCTGTCGTCGGCCGGCTTGAGCGCCGAGCCACGAATGATCATGTCCACCTGCACCGACGGGAAGCTGTCGTTGAGGTCGATAAAGGCCTCGGCCGCGCTCTGCCCGCCGCCGATGATCGCGATCTTCATCGGCTGGCCGGCGACACAGGGTTGTTCGGCCATGCGCGCCAGGTACTGGGAGTGGTGGAACACCCGAGGGTCGCCCTTGAGCGCCTGGAAGGTGTCGGGGATCCGCGGCGTGCCGCCGGCGCTGACCACCACCGAACGGGTGGTGCGCACCCGCTCCTGGCCCTGGGCATCGCGGGAAATCACCCGTAGGGCTTCGACCTGCTGATGGTGCAGCACCGGCTCGATGGTCAGCACGTCTTCGCCGTAGCGGCTCTGGGCCTGGAAGTGCGAGGCCACCCAGCGCAGGTAATCGTTGAACTCCATGCGGCACGGGTAAAAGGTGCCGAGGTTGATGAAGTCCACCAGGCGCCCGTGGTGCTTGAGGTAATTGACAAAGGAATAGGGGCTGGTGGGGTTGCGCAGGGTCACCAGGTCCTTGAGGAACGAGATCTGCAACTCGCTCTGGGTGACCAGGGTGTTGCCGTGCCAGCGGTAGTCCAGCTGCTTGTCGAGAAACAGCGCGTCCAGCGGGACTTGAACCTGGCCGCGTTCCTCCAGCGCAATGGCCAGCGCCAGGTTCGAGGGGCCGAAACCAATACCAATCAAGTCGTGAACGGTGGCCGATGCAATTGCCTGTGTCATTTCCAGTGTCCTCTGGATAAGCCCCTCAACGCGGGGAGAAAGCGACGGTGACCTGGTCGGCCCATGGCAAGACAGCAGGTCGTCTGTTGAGTAGGAACGAGGACAATGAAAAAAAATTTAACCCAGAGGGATCAGTGGGTGTCCCACTGACGCACGCGCACCCGGCAATGTTTCATGGCGTTGACGATGTGTTTTTCCACCTGGCTGCGGGAGAGTCCCAGGCGCTCGGCGATTTCCGGGTGCGACAGGCCGTCGAGCTTGCGCAGCAGGAAACTGTCGCGGCACAGCGGCGGCAGCTCGGCCAGGGCGCGTTGCAGCATGTCCAGGCGTTGGCTGTGGTCCATGCCGGTGTGCGGCGAGGGGCTGAAAAAACGCTCTTCGTTGTCGAGCGCCTCCAGCGGCTCGGCCTGACGCAGCGCGTTGCGCCGGTGGCCGTCGATCACCAGGTTCAGCGCGGTGCGGTAGAGGTAGGCACGCGGCTGCCCGATGGGGGTGTCGCGGGTGCGTTCCAGCACCCGCACATACGCGTCATGCACCACATCTTCGGCCACCTGGCGGTTGCCCAGTTTGGCGTTGAGGAAACTCACCAGCTCGCGATAGTAGTTTTCCAACAGGGCTCCCGCCCCCCAAAAAAGAGGGACTTTTGTCTTTAAGTACGACGCTCCGCCAGGGCTTGTGCAGGGCATCAAAGTGATGGCAGTTTATAAGCAACGCAATTTATAGTAATTCTCATATAGATTTAAAGCGCTAACGCTGTGCCCGAAGTTTATTCTGTGAATCCATACCTGTAACCCTATGTTTCCGGGCTTAAATCCACTCCGCCGAACTTCGTATACTTGACAGCCCCCGTGTCTGCCGACCCTTCCGGCAGCGTTCAGCGGCGCCCCAGCTCGGGCAATACCTGGACCACGGGCCGATTTTTCCATTGGCCGGAACCCTGCATGAAACGTCCCCGTCATACCCGACGCGCACTGCTTGTAGCACTTTGCCTGAGCCCCGTTATTGCCGTTGCCGCCTGGCAGATCCTGCCCGCAGGGCGAGATCAATTTGCCACCGTGCAGGTCAGCCGAGGCGACATCGAAAGCAGCGTGACCGCCCTCGGCACCTTGCAGCCCCGGCGCTATGTGGACGTCGGCGCCCAGGCCTCCGGGCAGATCCGCAAGATCCATGTCGAGGCCGGCGACCCGGTCAAGGAAGGCCAATTGCTGGTGGAAATCGACCCCGCCACGCAACAGGCCAAGCTCGACGCCAGCCGTTTCTCCATCGAAAACCTGCAAGCCCAACTGCAGGAACAACGCGCCCAGCACCAGTTGGCGGAGCAGAAGTTCCGGCGCCAGCAAAACCTCGCCGCCGGCGGCGCCACCCGTGAAGAAGACGTGCAGACCGCCCAGGCCGAACTCAAGGCCACCCAGGCGCGGATCGACATGTTCAAGGCGCAGATCCGCCAGGCCCAGGCCAGCCTGCGCAGCGACCAGGCCGAGCTTGGCTACACGCGGATTTACGCGCCCATGGACGGCACCGTGGTCGCGGTGGACGCCCGCGAAGGCCAGACCCTCAACGCCCAGCAGCAGACGCCGCTGATCCTGCGGATCGCCAAGCTGTCGCCGATGACGGTGTGGGCCGAGGTGTCGGAGGCCGATATCGGTCACGTTAAGCCGGGCATGAGCGCCTACTTCACCACCCTGAGCGGTGGCAACCGGCGCTGGACCAGCACCGTGCGCCAGATCCTGCCGATCCCGCCCAAGCCGCTGAACGAAACCGCCCAGGGTGGCGGCAGCCCCAACAGTTCGAGCAAAAGCGGCAGTGGCCGGGTGGTGCTCTACACCGTGCTGCTGGATGTGGATAACAACGACAACGCGCTGATGGCGGAGATGACCACCCAGGTGTTCTTTGTCTCCAGCCAGGCGCAGAATGTGCTGACCGCCCCCATTGCCGCCCTGCAGGGCAGCACCGCCACCGACCGGCAGATCGCCCGGGTGGTGGCGAAAAACGGCGCCATCGAGGAGCGCGAAGTCCGGGTCGGCATCAGCGACCGCCTGCGGATTCAGGTGCTGGACGGCCTGAACGAAGGCGATCACCTGCTGATCGGCCCGGCCGAAGCCAGCGGAGGTTGAATGTTGACCCCGCTGATCGACCTCAGGAACATCCGCAAGTCCTACGGCGGTGGCGACACGCCGCAAGTTGACGTGCTGCGCGGGATCGACCTGTCGATCCACGCCGGCGAATTCGTGGCCATCGTCGGCGCTTCCGGCTCCGGCAAATCGACGCTGATGAACATCCTCGGCTGCCTGGATCGCCCGACGTCCGGCGAGTACCGCTTCGCCGGCGAAGACGTGGCGCAACTGGGCAGCGACGAACTGGCCTGGCTGCGCCGCGAGGCCTTCGGCTTTGTGTTCCAGGGTTACCACCTGATCCCTTCGGCCTCGGCCCAGGAAAACGTCGAGATGCCGGCGATCTACGCCGGTACCCCGGCCGCCGAGCGCCATGCCCGCGCCGCCGCCCTGCTCGAACGCCTGGGCCTGGCCAGCCGCACCGGCAACCGTCCGCACCAGCTCTCCGGCGGCCAGCAGCAACGGGTGTCGATTGCCCGGGCGCTGATGAACGGCGGCCATATCATCCTCGCCGACGAACCCACCGGCGCCCTCGACAGCCACAGCGGCACCGAGGTCATGGCCCTGCTCGACGAGCTGGCCGACCAGGGCCACGTGGTGATTCTGATTACCCACGACCGCGAAGTCGCCGCCCGCGCCAAGCGCATCATCGAAATCCGCGACGGCGAAATCATCAGCGACAGCGCCGACCGCCAACCGGACGTCCAGGCCAGCGCCAACAGCGGCGCCCTGCAAGCGGTGGACCTGCGCCAGCGCCTGGCCGACGGCAGCGAACACAACGGCGCCTGGAAAGGCGAACTGGTGGACGCGGTGCAAGCGGCCTGGCGGGTGATGTGGGTCAACCGCTTCCGCACCGCCCTGACCCTGCTCGGGATCGTGATCGGCGTGGCCTCGGTGGTGGTGATGCTGGCGGTGGGCGAAGGCAGCAAGCGCCAGGTCATGGCGCAGATGGGGGCGTTCGGCTCGAACATCATTTACCTCAACGGCATCTCCCCCAGCCCCCGGGCACCGCGCGGCGTGGTCAGCCTCGACGACGTGCGCGCCCTGGCGAGCCTGCCCCAGGTAAAAATGATCATGCCGGTCAACGGCGACGACGCCAATATCCGCTTCGGCAATGTCGACTACGAGGTCTATACCGGCGGCAGCAACACGCTGTTCCCCGAGATTTTCAACTGGCCGGTGGTGGAAGGCAGTTTCTTCTCCGAGGCCGACGAAGCCAGCGCCGCGGCGGTGGCGGTGATCGGCGAAAAGGTCAGGGAAAAGTTCTTCACCGGCCTCAACCCCATCGGCCAGTACATTCTGGTGGAGAACGTGCCGTTCCAGGTCATCGGCGTATTGGCCGGCAAGGGCGCCAGCTCAGGAGAAAAGGACAGCGATATCCGGGTGATGATTCCCTACTCGGCAGCCAACATTCGTCTGTTCAGTTCACCCAACCCGATGTACGTGGTGATCGCCGCCGCCGATGCGAAGAAGGTCAAGGAAACCGAAAAGGCCATCGATGAACTGATGCTCAAGCTGCACAAAGGTCAGCGCGACTTCGTCCTGACCAACAACGCAGCGATGATCCAGGCCGAAGCCCGGACCCAGAACACCCTGTCGCTGATGCTTGGCGCCATTGCCGCGATTTCCCTGTTGGTGGGCGGTATTGGGGTGATGAACATCATGCTGATGACCGTGCGCGAACGGACCCGGGAGATCGGCATCCGCATGGCCACCGGCGCCCGCCAGCGAGACATCCTGCGCCAGTTCCTCACCGAGGCGGTGATGCTCTCGGTGGTGGGCGGCCTGACCGGTATCGTCCTGGCCATGCTGTTGGGCGGCCTGCTGATCGTGGGTGATGTGGCCGTGGCCTTTTCCCTGCCTGCCGTGCTCGGCGCCTTTGGCTGCGCCCTGGTCACCGGGGTTATTTTCGGCTTCATGCCGGCTCGCAAAGCTGCCCGGCTTGATCCGGTCACAGCCCTTACCAGTGAATGATCATTCTATGAAAGCGCAATTGACCCTAGTGGCCGCCAGCCTGCTGCTGGTGGCCTGCGGCGGCACCGCCCCGCGCCCGGAGAACGGCCTGCAGACACCCGCTTCGTGGTATTCGTCGACCGGCGCCAGCACCCAGCGCAGCAACCAGCAGTGGTGGACCCAGTTCGCCAGCCCCGACCTCGATCGCCTGATCGAACAGGCCCGAGGCGGCAGCTACGACCTGGCGGCCGCCATCGCCCGCGTCCGCCAGGCCCAGGCCAGTGCCGTGGTCGCGGGCGCGCCGCTGCTTCCGGAGATCAAGGGTGGGCTCAATGCCAATCGGCAGAAACTGCTGCGGGGCAACGGCTACAGCCAACTGGATGCCGACACCGACAACAAGGCCGTGGACTATTTCGACGCCAGCCTGAGCGCCAGCTACGAAATCGACTTCTGGGGCGGCAAGCGTGCCGCCCGCGACAGCGCCGTGGAAGGGGTGCGCGCCAGCGAATTCGACCAGGCCACCGTGGAGCTGACCCTGCTCAGCGGTGTCGCCAACAGTTACACCCAGGCCCTGGCCCTGGGCGAACAGCAACGGATTGCCGAACTGAACCTGGCCAACGCCCAAAGCGTATTGAGGCTGGTGCAGACCCGCTACGACTCGGGTTCCGCCACCGCCCTGGAACTGGCCCAGCAAAAAAGCCTGGTGGCCGCCCAGCAGCAACAGTCGCCGCTGTTCAGGCAACAGGCGGCGGAGGCGATGATCACCCTCGCCGCCTTGCTCGGCCAGCCCGTGCAGGCCTTGCAACTGGGGCCGCAATCCTTCGCCGAGCTGCGCTGGCCGGAGATTGCCGCCGGCGTGCCCAGCGAGCTGCTGCAGCGCCGCCCGGACATTGCCGGCGCCGAAGCCCGGCTGGCCGCCGCCCAGGCCGATGTCAGCGTGGCCCGAGCCGCCATGCTGCCCAGCGTGACGCTGACGGCCAACCTGGGCTCGGGGGCCAACAACGCCGGGGATATCCTGCGCAGCCCGTTCTATAACCTCACCGCCGGCCTGGTGGCCCCGATCTTCAACAACGGCCGCCTGAGCGCCGAGCGCGACAAGGCCCGGGCGCGCCAGGAGGAGTTGCTGGAGACTTACCGCGGCACGATCATCAACGGCTTTGCCGATGTCGAGAAAGCCCTGAACAGCATCAGCGGCGTCGACCAGCGCCGGCAGTGGCAGGACGAAGAACTGAACCAGGCACAGATCGCCTTCCGGATTGCACAAAGCCGCTACCAGGCCGGGGCGGTCGACCTGCTGACCGTCCTCGAGACCCAACGCACCCTCTACGCCGCCCAGGACCTCAACGTGCAACTGCGCCTGTTGCGCCTGCAAGCCAGCATCGCCCTCTACAAAGCCCTCGGCGGCGGCTGGCAAACCCTGTAGCCGCAGATCACCCGCAACAGCTACGCCGGCGTTACCTTGAGGTGACGCGCGTACCAGGGGCGCTGGGGGACTTTGCGGAATAGCTGGGCGAGCCGGTCCTTGTCGCTGCCGAAGGTGATGCGCAGGGCCAGTTTCATGGTCTCCGGGTCCATCTCCATCGACTTGCCCGCCTGCAACCCCGGCGTGGTGCTGCACCCATGGGTCACCGGCCCCAGCCACGGGTCACCGACCTCGACCCAGCGTCCCTGGGCGAACCAGGGCACACCGTTAACGTCCAGCCGCGTCACTTCACCCGGATGAAAACGCTCATGGGCGCGGAACCAGTCCTCGATGCGGTCGTCGATCCAACCATGGAAAGACCAGAACACCGGGTTCACATGGGAGGAGAACGGGTCGCCGAGAAAATCGTTTTCCGGCTCGAACCAGCGCGCGGCGAAATCGTCCGGATTGCGCGCCTTGGGCACCGGCGCGCCGTTGGACGGGTCACGCGGCACCGAGGCCCAGCGCATGTGCAGCCAATCGTGCAGGCCCAGTTCGACCTCCGAGCCGAACTGGCCCAGGGTCAATTTCGCCAGATAGGCCGGGTCACGGTAGTGCGACTCCCAGACCTGGAAGTTGCTGTTGTAGGTCTCGGCACTCTTGATGTCACTGACCCACTGCGTGTACTCGGCATCGTCTTCAGCCAGCCAGGTCGGCGGCAAGGCATAACCATCGTGATTGTCGAAGTAGCGCGCAAAACCCGCGCGGTCGCGCAGCAGTTCCGGCTGCGGCATCGGGAAGTGGCGCCAGGACGGCAGCGGCTGCAGGGAACGAGCGGTGCCGAGCATGTGCCGATGCATGAAAAAGAAATCAATCCCGGACCCGTTGCGATCCTTGCGCAGGCCACGGGCGTCACGCTCCCGGTCCCGCGGCCCGGGTTGCCAGCCAATGCCGCGCAGGCCGTTGCGCCGCTCTTCGGACAGCTCGTGCCATTGATCCCGGGAGGCATGCCACAGCTGGTGAAACAGGCGGTGCTCGGGCGACACCAGCCAGGCCAGCAAGGCCGGCTGCAAGCCGATCCGCTCACGGGCCTCGGGGAACACCTGCTTGACCGCAATGAAACGGTTGTCCTGCTCGAGCCAGGCCAGTGGCCGATCCAGGCTCAGCACCCGCCCACTGAGCGTGCCACTGCCGGCATTGCCGAAACTGGCCCAGACCTCATCCAGCACCATGCGAAATTCATAGCTGGGCGCCCCGTCCTCCGCGTTCGGGTCGATCAGGCGCCAGCTCAGGTGGGCGGGGTCGGCCGGCGCCAGGTCGCCCAGCACCTGAAAACGAGGCTCTTCTTCGCCACGCAGGCGCTGCGCCGTATCCAGGTAACCCCGCAAGCCGCGTCCGCGCGGGGCGATGTCGAGAAACAGCTCCAGGCCTTCGTGAGGAAGGCCTTGCAGCCCGCCATCGCGACCTTCGAAGCGCAGGCTCCAGACGCCGCGCAAGGTGTCCGCCAACTGGCGTCCAGCCGTGTCCGGCAGGTCGACGCTGGCCTCCCCCGGGGTCACGGGCTCATCGACCCGGGTCAATTCACGATGGGCAAAGTATGCCGCGGGCACCGCAGCGCCCGTCAGTGCCAAACCGGCTATGAAGCCTCGTCGAGAAATCGTCATCGCCCTACCTGTGTCAGCCATGAAGCAGGCTTTATCCAAGCTAGAACGTTGAGTTGGCGGACAAATTTAGGCCGCCGGCACCGGTACGCCGCTGCCCAGTAAATTTGTCCGGCCACCGCTCGTTCTTCCCAGATAGCAAAGGCCCCATGCACCCGCACCTCAACGGCGAACCTGACTGAGATGGCAATGAAAAAACCGCGTTCGAAGAAGGCTCTTTATATCGGCCTGCCTCTGGCACTGGCTGTGTCCATCGGTGCCGGCTTCCTGGCCTGGAACTACCTGTGGAAGGACAACCCCGGTTACCCGCTCAACGTGATGCAGCAGGCGAGCGAGTTGCAGGAGCGGATCATTTCCTTTGATAGCCATATCTCCCTCCCGCTGGACTTCGGCGCCGAAGGCAACGAAGTCGACAAGGACGGCTCGGGGCAGTTCGACCTGGTCAAGGCCAACCGTGGACGCCTCTCCGGCGCAGCCCTGACCATTTTCGGCTGGCCGGAAATGTGGAATGGCCCCAATGCACCACACCGCCCGACGCCAGGTTTTGTCGACGAAGCCCGCAACCAGCAGGAGATTCGCTACAAGATCATTTCCGGCATGGTCCGCGACTTCCCCAACCAGGTGGCCATCGCCTACACCCCGGACGATTTCCGCCGCCTGCACGGCGAAGGCAAGTTCGCGATTTTCATCAGCATGCTCAATGCCTACCCCCTGGGTAACGACCTGAACCTGCTGGACCAATGGGCCGCGCGCGGCATGCGCATGTTCGGCTTCAGCTATGTCGGCAACAACGACTGGGCCGACTCTTCGCGGCCCCTGCCCTTCTTCAACGACTCACCGGACGCCCTCAACGGCCTGTCGCCCATCGGCCAGCAAGCCGTGCACCGGCTCAATGACCTGGGGGTGATCATTGACGTCTCGCAGATGTCGACCAAGGCCCTGGAGCAGGTGATCCAGCTCAGCCGCAGCCCGATCATCGCTTCACACTCGGCACCACGGGCCCTGGTGGATATCCCGCGCAACCTCAGCGATCACGAGTTGCAACTGATCAAGGACAACGGCGGGGTGGTGCAGATTGTCGGCTTCCCGGCCTACCTCAAACCCCTGAGCCAGCCGACCCGGGACAAGCTCAACACCTTGCGCGCGCGCTTCGACCTGCAGCCGCTGCCCAACCTGGCCTTTGCCCTGATGCCCGGGGACCCGATCATTACCGTCTGGCCCGAGCAGCGCTTCGGCGAGTACGCCAATGCGCTCTACGCCATTCTCGAAGAAGAGCCCAAGGCCACGCTCAAGGACCTGGGGGACGCCATTGACTACGCGGTGAAGAAAATCGGCATCGATCACGTCGGCATCAGCTCGGACTTCAACGAAGGCGGCGGCGTGCAAGGCTGGAAGGACGTCAGCGAAATCCGCAATGTCACCGCTGAGCTGATCACTCGCGGCTACTCCGAAGCCGACATCGCCAAACTCTGGGGCGGCAACTTCCTGCGCGTGTGGGATCACGTTCAAAAAGCCGCCAAACCCACCAAGACTTCCGCCGAGTAGACCGCGTCCATGACCGATCGTAGAACCTTCCTCAAGCAGGCCGGCATTCTGGCCGCCAGCCTGCCCCTGGGTGCCAGCCTGGGTGCTCCCGCCCTGGCCGCCACCCTGCCGGGCCTGCCCCGGGACAAATGGGCACAGCTGCGCCAGCTGTTTGTGCTGGACCCCGACTACATCCACTTTTCCAACTTCCTGATCACCCCGCACCCCAAGCCGGTGCGCGACGCCATCGAGCAGCACCGCGCCTGGCTCGACCGCAACCCCGGGCTCGCCATGGACTGGGACCGCGAAGAAACCTGGAAGCACGAAGCCGAGGTGCGCCTCTGGGCGGGTCGCTACCTGCAAGCCAAGCCAGGCCAGATCGCCCTGACCGCCAGTACCACCGAAGGCCTGGCCATGGTCTACGGCGGCATCCATGTGCGGCCGGACCAGGAGATCCTGACCACCGAGCACGAACACTACTCAACCCAGTGCGTGCTTGAGTACCGCACCCGCAAGGAAGGCACCCAGGTTCGCCAGATCAGGCTGTTCAAAGATCCGCACCAGGTGTCGACGGACGAGGTCATCGCCTCGATTGCCCGCAGTATCCGGCCCAATACCCGGGTGCTGGGGATGACCTGGGTGCAGTCGGGCAGCGGGGTCAAACTCCCCGTCGGTGAAATCGGCAAGCTGGTGGCCGAGCACAACCGCGAGCGCGACGACAAGGACCGCATCCTTTACGTGATCGATGGCGTGCATGGCTTTGGCGTCGAGGACCTGAGCTTTCCCGATATGCACTGCGACTTCTTTATCGCCGGCACCCACAAGTGGATGTTCGGCCCGCGCGGCACGGGCCTGGTCTGCGCCCGTTCGGAAGAGGTCAAGGACATCACCCCGAGCATGCCGACCTTCTCCGAAGACAACAATTTCGCCACCTCGATGTCCCCGGGCGGCTATCACGCCTTCGAGCATCGCTGGGCACTGAGCAAGGCCTTCGAACTGCATCTGCAATTGGGCAAGGCCGAGGTCCAGGCACGGATCCATGCACTCAACAGCTACCTCAAGCAGCGCCTGCTGGAACACTCCTCCATCGAGCTGGTCACGCCCCTGAGCCCCGAGTACTCGGCCGGCTTCACGTTCTTCCGGGTCAAGGGCCAGGACAGCGACAAGGTCGCGGCCTACCTGATGCAGAACCGCGTGGTCGCCGATGCCGTTGATCGCGACGTCGGCCCGGTGATCCGCACCGCTCCGGGCCTGCTCAATACCGAGGCCGAAGTCGACCGTTTCATGACCCTGCTCAGCCAAAAGCTCTGAATCCTGCGCCCCTTTCACTGGAGACCCACGATGCCCCGCTTCCCGCTACCCGCGCTGCGCGCCGCCTTCTCACTGCCCGCCCTGGCCCTGGCCGCACTGTTCGGCGCCCTGCTGCCGAGCGCCGTCGAGGCCGCCGCGCCGCCCGCACCCGGCCAGGTGTTCAAGGACTGCCGGGACTGCCCGGAAATGGTCGTGCTGCCCAGCGGCAGTTTCATCATGGGCACCCCGGATGACGAAGTCGGACGCCAGCCTGACGAAGGCCCGATGCATGAAGTGACCTTCAGCAAACCTTTCGCCCTCAGCCGCTTCACCGTGACCGCTGGCGAATGGGCGGTTTACCTGCGCGAAAGCGGCTACACGATGCCCGACGGAGACGCCCGCCCTGGTCGCGAATGCATTGCCGGCAAGCCCCGCTACCCGGTGTCGCCGCGCCAGCCGGCGGTGTGCCTGACCTGGCACGAGGCGCAGAGCTACATCGCCTGGCTGTCGAAGAAAACCGGCAAGGCCTATCGCATGCCCAGTGAATCGGTGCGCGAATACGCGGCCCGGGCGGGCAGCAAGGGGCCCTTCCCCTTCCCGTTCGATGAGGGCAAGGAATACAGCATCGCCAAACACGCCAACACCTACGGCCCGGAAGACGGCTTCAGCTACACCGCCCCCGTTGGCAGCTTCCCGCCCAACGCCTTTGGCCTGTATGACATGCACGGCAACGTCTACGAATGGCTGGCGGATATCCTCCACGAAAACTACGTCGGCGCCCCCACCGACGGCAGCGCCTGGACCGACCCGCCCAACCCCGATGATGACTGCGACTATCGGGCCATGCGCGGCAATGACTGGACCGAGGCCCCGATCTTTTCCCGCTCCGGCAACCGCAACGATCGCTGTTCGAAAACCGCCGGTGACTGGCTGGGCTTTCGCGTGATGCGCGATCTGTAAGCAGCCCAGACCGGGGAGCGCCAGCCCGCCAAGGAACCTGGCAGGCCGCGCTCGCCGCCCATCGAACCGACCGCACCCTGTCACGCAACGAGGGCTAAATCCCCCTCCCCCGAACTCGTCCTCTTACAGACAGCTCGCCAGGCGTACCCAAGCCTCGACGCGGGCCTCCACTCGCCCTTAGCACGTAGTCACGTCGCGACCGAGGTAGTTTCATGACCGCAGCACCCCGTAGCGCCATTCGCGAACTCTTGAGCCTGCTCAAGCCCTATCGTCCTATCGTGATTTCTTCCATTGTGCTGGGCATCGTCGGCGGGCTGAGCGTCACGGCGCTGCTGGCCACGGTCAACCAGGGCCTGCACAACCCAGACGGCATGAGCAAAGGCGTGGTCCTGGCCTTTGCCGGCCTGTGCGCCCTGGCCTTGCTCAGCACCATTGCCGCCGATATCGGCACCAACTTCGTCGGCCAGAAGATCATTGCCAAGCTGCGCAAGGACCTGGGCGCCAAGGTCCTGGCGGCGCCCATCGAGCAGATCGAACGCTATCGCACCCACCGCCTGATTCCGGTGCTGACCCACGACGTCGACACCATCAGCGACTTCGCCTTCGCCTTCGCCCCCCTGGCCATTTCCCTGACCGTGGTGATGGGCTGCCTGGGGTATCTGGCGGTGCTGTCGTGGCCGATCTTCCTCATGACGCTGATCGCCATCGGCGTCGGCTCGGCGGTGCAATACGTGGCGCAGACCAAGGGCGTCAAGGGCTTCTACGCCGCGCGGGAAGCCGAGGACAACCTGCAAAAGCACTACCAGGCCATCGCCGAGGGCGCCAAGGAACTGCGTATCCACCGCCCTCGCCGGCACGCCATGTTCACCCGCAATATCCAGGGCACTGCCGATCACATCTGCGATACCCATATCCGCTCGATCAATATTTTCGTGATCGCCAAGAGCCTGGGTTCGATGCTGTTCTTCGTGGTGATCGGCCTGGCGCTGGCCCTGCAATCGCTGTGGCCGGCGGCCGATCCGGCGGTCATGAGCGGCTTCGTGCTGGTGCTGCTGTACATGAAAGGCCCGCTGGAGAACCTGATCGGCAACATCCCGATCATCAGCCGGGCGCAGGTGGCCTTCCGCCGCATTGCCGACCTGTCCGAACGCTTCTCGTCGCCGGAGCCGCACCTGCTGCTGAGTGCCGCCGAACACCCCGCAACGCCGCTCAAGCGCCTTGAACTGCGCGACGTGCAATACGCCTTTCCCGCGGTGGAAGGCAGCGTCCCGTTCAAGCTGGGCCCGGTCAACCTCTGTATCGAACCGGGGGAGATCCTGTTTATCGTCGGCGAAAACGGCTGCGGCAAGACCACCCTGATCAAACTCCTGCTGGGCCTCTATACCCCGCAACAGGGCCAGGTCCTGCTCAACGGCAAGACGGTCGACGCCCAGGGCCTGGATGACTACCGCCAGCTGTTCACCACCATCTTTGCCGACTACTACCTGTTCGATGAACTGGTGCAGAACGACAAGGCCCTGCCACCCGATGCCGGGCAATACCTGGAGCGCCTGGAAATCGCCCACAAGGTCAGCGTGCGCAACGGCGCCTTCACCACCACCGACCTCTCCACCGGCCAGCGCAAACGCCTGGCCCTGGTCAATGCCTGGCTGGATGAACGCCCGGTGCTGGTGTTCGATGAATGGGCCGCCGACCAGGACCCGACCTTCCGCCGGATCTTCTACACCGAACTGCTGCCGGACCTGAAAAAACTCGGCAAGACCATCATTGTCATTTCCCACGACGATCGTTACTTCGACGTCGCCGACCAACTGGTGCGCATGAAAACCGGCCAGGTCATCAGCGACAAGGCCTTCGCCTGATATCAGCAGCACCCCGGCGAGCGCCCAGCCGCTCGCCGTCCCCTCCCAGATGCGCCTAAATCGCCCCCGCCACACTTCGTCTTCATGACAACGCTTATTTCCTCTGCCGACGGCGACGAGATCGATCATGAATCAAATGAACCAACTACCTGACGACGACCTGCTGGCCTTGTTGATGGCCGACGAGGCTGGTAGTGAGCAGTCCATCCAGCGCGCGACCGAGTCAGGGCCAAGTGAACTGTCCTTCGCCCAGCAACGGCTGTGGTTCCTGCAACAACTGGCGCCCCAGAGCAGCGCCTACAACCTGCCGCGGGCCATCCAGCTGCGTGGTGCACTGGACGCGACCGTGCTGCAGGTCGCCTTGCAACACATCATTGATAAACACGACATTCTCAAGACCGCCTTCCTCGAGATCGATGGGCAGCCCCGGCAGGTGGTGGTGCCCGAGGCACGGCTCAGGCTGGCGCTGGAGGACCTCTCGACACTGGAACCGACGCAACGCAGCCAGACCCTGCGCACCCGCCTGGACGCAGAGGCCGGGCGAGCCTTTGACCTGAGCCAGGCGCCGCTGATTCGCGGCGCACTGCTGAGGATGGCGCCTGACGAGCACGTACTGCTGCTGAATATGCACCACATCGTTTCGGACGCCTGGTCCAACCCGATCCTCATGCAAGACCTGGGCGCAGCCTATGAACTGGCTGGCCGTGACGCTCCAGGCTGCCTTGCCCGACCGGCGATCCAATATCACGACTACGCTCGCTGGCAACGCCGGGATTACCCACGGACACCCCGGCACGACGCCGCGGCCGCCTACTGGAAAACCTACCTGGGCGAGGAAATCCTTCCGCTTGAACTGCCCGCTGACTTCCTCGTGGCCCCGGACACCCGCCACCCGGCGGCGTCTCATTCGCTGAGCCTGGCACCCGAGCTGAGCCGCAACCTCAATGCCTTTTGCCAGGCCCATGGGCTCACGCCGTTCGTGGTGCTGCTGGGGGCCTGGCAAATGTTGCTGGGCCGCTACAGCAATCAGCAGGACTTCACCGTGGGCGTCCCCAACGCCACCCGAAATCAGAGTGAAACCCAAGACTTGGTTGGCTTTTTTGTCAGCAGCCTGATCTATCGGGCGCAACTGGATCACAGCCTGACCACGCTCGACTTCCTGCAGCGCCTGCGCCAAGAGTCCCTGGCCGCCCTGGAGCACTCCGACTACCCGGTCGAGCTGATTATCGAAGACCTGCACGTGCAGCGCAGGACTCAAGCCAACCCGTTGTTCCAGACCCTGTTCAACTGGCGTGTCGCAGGCCAGCAACAAGGCCCCATGGCACTGGGCGAACTGCAACTGGAATTTCTTCCCCTGGAGCAGCAAGAAGCCAAGTTCGACCTGGCCCTGGAGGTCGAGTACCAACCACAGGCCATTCACGCCAGCCTTGAATACAGCAGCGCACTGTTCAGGCCGCAGACCATCGAGCGCATGGCGCAGCATTGGCAGCACCTGCTGCACGCGATAGTGGCCGATGCCAGCCAGCGTATTGGCGATCTGGCGTTGCTGGATAGCGGTGAGCAGCAGGCGAACATCGCCGCCTGGAACCCGGCCCGGGTTGAATTCCCGGCCACCCAAAGCATTCATCACCTGATCGAGCAGCAGGTCGAGCGCACGCCCGAGGCTATGGCTGTGGTCTTCGACCAGCAATCCCTGAGCTATCGCCAGCTCAATCAGCGGGCCAACCGGTTGGCCCATCAACTGATTGAACACGGGGTTGGCCCCGATGTGCTGGTCGGCCTGGCGGTGGAGCGCAGCCTGGAAATGCTGATCGGCCTGCTGGCGATTCTTAAAGCCGGCGGCGCCTATGTGCCCCTGGACCCGGCTTATCCACAGGAGCGGCTGGCCTACATGATCGAGGACAGTGGCATTCGCCTGCTGCTGACCCAGCCCTCTCTGCTTAAGACCCTGCCGATCCCGGACGGGGTGCGCACGTTGTTGCTCGACACCCCTGAACTGGCCGGCTACAGCCTGGCCAACCCACAGGTGGCGATCGACCCGGCCAACCTGGCTTATGTGATCTACACCTCCGGCTCCACCGGCAAACCCAAGGGCACCTTGCTCCCGCACCACAACGTGCTGCGCCTGTTCCAGGCCACTGACCGCTGGTTCAGTTTTGGCCCGCAGGATGTCTGGAGCCTGTTCCATTCCTACGCCTTCGATTTCTCGGTGTGGGAGATCTTTGGCGCCTTGCTGTACGGCGGCAAGCTGGTGGTGGTGCCCCATGACGTCAGTCGTTCGCCGGAAGAGTTTTATGCCTTGCTCTGCCGTGAAGGGGTCACGGTTTTGAATCAGACCCCATCGGCCTTCAAGCAATTGATGCCAGTGGCCTGCGCCAATGAATCCGGCAACGCCCTGCGCTATGTGGTGTTTGGCGGCGAGGCCCTGGAAGTGAAGGCCCTGCAGCCCTGGTTCCAGCGTTTTGGCGACCAGCAGCCGCAACTGATCAATATGTACGGCATCACCGAAACCACGGTGCACGTCACCTACCGCCCGATCACCCTGGCCGATCTGCAGGCGGATGCCAGCAGCCCGATTGGTCAGGTGATTCCGGACCTCACCTGGTATTTGCTCGACAGCAGCCTCAACCCGGTGGCCAAGGGCTGCATCGGTGAGCTGTATGTCGGCCAGGCCGGTTTGGCCCGTGGTTACCTCAACCGCGGCGACCTGACGGCCACGCGTTTTATTGCCGACCCATTCTCGACGTCGGGCGAGCGGCTGTACCGCACCGGAGACCTGGCGCGTTACCGCGCCGATGGGGTTATCGAGTACATCGGGCGTATCGACCATCAGGTGAAGATCCGCGGTTTCCGCATCGAACTGGGTGAGATCGAAGCCCGTTTGCTGCAACTGCCGGCCGTGCGCGAAGCCGTGGTCCTGGCCATGGACGGCGCCAACGGCCAACAGCTGGTGGGCTACCTCGTGGCCGAGCCGGGGCAGTTGGCTGACGCCGAACTGCGGGAGGCGATCAAGGCTCAACTGCGCACGGAGCTGCCGGACTATATGGTCCCGGCGCACCTGTTGTTTCTCGAGACCCTGCCACTGACCGGCAACGGCAAGCTGGACCGCAAGGCCTTGCCCCAGCCCGATGCCAGCCTGTTGCAACAGGCCTATGTGGCGCCGCAAAGCGAGCTGGAACAGCAGATCGCGACGATCTGGCAGGACGTGCTGAAG
>Ga0302175_10000038_pt1 | contig 63978 bp, 59 predicted proteins | sample I_Fen_N3_3_FD_198791 | JGI IMG/M metagenome (GOLD analysis project Ga0302175, IMG submission 198791) | Peat permafrost microbial communities from Stordalen Mire near Abisko, Sweden - I_Fen_N3_3 | ecosystem: Environmental > Terrestrial > Soil > Wetlands > Permafrost | place: Sweden: Abisko... | reverse complement strand
TGGCAAGCTGACCGGTAACGCGATCCGTGTTCCGACGCCTAACGTGTCGATGGCCATTCTCAACCTGAACCTTGAGAAAGCCGCCACCCGTGAAGAGATGAATGAGTACCTGCGCTACATGGCGCTGCACTCTGATCTGCATAAGCAAATCGATTTCGTCAATTCCCAGGAAGTGGTTTCCACTGACTTCGTTGGCTCGCGCCACGCTGGTGTAGTGGATGCCGAAGCGACCATCTGCCAAGACAACCGCGTTGTTCTGTACGTGTGGTACGACAACGAGTTCGGTTACAGCTGCCAGGTGGTTCGCGTGATGGAAGACATGGCCGGGGTCAACCCGCCAGCATTCCCGCGCTAAGCGTCTCGCACCCCAAAAAACGCCCCGCCTCGTCGGGGCGTTTTTTTTGGTTAACTAAGAAGCTTCAAACGGATAGCGCTTCGCGCGCAGCTTACGCCGACCCACCCACCACTGAGGCCTGGGCGGTGCGCAGTTCGTGGCGGTTCCCCTTGAATAGCACCAGGGTTGCGATCAACCCCAGGATTGCGGCGCCGCTGAGCCAGATCCCCGGGGCGGCCTTGTTGTCCAGCACGTGGATCAGGTAGGTGCAGGCGGCTGGCGTAAAGCCGCCGAAGGTCGCGGTGGCCAGGCTGTAGGCCAGGGAGAAGCCGGTGGTGCGCACTTCGATCGGCATGATCTCGGTCAGCGCCACCACCATGGCGCCATTGTATGAGCCATACAGAAAGGACAACCACAACTCGACGATCAGTAGGTGGCTGAAGCTCGGGTGGGCCACCAGCCACGACAGCGCCGGATAGGCGGTCAGAATGGCCAGGATGGTCGCGGCCAGCAGCAACGGCTTGCGACCGATCCGGTCGGACAACGCTCCCATGACCGGCAGCCAGAAGAAGTTCGACAGGCCGATGCAGACGGTCACCAGCAGCGCGTCGAAATCCGACAGGTGCAGTTCGGCTTTACCAAAGGTCGGGGTGTAGGCCGTGATCAGGTAGAAGGACACGGTGGTCATCACCACCAGGGCCATGCCGGCCAGGACGATACCGAAGTTCTGACCGATCGAGCGGACGATTTCCTGCAGGGTTGGGCGATGTTTACGCGCCTGGAATTCCAGGGTTTCTTCCAGGGAGCGGCGGATCATGAATATCGCCGGGACAATCATGCAGCCCACCAGGAAGGGGACGCGCCAGCCCCAATCACCCATTTGCTCCGGGCTCAGCCAGTGATTCAAACCCACGCCCAGCAGGCCGGCAAATACCACTGCGGCCTGCTGGCTCGCAGATTGCCAGCTGACGAAGAAGCCCTTGCGGCCCGGAGTCGAGATTTCGGCCAGGTACACCGACACGCCACCCAGTTCTACGCCCGCAGAGAACCCCTGGAGCAGGCGCCCGAACAGCACCAGCAGTGGTGCGGCGAGGCCAAGGGTGGCGTAACCCGGGACGCAGGCAATCAGCACAGTGCCGGCGGCCATCAGGGCCAGGGTGATGATCAGGCCTTTGCGACGACCGTGACGGTCGATGTAGGCGCCGAGAAAAATCGCACCCAGCGGCCGCATCAGGAAGCCGGCGCCAAAGGTGGCCAGTGACAGCATCAGCGAGGCGAAGGCGCTGTCGGCGGGGAAGAAGGTCTTGGCAATGGCTGTGGCGTAAAAGCCATAAACCATAAAGTCGAACATTTCAAGGAAGTTGCCGCTGACAACGCGAAATATCGCTTTGCCTTTGCCCGTGGTCGTGGACATTTTTTTCACTCACTTTGGCTGTCTTGTTAGCAATCCCTGGTCATTACTCGTCCTTACTGCAAAGTTGGGGCGCGAAGCTGGACGCTGAACAGTATTGTAACAATATGTGTATGAGGGCTGTCAGGCAACAAAAACTCTTGGTCATGGGGTGGGAGTTGCGCCCCGGACTGGAGCTTTATCAGGGAGCGGAATAGGGCTGATGACTGCACCTGTGCCTGAGTCATAATGGCGCCCCTGAAATGTCACGACCGATGGGTTTGGTCCTGTGCTGGAGAATGTCTTGGCGGTAAATGATTGGTGGCGGCGGGCTGCTCCCTGGGTGCTGGTGCTGTTGCTTCCCGGGTGTGGCGATGGGCGCTCCCAGGAACGTTTCGGCGGGCCGACCATGGGCAGTGCCTATTCGATCAACTATGTCCGCCCGGCCGGAGGGGCGGAGCCTGCCGCAGTGCAGGCCGAGGTCGAGCAGATTCTGGTCGAGGTCGATCGGCAGATGTCGACCTACCGCAGTGATTCGGATATCGAACGCTTCAATCAGCTGCCCGCCGGCAGTTGCCAGGTGATGCCCGAGCCGGTCTTGCAGTTGGTCGGGGTTGGAGAGCGCCTGTCCCGAGAGAGTGACGGGGCGTTCGACCTGACGGTCGAACCCTTGCTCGATCTCTGGGGCTTCGGCCCTCAGGCGCGGGCAGAGCAGGTGCCGAGCGACGAGGCGTTGGCCCTGGTGCGGCAGCGTGTCGGGCATGGGCATTTGCGGGTCGAGGGCGACCGGTTGTGCAAGGACGCAGCCGTGGAAGTGGACTTCAATAGCATCGCCGCTGGCTATGCGGTTGACCGGATCGCTGCTCGATTGCAGGCCATGGGTATCGACAACTACCTGGTGGAGGCTACTGGCGAGCTCAAGGCGGTGGGCCGAAAACTTGACGGCTCGGCCTGGCACATTGCCCTCGAGGAGCCGCGGGGCGATCAGCAAGTGGCCGAGCGCATCATTGCGGTGGATGGCCAGGGTGTTTCCACCTCTGGCGATTATCGCAACTACTTCGAGCGTGACGGCCGACGTTACTCCCATACCTTCGATGCCCGCAGCGGTCGGCCGGTGGAGCATGCCCTGGCGTCAGTCACTGTGATTCATCCTTCGGCGCTGATGGCCGATGGCTTATCGACCCTGTTGCTGATTCTGGGGCCGGAGCACGGATGGGAGTACGCGGAAAAGCAGGATATCGCCGCATTTTTTGTGATTCGCGCCGATACGGGTTTCGTCACACGCAGCACCCCGGCGTTTGATCGCCTGTTTGCCGGGAAAAAGCAGTACCCTTGCGCGGTGCCGGTGCCGGGGTAATGCAGGCAAAAGTAGCCTACGACGCGACCAAGGGTTAATGTGCGCGGCGTTGACGCTTCTATAGACTGTGCCCGGGTTCGTAACCGAGCCAAATTGATCCTTCATGCCGCTGGCCGCGGCATGATTTAGCCGGAGGCGCCAGAAGGGTGTCTCGGCCTGTTCTGAGGAGTACGCATGGCTGTCTACAACTACGACGTAGTGGTGCTGGGTTCCGGCCCCGCTGGAGAAGGTGCGGCAATGAACGCCGCTAAAGCAGGACGCAAAGTGGCGATGGTCGATAGCCGTCGTCAGGTCGGCGGTAACTGCACCCACCTGGGTACCATCCCGTCCAAGGCCCTGCGTCACTCGGTCCGGCAGATCATGCAGTTCAACACCAACCCGATGTTCCGGGCCATTGGTGAGCCGCGCTGGTTCTCGTTCCCCGACGTATTGAAAAGCGCCGAGAAGGTCATTTCCAAACAGGTCGCTTCGCGCACCGGTTACTACGCCCGTAACCGCGTCGACCTGTTCTTCGGCACCGGCAGTTTCGCCGACGAGCAAACCGTCGAAGTGGTCTGCTCCAACGGCGTGGTCGAGAAGCTGGTGGCCAAGCACATCATCATCGCCACCGGTTCGCGCCCGTATCGCCCGGCAGATATCGATTTCCACCACCCGCGTATCTACGATAGCGACACGATCCTGAGCCTGGGCCACACCCCGCGCAAACTGATCATCTATGGCGCCGGCGTGATCGGTTGCGAATACGCGTCGATCTTCAGCGGCCTCGGGGTGCTGGTGGAGTTGGTGGATAACCGTGGTCAATTGCTGAGCTTCCTCGACTCCGAGATCTCCCAGGCCCTGAGTTACCACTTCAGCAACAACAACATCACCGTGCGTCACAACGAGGAGTACGACCGTGTCGAAGGCCTCGACAACGGCGTGATCCTGCACTTGAAGTCGGGCAAGAAGATCAAGGCTGACGCCTTGCTCTGGTGCAACGGCCGGACCGGTAACACCGACAAGCTGGGCATGGAAAACATCGGGGTCAAGGTCAATGGCCGTGGCCAGATCGAAGTCGACGAGAACTACCGCACTTGCGTGACGAACATCTACGGCGCTGGCGACGTGATCGGCTGGCCAAGCCTGGCCAGTGCCGCCCACGACCAGGGTCGTTCCGCTGCTGGCAGCATTGTCGATAACGGCAGCTGGCGTTTCGTGAATGACGTACCGACCGGGATTTACACCATTCCGGAGATCAGCTCGATCGGCAAGAACGAGCAGGAACTGACCCAGGCCAAGGTGCCTTACGAAGTGGGCAAGGCCTTCTTCAAGAGCATGGCGCGGGCGCAGATTGCCGGCGAGCCGCAGGGCATGCTGAAGATCCTGTTCCACCGCGAAACCCTGGAAGTGCTGGGTGTGCACTGCTTCGGTTACCAGGCGTCGGAGATCGTCCACATCGGCCAGGCCATCATGAGCCAGCCGGGCGAACTCAATACCCTGAAGTACTTCGTCAACACCACGTTCAACTACCCGACCATGGCTGAAGCTTATCGGGTAGCGGCTTACGACGGCCTCAACCGGCTTTTTTGAGCGACTCCGGCCGGTGGCCTGAGCCGGCCGGGGAGACCGATTTCAGTAATTCTCGAGAGTGGCGCTGGCCAAACCGGGAAAGTCTGTAATCAGGCTATCTACGCCGAAGTCGGCGAGCCTGCGCATCAGCGCGGGTTCGTTGACCGTCCACACCGACACATGCAACCCCTGACGCTGCGCACGCTGCAGTCGTTCGGGGGTGCAGAGTGTCCAGTTCAACGCCAGAATCTCGCAGCCATAGCTTTGCGCGACCTTCAACGGGTCGAGCCAGGCGTATTCGGCTACCAGCCCGCGTGACAGATCCGGTGTCAGCTCTACCGCCGCCTTCAGCACTTCGCGCGAACTCGAGGTTACCGTGACCTTGTCCAGTAAGCCGAAACGCTGCGCCATCTCGCGGATCGCCAGAACTGTGGTCGCTGCCCGCGTGCGCGACGCGCTTTTGACTTCCAGTTGCCAGTGCTCGAAAGCGCATTTCTCGAACAGCTCTTCCAGGCGCGGGATCGGGCAGGGGTTGACCCAGCCCGGGCCGCCCTTGCGCGCGTCGTAGGTCACCAGCTCGGCAGCGGAGTGCTCCACCACCTTGCCGCGGCGGTCGGTGGTGCGCTTGAGGGTTGGGTCATGAATCACCATCAACTCGCCGTCCATGGACAGGTGCAAATCGAGTTCGCAGCGACGTACGCCGTGCTTCAGGCATTCCTGAAAGCTGGTCAGGGTGTTTTCCGGTGCTTCGCCTTTGGCGCCGCGATGGCCATAAATCAGGGTCACGATTGCTCCTTCACGGAAAGTATTTCCATTAGATGGTGATTGCCAGGCCGCTCAATCCGGCGTCGGGTCGCTCTGCTCGCGCGCCAGGCGGCGCTCTTGTGCCTGCTTTTGCAGGATATAGCGGGCCAGGAGCTGGCGCTGGGCGTCGGTCAATGATTCGAACTCGGTGCCGATTTCGAAGGTGCCGAAGCTGCGGGGTTCGCAATGGGTGACCTTGGCCCGTAGCAAGAGGCCCAGGGCCTGAGGCATCAGCAGCAGCTTCAGGGCCAGGTGGCTGCCGGCGGGGTAGGCGAGGTTATGCTCGAATTCGATGCCGCCTTCGGACAGTTTTACCCGCTGGGGTTCGCCAAACTTGCCGAGTACGGTCTGCGCCACCACTTGGCCGAGCAGGTCGATGCGCTTGTTCATCACCTTGAGGTAACTGGCCAGGGTTCGATCACGCTCGCTGACCTGGCGCAGCAGATGCTGGGATTCGAACTCGCTCAAGTGCAATTCGCTGAGCAAATTGAACAGTGGCGAAGCATCCTGCAACACTTCCTTGCTCGCCGCGTCATGGGCGGACAAGGGGCTAATTTCCAGTGCGATCATGTCCTCGATACGGTAGTATTCGCGGCGATCTTCTTCATCTAATGTCGACATGGCGAACCCATGGTAGCGGCGGTGGTCTGAGTGTAAAGCTGCTTACCAAGCCCCGCCACAAGGACGTCTTCTTTTCCTCCGAACAAGCCCCGACATGTTCAGACCTCTCTTCGTATTTATTGGCACGCGTTATACCCGTGCAAAGCGACGCAATCATTTTGTGTCATTCATTTCCCTAACCTCGATGATCGGACTCGCCCTCGGCGTAGTCGTGATGATCGTCGTGCTGTCGGTGATGAACGGCTTCGATCATGAGATGCGTACCCGCGTGCTGGGCATGGTGCCCCACGCGACCATCGAATCCGGTGAGCCTATCAGCGACTGGCAGGGCCTGGCGGATAAAGTCCGGCAGAACCCCAAGGTGTTGGCGGTAGCGCCCTTTACCCAGATGCAGGGCTTGCTGACTAACAACGGTCAGGTGCAGAAAGTGCTGCTCAACGGCATTGACCCGGCCCGCGAGCGACAAGTCTCGATCATCGATAACTTCATGCAGCAGGGCAAACTGGACGCCCTCGCGCCCGGTAGTTTCGGCATCGTCATCGGCGACAAGGCGGCGACCAAACTCGGCGTCGGCCTGGGCGACAAGCTGACCTTCGTCGCTCCGGAGGTCACGGTGACCCCGGCGGGGATGTTCCCGCGAATGAAGCGCTTTACCGTGGTCGGTATTTTCCATGTCGGCGCCGGGGAGCTGGACGGCTACCTGGGGGTCACTAACCTTGAGGACTTGGGCCGCCTGCACCGCTGGAAACCGGACCAGATCCAGGGCCTGCGCTTGAAGTTCGACGACCTGTTCGAGGCGCCGCGCACCGCGTGGGAAATCGCCCAGCAGTTGGGTGAGAGTCACTACTACGCCCGTGACTGGACCCGCACCCACGGTAACCTGTATCAGGCTATCCGCATGGAAAAAGCCATGATCGGCCTACTGTTGCTGCTGATCGTCGCGGTGGCGGCCTTCAACATCATTTCCACCCTGGTCATGGTGGTCAACGACAAGAAGGGCGATATCGCCATTCTGCGGACCCTGGGCGCGACCCCGGGCACGATCATGGCCATCTTTATGGTGCAGGGCACGGTGATCGGCGTGGTTGGTACGTTGATCGGCGCGGTGGTCGGGATATTCGCTGCGCTGAATGTGAGTGCGGCGATCTCGGCCCTCGAAGGCTTGATCGGACACAAATTCCTTAACGCCGACGTCTATTTCATCGATTACCTGCCGTCGCAACTGATGGCCGACGACGTGTTGATGGTCTGCGGCGCCGCGCTGGTTCTGAGTTTCCTCGCCACCCTGTATCCAGCCTGGCGTGCCGCGCGCACCCAGCCTGCGGAGGCGCTACGTTATGAGTGAGTTGGGCATGAGTGAAAAAGCAATCTTGAGCTGCCGCGATCTGGGTAAGTCCTATGACGAGGGCCCGGAATCAGTCGTGGTGTTGTCCGGCCTGCAGCTGGAGCTGCACCCGGGCGAGCGCGTGGCCATTGTCGGGACGTCCGGCTCGGGCAAAAGTACCTTGCTCAACCTGCTGGGTGGCCTTGATACACCTTCCAAAGGCAGCGTCTGGCTCGACGGTGAAGAACTTTCGGCGTTGAGCGAGAAAAAACGCGGCCTGTTGCGTAACCGCTCCCTGGGTTTCGTCTATCAGTTCCACCACTTGCTGGCGGAATTCACCGCGCTGGAAAACGTCTGCATGCCGCTGCTGATCGGCAAGACCGCGATCCCGGAGGCCCGTCAGCGTGCCACTGCATTGCTGGAGCGTGTTGGACTGGGCCACCGCCTGGAACACAAACCGGCCGAGCTTTCTGGCGGCGAGCGCCAGCGCGTGGCCATTGCCCGCGCCCTGGTCAACAAGCCAGGCCTGGTGATGCTCGACGAGCCTACCGGCAACCTCGATTCGCACACCGCCCAGGGCATCCAGGACTTGATGCTGGAACTCAGCACCTCGATGCGCACCGCGTTCCTGGTGGTGACTCACGACATGAACCTGGCTCGACAGATGGACCGCGTCCTGCACTTGCAAGAAGGCCATCTGGTCGCGATTTGATGCGGCCGCGCACGGCGCTGGCGGCTACGTCTGCCGGCGCCGGGTTTTTAATTTTTCTACGGTGCCTCGCCCATGTTCAGACCGTTATCGATCTTTATCGGCGCGCGCTATACCCGCGCCAAGCGTCGCAATCGCTTCGTTTCCTTTATCTCGATGACCTCGATGATCGGCCTCGCCCTCGGGGTGCTGGCGATGATTGTGGTGCTGTCGGTGATGAACGGCTTCCAGCGCGAAATGAGCTCGCGCATCCTCGGCATGGTGCCCCACGCCACCATCGTTGGCGTCAAGCCGATCGATGACTGGCAGCCCGTGGCCGCTGCCGCCCTGAAAAACCCTGAAGTCACCGCCGCCGTGCCCTTCACCGAGATGGAGGGCATGCTGTCGTACAAGGGTGCGATGCAGCCGATCCAGATCAGCGGCATCGACCCGGCCCAGGAAGGCAAGGTGTCGATCGTTGCCCAGCATATCGTCCAGGGCCGCCTCGAAGACCTTAAACCCGGCGAGTTTGGGGTGGTGATCGGGGAAATCACCGCACGACGCTTTCGCCTGAATGTCGGCGACAAACTGACCCTGATCGTGCCCGAAGTCAGCACGGCTCCAGGCGGCATTACGCCACGTATGCAGCGCTTGAATGTGGTCGGTGTGTTCAAGGTCGGGGCCGAGCTGGACGGCTCCATGGGGCTGATCCATGTGGCTGACGCGGCCGAGATGCAACGCTGGCAGCCCAATCAGGTGCAGAGCGTGCGCTTGGCGGTCAAGGACCTGTACGCCGCGCCACAGGTCTCCAGTGACATCGCCAAAGGCCTCGGCGCCGACTTCAAGGCCGACGACTGGACCCACACCCAGGGCAGCCTGTTCAGCGCAATGAAAATGGAAAAGACCATGATCGGTCTGCTGTTGCTGATGATCGTCGCGGTGGCGGCCTTCAATATCATCGCGACCTTGATCATGGTGGTGAACGACAAGGGCGCGGACATCGCGATCCTGCGGACCATCGGCGCCACGCCACGGCAAATCATGGCGATCTTCATGGTCCAGGGCACGGTGATCGGGATTGTCGGTACGTTGGTCGGTGGTGTGCTCGGGGTGATTGCTGCGTTGAATGTGAGTGAGTTGGTGGGCTGGCTGGAGCGGGTCAGCGGCCAGCATATCTTCAGTTCCGACGTGTATTTCGTCAGCAACCTGCCGTCCGAACTGCAAGGCAGTGATGTGGCGCTGATCTGTGGCGCCGGCTTCGTCTTGAGTTTCCTGGCCACGGTGTACCCGGCCTGGCGCGCGTCCAAGGTCGAGCCAGCGCATGCGCTGCGTTATTCCTAAGGCCTGATGCCGTTATGCCGGCCAAGGCTCAGTCCTTGGTCGGCAGCTCAATCACAAACCGGGTCCAGCCCCGGCCTGATTCGCAATGAATCTGCCCGCCATGGGCGCGGATGATCGACTGGGTAATCGCCAGTCCCAGCCCCGCGTGCTCACTGCTGCCTTCCCGGCGTGCCGGATCGGCGCGATAGAAACGGTCGAACAGCCGCGGCAATAGGTGCGGGGCAATCCCCGTGCCGCTGTTCTCAATGCTCAGTCGCAGCCCGCCAGGGCGTTCCTCAATGCTGACCCGAACCTGCCCTCCGGCCGGGGTGAAGCGCAAGGCATTGTCCAGCAGGTTGGACAGTGCCCGACGTAGCATGCTGCGGTCGCCCTTCAGGCGCCCCGAACCTTCGCGGGCCAGGCTTACCTGCACGTCTTCTGCGAGGAGGGCATAAAACTCCAACAGCATGTCGGCCTCGTCCGCCAGCTCCAGGGCTTCACGCCGTGGCGTCAGTAGTCCGTGGTCGGCCTTGGCCAGGTAGAGCATGTCGTTGACCAGTTGCGCCATCCATTGCAGTTCTTCGAGGTTGCTGTGCAGCGCTTCACGGTAGTCCTCCAGGGCGCGCGGGCGGGTGAGGGTGACCTGGGTGTGGGTCAGCAGGTTCGACAGCGGCGTGCGCAGCTCATGGGCGATGTCGGCGGAAAAGGCTGACAGGCGTTGAAATGAATCATCCAGGCGCCCGAGCATGTCATTGAAGGTGCGCGCCAGATTGGCCAGTTCGGCGGGCATCTGGTCCTGGGGCAGGCGTTGGGTCAGCGAGCTGGCAGACACCCCGGCGGCGACCTCACTCATGCGCCGCAACGGGCGTAGGCCGCTGCGGGCAGCCCAGGCGCCGAGCAGGGCAGTGGCCAGCGCCGACAGGCCCACGGTCAGCCAGATCAGGTGCTGCATGCGCTGCAGGAAGTGTTGGTGGTGGGTGATGTCGAGCATCAGAGTCAGTTTGGCCGAGCGCGGATTGCCCGGCTCCAGCGCAGCGCTGTAGACGCGGTAGGCGTTGTCTGCGTTATGTAAGCTGTGTAAATCGCTGCCTATCGGCGCGGGCAGGGGCAGGTTCTCGGTGCTGTCGAACCAGGTTTGCCCGTCCGGCCCCTGGATGCGTAGCGCCAGGTCTGGCTGGTGGCTGAGCTCTGCCTGCAACAGAGTCGTGCGCTCGGCAAACCGCTGGAGGTCGCTGGCGCCTTGCAGCGCGCTGCGCAAGGTCATCAACTTGCTGTCCAGCAATTGCTGGTCGAGCTCGATGAAGTGGGCTTCGCTGGCGCGGCTGAACAGGACGCCGGCGAGCAGCGACACCACGGCGGTGCAGGCCGCAAACAGCAGCGCCAGGCGGCCGCTCAATGACAGCCGGCGCATCAGGCCGGGCGCTCTTCAAGCACATAGCCCATGCCGCGTACGGTGTGGATCAGCTTGTTGGGGTAGTCGTCATCGATCTTCAGGCGCAGGCGGCGAATCGCAACTTCGATGACATTGGTGTCGCTGTCGAAATTCATGTCCCAGACCTGGGAGGCGATCAGCGATTTGGGCAGCACCTCGCCCTGGCGCCGCAGCAGCATTTCCAGCAGGGAGAATTCTTTGGCCGTCAGGTCGATGCGCTGGCCGTCGCGCTCGACTCTGCGGCGGATCAGGTCCAGGCGCAGGTCGGCCAGTTGCAGGCTGGTTTCCTGCGGGGCGGCGCTGCCACGGCGCAGCAGGCTTCGGACCCGGGCCAGTAGCTCAGAGAAGGCAAAGGGTTTGACCAGGTAGTCGTCGGCGCCCAGCTCCAGGCCATGGACCCGGTCTTCCACGGCATCGCGGGCGGTGAGAAACAGCACCGGCGTGTCGAGCCCGGCGGCGCGTACCGCCTGGAGGATCTGCCAGCCGTTACGCCCCGGTAGCATCACGTCAAGGATCAGCAGTGCGTAATCGCCGGTCAGCGCCAGATGCTGGCCGCTGATGCCGTCGGCCACTAACTCGGTACAAAAGCCGGCTTCGCTCAGGCCCTGACGCAGGTAATGGCCGGTTTTCGGTTGGTCTTCGACGATCAGCAGTTTCATGGGCGACTCGTGGCAAACGGAACGGCTGCTTTATACCTTGGGTGGTTGCAAGGTGGCGCAAGCTGACAAAGTTGTAATCTAGCAGTCAGCTGGCTGGCAGCGGCGCGGCGTTAGAGTTTCCCACAAGCTGAATGTGATCGTGTTGGAGTGTGACTATGTCGTTGGCAAGAAAGCACCTGTTTACCCCGCTGCTAGTGGCCGGCTGTTTGCTGGGCTTGAGTGGCCCGGCGCCGGCTTCACCGGCCCAGGGCTATGATTTTGGGCAGCCGGCCGCAGCGTCCAAGGCTACGCGTACGGTGGACGTGGTGATGGGGGATATGTCCTTCAATCCCAAGGCACTGCAGGTCAAGGCCGGCGAGACCGTGCGCTTTGTACTGATTAACAAGGGGCAGTTGCTGCACGAGTTCAACCTTGGCGACGCGGCAATGCACGCCGAACATCAGCAGGAAATGCTCAAGATGCAGCAAAGCGGAATGCTCACCCCTACGGCCATGAACAGCATACCTGTTGGGGCCATGGATCATTCAGCCATGGACCATGGCTCGATGCCGGGCATGGATCATCAGGCCGTGATGAAGCACGACGATCCCAATAGTGTGCTGGTTGAGCCGGGCAAGACCGCAGAATTGACCTGGACCTTCAGTAAAGCTGGCAGCTTGGAGTTCGCCTGCAATATTCCGGGGCATTATCAGGCAGGCATGGTCGGCAAGCTGACCGTCAGCGAGTCAGCGCTCGGGGCTCAAGGCGGCAGCAAAGGCTGGTAGAATCGCCTGATTCTTCAGTCAGGTTTCCGCCATGCATCCCGCAGCCGAACATTCGCCGCTGGGCAAGTCCAGTGAATACGTCTCTACCTACACCCCGTCCTTACTGTTCCCGATTCCGCGGGCGGCCAAATGGGCCGAGCTGGGCCTGAGCGCCGAAACCCTGCCTTATAAGGGCGTGGACTTCTGGAATTGCTTCGAGTTGTCCTGGTTGCTGCCTTCGGGCAAGCCTGTGGTGGCGATCGGCGAGTTCAGTATTGCCGCGGACTCGCCGAATATCATCGAATCCAAGTCGTTCAAGCTGTACCTCAATTCGCTGAACCAGACGCCGTTTGCCGATCGCCAGAGCCTGGAGGACACCCTGCGTCGCGATTTGTCGGCCGCTGCCGGCAAGCCGGTGGGCGTGCGTGTTCGCAGCTTGGGTGAGGTCGAGGCTGAAGGTGTGGTGGCGTTGCCCGGGACCTGTATCGATGAGTTGGATATCAGTGTCAGCAGTTATGAGCATCCGCGTCCGGAGTTGCTGCGCTGCGATCCGTCGCGTGTCATTGAGGAGAGCGTGCACAGCCATTTGCTGAAATCCAACTGCCCGGTCACCAGCCAGCCGGACTGGGGCAGTGTGGTGGTGGAATACCGCGGCGCCGCGCTGGATCACGCCAGTTTGCTGGCGTACCTGGTGAGCTTCCGCCAGCATTCGGATTTCCACGAGCAGTGCGTGGAGCGGATCTTCCTTGACCTGCAGCGCCTGCTGCAGCCTGAGAAACTGACGGTCTACGCGCGCTACGTACGCCGTGGCGGGCTGGATATCAACCCCTACCGCAGCACCGAGACGGCGCAATTCCCTAACTTCAGGTTGGTGCGTCAGTAACAAAAAAGCCCCGCCTGTTGAGCGGGGCTTTTTGTTCGATGCGGTTCAGATCCCGATGTTGCCCAGGGTCTGCACAATGTTACGCAAGGTTCCGGCAATGGCAGGGTGTTCAAGCTCGAAGCGTTCGACGGCGAGGTTGACGCCGTCGGCGAGGCTGGAGTCCTGAGTGGCATTCTCGAGTTTGATTTCCAGTTCGATCTGTTGCATCAGATCTTGCAGATTGTCGCGCTCGGCTTGCGAAAGCGGAGGGCTCTGCTCCAATTGCTCGCGCAGGGTATTGAGTTGTTCTTGCAGTTCGCGGGCAGGCATGGCGTTCTCCCTTTATTGATAGGCACAGGCATGGACCGCGACGCTGGGCTAAAGGTCCATGGCCAGGCTGTTAGAGTAATCCACTCTTTTGTGCGCTGCATGATCTCGATCAACAAGGGTATGTCAGGGTTTTTCGCCCTTTTGCCGGCGCAGGCCAATGTCGGCCAGGCAGGTGGAAAGCTCGCCCAGATGGTCGATCACCGAGTGCACGCCGATGCCGAACAATTGCAGGGTTGCCTTGCCGCGCTTGAACTCGCGTTCCTGCTGGCTCAAGGCGTGCCACTCGGCCGGGGCCAGGCCGCACAGTGAGCCGCAGGACGCCAGGCCAATGGTCCAGAGCCCGGCATTCAAGCCAGATTGCAGAAGTCGCGGTTCGCCGCTGACCAGCACGCAGCCGTCCAGTCGAGTGACATTCAGCGCCATCAGTGCCTGCCAGCAGGCGTCCGGGGCGGGCCACTGAGTGGGGGCGGCGATGGTCGGTTGGATCCACTGCGGCAGCGCTGCCGCCAATTGCTGACTGACATCGCCAGGCAGTTCATCGAGCCAGGCGCAGGGAATTCCCTGATGCCGGAGGTTGCCCAGGGCCTCCAGTGCGCCGGGAGTAGCCTGGTTGTGGGCGAGGTCCGGAGCGCGATGGGTCTGGGCGCCAAAGTCCACCAGGCAACCGCTGAGGCCGAACAACACGGCGGTCAAAGTGGGAGAGGGCAGGGATAAGGCGTCAGCGTTCGGCATATCAACGTCCTTGAAATAGCCGCGAGGCTAGCGGACTCAGATGACGGTTGGGTGACAGGCCGGTGAATGATAAGTCATGCTTGATACCTCAACTTGGCATGCGCAATGCTGCCTAAACGACGCCATCCGTTTTATACTGAGGCCCTTAACGCCAGGGCATAGCCCCCGCGACAGAACAATCCAAGGAGTTTCTGCTATGCGCTGGAGCAGTCATCTAGTTCAGCTATGCGTGTGTGCCGGTGTGATGTTGGTGCCGTTTGCGGCCCAGGCGGCTGAAGATGATCCGTGGGAAAGCATCAACCGCCCGATCTTCACCTTTAACGACAAGCTCGACACCTATGCCCTCAAGCCATTGGCTCAAGGCTACCAGGCGATTACCCCGCAGTTTCTGGAAGATGGTATCCACAACTTCTTCCGCAACATCGGCGACGTCGGCAACCTGGCTAACGACCTCCTTCAGGTCAAGCCGCGCGCGGCTGGTGTCGATACCGCACGCCTACTGATGAACACCACTTTGGGGCTGGCCGGGTTTTTCGACGTCGGCACCAAGATGGGCCTACAGCGTAACGACGAAGACTTTGGTCAGACCCTCGGATACTGGGGCATGCCTAGCGGCCCGTACGTAATGTTGCCGTTCTTCGGGCCAAGCACCGTGCGTGACGCTCCGTCCAAGTACGTGGACAGCTACACCGAACCTTACCGCTACATGAATGACATTCCTGCGCGCAACATGGCGATCGGTCTGGATATCATCGATACGCGTGCCAGCCTGCTGTCGGCCGAGAAGCTGATCAACGGTGACAAGTACACCTTTATTCGCAATGCCTACCTGCAGAACCGCGAATTCAAGGTCAAGGATGGCCAAGTTGAAGACGACTTTTAAGCTTCGGCTTTAAATGAAAAAGGCGGCCAGTGGGCCGCCTTTTTTGTGGGCGATGGTTCAGTTCATCTGAAGGATTGTAAGGCCAAGTTTCTGAGTGTGGTCCTGAAGCTCAGTAACCCAGACCACTTCGGTTTCTGCTTCCAGCCCTCTGAGGGCCGTATGCTCGGAGTCGATACGCACGCTGAGTCGATCACGGACCTTGAACGAGCGTGTCGCCTGAACCTGCATCCCACTGCTGGAAAGGTCGATACAGACGGCTGGGATCACCTGCCCCTGGTGGATCAGCGTGACCTCTGCATCCACGCGCATGCGAATGTAATCGCGCTTTTCACTGTAGTCCCGTTCGTTTTGACTCATGGGTTCCGTCCTGCGATTACGTTGCGGTTTTGCCTGTTCTTATAACTCCCAGTGATTTGCGATGTAAAGACTCCAGGCGACCATCGGCGTGAGCTTGAAACGCCCCGCGGATGGGAGTACCGTCTGCGCCTTAGAAGGGCACCTCTGTTGGGCGAGCGTGCAGGGCTCCGGGCCTTGGCTCCAACTCCAGAGTGGCTAGAAAGCGAATCCAGTAGTGTGCGCCGGGTCTCAGCCTCGCCGCCTACGCCAACCTAATTCTGGCGCCGTTTGCCCACATGCAAAAAACCAGTGCCACGCTGCTGATAATCGATGACGACGAAGTAGTGCGCGCGAGCCTCGCGGCCTATTTGGAAGACAGTGGCTTCAGCGTCCTTCAGGCCGGCAACGGCCAGCAGGGTCTTCAGGTATTCGAGCAAGAGAAGCCCGACTTGGTGATCTGCGATCTGCGCATGCCGCAGATGGGCGGTCTCGAACTTATCCGTCAGGTAACCGACATCGCGCCGCAAACTCCGGTGATCGTGGTATCGGGTGCGGGCGTGATGAATGACGCGGTTGAAGCGTTGCGTCTGGGGGCGGCGGATTACCTGATCAAACCATTGGAAGATCTGGCAGTGCTCGAGCATTCGGTGCGTCGGGCCCTGGATCGTGCGCGGTTGCTGCTGGAAAACCAGCGTTATCGCGAGAAGCTTGAAGCCGCCAATCGTGAGCTTGAAGCCAGCCTGAATCTGCTGCAGGAAGACCAGAACGCCGGGCGCCAGGTGCAGATGAACATGCTGCCGGTCAGCCCCTGGTCGATTGATGAGTTCAACTTCGCCCATCAGATCATCCCGTCGCTGTACCTGTCGGGGGATTTTGTCGACTACTTCAGGGTCGACGAGCGCCGGGTTGCGTTCTACCTGGCGGATGTTTCCGGTCACGGCGCCTCGTCGGCATTCGTTACCGTCCTGTTGAAGTTCATGACCACGCGCTTGTTGTTCGAGTCCAAGCGCAATGGCACATTGCCAGAATTCAAGCCTTCGGAAGTCCTTGGCCATATCAACCGTGGCCTGATCAGCTGTAAGCTGGGTAAACACGTCACTATGGTCGGTGGAGTCATCGACGAGGAGACCGGTTTGTTGACCTATAGCATTGGCGGACACCTGCCATTGCCTGTGTTGTACACGCCAAGCAGTGTGCGTTATCTGGAAGGGCGTGGTCTGCCGGTGGGCTTGTTCACTGAAGCCACCTATGAAGATCACATCCTGGAATTGCCGCCGACCTTCAGCCTGACGCTAATGTCTGATGGCATTCTGGACCTTTTGCCAGAACCTACACTCAAAGAGAAAGAAGCCGCCTTGCCTGAACGGGTAAGAACGGCAGGCGGCAGCCTGGATGGTCTGCGGCAGGTTTTTGGATTGGCCACGCTGGGGGAGATGCCGGATGATATCGCCCTGTTGGTGTTGAGCAGGAATCTTTAATGAGTACCGGTAGAATCCAGTTCGCCGAGCAGGACGGCACCTTTGTCCTGAAGTTCGTCGGTGAAGTACGCCTGACCCTGTGTTCGGCGTTGGATGCGACTATTGAGCGGATTTTCACGGCGCTGAACTTCTCGGCCATCGTGATCGATCTGACCGAAACCCGCAGCATCGACAGCACCACCCTTGGCTTACTGGCCAAGTTGTCGATCCTGTCGCGGCAGAAGGTTGGCCTGTTGCCGACGGTCGTCACCACCCACGAAGACATCACCCGTCTTTTGCAGTCCATGGGCTTCGATCAGGTGTTCAACATCGTTGATCGTCCGATTCCCTGCCCGGAATGCCTGACGGACCTGCCTTCCCAGGATCAGTCGGAAGAGGTGGTGCGAATCAAGGTGCTGGAAGCGCACAAGATCCTCATGGGGCTCAACGACTCCAACCGCGAAGCCTTTCATGACCTGGTGAATGCGTTGGAGCGTCACTGATCCGCTAAAGCGTCAGGCGCATAAAAAAGGGCGAACCTTCACGGGTTCGCCCTTTTTTGCTGGGTGTGGATCAGTTCACAGCTTGGCGGCCAGCAGGGCTTCCAGTTTTTCCTGGTCGCGGGCGAACTGGCGAATGCCTTCGGCGAGCTTCTCGGTGGCCATGGCATCCTCGTTCGAGGCCCAGCGGAACTGTGATTCGGTCAAGCTCTGGCGGGCTTCTCCCGCTGCGCCAGGGGCCAGCTTGCGTTCCAGCTTGCCGTTGTCGGCAGCCAGTTTTTCGATCAGATCCGGGCTGATGGTCAAGCGATCACAGCCAGCCAGTTGCTCGATCTGGTTCAGGTTGCGGAAGCTGGCGCCCATGACCACAGTCTTGTAATCGTTGGCCTTGTAGTAGTTGTAGATACGGGTTACCGACTGCACGCCGGGATCGTCGGAACCGCTGTAGTCGGTGCCGTTGGCTTTCTTGTACCAGTCGTAGATGCGGCCTACGAAAGGGGAAATCAGGAACACCCCGGCTTCGGCGCAGGCGACGGCCTGGGCAAAGGAGAACAGCAGGGTCAGGTTGGTCTGGATGCCTTCGCGCTCCAGCTTCTCGGCGGCACGGATACCTTCCCAGGTGGAGGCGATCTTGATCAGCACGCGATCGCGGCCAATTCCGGCTTTTTCATACAGTCCGATCAAGCGATGGGCGCGCTCGAGCATGGCGTCGGTGTCGAACGACAGGCGTGCGTCCACTTCGGTAGAAATGCGCCCCGGAATCACTTTCAGGATTTCTTGACCGACGGCTACAGCAAAGCGGTCGCTGGCCAGGCCCACATCGCCCTTGCAGTCGCTGACGCACGCGTTCAGCAGTTCGGCATAACCTGGGATGGCCGCAGCCTTGAGCAGCAGCGAAGGGTTTGTGGTGGCGTCCACCGGCTTGACCCGGGCAATGGCTTCGAAGTCGCCGGTATCGGCAACAACGGTGGTGATCTGTTTGAGTTGTTCCAGCTTGGAAGTCATGGGCGTGCTCTGTCCTGTGGGTCTGGTGACATTACCCGAGCGCTGACAGCGGCTCAAGGGTGCATAGGCGTATCGACGGCCGCAGGGGCAACTCCCTGAGAACAGGCGTTTGAATACGCAGGCGCTATGCGCTAACTACGATGCCAAAATGGCCGACAGGTTCCGGGTAATTAATCAAGGGCGGCCGCGCGAAGTCTCGGCAGCTGCTCTGCTCGGGTGCAAGTGCTCAGTGCGGGGGTGGATTGAGGCGGGTATCCAGGGCAAAGCGTTCTTGCTGAACCACCTCGTACAGCCCCTGTGCCAGTTGTGGGTTCATGACGATGTTCCAGCTGTGTCGTGACACCGTTGAGGGAATCAGGATAAACGGATGGCGCTCCAGCAGTTCGTCACCAAACTTCTGTTGTCCCAGGCTGGGAGTTCCGGGTATCAGCCAATTGGGGTTGGCAATCTGGCTTGGCACAATCCGTGGGACTTGGGACGGATCGAGGATACGGGCTGCGGTCAGCACGTGTGGCACACAATCAAGGGCGCGAAAGCCTTTATGCACGGCCACTTCCAGGATGGCCGTGGAAGGATCGGCAGAGCCATACACCGCTTTGACCCCTTTGGAGTTCCAGCGACCGCCGCCCAGCTCCGCACCAATACCGCTGAACCAGGTGGCGGCGTGTTCCGAGCGGTCGAGTCGCCAGAAGTACAGCTCGGTCAGTGCGGTCGGGGCCGGACTCAAGAATAAACCCCGTAGTCCATGCGGGTCAGGAAGTCATCGACCAGCTCGAAGCCGACTTGGGTGGTCAGCAAATCGATGGGCGCACGGTTTTCCAGGCCCAGCGCGGGCGTGACCATCCAGTTTGCCGCCTCCTGAAGGTCCCCCAGCACCCCCTCGGCCTTGCTCAATACCTTGGCCAGGCGCCAGGCGCTGCTGCTTTGTTCCGAGGTGAGGGGCTCCGGATTCTTGATCCGGCGCTGCACGGTCCGCTCCGAGAGTCCGATGATTTTGCCGAACACCTGCTTGTCCTTGAAGCGCGTGACTGACTGTACAAAGTTGATCACCGCATCTGACGGAAAGCCTTTTTCAATCAGCTCATGCACCTCGAAAGCGTCATGGGCGCGAGGAGGCCGGTTGCCGAAGAGCAGTTGCAGCGGCTTGGTCGGGTCTTGGGACTGGTAGTGATGGGTTTCGCTATGAGCGGCCATGGAATCACCTCGGTTTGCCATCTGGCGAAAGTATACTGCCAAGTGGCGAGGCTGGCGAATGCTAGCCCCGGATTTACGCCGAACGGGAAAGCACCCGGCGCCTGCCTCTTTCAGGCACCGTGCCTGGCGGCGTAGGGGCAAGCGCAGCAGAAAGCGTCTGTCTCAGCGTCCTTCCAGCAGTAGTCCGGCCTGATCCAACAGTGCCAGTGGATCCTTGGCCTTATGGATATCCACCGACAACAACTGGCGGAATTTACGCGCCCCCGGAAAACCGGTACCCAATCCCAGCACATGCCGGGTGATATGGTGCATCGCGCCGCCCGCCGCCAGGTGTTCGGCGATGTAAGGGCGTAGGCGTGCCAACGCCTCGGCCCGGGAAATCACCGGCTCAGCGCTGTTAAACAACTGCTGGTCCACTTCGGCCAGTAGGTACGGATTGTGATAAGCCTCGCGCCCTAGCATCACTCCGTCGAAGGTCTGTAAATGTTCGTGACAGGCTTCCAGGGTCTTGATTCCGCCATTGAGGATAATCTCCAGCTCCGGGAAATCTTCCTTCAGGCGCGCGGCGACGTCATAGCGCAGCGGCGGAATATCGCGATTCTCTTTGGGCGAAAGCCCCTCCAGAATCGCAATCCGCGCATGCACGGTAAAACTGGTGCAACCCGCGTCCCGCACCTGGCCAACGAAATCACACAGCTCTTCATAACTGTCACGACCGTTGATCCCGATCCGGTGCTTCACCGTCACCGGAATCGTCACCGCATCGCGCATCGCCTTCACGCAGTCAGCCACCAGACCCGGATGCGCCATCAGGCACGCCCCGATCATATTGTTCTGCACCCGATCACTGGGGCAGCCCACATTCAGGTTCACCTCGTCGTAACCATGCTCTTGCGCCATCCGTGCACAAGCGGCCAAATCCACCGGCGTACTGCCACCTAGCTGCAGGGCCAGAGGATGCTCGGACGGGTTATGACGCAAGAACCGATCGTGATCGCCGTTGAGCAGTGCACCGGTGGTGACCATCTCGGTGTAGAGCAGGGCATGTTTGGACAGGATGCGTAGGAAGTAGCGGCAGTGGCGGTCGGTCCAATCCATCATCGGCGCAACAGAAAAGCGGCGAAATAGTGTTTTGCTTGGACTCTCTTGAGTTGACACTTGATCTTGTTCCATTTTGCTCGGCGAGTATTAGGCTATCTCTAGGCGTTTTTTGAACATGTCGTTCAATACGTCATCCAAAGCCTTTCCGGCTTATTTTAGCTAAGGTGAATATCAGCATTAGGGCGTACGTCAAAGGTATGAAGGTGCACGGTTTGTATCGGGATTTTATGTTTCTTTGCTTAGTATACCAAAAGAATAGCCATTTTTGCATTAGGATAAGTAGTGTGGGATTTATTAGCGGACAGGCAGAGCGGGGTTCGTTTTCTGCGATTCAGGGTTCAAGCTATGATTGTCCAAAAAGAGGTGATGCTTAAAAATAGATTTAAATAGAAGTGTCATTTTTACGGTAGGTTTTTTGAGTTGCTAGTGCTTGATTATGATTGCTTTTTATATGTTGAGGTCTATTTGCCATCACTCGAAAATCAAGCTGTGTTCTACTTGTTGAAATTGGCTGGCTTGGTTGAATTTCGAGTGGTGGCGAGCTTGAAAAGTCTATTTTTTGGTTTTTTTTGAGTTGTTGGCCAGTTTTTTTCCGCGACCAAGTCGAAGAAGCTTTGAAACTATATTTCTTGCTTTGTTGTCGAATGCGCTAATAATTCGGCGGCCGACTTCTTCTGGCCTACCGTTAAAAGAGGTGACATGAAAATAGTCGTGATTGTCAGGTGAGGCTTTTGAAAAGTAATAGTTTGACACGCAGCAGCGCGGAAGTTCCACTTTGACTGGGCTTACAGAGTGCCAAGAGTTTTTGTTTGTCTCCATTACAATAAGACGATTGAATTTTGATATTATAGTTTTTTGTGTTTTTACTTTTTCGTCCCATAACTCAAAGTTGCCGCCGTTTTCCAAGGCCCAATCTGGCGAGACATAATATAACATGTTCAGTCGGCGGTAGAGGTTCCTTGCGCCATCGTGACTATTGTCAATGTGAGGGTTAAGGAAGTCGTCCTTAAACATCATTGAGAGTCCGCCAGCGTAAAGTGTTGGGTCTGGGATGATGTCCTTAAAACCAAGAAGAGACGCTACTTTGTTTACAACGGAGGGGTGTTGCATTCCATAAGTAATTGCACTGAGTATTTCTGGTCTATCATCAAGAGTGGCTAAGGTTTTTTTCTTTTCCCGAAATGTGTTTTTATCAAAAAAGCCATCCGCATTACGCGGGAATGCATCATAAATGGCAGTGGCGAATTCACAGGGAAGAAAATTGTCAATGATTAGATGGCGAGTATTGGTTTCTTGCGGGTTGTTCCACTTTTTCACGATCTCCTCACTAAGCTCATCTAGGCGATCAACTATGAGAGATGCAACGCGCTGAGTATCCATGATTGTCCTTTTAATTGAGGGCTGCAAATGTTTTATATTTTCTATGAAGTAGTAAAAGTCACAAGCAATTTAATAGCCCGGCATAAAAAACTCAACGGGGCTCCTGAGCGACGGGGGGGGGGCTCAGATTTTTTTGAATCTAGCGTGCTGATTTTAGAGCTTCCATGAGGATAGGGGAAGTCAGGGCCGCGGCAACTCAGGTTCCTTTTCATGTCTGCTTTGTGGTTTGCTATCAGTGGTCCCAAGCTACCCTCGATCCGTCTGCTCTAAAGCTCCAACCCTTCCTCAATCACGGTCAGCAGGTTGTCTTCATTGAACTCCACAGGCTCCTGCCGCGGGCGGCCTGACGGTGAGGTCGTGTGAGTCATCCAATGCCCTTCGCCATGATCGCTGGCGGTGCGCAGCAAGTATCGTTCCTGGCCTTTGGCGTGGATATCGATGCGTCCGGTGGCGCCTGGGATGAAGCGCGCGATGGGGTCGAAGGTGATGCTGGTGTGGTTTCCTTCAAGCACCAGTTGATCGATGGCGTAGTTGAAGGTGGCGCCGGAGGGCGTGCTCTCAAAGACCCGGGTGGCGTTGCGGCGGATGCCCAGGCCGGCCTCGGACAGCGGCGTCAGCCAGTTTTCGATCTGCTGGTACAACTCGTTGACCTGGATGGGCCAAAGTTCGATGGTTTTGTCTGCACTGGCTTCCTTGTCGGCACGGCCTTGTTGTTTTTGCTTCAGTTTGGCAGCGAGCTCATCAGCCTTACTCATTCCGACTTCCTATCGTGTGGTGAGTGTGGGGGGTGGGGCTCAAGGTACTGCACCTCGGCCCGCTCTTGCCAGTCCGCCAAACCGACTATTGACCGCCGGGGTTCATTTGCCGGCTATCGGCCCTTACGCTAAGCTCACCGTCATTAAGGGATTTGGGCGCTGGCTCATGCCTTCCCCTTCAGGATGATGCTTTTGCCTATCCCCATTCATGACCCGCACTCCACTCCCGACGGCTCGCTGAAACGCCTCCCTCTGCTCAAGGCGGCGGTGGCATTTATTGCCACGGTTTGTCTGTGCCTGTGTGGTTTGTTGTATCTGCAACTGGAACAGTCGCGCCGCCATGACCTGGCGCTGGCGGAGGTGGTGTCGCTCAACCTGACCCGCGCCATGGCCCAGCAGGCGGAAGACACCTTCATGGAGGCCGAGTTGGTGCTGACCAGTTTGGCCGAGTGGATCCAGGCGGATGGCTATGAGGGCGCGGCGGCGGTGCGATTGCACAGTACCTTTTCCCGGCGGGTGCAGGCGCTGCAACAACTGAGCGGGTTGTTCATGTTCGACAAGCATGGGCAGTGGGTCGTGACATCATTCGACGACTTGCCTCGAGGGGCTGGGGTGGCGGATCGAGATTATTTCCGCTTCCACCAGCAGAATGCCTCGCTGCTGGTGCATATCGGCCCGGCGATTCGCAGCCGGGAAAACGGCGAGTGGATCATTCCCCTGTCGCGTCGGATCAACGATAAGCAGGGCAACTTCCAAGGCGTGTTGATGGCCGGGATCAGGCTGGCGTACTTCGACCAGTTCTTCAAAAGTTTCAATATCGATGATAACGGCACGATGTTCCTGGCCCTCTCCGATGGCACGTTGTTGGCGCGTCGGCCTTTTGAAGAGCGGCAGATCGGTGCTTCCCTGAGCCGTGGCGAGATTTTCCAGAAGTATTTGCCCAACTCGCCCTATGGCAACGCGATGATCACTTCGGTGGTGGATGGCGTGGTCAGGTTGTATGGCTATCGGCAGTTGGAGGCCTACCCATTGGTAGTGGCCGCCGCAACGTCCAGGGATGCGATCCTCAAGGGCTGGTACGCCACGGCCTATCAGTCCAGCGTGATTGTCGCTCTGGTGGTGCTTGGCATCGGGCTGTTTGGCTGGGTGTTTGTGCACCAGGTGCGTGACGGCCAGCGTATCGAGGCGGACCTGCGCAAGGCCCAGGAGGCGCTGGAGGTGATTGCCACCCATGACAGCCTGACCGGGTTGGCCAATCGGCGGTTGTTCGAGCGGGCCCTGGAAATCGAGTTCGGGCGCGGCGCGCGCCAGTCAAGCCCGCTGAGCCTGATCATGCTCGATATCGACTATTTCAAGAGTTACAACGACACCTATGGCCACGTCGCGGGAGACCGTTGCCTGAGCGAAGTGGCACAGGTCTTGAAAAGCTGCTGCCAGCGCAAGGCCGATCTGGCGGTGCGCTACGGTGGTGAAGAGTTCGCGGTGTTATTACCGGATACCGATATCCAGGGCGCCCTGACCATCGCCGAGCAGATTCGCCACCGGGTCATGGAGCAGAATATCGAGCACAGCGGTTCCCCCAGCGGTCGCCTGACGGTCAGCCTGGGCTGCTACGCCTTCGTGCCCCGAGGCGCGGACAGTATCGAGGCCTTTATCCAGCGCGCGGACGCAGCGCTGTACCAGGCCAAGAAGGGAGGGCGCAACCGAGTGGAGGTGCTTTCCATGGAAGAAGCGGCCGAGCCACTGCTGCGTTCCGACCGCTAGCCCTGTCCCGCCGGCAGCGCGAGTGTGGCCTCCAGTTGCTGGCGTACTGCCGGCCATTGATCGTCAATAATGCTGAAGCGCACCGAATTACGCCCGACGTCCGTCGGGCATGATCCGTTTGTAAGGACTGCACTATGAGCCAACCCGCTGTGATGGACTTCGACCTCTATCTGCACCAACTCGGTTTCGAGGCGGCACCAGCGCCGACCCTCGACACCTTGCGTCAGTTGCAGCTGCGCCACACCAGCACCTTTGCCTTTGAAAGCCTGTCGACCCTGCTGCGACTGCCGGTGCCCATTGATTTGCCGGCGGTCGAGCAAAAGATCCTGCGCGATGGCCGTGGCGGCTATTGCTACGAGCTCAATCAGATGTTCCTGGCGCTGTTGCAATATCTCGGGTTCCAGGCCCGGGGCATTACCGGGCGCGTGGTGCTCGGCGGGTCGGAAGATGCCTTGACTTCGCGCACCCATCGCTTGGCCCTGGTGACCCTCGACGGCGTGCGGTATTCGGTGGATGTCGGCTTTGGCGGCATGGTGCCAACCGCGCCACTGCGGCTGGATACCGAAGCGGAACAGGTCACGCCCCAAGAGTCTTACTGCATCGTCCGGCGCGACTCCGGTTACGCGTTGCGGGCCAAGGTCATGGGCGAGTGGCGACCCATGTATGTGTTTGATCTGCAGGTGCAGGGCGAGGCCGACTACGAGATGGGCAACTGGTACGTCTCGACCCACCCCAACTCGCCATTTCTCGGACAATTGAAAGCCGCGCTGACGGGTGACGGCTGGCGCCGGACGCTCAATAACGGCAGTTACGCCGTGCACCACATAGGTCAGGCCAGCGAGCGGCGACAGATCAGCGATGCGGATGAGCTGCTTGACCTGCTGCAACACGAATTTCGGATTCGCTTACCGCAGCACCCGGCGTTGCGCGAGGTCGTCGCCCAACTGCTCAGCGAACCGGCGGCGGTATGAATTGCGCTGCGGTGGCGGCTGCTTTCAGTCGGTCGCCAGCCTAAGGGTCTTCAGCGTAGGCGTCGACGCGCAGGTAGATGTAGTCGATGTCCTGCAGTGATTCACGACGGTTGACCAGGGTTTCCCCTGAACCCATGAATACCACGTGACCAATGCCGGTCTGCGGGTCGCGGAAGAAGCCCGGAGGCGCATCCCAGATGCAGCAGGAGCGGCGCAACGGCTCCATGGCGAAGCGTTCGGCGGCATAACGCTCGGCGTTATACACCTCGCGCCCCGGCAGCCGGTAGGTGGCCCGCAAGGGGCTGCCCTGGAGCTCGGGCTCCTGATGACACTCAAGAAGCTCCAGATAGGCAGGCTTGCCGCCAGCATTCGCCAGAAAGTCATCGCAGCTCAATTCTGCCTGGGCACTGCTGATCAACAGCAGGAGCGCTGCCGGCAGCCAGCGGGTCCATTTACGTCGGTTCACTGTGGGTTGTCCTGGGCCGAGGCCCTCACCAGGGGGCGAATATCCACTTTCCGCTTTTACGGTCCAGGCGCCGGCAGCGCATGCCCAATCGCGGGCTGACCAGAGGCCAGTGCCGGGCGCGCAGGGTGAAGTAAAAGCGGTAGTGCTCAAGTCCTTCAATGGTCAGGAAAAAGTGCCGATCATCCTGCCATTCCACCTCTTCCAGGTAATACGAGCTGTACCAGCGTGCCAGCGTGCGATGGGCCAGCACCCGTTGCAGATCAAGGCTGACCAGCACCACCAGGACGGCTTCTTCGACCCAGTAGTCGAGCTCGGTAATCAGCACATAGCCCAGCGCGGTTCGGTACTGGCGCCGCAGGAGCCGGCCCGGAATACGCAGCGCGGTCACTTGCCCGTCGACGATCAGCGGCGCGTCGGCGGGGTCGGTCTGCGGCGAGCCCGAGTGGGGCTGCAGGGCGAATCGTTCGATCGTTTGCATGAGTCGAGGTGAAAAGGGAGGGGCAGCATTCTAGCAGGCTCCATCGGCCAGTGATTTTTATCCGGGGCTGGTGCTGCTGCTTGTCCGGCGGCCCAGGGGCGGCATATTGCGAAGCACCAGGGGGAGGGGTGGCACCAAAGCCAGGCTTTATTGTTCGACAAACTGTATACAATTGTATGGACAGTTGTCTTAGATGTTGAATACAGTGTGTCCATAACAAAAACAGGGAACTCCAAACCATGACTACCCCCCTCGATTCACAGCAGCGCCCGGAAGATCAAAACCTGGGTCTGGGCGCCAACATGGCCTACGGCCTGCAACACGTGTTGACCATGTACGGTGGCATCGTTGCGGTACCGCTGATTGTCGGCCAGGCGGCCGGGCTGTCCCCGGCTGAAATCGGTCTGCTGATCGCTGCGTCGCTGTTCGCAGGGGGGCTGGCAACTTTGCTGCAAACCCTGGGCATTCCATTCTTTGGCTGCCGCTTGCCGCTTGTCCAGGGGGTGTCCTTCGCCGGTGTCTCGACCATGGTGGCGATTGTCAGCAGTGGCGGCGAAGGTGGTTTCCAGTCGGTACTGGGCGCGGTGATCGCCGCTTCGTTGATCGGGCTGCTGATTACTCCGGTGTTCTCGCGTATCACCAAGTTCTTCCCGCCGTTGGTGACCGGCATTGTCATCACCACCATCGGCCTGACACTGATGCCGGTGGCCGCGCGCTGGGCCATGGGCGGTAACAGCCGGGCGGCGGACTTTGGCAGCATGTCCAATATCGGCCTGGCGGCGATCACCCTGGTGCTGGTGCTGCTGTTGAGCAAAATCGGCAGTGCGACCATTTCTCGGCTGTCGATCCTGCTGGCGATGGTGCTTGGCACGGTGATCGCGGTACTGGCCGGCATGGCGGACTTTTCCGGCGTAACCCAGGGGCCGATGTTCGGCTTGCCCACCCCCTTCCACTTCGGCATGCCCACCTTCCATCTGGCGGCGATTCTGTCGATGTGCATCGTGGTGATGGTGACGCTGGTGGAAACCTCGGCCGATATTCTCGCGGTCGGTGAAATCATCAACACCAAGGTCGACTCCAAGCGCCTGGGCAACGGCCTGCGCGCTGATATGCTGTCGAGCGTGCTTGCGCCGATCTTCGGCTCCTTCACCCAGAGTGCCTTTGCGCAGAACGTCGGGCTGGTGGCGGTCACCGGTGTGAAGAGCCGTTTTGTGGTGGCCACCGGCGGGGTGTTTTTGGTGATTCTCGGCCTGCTGCCGTTCATGGGGCGGGTGATTGCTGCGGTGCCGACCTCGGTGCTGGGCGGCGCCGGTATCGTGTTGTTCGGCACCGTGGCAGCCAGCGGCATTCGTACCTTGTCCAAGGTCGACTACCGCAACAACGTGAACCTGATCATCGTTGCCACCTCCATTGGCTTCGGCATGATTCCAATCGCGGCACCCAACTTCTACGATCATTTCCCAAGCTGGTTCGCGACCATCTTCCATTCCGGCATCAGTTCGTCGGCGATCATGGCGATTATCCTCAACCTGACGTTCAACCATTTCACCGCCGGCAACTCGGACCAGCAGTCAGTATTTGCCGCCGGCACCGAGCGCAGTCTGCGTTTCCAGGACCTGGCGGCGCTACGCGAGGGCGATTATTTCAGCGATGGCAAGTTGCACGATGCCGAAGGCAATGAAGTGCCGGTGGTGGTCGAGGCGGTTGGCAAGGCGGGCGCACATGCGGGCGAAGGGCCGGCGGTCGGCCATGTCAGAAGCGCAGCCGAGACCAGCAAGGTCTAGGTTCGTCCGACGCGAGTGAAACCTGAGCAAACCGGCGCCCCCAAGGGCGCCGGTTTTTTTGTTCATGGGGTTGCAGGAGCCGGCTGCTCGGGAGCCGGTTCGGCGTCGGCGGCATCGCTACCACCGTAGTGGTCGCCCAGTTTTAGGCGTTTTTCTTCGACCCAGCCGCTGTAGTCCTGGCCGTCCTTGGCGATGTACATCACCTGGGCCCAGCCGCTTTCGCTGGAGGCATAGACCGTCAGGCTGTCACCCGGGATGACAAACAGCTTCTTGTTGAGGCAGGCCGGGCTGGGAGCGCTGTGGAAATACAGTCGGCCCTGGTCGATGACCGTGGCCTCCAGGGGCGGGCGATAGCTGCCGGCTTCCAGGGACGCGTTGTCGCTCAGGGTGTCGCAGTCAATGGTTTCGGCCTGGGCGACGGTCAGTGGGAGCAGGCTGAGCAATAGGCAGGAGGGCAGCAGGCGCAGGGATCGGTCCATCGGTGTGGGTCCAGGGCAACGGGGCGGGTGGCGCGATAGTAGTGACAAAAGCCCAGGCTGCACACCCCGGCCACGCCCCCGTGGGCTGACGAGTGTTACTCGGTGATCTGTTCCGTCTGGTGTTGCCTGAGCAGTGAGCAGGCAAACAGCACCACCACCGCTGCGGCCGCCGAGAGCGTCAATGGTAAGCCATGGGAACCGCCGCTCATGGCGGCGCCGCTGAGCAATGGACCGAGCAGGCTGCCAATGCCCCATAGCAGGCCGGCGCTGGCGTTGGCCGTGACCAGGTCGGGGCCGCTGAATTTTTGTCCGATCAGGATGATTGCCAAGGTATACACCCCGCCAGCCGCCGCCCCGAGCAGCACCAGGCTGGGCCAGAGCAGTGCCGGATAGCCGATCAGCAGCGGTAGGCTCAATCCAATCACCAGTGACACCAGCCCGCAGCCAAGGTAGATGGCGGCGCGTCCGGTTTTGTCCGAGAGCCAGCCCAGGGGAAACTGAAACACCGCGTCGCCGAGCAAGATGATGCTGACCATCAAGGCTGCGAGCTTGATGCTGTAGCCGTGGCCCGCGGCATAGACCGGGAACAGCGAGAGAATCACCGTATCGAAGAAGGCGAAGAAAAGAATGCCCACGCACAAGGCCGGCGCCACGCGGATGAAACCGAGCACTGAAAAGGTTTTGCTTTGGGTGTGATCAGACAGAATGTGCTGATGGGGCAGGCTCAGCCAGATCACCGCGATGGCCAGGACATAGCCGGCGACGACAATGGCCAGTACCTGCGGGCCGTCGGTACCCAGCAGGGCGACCAGGCCGGGACCGATCAGCTGGAACACCGTGAAGCAGGTGGTGTAGACCGCGATGATGCGCCCGCGCGTGGCCTCTTCGGCCATTTCATTGACCCAGGTTTCCCCGAGGATGATGATCAGGCCCGCGCCGAGCCCCATCACAATGCGCGCCATACCGAGGCCATAGAGGCTGACGCCGGGAACCTCCAGCAGGGCGATGCTCAAGGCGCAGAGGCTGAAGCACAGCAGGTAGATCTGCCGCCGACTGAGTTTCAGGCATAGCCAGTCCACCAGGAAGGCCGAGAGCATCATCCCGGTGGCCGGCAGTGCCGACATGATGCCGATCTGTGCATTGGAAGCGCCGGCCTGGTACAGGCGTAGCGCGATCACCGGCACTGTCGAGCCGATGCTGAGGCCGACGATCGAGATGCCGAGAATAAGTGCCGCTAATAGTTTGCTGTTCATAAAGAGTGCCTGTGCCCGGGTCGCCAGGCATCGAGGTTTTTCCGTGGTCTGGCCGTGAGGGCCGGGCCTGTACATGACTGCCGGGCAACACGCTTTTCGCACGCAACACGTGGTTCCGAAGCGCGTGGGCGCTAGCGGTCCGGGGTCTGCGGTGAAAGGCGTCAACAGCTTTGATCCGCGGTATCAGGGTCGCCGGGATATCAAATTTGCTCGGGGTTCAGTCGCAACGACGGATGGCGTGGTGTGGCGAGAAGGTGAAGGCAAACAGCACGCTGCGGCGCCGACGATTGATCGCGCAGTCGTGTTGATTAACGGCGAGGATGTCCGTTGGGCTCAGCGAGGCAGGAGCACAGGCGGATTGGGCAGGGATAAACATCGGTTTGGACGGGTCGGATTAAAACAGGCGCACAGCCTACGACAGGCCTTTGGGGCAAAGCAATACGCTGTGAAGGGATACGACAATATAGCGCCGTGCCGTCTGGTATCGGTGTTGGATTGAAGATTTACGGGGTTTGCAGCAGGGCTGATTTGCCGAAAGAACAGGGCGTTCTTTAAAGTGTTGCGGGCAAATCGCTGTAGAAGATGGCTCCACGACCTGGACTCGAACCAGGGACCCAGTGATTAACAGTCACTTGCTCTACCAACTGAGCTATCGCGGAATGCGCCGTATCATACTGATTGGAAAAGAGAAGTCAAGTGTGAAAAGGAATTTTGTCGGCGTTTAGGGTGTCGACCGTCCAGAGCGTGGCGCTGAGTGGTCAATCGGCAGTTGGCGGTTACCAGAACGGCGGTAGCGGTCTACCATGGCGCCCCGGAAGTGGTTTCACGCGCTGCCGGCCTCAAGCCGCAAAGGTACGCTTTATGACCCGCTTCATGGTTTCACTCGTTGCACCTGCCATTTCTTGTGTCCTGTGGGAGGTGCTCGCATGAGTATCGAACAGATCAGCCTGCCCAAGGGCGTAGGTCCACAGGCCAGCAAGTTGTGGGATGCCATTACCCAGGCCGGCACCGCCGAGGATCTGAATCGCGCTGGGGGCAAAGCCGAGGGTTTTGTCCTGGGCCTGGAGAGCGCCAAGGCGATCAAGAGCCAGGTTGCCGAGTCCTTGTATGTCGCCTTTGACGACGCTGCCAGCCAGCGTGCCGCCGAACTGGCCGGCTGAGTCTCTCAGCCGCCGAAGGTGAGGGTGCCCAGCATGAACTTGGCGGCCAGTGTGGTCGCGGCCAGTTGCACCAGCCACAGCGCCAGGCCGCCGAGAAACACCCCCAGGGCAATCTGCAGCACCAGGCTTTTTTCACGTTTTTGCTGGCGAGGGATGAAATGGTCAAGCTCGTCGCGGTCTGCCCGCAGGTCATCGTTTTTCATAGGCATTCTCGACAGGGAAGAGGGTGCGGATCGTGGTAGAAGCCGGCTTCTATACGTGAGCGTAGTGTGGACTAAAAAGGGGAAGCCGATTGGCTTCCCCTTTTTTGTGTGGCGGTGTTGGACTCAGATCACCTGCACCATGGCCTTGGTCACGGCTTCGATGTTGTTCTGGTTCAGCGCGGCGACGCAGATGCGGCCGGTGTCCAGGGCATAGATGCCGAACTCGTTGCGCAGGCGCGTCACTTGTTCAACGGTCAGGCCGGAGTAGGAGAACATGCCGCGTTGGCGACCAACGAAGCTGAAGTCGCGTTGCGGCGCGGCCTTGGCCAGTAGGTCGACCATCTGCATGCGCATGCCACGAATGCGCAGGCGCATTTCTGCCAGTTCCTGCTCCCATTGGGCGCGCAGTTCCGGGCTGTTGAGGACCGCGGCGACGATGCTGGCGCCGTGGGTTGGCGGGTTGGAGTAGTTGGTGCGGATCACGCGTTTGACTTGCGAGAGTACGCGGGCGCTTTCTTCTTTCGACTCGCTGACGATCGACAGCGCGCCGACACGTTCGCCATACAGCGAGAACGACTTGGAGAACGAGCTGGACACGAAGAAGTTCAGGCCCGACTCGGCGAACAGGCGCACGGCGGCGGCGTCTTCGTCGATGCCATCGCCAAAGCCCTGGTAGGCCATGTCGAGGAACGGCACCAGGTTTTTCGCCTTGACCACTTCCAGCACGTCTTTCCAGTCGGCCGGGCTCAGGTCGACGCCGGTCGGGTTATGGCAGCAGGCATGCAGCACCACGATGGACTGGGCGGGCAGGGCGTTAAGGTCTTCCAGCAAGCCGGCGCGGTTTACGTCGTGGGTAGCGGCGTCGTAGTAGCGGTAGTTCTGTACCGGGAAACCAGCGGTTTCAAACAGCGCGCGGTGGTTTTCCCAGCTTGGATCGCTGATGGCGACTACGGCATTGGGCAGCAGTTGCTTGAGGAAGTCAGCGCCGATTTTCAGGGCGCCCGTACCACCAACGGCCTGGGTGGTGATGACCCGGCCAGCGCTGATCAGCGGCGAATCGTTACCGAACAGCAGTTTTTGCACGGCTTGGTCGTAGGCGGCGATACCGTCGATCGGCAGGTAGCCCCGGGAGGCGTGTTGAGCGACGCGAATCGTCTCGGCTTCGACAACGGCGCGCAGGAGTGGAATTCGCCCCTCCTCGTTGCAGTAAACACCGACCCCCAGGTTGACCTTATTGGTACGGGTGTCAGCGTTGAATGCTTCGTTGAGGCCCAGGATTGGATCGCGTGGTGCCATTTCGACAGCGGAGAACAGGCTCATTTTTACGGCGGCTCTGAATGGAGTGTGGAGGGACGTGTCGCGCTCCAGCCGAATGCACTAGAGCGGTGCACAAACGGGGAGCTAGTATAGAGGCCATCACTGCGGGCGGCGACAGGCGATTGAGCTTTTGCCGCAAGTTTTCGGTTTATTTTTCGACCGTTAGTCTTATTGCAACGTCAAAGGCGTAAAGGGGTGTAGGACCCTTGCCTTGAAAGCGGTGGTATTTGCCACCACATCTAGGACAATCCCCGTTTCCCCGGCGACAGTCGTCGTTTGCGGTCTTCCTCATTCCTGCCAGGCCGCCCCCCGGCCCAGGAGTGAATCCAGAGGTATGTTATGTCCGACTTCCAGCTAGTCACCCGCTTCGAGCCCGCCGGCGATCAGCCGGAAGCCATCCGCTTGATGGTCGAGGGCATCGAGGCCGGGCTGGCGCACCAGACCCTGCTGGGTGTGACCGGCTCGGGCAAGACTTTCAGCATCGCCAACGTAATTGCCCAGATCAACCGTCCGACCCTGGTGCTGGCGCCGAACAAGACCCTGGCCGCGCAGCTGTATGGCGAGTTCAAGGCGTTCTTCCCGAATAACGCGGTGGAGTACTTCGTTTCCTACTACGACTACTACCAGCCCGAAGCCTATGTGCCGTCGTCCGACACCTTTATCGAGAAAGACGCCTCGATCAACGACCACATCGAGCAGATGCGCTTGTCCGCGACCAAGGCGCTGCTGGAACGCAAGGACGCGATCATCGTCACCACCGTGTCCTGCATCTATGGTTTGGGGAGCCCGGAAACCTACCTGAAAATGGTCCTGCACGTGGACCGCGGCGACAAGCTCGACCAGCGCGCCCTGCTGCGCCGCCTGGCCGACCTGCAATACACCCGCAACGACATGGACTTCGCCCGTGCGACCTTCCGCGTACGCGGCGATGTGATCGACATCTATCCGGCGGAATCCGATCTGGAAGCGATCCGCATCGAACTGTTCGACGACGAGGTCGAGAGCCTATCAGCCTTCGATCCGCTGACCGGCGAGGTCATTCGCAAACTGCCGCGTTTCACCTTCTACCCCAAGAGCCACTACGTGACGCCGCGGGAAACCCTGCTCGACGCCATCGAAGGGATCAAGGTCGAGTTGCAGGAGCGCCTGGAATACCTGCGTTCCAACAACAAGCTGGTTGAAGCCCAGCGCCTGGAGCAACGCACCCGTTTCGACCTGGAGATGATCCTCGAACTGGGTTACTGCAACGGCATCGAAAACTATTCGCGCTACCTCTCGGGCCGTCCCTCGGGGGCCGCGCCGCCGACCTTGTATGACTACCTGCCGGCCGATGCCCTGCTGGTCATCGATGAGTCCCACGTCAGCGTGCCCCAGGTTGGCGCGATGTATAAAGGCGACCGTTCGCGCAAGGAAACCCTGGTGGAATACGGTTTCCGCTTGCCGTCGGCGCTGGACAACCGGCCAATGCGCTTTGACGAGTGGGAAAGCGTCAGCCCGCAAACCATCTTTGTCTCGGCAACCCCGGGCAACTATGAGGCCGAACACGCCGGCCGCGTGATCGAGCAGTTGGTACGGCCCACCGGCCTGGTGGACCCGCAGATCGAAATCCGCCCGGCCTTGACCCAGGTCGACGACCTGCTTTCGGAGATCACCAAACGCGTGGCCCTCGAAGAGCGCGTGCTGGTCACCACCCTGACCAAGCGGATGTCCGAGGACTTGACCGACTACCTGGCCGACCACGGCGTGCGGGTGCGTTACCTGCACTCGGATATCGACACCGTGGAGCGGGTTGAGATCATCCGCGATTTGCGCCTGGGCACCTTTGATGTGCTGGTGGGGATCAACCTGCTGCGCGAGGGCCTGGACATGCCGGAGGTGTCGCTGGTGGCGATTCTGGATGCGGACAAGGAGGGCTTCCTGCGCTCCGAGCGTTCGTTGATCCAGACCATTGGTCGCGCCGCGCGTAACCTCAATGGCCGGGCGATTCTCTATGCCGACCGGATCACCGGTTCCATGGAGCGAGCGATTGGCGAAACCGATCGCCGCCGGGAGAAGCAGATTGCCTTCAACCTGGCCAATGGCATTACCCCCAAGGGGGTGTTCAAGGATGTCGCCGACATCATGGAAGGCGCCACCGTGCCGGGTTCGCGCAGCAAGAAGCGCAAGGGCATGGCCAAGGCCGCCGAGGAAAACGCCAAGTACGAGAACGAACTGCGTTCGCCGAGCGAGATCACCAAGCGCATCCGCCAATTGGAAGAGAAAATGTACCAGTTGGCCCGCGACCTGGAGTTCGAGGCCGCCGCGCAGATGCGCGACGAAATCGGCAAGCTGCGTGAGCGTCTGCTCGCCGTTTGATTCAGCGCCGGGGCGGGCTCCTGTGGCTCTGGCGCTCGCTCGCGCCAGAGCGCAGCCCCGTCTAGTGGGCTTCCCCTGCCTTCACTCCCGCCGGCAGCGCCTTGGTCAGCAACACCGCCAGCATGCTGATGCCCAGGGCAATCCCGACAAAATGAAAGGCGTCGTTGTAGGCCATGATTTGCGCCTGCTGGTGGGTAATTTCGCTGAGTCTGCCCAGCGCTGCGTTGTCGCTGCCGAACTTCTCGGCCAGGCTCGCCAGGCGCTCGGCCACTTGCGGGTTGCTCGGCACAATGGCTTCGCGCAGGTAGTCGAAGTAGGTCTTGGTTCGCGCATCCAGCAGCGTGGCGAGCAAGGCAATCCCGATGGCGCCGCCCAGGTTGCGTAGGATATTGAACAGGCTCGACGCTGACCCGGCGTCCTGCGGCTGTATGTAGGCGGTGGCAATCAGCGAGATGGTGACCATGATCAGCGGCTGGCCCAGGGCGCGGATGATCTGGATCTGGTTGAACTGCGGCCCGGCGAAGTCCGGGTTCAGCACCCCCGAGGAAAAACTCGCCAGGCCGAACAGACCAAAGCCCAGGGTGCATAGCCATTTCGGCGAAATGTACTTCATCAGTTTGGGCACCAGCGGAATCAGAAACAGCTGGGGGATGCCCATCCACATGATCACCTGGCCGATCTGCAGGGCGTTGTAATTCTGAATCTGCGCCAGGTACAGCGGCAGCAGGTAAATCGAGCCATAGAGGCCGACCCCCATTCCCAGGCTGGAAATGCTCGCCAGGCCGAAATTGCGGTTGCGCAGGATGCCGAGGTTGATCAGCGGGTTGGGATTGGACACCTGGACGATGACAAAGGTGATCAGGCTGAGCAGGGCGATGCTGCCCAGGGTTACGATCAGGTTCGATTCGAGCCAGTCTTTGCGGTGGCCTTCCTCAAGAAATACCTGCAGGCATCCCAGCCCCACCCCCAAGGTGAAAATGCCGGTGTAGTCGGTGCTTTTCAGCAGCTCCCAATGCGCGGCTTTCTTCTCCAGGCCATACAGCAGGCCGGCGATCATGATCAGCCCCGGCGGTATGTTGATATAGAAGATGTACTCCCAGCCCCAGTTTTCCGTGAGCCAGCCGCCGATGGTGGGGCCGATGGAGGGGGCGAAAGTGGCGGTCATGGCGAACATCGCCATGCCTTTGGCGCGGTGATGTTCGGGGAGTTTGATCAAGGTCAGGGTGAACGCCAGGGGGATCAGCGCGCCACCGGTAAAGCCCTGCAGGGCGCGGAACACGATCATGCTCTCCAGGCTCCAGGCCATGGAGCACAGCAGCGACGCCAGCAGGAACCCCACTGAGACCCAGACCGCCAGCCGGCGTGCCGACAACAGCTGCACCAGCCAGGCGGTGAGGGGGATCATGATGATCTCCGCCACCAGGTAGGAGGTGGAAATCCATGAGCCTTCCTCCAGGGTGGCCGACAGCGCACCCTGGATGTCCTTGAGCGAAGAGTTGGTGATCTGGATGTCGAGCACCGCCATAAAGGCGCCGAGCATCACGCTCATGACGGCAATCCAGTCGCGCCGGGTCGGTTCGCCGACCGGGCGCAGCAGTGCGTCACCGGCCATCGACCGGGTCTTTGATGTTCACATTGACGGTGACCGACATGCCCGGGCGGATCTTGCCGTGCAGCGGGTTGTCGGCGGCAAAGGTCAGCTTCACCGGAATGCGTTGCACCACCTTGGTGAAGTTGCCGGTGGCGTTGTCCGGTGGCAGCAGGCTGAACTGCGCGCCCGAGGCGGCGAACAGGCTCTCGACCCGGCCTTCGATCGGCGTATCGCTGTAGGCGTCGAAAATCAGCTCGGCCTTTTGCCCGGGCTGCATATGGCCGATCTGGGTTTCTTTGAAGTTGGCCTGAATCCAGATGTCCTGGTCCGGGACGATCGATAGTAGGTAGGCGCCGGCCTGGACGAACTGGCCGTTGCGGGCGGCGCGCTGGCCGATCAGGCCGCTGATCGGAGCGTGGATTTCGCTGCGGGTCAGGTTCAGTTCGGCCTGGGCCAGGTCGGTGCGGGCGTTGGCAAGCTGTGCGTCGAGACGCTTGATCTCGGCGTTCAGCGCATTGACCTGCTGGCGCTGGCCTTGCAGGTCGGCCTGGGCCTTGGCCACTTGCGAGCGGGCGATATGGTTGTCGGCGGAGAGGGTGGTGACCCGTTCTTCCGAGACATACCCGGGCTTGCGCAGGGTTTGGGCGCGGGACAGGTCGATTTGCGAGCGGCCCAGGCTGGCCTGGCTCGACGCCACTTGGGCTTCGCCGGCGGCGATCAGGCTGGCTTGCTGGGTCAGCTTGCTTATGGCCTGCAGGCGCTCGGCTTCGCGAGTGGCCAACGCGGCATTGGCGCGGTCGACGGCGAGGTGGAAGTCGTCGCCTTCGAGGCGGATCAACAGTTGGCCTTTCTCCACGTGCTGGTTGTCCTGCACCAGCACCTGGTCGATGCGTGCCCCCAGCTGGCTGGAGACGCGGGTGATCTCGCCCTGGACATAGGCGTTATCGGTGCTCTCATAAAAGCGCCCCTTGAACCACCAATGGGCGAAAAAGCCCAGAACGATGACCGTGACCAGGAACAGGAAAACAAACAGGCGACGCTTGAGTTGGGCAGGCATGGGCAGGCTGGATTCAAAAAGTGTAAGGAGATATATCCGTGAGCCAATTTGGCATAGAGCCATCAAGGGGTAAATGCCACCGCCGGATAATCGCCGTTGCAACGGGGTCGCAGCGGTTTGTAGGCGCAACCTTGGCTTAAATGCCCTCCTGACTGGAGCCGGGTCGGCATCGCCTGTTACCATTCGCCCCCTGTTTGATCTCCGCTTTTATATCCTTTCCGAGACATGCCATGACCACCGTCCGCACGCGCATCGCGCCATCGCCCACTGGGGATCCCCACGTCGGCACCGCTTACATCGCTTTGTTCAACTATTGCTTTGCCAAGCAGCATGGCGGTGAGTTCATCCTGCGTATCGAAGACACCGATCAGTTGCGTTCGACCCGCGAATCCGAGCAGCAGATTTTCGATGCCTTGCGCTGGCTCGGCATCACCTGGGCCGAAGGTCCGGACGTTGGCGGCCCCCACGGCCCGTACCGCCAGAGCGAACGCAGCGACATCTACAAACAGTACACCCAGCAACTGGTCGATATGGGCCACGCCTTCCCGTGCTTCTGCACCGCCGAAGAGCTGGATCAGATGCGCGCCGAACAACAGGCGCGGGGCGAAACTCCGCGCTACGACGGTCGTGCGCTGTTGCTGTCCAAGGAAGAAGTCGCCCAGCGCTTGGCCGCCGGCGAGCCCCATGTGATCCGCATGAAAGTGCCGAGCGAAGGCGTGTGCGTGGTGCCGGACATGTTGCGTGGCGATGTCGAGATCCCGTGGGATCGCATGGACATGCAAGTGCTGATGAAGACCGACGGCCTGCCGACCTACTTCCTGGCCAACGTGGTCGACGACCACCTGATGGGCATCACCCATGTGTTGCGTGGCGAAGAGTGGCTGCCATCGGCGCCGAAATTGATCCTGCTCTACGAGTACTTTGGCTGGGAACAACCGCAACTGTGCTACATGCCGCTGTTGCGTAACCCGGACAAGAGCAAGCTGTCCAAGCGCAAGAACCCGACTTCGGTGACCTTCTACGAGCGCATGGGCTGGTCGATGCCGGACGAGCGCGAGAAGTTCTCGCTGCAGGAAATGGTCGACAATTTCGACCTGTCCCGCGTCTCCCTGGGCGGGCCGATATTCGATATCGAGAAGCTGTCGTGGCTCAACGGACAGTGGCTGCGTGACCTGCCGGTAGAGGAGTTCGCCAGTCGTGTGCAGCAGTGGGCGCTGAACCCCGAGTACATGATGAAGATCGCGCCGCTGGTACAGGGCAGGGTAGAGACCTTCAGCCAGGTCGCTCCCTTGGCCAGCTTCTTCTTTGCCGGTGGCGTGAACCCGGATGCCAAGCTGTTTGAGTCCAAGAAACTGTCTGGTGACCAGGTGCGGCAGTTGATGCAGTTGATCCTGTGGAAGCTCGAAAGCCTGCGTCAGTGGGAGAAAGACAACATTACCGCGACCATCCAGGCTGTGGTCGAGTCCCTGGAGCTGAAACTGCGTGATGCCATGCCGCTGATGTTCGCGGCCATCACCGGTCAGGCGAGTTCGGTCTCGGTGCTCGACGCCATGGAGATCCTTGGTCCGGACCTGACCCGTTTCCGTCTGCGTCAGGCACTCGACCTGCTCGGCGGTGTGTCGAAGAAAGAAAACAAAGAGTGGGAAAAACTGCTGGGCGCTATCGCCTGATGGGGTTGTCGCCACTGCCACGGGCTGTGAAGTTGCCCGTGGCGGTGGTGATGTTCCTGGGCCGCAAGGTCCAGGGGCCCTTGTCGTGGCCTTTGGCGACGGCAGCAGGAAACGGCGATGCCCCCCGTTTTTCCGGGTGTTGTCGGTAAGTGATTGTTATGCCGACAAAAAATTTTGGAAATTGTTGAAAAAAAATTTGACAGGTCTCCAATACGCCCTTAAGATTCGCCCCGTCCTCACCGACGAGGGGCTATAGCTCAGCTGGGAGAGCGCTTGCATGGCATGCAAGAGGTCGACGGTTCGATCCCGTCTAGCTCCACCAATTTACAGTTCAAGGTCTGGCCACACCGACTTTGAATCGATCAGTACTCAGCACTGATCAGTTGTTAGAAGGGTTTGCGTCCCCTTCGTCTAGTGGCCTAGGACACCGCCCTTTCACGGCGGTAACAGGGGTTCGAGTCCCCTAGGGGACGCCAGTTTTACAGAAGTGATGTTGCAAGATGTCACTCCGCCGCGAGGCGAAAAATCTGGGGCTATAGCTCAGCTGGGAGAGCGCTTGCATGGCATGCAAGAGGTCGACGGTTCGATCCCGTCTAGCTCCACCAATTTTACAGTTCAAGGTCTGGCCACACCGGCCTTGAATCGATCAGTACTCAGCACTGATCAGTTGTATAGAAGGGTTTGTGTCCCCTTCGTCTAGTGGCCTAGGACACCGCCCTTTCACGGCGGTAACAGGGGTTCGAGTCCCCTAGGGGACGCCACGATTACCCGCTTTGCGGGATTTTTAAGGGTCATTCAATTATTGAATGGCCCTTTTGTTTGTCTGGCGTTTGGCCAATCCTCGCTTCTTTCCTGAAAACTCCTTCTGACCAGCGGTCACAATCGCACTTGCGAAAATTTATTATGAGAATAATATTCTGTTCGTAATATTCGGAGGCAACGATGAACGATAAAAAAGCTCAAACCCGAGAACGTATTCTCCAGGCTGCCAGTTCGGCGTTGGTTCAGCGTGGACCGGCCGAGCCAAGCGTGGGCGAAGTCATGGGCGCTGCCGGGCTGACGGTCGGCGGCTTCTACGCGCACTTCGAAAGCAAGGACGCGCTGATGCTCGAGGCCTTCACCCAGTTGCTGGCCCAGCGTCGGGGGCTGATTGCCGATATGGATAGCGAACTGACTGGTGAGGAGCGCCGCGCCCTGGTCGCGGCGTTTTACCTGTCGCGCAAGCATCGTGACTCCACCGAACACGCGTGCCCGATCCCGGCGTCGATTGGTGAGCTGGGGCGCCTGCCGGACGAGTTTCGCAAGGTCCTGAATGAACATGTGGAGTTGATGGTCGCGCAGCTGGCGTCCAGCCCTGAAGACACGGATAAGGCGCTGGCGGACATGGCCCTGATGATTGGCGGTCTGGCCATGGCACGGGCGCTGGGCCCTGGTGAGTTGTCGGATCGATTGCTGCGCGCCGCCAAATCGGCGGTGCTTTGACCCGGGCCGTCTGCCCTGAGGAGATGAACCATGAGCGGGTTGAACTGGATTCGTAGGGTTAATGGCACCTTGGGGTATGTGGCCCCGCAATTGATTGCCAGGAAGATGCGCCAGATGTTTATGACGCCCCGCGAGCGTGCACCGCGGGACTGGGAACTGCCGTTGTTGGCGCGCGCCGAACGCATCACCCTGCGTTTGGGGCTTTCGGCGCTGCGCTGGGGTGAAGGCCCGACAGTGTTGCTGATGCATGGTTGGGAAGGGCGGCCGACGCAATTTGCCAGTTTGATCGAAGCCCTGGTGGCTGCTGGTTACACGGTGGTGGCGCTGGATGGGCCGGCCCATGGTCGTTCCCCGGGAAGTGAGGCGCACGTCGTGCTGTTCGCCCGGGCCATGCTCGAGGCGGCGGCGGAGTTGCCGCCCCTGCGCGCGGTCATCGGCCATTCCATGGGGGGCGCCAGTGCCATGCTCGCGGTGCAGTTAGGGCTGCGTACCGAGACCCTGGTCAGCATCTCGGCGCCCGCGCGTATTCTCGACCTGTTGCGCGGCTTTGCCCGCTACATGGGCATGCCGCCGCGAGCGCGCTCGGCGTTTATCCGCGAGGTCGAGCAGAAGGTGGGTATGCGTGCCGCCGCCCTTGATGTAGCGCATTACCAATTGGACATGCCCGGCCTGATTGTGCACGCCGAGGATGATCGTTTCGTTGCGGTGCAGGAGTCGGAGCTGATCCATCAAGCCTGGTTCGACAGCCGCCTGCTGCGCCTGGAGGAGGGTGGTCATCAGCGCGTGCTGGCCGATCAGCGGGTGATCGATGGCGTGCTGTCGCTGGTCACCGGTCGTCACCGGTCGGCGCGGCAATCCGCCTGAGCATCCGGTACACTGCCCCGGTCAAAAAACTGACCGGGAGTGAGGCATGGGCTGGGATCTGGCAACGCCATTTATCATTGATCTGCAGGTGGACGCACAAGACATCGACGGCTTGGGCCATGCCAATAATGCGGTGTATGTCAGTTGGCTGGAGCGCTGTGCCTGGCGCCACTCCCAGCGGCTGGGCCTGGACCTGACCGAGTACCGGCGGCTGGATCGGGCCATGGCCGTGGTCCGGCATGAAATCGATTACCTGGCCGCTGCCTACGAAGGTGACGAGCTGCAGTTGGCGACCTGGATCGTCGATTGGGACCAGCGCCTGAAAATGACCCGCTGCTTCCAACTGATCCGCCCCAGCGACAACACCACCTTGTTGCGCGCCCAGACCACCTTTGTCTGCATCGAACTCTCCAGTGGCAAGCCTAAGCGCATGCCGGTGGAGTTTCTTGAAGGCTATGGACCAGCCTTGCAGGCGGGTTGAGGGTTGGTTGTTCTGTCAGCCCAAGCACCTGCTGGTGTGTGAAACCCAGTAAACTGCCACACGTTTTTTTGCCCGCGTTTTTCGTTGAGTGTGATTCATGCAAATTGCTTTGGCACCCATGGAGGGGTTGGTCGACAACATCCTGCGCGATGTCCTGACCCGAGTCGGCGGTATCGACTGGTGCGTGACCGAATTCATCCGGGTCAATGATCGCCTGCTGACCCCGGCCTATTTCCACAAGCTCGCACCTGAGTTGCTGCGCGGAGCCCGCACCGCTGCGGGGGTTCCTCTGCGCGTGCAATTGCTCGGCTCCGACCCGGTGTGCCTGGCGGAAAACGCGGCGTTGGCCTGCGAGTTGGGGTCCGAAGTGATCGACCTGAACTTCGGCTGCCCGGCCAAGACCGTGAACAAGTCCCGGGGCGGTGCGGTGCTGCTCAAGGAGCCCGAACTGCTCAATGAAATCGTTGAGCATGTGCGGCGCGCCGTGCCGGCGCATATCCCGGTCACCGCCAAGATGCGCCTGGGTTTCGACAGCCCGGACGGTGCCCTGGTTTGCGCCACGGCCCTGGCCGAGGGTGGCGCGGCGCATATCGTGGTGCATGCACGGACCAAGGCTGACGGCTACAAGCCGCCTGCACACTGGGAGTGGATCCCGCGGGTGCAGGAGGTGGTCAAGGTGCCGGTATTCGCCAATGGCGATATCTGGTGCGTTGAAGACTGGCGGCGTTGCCGCGAAATCAGTGGCGTCGAGGACATCATGCTCGGTCGCGGCTTGGTCTCGCGCCCCGACCTGGCCCGGCAGATCGCCGCGGCTCGGGCTGGAGAAGAAGTGGTGGAAATGTCCTGGGCCGAGTTGCAGCCACTGCTCCAGGATTTTTGGGCCCAGGCCGTGGCGCAACTGACCCCGCGTTCGGCACCGGGGCGCCTGAAGCAATGGCTGGCGATGCTCACGCGCACTTACCCGGAGGCGGTTGAGCTGTTCACGGCCATGCGTCGGGAAACCGATCTGGATCAGGTCGGGCGCCTGCTGGGGGTCAACAGCAATAGCGCCGCTGCCTGAAATTTTTCAGGAAAAACCTCTTGAAATGCCTGCCTCCATCCCTATCTCTTGGGTACGCGACGCCGAATTCGGGTCGCGGAGATAACCACTCGCTGAACTATCAGGAGAGACCCATGAGTACTGCATTTTCTTTGGCACCACTGTTCCGCTCCTCTGTTGGCTTCGACCGTTTTAATGACCTGTTCGAGTCGGCGTTGCGCAACGAGCCGGGCAGCAGCTACCCGCCCTACAACGTCGAGAAGCGCGCGGACGACCAGTACCGCATCGTGATCGCGGCGGCCGGTTTCCAGGAAGAAGACCTGGAGCTGCAAGTGGAAAAAGGCGTGTTGACCGTAAGCGGTGGCAAGCGTGATAGCGATGACAGCGTCACCTACCTGCATCAGGGCATTGCCCAGCGGGCATTCAAGTTGTCGTTCCGTCTGGCCGACCACATCGAGGTCAAGGCTGCGGGCCTGAGTAACGGTCTGTTGAACATCGACCTGTTGCGCATTGTGCCGGAAGAAGCCAAGCCAAAACGCATCCCGATCAATGGGGTACAGCAAGCGGCCCTGCAAAACTGAGGCGGCAAGCTGTGAAGGGGCGCGTAGCCGTCACTTGAACGCTGATTCAACACGCTCCTTCGGCAAAAAAGGCTCCGACTCGTTCGGGGCCTTTTTTATGGCTTCGGCGTCGCGCGCGGGGCACCGAGTCCTCCCTGCCAAGAGAGCTTTTTTGGGGTGGGGCGCACAACCTGGCACATCGCTGTGCAAGGCCGGTGCTGAGGTTGGGTGTGATCTGGGCGCGGCAGGCTTGTGAGGTGCCGCCCAGTGGCTCAGCGCAGCATCAGCCGCAGGTCCTTGAGTGTCAGCGGCCGGCTGTGCAGGTAGCCCTGGTACAGGTGGCAGTCGAGCCCCTGGAGGAATTCGAGTTGCTGCGGGGTTTCGACGCCCTCGGCGATCACCTTGAGTTGCAGGCTGCGGGCCATGGCCACGATGGCGCGGATGATTTCCGCGTCGTTCGGGTCGTGGGTAGCGTCGCGAACGAAGGATTGATCGATCTTTAGTGTGTCCACCGGCAGCCGCTTGAGGTAGGTCAGGGATGAGTAGCCGGTGCCGAAGTCATCCATGGCAAAGCTGATGCCGAGTTTTTTCAGGCGGCGCATCTTGTTGATGGTGTCTTCCAGGTTCTGGATCACGATGCCTTCGGTGATTTCCAGTTTCAGCAGCGAGGCGGGCAACTGGTAGTGGGCCAGGCAATACTCGATACGCTCGACAAAGTCGCTTTGGCGAAACTGCCGGGGGCTGATGTTCACGCACAGGCTGAAATCGAGCGGATCGATCAGCCCTTCACTGATCAGCTGGCTGAAGGCCAGGCAGGCTTCGTCGAGAATCCAGGTGCCGACTTCAAGGATCAGTCCGCTGTCTTCCAGGATCTTGATGAATTCCGTGGGCGATTGAGTGCCCAATTCCGGGTGCTGCCAGCGCACCAGGGCTTCGGCACCGACAATCCGGTTGTTGCGGGCATCCACCTGGGGCTGGAAGTGCACGCTGAACTCCCCCCGTGACAGGGCCAGGCGCAGGTCGGTTTCCATGCGCAGCCGTTCGCTGGCCGCCTTTTGCATGGTGTTGTGGAACATCTGGGTGGTGTTACGCCCCGAATCCTTGGCCCGGTACAGGGCGATGTCGGCGCGCTTGAGCAGGTCGGTGGGGGTCGAGCCGTGGTCGGGAATCAGCGCAATGCCGATGCTCGGGGTGACTTGCAGGCGCTGGCCATCGAGGAACATTGGCTCGGACAGCAGCTCGCGCAAGGTATCGGCCAGCTCGCGGACCTGTTCGCTGACGGCACTGCGGGTGCCTTCCAGGCCGCTGAGCAGCACCACGAATTCGTCGCCGCCCAGGCGCGCCACGGTGTCTTCCATACGCACGCTGGCCTCAAGGCGTGCGGTGATGATCTTCAGCACGGTGTCGCCCACCGGGTGGCCAAGGGAGTCATTGATGTGCTTGAAGTGATCGAGGTCGAGGAACAGCAGCGCGCCGCGCAGGTTGTGGCGCTTGAGCAGGGCGATCTGCTGGCTCAGGCGATCCATCAGCAGGGCGCGGTTGGGCAGGTTGGTCAGCGGGTCGTGGTAGGCCAGGTGGCGGATCTGCGCCTGGGCGTTCTTCAGCAGGCTGACATCCCGTGCCGTCAGCAGCAGGCAGTCGGTTTCGTTGAGGGTGATGGGTTCGACCGACACTTCCAGGGTGATGATTTCCCGGCGTTTATTGCGTCCGAGCATTTCCAGGTGGTGCACTCGGCCCTTGAGTTGCAACTCGGTCATCAACATTGCCAATTGCCCGCCCTCGGCCCAGATCGCGACCTGATGCAGGGTGTGGCCGAGCACGTCCTCGGCACGGTAGCCGGTCAGGCGGCAGAAGCCGTCGTTGACCTCCAGGTACCGCCCGGTCTCGCGCTCGCAGATGATGATGGCGTCGGGGCTGGAGTGGAACGCCTTGGCGAATTTCTCTTCACTGGCCTTGAGGGCCGCCTCGGAGCGCTGCTGCTGGGTAATGTCGCGCAGGGTGGTGACGATGCAGGGCTGCTTGTCGACGGTGATCTGGCGGCTGGAAATGATGCAGGTCAGGGACTGGCCGTTCTTGTGCCGCACCACCACTGCAACATTGTTCAGCGCCTGCTCGCGGATGACTTGTTCGACTCGCTGCAGGCGTTGTGCGGAGTCCTCCCAGAGGCCGATCTGCTCGGCGCTGTGGCCGATCACTTCATCGACGGTCCAGCCGAAGGTCTGGGTGAAACTGGAGTTGATCTCGATGAACTGCCCGGTGGCCAGCAAGGTTACGCAAATCGGGTCGGGGCTGACCTGAAACAGGCTGGCGAACTTCTCTTCCGAAGTCACCAGACGCTGCTCGCGCTCGACCTGTTCGGTGATGTCGAGCAGGGTCCCAGCCATGCGTAGCGGGTTGCCTGCGTCATCACGATAGAGGCGCGCGCGGCTTTCAAGGTAGCGGGAGCTGCCGCCCTCCAATTGCACCCGGTAGGTCAGTTGATAATTGCCTGCCGGGCCTTCGCGCAGGCTGCGGTAGGCATTGCGCATGCTGTCACGCTCTTCGTCGGGCACACCTTCGAAAAACGCGTCGAACGACTCGTGAAAGGGCACAGGGTCCAGGCCGTGCAATTGGGCGGCCCGTGCCGAGCCATAAAGCATGCCGCTGGGGATGTGCCAGTCCCAGGTGCCGAGCTGGGCCGAGTCCAGGGCCAGATCCAGGCGTTCCTGGCTATCCTTGAGTGCCTGTTCGGCGCGTTTGCGCTCGCTGGTATCGAGGAAGGTGCTAAGCACATAGGCCTGCCCCTCCAACTCGACTTTCTGCGCGCTGAGAATGCCGTCGTGAATCTGCCCATTGCTGGCGCGCAATTGGACTTCGAGGCTCGTGGCGCTGCCTTTTTTCTGTACGGCCTTGAGCAATTGCGTCCGCTGTTCGGGGTTGACCCACAGGCCGATTTCCACGGTGGTGCGGCCGATGATGGTGTGCGTCGGCCAGCCGAACAGGCTTTCAAAGTATTGATTGGCCTCGCTGATCAGGCCGTCTTCCAGGCGGGTCAGCAAAACCATGTTGGGGCATAGATGAAGCAGCGTGGCAAAACGCTTTTCCGAGCTGCTGAGGGCTTGTTCCCGTTGGCGCTGGTGGGTGATCTCGCGAATCACACCGATCATTCGGGGCTTGCCGTTTTTATCCGGGAGCACGCTGCCGTTGATTTCCAGCCAGTGCAGGCTGCCGTCGGGCCAGCGGATGCGGTGGTGCATGGCATGTTCCAGCGGCGCGCCGGCCAGCACCGAGTGGAAGGCGCGGACGGTTTTGGCGCGGTCTTCGGGGGGCAGCAGGTCGAGGTATTCCAGGTCCTTGGGCAGGGGTTGGTGCGGATCGAAACCAAACAGCGCCTGGGTGCCGCGCGACCAACTGACTTGCCCGCTTTCAATGTCCCAATACCAGGCGCCCAGGTGCGCGCCATTGAGTGCGGCCAGCAATTGAGGTGCACTTTCCCAGCTTTGCTCCGACTCATGAGGGTCGAGGGCGTGGACGCGCGGCATGGGGGGCATACGGTCGGCGGGTTTGGGCATTGGCTGCGGGCCTTGGGCTGAATAGGGCGTTTGGCGCGGGGGATTCAAGGTATTAAAGGGCAGGCACAGATGAGTGCCGGGGTTCTTATGCCTGAGTCCCTGGCGAATCGATTTGTGCATCCAATAAGGCCATGAAAGCCCGCGCAGCGTTCGACAGCGTCCGTTCGGTGTGCAGGATATAGCCTAGCTGGCGAGTGAGCTGTATGCCTGGTAAAGGAATACGCGCCACCTGATCGTCGAGCATGGTGCGCGGCAGGACGCTCCAGGCCAGGCCGATGGACACCATCATCTTTATAGTTTCCAGATAGTTAGTGCTCATGGCGATGTTCGGGGTCAGTCCCTGGGCTTCGAACAGGCGCTGCACGATATGGTGGGTAAAGGTGTTGCCGCCGGGGAACACCGCCGGATGCAAGGCAATGTCCGCCAAGTTGACTTGGCCATTGCTGACCAGCGGATGCTCAGGCGCGGCGACGAAATCCAGCGGGTCGTCCCACACCGGCTTGGCCTTGACCAGCGCGTGGGGTTCGGGCGCCAGGGTGATGACCGCCAGTTCGGCGCGGCCATGCAGGATTTCTTCGTAGGCCACTTCCGAGTCGAGAAACTGGATATCCAGGGCCACATCCGGATATCGGCGGGTAAAGGCTCGCAACAACGGCGGCAGGCGGTGCAAGCCGATGTGGTGGCTGGTAGCCAGGGTCAGGCGCCCGGTGACTTTGCCGGTGAGGTTGGTCAACGCTCGGCGCGTGTCATCCAGCACGTTGAGGATCTGATAAGCCCGGGGCAGCAGGGCGCGCCCGGCTTCGGTCAGGCCCACTTCACGGCCCAGGCGATCGAACAGCCGGACCTTGAGTTGCTGCTCCAGCCCGGCAATACGCTTGCTGATGGCCGGTTGCGTCAGATGCAGCCGTTCGCCTGCCCCGGAGAAACTGCCGGTCTCGGCGATGGCAATAAAAGCATTGAGGTTGGCCAGGTCCATGTTCGTATTCCAGTTGGTTATCCAAAGCATAAAAAATATGAATTTGAGTTATTTAATGTAACGCCATAGCATCAGCCTCACAAGCCAAGGGGTTATTGATGGATGTCAGCAATGACCCACGGCGTAGAAACAAGCTGATGAGGAAACGTCTGATGGCCGGCAAAACGCTCTACGACAAGCTCTGGGATTCGCATTTGGTCAAGCAGCGCGACGATGGTTCGGCGCTGATCTATATCGATCGTCACATCATCCACGAAGTGACTTCGCCGCAAGCCTTTGAAGGTCTGCGCCTGGCCGGGCGCAAGCCTTGGCGCATCGATGCCAACATCGCCACCCCGGACCACAACGTACCCACCACGCCTGAGCGTAAAGGCGGGATCGAAGCGATTGCCGACCAGGTCTCGCGCCTGCAGGTTCAGACCCTCGATGACAACTGTGACGAATACGGCATCGTCGAATTCAAGATGAACGACGTCCGCCAGGGCATCGTCCACGTGATCGGCCCTGAGCAGGGTGCAACCTTGCCTGGCATGACCGTGGTCTGCGGCGATTCCCATACCTCGACCCATGGCGCCTTCGGTGCCTTGGCCCACGGTATCGGTACCTCGGAGGTCGAGCATGTGCTTGCCACTCAGTGCCTGGTGGCCAAGAAAATGAAAAACATGCTGGTGTCCGTTGAAGGCACCTTGCCCTTTGGCGTGACCGCCAAGGACATCGTGCTCGCGGTGATCGGCAAGATCGGCACTGCCGGCGGTAATGGCCACGCCATCGAGTTCGCTGGCAGCGCGATTCGCGAGCTGTCCGTCGAAGGCCGCATGACCATCTGCAACATGTCCATCGAAGCCGGCGCCCGCGTAGGTCTGGTAGCGGCGGACGAAAAGACTGTGGAATACGTCAAGGGCCGCCCGTTCGCACCCAAGGGCGCCGAATGGGACTTGGCAGTCGAAGCCTGGAAAGACCTGGTGTCCGACGCCGACGCCAGGTTCGACACCGTGGTCGAGCTCGACGCCGCGCAGATCAAGCCGCAAGTCAGCTGGGGCACTTCCCCGGAAATGGTCTTGGCTGTGGACCAGAATGTGCCGGATCCGGCCAAGGAAATGGACCTGGTCAAGCGCGACTCCATCGTTCGCGCCTTGAAATACATGGGTTTGACCGCCAACCAGGCGATCACCGACATCCAGCTGGACCGCGTGTTCATCGGCTCCTGCACCAACTCGCGCATTGAAGACTTGCGCGCCGCAGCCGTGATCGCCAAGGGCCGCAAAGTGGCCTCGACCATCAAGCAGGCCATCGTGGTGCCGGGCTCGGGCCTGGTGAAGGCGCAAGCTGAATCGGAAGGGCTGGACAAGATTTTCCTCGAGGCCGGTTTTGAATGGCGCGAGCCGGGCTGCTCGATGTGCCTGGCGATGAATCCGGACCGTTTGGAGTCGGGCGAGCACTGCGCATCGACCTCCAACCGTAACTTCGAAGGCCGTCAGGGTGCCGGTGGTCGTACTCACCTGGTGAGCCCGGCCATGGCCGCCGCCGCCGCGGTGAACGGTCGCTTCATCGACGTCCGTGAATTGACCCAGGGAGCGCAGTAATCATGAGAGCTTTTACCCAGCACACGGGCCTTGTAGCGCCTTTGGATCGTGCCAACGTCGACACCGACCAGATCATCCCCAAGCAGTTTTTGAAGTCGATCAAGCGCACCGGCTTCGGCCCGAACCTGTTCGATGAGTGGCGTTACCTGGATGTGGGGCAGCCGTATCAGGACAACTCCAAGCGCCCCTTGAACAAGGATTTTGTGCTCAACGCCGAGCGTTACCAGGGCGCCAGTGTCTTGCTGGCCCGGGAAAACTTCGGCTGCGGTTCCAGTCGCGAGCACGCGCCCTGGGCGCTGGAAGAGTACGGTTTCCGCAGCATCATCGCGCCCAGCTATGCCGATATCTTCTTCAACAACAGCTTCAAGAATGGCTTGCTGCCGATCATCTTGAGCGACGCTGAAGTCGACGAACTGTTCCAGCAAGTGGAGGCCAGCCCGGGCTACCAGTTGCAGGTCGACCTGCAAGCCCAGACCGTGACCCGTCCTGACGGCAAGGTCTTGAGCTTCGAGATCGACGCGTTCCGCAAACACTGCCTGCTCAACGGCCTGGACGACATCGGCCTGACCTTGCAGGACGGCGATGCGATTGCGACGTTCGAAGCCAAGCATCGCGCCAGCCAGCCGTGGTTGTTTCGCGACGCCTGAGTCCGATTCCCGGCGGCCACCGCCGATGACCGCTACGCCGGTGCCTGCGCCAATGAGCAGGCACCGCTCCATAGTCTGAACCCGGCAACACCACCCCAAAGGACTTCATCATGACCAGCAACGCCCATAGCCAAGTCGTGCAAAAGCAATTCGGTGAGCAGGCCTCGGCCTATCTGAGCAGTGCTGTGCACGCTCAAGGCGCCGAGTTCGCCCTGCTGCAATCGGCACTGGCGGGGCAGGGCGCTGCGCGGTTGCTGGACCTGGGTTGTGGCGCCGGCCATGTGAGTTTTCATGTGGCGCCGCTGGTCAAAGATGTGGTGGCCTACGACCTCTCGCAGCAGATGCTGGATGTGGTGGCGGGGGCGGCGGAGGACCGTGGCCTTGGCAATATCAGTACCGTACTGGGCGCCGCCGAGCGCCTGCCGTTTTCCGATGGCGAGTTCGACTTTGTCTTCAGCCGCTACTCGGCGCACCATTGGAGCGATCTCGGCCTGGCCCTGCGTGAAGTGCGTCGGGTGCTGAAACCCGGTGGCGTCGCGGCCTTTATTGATGTGCTGTCGCCGGGCAGTCCGCTGCTCGACACCTACCTGCAAAGTGTCGAAGTGCTGCGCGATACCAGCCATGTGCGCGATTATTCGGCGGGTGAGTGGCTGCGCCAGGTCAGCGAGGCCGGGTTGCATACCCGCAGTACCACGCGCCAGCGCCTGCGTCTTGAGTACAACTCCTGGGTCGAGCGCATGCGCACGCCACAGGAGCTGCGGGTCGCCATTCGCCAGTTGCAGCAAGCCATGGGCAACGAAGTGCGCGATTATTTTGAGATTGAGGCCGATGGTTCGTTCAGTACCGATGTACTGGTGCTGTGGGCCGAGCGATAACATTTTCCCGGGTGTGCCCGCGGGCATGCCGACAGAGCAAACGAGGAACGCATGAGCAAGCAGATTCTGATTCTCCCCGGTGACGGTATTGGCCCGGAAATCATGGCCGAGGCGGTCAAGGTCCTGAACCTGGCGAACGACAAGTACAACCTGGGATTCGAGCTGAGCCACGACGTGATCGGCGGCGCGGCCATCGACCAGCACGGCGTGCCGCTGGCGGACGAGACCCTGGAGCGTGCCCGCGCAGCGGACGCAGTACTGCTGGGCGCCGTGGGTGGTCCGAAATGGGACAAGATCGAGCGTGATATCCGCCCCGAGCGCGGCCTGCTGAAAATCCGTGCCCAACTGGGCCTGTTCGGCAACCTGCGTCCGGCGATCCTCTACCCGCAACTGGCCGATGCTTCGAGCCTCAAGCCGGAGATCGTGTCCGGTCTCGACATCCTCATCGTGCGTGAGCTGACCGGCGGCATCTATTTCGGCGCGCCACGGGGCACTCGTGAGCTGGAAAACGGCGAGCGTCAGTCCTATGACACCCTGCCGTACAGCGAGAGTGAAATCCGTCGTATCGCCCGGGTCGGTTTCGACATGGCCCGTGTCCGCGGCAAGAAACTGTGCTCGGTGGACAAGGCCAACGTCCTGGCGTCCAGCCAGTTGTGGCGTGAAGTGGTCGAGCAAGTGGCCAAGGACTACCCGGATGTCGAGCTGAGCCACATGTACGTGGACAACGCGGCGATGCAACTGGTGCGCGCGCCGAAGCAATTCGACGTGATCGTTACCGACAACATGTTCGGCGACATCCTGTCCGACGAAGCGTCGATGCTCACCGGTTCCATCGGCATGCTGCCGTCGGCGTCCCTGGATGCCAACAACAAGGGCATGTACGAGCCATGCCACGGTTCGGCGCCCGATATCGCCGGGCAGGGCATTGCCAACCCGTTGGCGACCATTTTGTCGGTGTCGATGATGCTGCGTTACAGCTTCAGTCTGCACGACGCGGCGGCTGCCATTGAGCAGGCGGTGAGTGTGGTGCTGGATCAAGGTTTGCGCACTGGTGACATCTGGTCAGCCGGTTGCGAGAAGGTCGGTACGCAGGAAATGGGCGATGCAGTAGTCGCCGCGCTGCGGAATCTGTAATCTTTCGGGCCCACCGCTCAGACGGTGGCCCACTTTTGTATAGGTGTAGTTGCGATGAAACGTGTAGGTCTGATCGGTTGGCGCGGTATGGTCGGTTCCGTGCTCATGCAGCGGATGCTGGAAGAGCAAGACTTCGACCTCATTGAACCGGTGTTTTTCACCACCTCCAATGTCGGCGGCCAAGGCCCGTCCGTGGGCAAGGACATTGCCCCACTGAAGGACGCGTACAGCATTGAAGAGCTGAAAACCCTCGACGTGATTCTGACCTGCCAGGGTGGCGACTACACCAGCGAAGTATTCCCCAAGCTGCGCGAAGCCGGCTGGCAGGGTTACTGGATCGACGCCGCTTCCAGCCTGCGCATGCAGGATGACGCGGTCATCGTCCTGGATCCAGTCAACCGCCGGGTCATCGACCAGCAACTGGACGCCGGGACCAAGAACTACATCGGCGGCAACTGCACCGTCAGCCTGATGCTGATGGGCCTGGGCGGCCTGTTCGAAGCCGGCTTGGTGGAGTGGATGAGCGCCATGACCTATCAGGCGGCCTCTGGTGCCGGCGCGCAGAACATGCGTGAGCTGATCAAGCAGATGGGCGCCACCCACGCGGCGGTCGCCGATCAACTGGCCGACCCGGCCAGCGCGATCCTCGACATTGATCGGCGTGTTGCCGAAGCCATGCGCAGCGATGCCTACCCGACCGAGAACTTCGGTGTGCCATTGGCCGGCAGCCTGATCCCGTGGATCGACAAGGAACTGCCGAACGGCCAGAGCCGCGAAGAGTGGAAGGCCCAGGCCGAGACCAACAAGATCCTCGGTCGCTTCAAGAGCCCGATCCCGGTGGACGGCATCTGTGTACGGATCGGCGCCATGCGCTGCCATAGCCAGGCGCTGACCATCAAACTCAACAAAGACGTACCGATCGCCGATATCGAAGGGCTGATCAGCCAGCACAACCCATGGGTCAAGCTGGTGCCGAATCAGCGTGATATCAGCATGCAGGAGCTGAGCCCGACCAAGGTCACCGGCACCTTGAACATCCCGGTAGGGCGCCTGCGCAAGCTGAACATGGGCTCGCAGTTCCTTGGCGCGTTCACCGTCGGCGACCAGCTGTTGTGGGGCGCGGCCGAACCGCTGCGTCGCATGCTGCGGATCCTGCTGGAGCGTTGATCGGCTGATAGGTTGAACCAGCCCGCGCCTTGCAAGAGGTGCGGGCTTTTTTATGGCGCGGGCAGTCGGTTTCCCTCCAATAACGCCCAAACCGGGCGCGCCGGGCCCCGGGCGAATTGCCTCGTCCCCATGCGGCGGGTAAAGTGCCGCTCCCCACGTTTCGCCAGAGGTAGCACCATGAACCAGTCCTTTGATATCGCCGTTGTCGGCGCCACCGGTACTGTCGGCGAAACCCTCGTCCAGATTCTCGAAGAGCGCGATTTTCCGGTAGGCAACCTGCACCTGTTGGCCAGCAGTGAGTCGGCCGGGCATTCGGTGCCGTTTCGTGGCAAGAACGTGCGTGTGCGTGAGGTCGACGAGTTCGATTTCAGCAAAGTGCAGATTGTGTTCTTTGCCGCCGGCCCGGCGGTGACCCTGAGTTTTGCTCCGCGCGCCAGTGCTGCTCAGTGCACGGTGATCGACCTGTCGGGTGCGTTGCCGTCCGCCCAGGCGCCGAATGTGGTGCCCGAAGCCAATGCCCAGGTGTTGGCCGGTTTGCAGAAGCCGGTGCAGTTGAGCAGCCCGAGCCCGTCGGCGACCTCGTTGGCAGTGGTGCTGGCGCCCCTGCTGGGCTTGCTCGATCTGCAGCGGGTCAACCTGACGGCGAGCCTGGCGGTGTCTAGCCAGGGCCGCGAAGCCGTGACGGAGCTGGCACGCCAGACTGCCGAACTGCTCAACGTCCGCCCGCTGGAGCCGCGTTTTTTCGATCGGCAGATGGCCTTTAACGTATTGGCCCAGGTCGGTACGCCCGACGCGCAAGGTCACACCCTGCTGGAAAAACGCCTGGTTCGTGAGTTGCGTGAGGTCTTGGGACAACCTTTGTTAAAGATTTCTGTCACTTGCGTTCAAGCCCCGGTGTTTTTTGGCGATAGCTATAGCGTGACCCTGCAGTCAGGCAGCGCCATCGACCTGGCTGCGGTCAATGCCGCGCTGGAGTCTGCGCCGGGTGTCGAGCTGGTGGAGGCCGGCGACTATCCGACGGCAGTGGGTGATGCGGTCGGACAAGACGTGGTGTACGTCGGTCGGGTGCGCGCTGGGGTTGATGACCCGGCGGAACTTAATCTGTGGCTGACGTCAGATAACGTACGCAAAGGCGCCGCGCTCAATGCGGTGCAGTTGGCTGAGTTGTTGATAAAAGACCTTCTGTAAAAGATACTTGGCGGCAATTTGCAGAATGAATCTAGCTGGGCGCTATTGCTTGGCTGGTTTGCTGGAGGTGAGCTACCGTCAGGTGCTTCCAAGGGCATGGGTAAATAATCGCGCGTATTGGCCACTCAAGGCCGCGCGCAGTGCCTTACGGCAGTTGCTACAACACCTTCTCGCTGGCCGAGGAATGTTCAGACAAAGGATGAGGCTATGGTTCAAGTTCGCAAACTGGTGTTAGCAATAGCGGCCGCATCGGCGCTGTCCTCCGGTATGGCGCATGCGCTTGGGCTCGGGGAACTGACGCTGAAGTCGACTCTGAACCAGCCTTTGGTAGCAGAAATCGAACTGCTGGATGTCAAGGATCTCACCGCGGCCGAAGTGGTCCCCAGCTTGGGCTCGGCAGATGATTTCGCCAAGGCCGGTGTCGACCGCCAGGCCTTCCTCAACGATCTGAGTTTTACCCCGGTCATCAATGCCAGCGGCAAAAGTGTCTTGCGCGTCACGTCGAGCAAGCCGCTGTCCGAGCCGATGGTCAAGTTTCTGGTGCAGGTAATGTGGCCCAACGGTCGCCTGTTACGTGATTACAGCGTGTTGCTGGACCCGTCGAAGTTCTCTGCACAAACCGCTGAAGCCGCTGCGAAAGCTGCGCCTGCCGCCGCTGCGGTGCGGCCGCCGGTCACTGCGGTCAGCAAGCCTTCGCAATACACCACCTCGGCCCGCGACACCCTGTGGGAAATCGCCGCCAAGGCCCGCAATGGCGGTTCGGTGCAGCAAACCATGCTGGCGATCCAGGCCTTGAACCCGGATGCCTTTATCGATGGCAACATCAATCGCCTGAAAACCGGCAAGGTCCTGCGCCTGCCTGATCCAGTGCAGAGCACCAGCTTGCCGCAACCTCAGGCGATTGCCGAAGTGGCTGCGCAAAACGCTGCCTGGCGCCAAGGGCGTCGCTCTGCGGCGCGTGGGCAGCAACAATTGGATGCCACTCGCCGTGGCGGTGGTAACAAGGTCGCCGGGCAGACGCCAGCCAAAGACAGTTTGAGCCTGGTCTCTGCCGAGACCGCCAAGGGCCGTGGCAAAGGAGTGGCCGGCGATAGCAAGGCTCTGAGCAACAAGCTGGCGGTGACCCAGGAAAGCCTGGATACCACCCGCCGCGACAATGCCGAGCTGAAAAGTCGCATGACTGATCTGCAAAGCCAGTTGGATAAGCTACAACGCCTGATCGAGTTGAAAAATAATCAACTGGCCAAATTGGAAGCGGAAGGCGCAGCCAAGCCCGCAGCGGCTGCAGCTTCTGCGGCAGTGCCGTCGGCCATGCCTGCTGAGTTGGTGGCCAAGCCTGAAGCGCCAGCGGTTGCTGCAGCCCCTGCGGCCGCCCCGGCCCCGGCTGCCTCCATCGCTCCCGACGCCACTCCGGTGCAGGCTCAGGAGCCCAAGTCCGATGACGCTACGTTCAACGAGCTGCTGACCAACCCGATCCTGTTGGGTCTGGTAGGCGGCGGCGCGGTGCTGGTCCTGCTGTTGCTGTTGCTCCTGGCGCGTCGCCGCAAGGCCCAGCAGGAAGCGGAAAAGCATCTGCGCATGGCCCGTGCCTTGTCTGAAGAGAGCGAGATCACCGAGGACCTGGATCTGCCGGAAAGCAGCTTCGAAGGCCTTGAAGTGCCGCCGCCGAGCGTCAAACTGGCTGCCGCCCCAGTACCGGCTCCTGCGCCAGTAGTGGCTCCTGTGGTGGCTCCTGTGGTGGCTGCTGCGGTCGAGCACCCGACCGATGTGCTGGAGCAGGCGCAGAACCATATCAATGGCGGGCGCTTGAATCAGGCCGCCGAGCTGCTGGAAGAGGCGGTCAAGCTGGAGCCGCAACGCAGCGAATTGCGGCTGAAACTGATGGAGGTCTACGGTCTCCAGGGTGATCGCAGTGCCTTCGTCGCTCAAGAGCGGCAGTTGGTAGCCAATGGCAAGAATCATGCTGAAGTCGAGCAGCTCAAGAGCCGTTTCCCGGCGATGGTGGTTGCGGCGACAGCTGTCGCAGGCCTGGGCGCGGCGGCAGTGGCTGCCGAGCTGGATGCCGAATACGTCAAAGAGTTGCTGCAGGATGAGCCGCCGACACCGATTGCCGAGCTGCCAATCGAAGGCTTTGATGCTGATTTCGATCTGAGCCTGGATGATCTGGAAGCTGTTTCGCCGGCTGTGGTAGCCACAGAACCAGCCCTGGACGAGTTCCCGCTGGATGATGACCTGAGTTTCGAGTCGGTGCTGCAACAACAGACCGAGGCCAAGGAAAGCCTGGACGATCTGTCGGACTTCGACCTGGATCTGGGTGAAGACTTGCCGGCGACGGCTCAGAGTGACGAGGATTTCCTGCTGAGCCTGGAGGACGATCTCAAGGACGTGCCGCTGGGCGAGGTGCCTACGATCACCGAGGCGCCACTGGATGACCTGGACCTGCCGGCCGACTTCGATCTGTCGCTGGCCGACGAGATCGATGCCCAGCCTGAGCCCAAGGATGCATTCGCTTCCGAGCTGGATGATGTCAACGCCGAGCTGGATCGTTTGTCCCAGAGCATGGAGTCGCCAACTTTAGCCGAGCCCACGTTCACTGCTGAAGACGCAGCGGCGGGAATGGACGATGGCGATTTTGATTTCCTCTCCGGCACCGACGAAGTGGCCACCAAACTGGACCTGGCCCAGGCCTACATCGATATGGGTGATAACGACGGCGCCCGGGATATTCTCGGCGAAGTGATCACCGAAGGCAGCGACGGCCAAAAAAACGAAGCCAAGGAAATGCTGGCCCGTCTGGCTTGATCGACGCTGAGGCGTAAACAGAACGGCAGCCCCTTGAGGCTGCCGTTTTTGTTTGTGCGTTCGGTTGTGAGTTTGCCTGCGACGGCCGTTTGCCGCGGTTTCAAGTAAGCAGGTCTTCGTAGAATGCGCCGAAGGGCCGGGTAGGATGGGCGATCTGGATCTCCAGGATCCACAGGCCGATATTCGGGCACGCCTCGAAATTTCCAAGGTCGCCTGCGCGGTAGATTGCATGGGGGAAGTCGCTGACGCGATGGCCCTTGATGTCCAGGTTCAGCCGCCAGCCCATGGCGGTCGCCTGCTCTTGGGCGTAGCGATAGAGTTCGGGGCCCGCCACCTGGTGGTTCTTCCAGTGGTCGTGCACGCGGTCGAACAGGGTCTTGGCCGCTGCTGCGCAGGCCTGCATCTCGGGATCGTTGCCGCTGGTAAAGGTGGCGCCGGAGTCGCCTTCATGGCGATCCCAGACCACCCCCAGGTCAATAAAGAAAATATCGTTCTCACCCAGCCTGGGATCGCCTTCTGAGCGTTGCTTGAAGGTTTTCAGGGTGTTTTCGCCAAAGCGAATCAGCAGGGGGTGCCAGATCCGCTCCATACCCAGGTCTTTCAGAATCGCCAGCCCCAGCTCCCTGGCCTCCTATTCGAGCATGCCCGGGGTGATGCGCCTGGCCATTTCGGCTATCGCTTCCCAGGTCATGCGTTTGGCGTGGAGCATGCCTTCCAGGCTGTAGGCCAGGCCCACGGCTTCTTTGCTTGTGGCGGTCATTCATCAGTCTCGGTCGAGTGGGTCTTTTACAATACGCTGTATATTTACCTATATAGCGATTACCAGGGTGGTGATGTAATCAATTAGGCGTGGCCCTGAGCGAAAGATCGATCTGAAACTAAAAGCCCATGGCACATGGCGTCTGCTCCCCGCAGCCTTATAATGGCCGCCTTTGCGTACATCAACGGGCTGTAAGTTCTTGGCAAACATAGATAACGCGGCCGCCGAAATGGCGGCCGCAGGCTTTTTCAGAATCGCCCTGGGTGTTGAATACAAGGGGTCGCGCTATCGCGGCTGGCAGCGTCAGTCGTCTGGCGTGCCCACCGTGCAGGAAACCCTGGAGAAGGCGCTGTCCAAAGTGGCCGACTCCCCGGTGGTGCTGTCTTGCGCCGGACGTACCGATGCGGGCGTGCATGCCTGCGGGCAAGTGGTGCATTTCGACACCCAGGCCGAGCGTTCGCTCAAGGCGTGGGTCATGGGCGCCAATATCAATTTGCCCCATGACGTCAGCGTCAGTTGGGCCCAGGTCATGCCGGCGCATTTTCATGCGCGCTTCAAGGCCATCGCTCGGCGTTATCGCTATGTGATCTACAACGATCAGATCCGCCCGGCCCACCTCAACGAAGAAGTCACCTGGAACCACCGCCCGCTGGATGTCGAACGCATGGCCGAGGCTGCGCGCTACCTGGTGGGCACCCATGACTTCAGCGCCTTCCGTGCCGGACAGTGCCAGGCCAAGTCGCCGATAAAGGAAATTCACCATCTGCGAGTTACCCGGCACGGCAAGATGATTGTCCTGGATATCCGTGCCAGCGCCTTCTTGCATCACATGGTGCGCAATATTGCGGGCGTGTTGATGACCATTGGGGCGGGTGAGCGTCCTGTGGAATGGGCCGGGGAAGTGCTGGAGAGTCGTATCCGGCGCACCGGCGGGGTCACGGCGCACCCGTTCGGGCTGTATTTGGTGCAGGTCGAGTACCGGGATGAGTTCCAGTTGCCGGAGCGATACATAGGGCCACATTTTCTCACCGGCTTCACCGAACTTGACGGCTGACGCTGGGAAAAGCATTTGCTACCATCCAGAACTTTTACCGATTTGCCCCGGGGTTTAAACAACATGACAGCCGTTCGCAGCAAAATTTGTGGGATTACCCGCATAGAGGATGCGCAGGCGGCGGTCGAAGCCGGGGCTGATGCCATCGGTCTGGTGTTTTATGCCAAGAGTCCGCGGGCGGTCACTGTGCAACAGGCGCGGGCGATCATTGCCGCGTTGCCGCCGTTTGTGACCACCGTAGGGTTGTTCGTCAATGCCAGCCGTTGCGAGCTGGGGGAGATTCTCGATGCGGTGCCCCTGGATTTGCTGCAATTCCATGGCGATGAGTCACCGGACGAATGCGACGGCTACCATCGGCCTTACATCAAGGCGCTGCGGGTCAAGGCCGGGGATGATATCGCTGGCAGTTGCGCAGCCTATGTAAAGGCCAGCGGGATTTTGCTGGACACCTATGTCGAGGGCGTACCCGGTGGAACCGGCGAAGCCTTCGACTGGTCACTGGTACCGCAGGGCTTGAGCAAACCGATCATCCTTGCGGGCGGTCTGACTGCGCTGAATGTGGCTGAGGCGATTGCCCGGGTCCGGCCCTACGCGGTGGATGTCAGCGGTGGTGTGGAGCAGGGCAAGGGCATCAAGGATCAGGCAAAGATCCGCGCATTTATGCAGGCCGTGCGCAGCAGCAGTGAGTCAATGTGACGGCTGGCAGTCTGCCGCCGTCCATAACTCCACTGTACAAAGCAGGTGGGTACTGTCCTCGGACAGGCCGAAATCGAAGTGGCAGCCGCTCTGTTGCGGGCTGTCGGGATGGCTGAGGAGCAGTTCGTTACAGGCAGGTCGAGCCTCGTGCTGACCGCGGTAGCGCACCGATCATCGCCGCACACATGAATTTAGCTCAAGGGCATACGCGGGGCTGCGAACCAGAGCGTTCGGGCCGCCGGTACTGGAGAAAGAAAGCATGAGCAACTGGTTAGTAGACAAACTGATCCCTTCGATCATGCGTTCCGAGGTGAAGAAAAGCTCGGTGCCTGAAGGTCTTTGGCATAAGTGCCCGTCCTGCGAGGCGGTGCTGTATCGGCCGGAGCTGGAAAAAACCCTGGATGTTTGCCCTAAGTGCAATCACCACATGCGTATCGGTGCTCGCGCCCGTATCGACATTTTCCTCGATGCCGAAGGCCGTGCCGAGTTGGGCGCCGATCTGGAGCCGGTTGACCGCCTGAAGTTTCGCGATGGCAAGAAGTACAAGGATCGCCTGACTGCCGCACAGAAGCAGACCGGCGAGAAGGATGCGCTGATCTCCATGAGCGGCACCCTGTTGGGCATGCCTGTAGTGGTTTCCGCCTTCGAGTTCTCCTTCATGGGCGGTTCCATGGGGGCCATCGTGGGTGAGCGCTTTGTTCGCGCCGCCAATTACGCCCTGGAAAACCGTTGCCCGATGATCTGCTTCGCCGCCTCCGGTGGTGCGCGGATGCAGGAAGCGCTGATCTCCCTGATGCAAATGGCCAAGACCTCCGCGGTATTGGCGCGCCTGCGCGAAGAAGGTATCCCGTTCATCTCCGTGCTGACCGACCCGGTCTACGGCGGTGTCTCGGCGAGCCTGGCGATGCTGGGTGATGTCATCGTTGCCGAGCCCAAGGCCCTGGTCGGTTTTGCCGGTCCGCGGGTGATCGAGCAGACCGTGCGTGAAAAGCTGCCGGAAGGCTTCCAGCGCAGTGAGTTCCTGTTGGAGCACGGCGCCATCGACATGATCATTGCCCGTCAGGAGCTTCGCCCGCGCCTGGGCAACCTGCTGGCGCAACTGATGGGGCTGCCGACGCCTGAGTTCGTCGCCGTGCCTGTTGAGCCAATCGTGGTTCCGCCGGCTCCAGCCAACCTATGACCCAACGTACCCTTGGCGAATGGCTCGCCTACCTTGAGCAGTTGCATCCGTCGGCCATCGACATGGGGCTTGCGCGCTCGCAAGAGGTAGCGTTCCGGATGGGATTGGGCAAGCCGGCACCTCGGGTGATTACGGTGACCGGTACCAATGGCAAGGGTTCGACCTGTGCGTTCGTGGCGTCCTTGCTGCGAACCCAGGGCTTGCGGGTCGGTGTGTACAGCTCGCCGCACCTGCTGCGTTACAACGAGCGGGTGCAGATCGATGGCGTCGAAGCCAGCGATGCTGAACTGTGCGAAGCCTTTGCCGCGGTCGATGCCGGGCGTGGCGAGATCTCCCTGACCTATTTCGAGGTGGGCACCCTGGCGGCCTTCTGGCTGTTCCAGCGCGCCGGGCTTGATGCGGTAGTGCTGGAGGTCGGCCTGGGGGGGCGCCTGGACACGGTCAATCTGGTGGATGCAGATCTGGCTCTGGTGACCAGTATCGGTGTTGATCACGTGGACTATCTTGGCGATACCCGTGAATCCGTGGCCTTCGAGAAGGCTGGGATCTTCCGCCAGAGTACGCCGGCGCTGTGCGGGGATCTCAATCCGCCACAGCCGCTTCTGGACAAGGCGCGCGAGCTCAATTGCCCATTTTTCCTGCGTGGGCGCGATTTTGACCTGGGTATTACCGATCAGCATTGGCAATGGCGCGGCCTCGATATTTCGGGTGCGCCGGTCGAGCTGCGCGATTTGCCGTTGCTCGATCTGCCCATGGAAAACGCCGCTCTGGCCTTGCAGGCCTATTTGTTGGCGGGCCTGCCTTGGCAGCCGGAGCAAATAGTGGCTGCCTTGCGCCAGACCCGGGTGGTCGGTCGCCTGGATCGCCGGCAGTTCGAGTGGCAGGGCAAGCGCCTTAATCTGTTGCTGGATGTGGGCCACAACCCCCATGCCGCGCAATACCTGGCCGAGCGCCTGGCTCGTCGACCGTTGGCTGGCAAGCGCTTGGCGGTGTTTGGTCTGTTGGCGGATAAAGACCTGGCTGGCGTGGTTGAGTTTCTGCACCCGCAGGTCGAGGCCTGGGCGGTGGCGCCTCTGGATTGCCCTCGGGCGCGTCCGGTCGCGGATTTGCAGGCGGCGCTGGAGAACCTTGGGGCTCGTGTAACGTCCTATGACAGCGTTGTCGCTGCTTTGGAAGGGCAGTGCGCGCTTGCGACGGCAGAAGATGAAATCCTGCTGTTCGGATCTTTTTATTGTGTTGCCGAGGCGCTTGAGTGGCTCGCCCGGCGCTCCACGGAGGAAGCTGCACATGGCTATGTTGGATAACGTCTACAAGCAGCGAATGGTCGGGGCTCTGGTTCTGGTGGCGTTGGCGGTGATTTTTCTGCCCATGCTGTTTTCCCGAGAGGATGAGCAGCGTCATGTCAGCGTCGAGGCGCCTGCCGCGCCGCAAACGCCCGTAATGCCTCAGGTGCAGGTCGAGCCGGTCGTGGTTCCCGAGCCGCAAGCGCTGCCTCAGGAGCCGATTCCGAGTGATGACGAGGTGGTGCAACAGTCCGCACCGTCTGCGCCGATTGTGCCTGCGCCCCCTGTTGCACCGCCGACGGCTGCAATCAAGCCGGCTCCAGCGCCGGTCGCGCCCAAGCCTGCGCCGGCTCAGCCAATTGCTTCCGTACGGCCGGACACCAGTCAGAGTCGGATCGATGCCAACGGCCTGTCGGTGAGCTGGTCGGTGCAACTGGCCAGCCTGTCCAGTCGCGAAAGTGCTGAAAACCTGCAGAAAACCCTGCGTAGTCAAGGTTATAACGCCTATATCCGTTCAGCCGATGGCAAGAACCGGGTATTTGTCGGCCCGCTGATCGAGCGTGCCGAAGCCGACCGCTTGCGTGACTTGTTGGGTCGCCAGCAGAACCTCAAGGGGTTTGTGGTGCGTTTTCAGCCTGAGCGCGGTTAAGGCTGGCTGGTTGATTTGAAAAGCACAGTGAATCGCTGCTTACCGACAGCCAAGCGCTCTGCTAAAATGCGCCGCCTTATCCGTCTGTAGGCTGCACTGTGCCATTTACCTGGGTTGATTGGGCGATCGTTGCAATAATCGCCATCTCCGCGTTGATCAGTCTGAGCCGCGGCTTCGTCAAAGAAGCATTGTCGCTGCTGACCTGGATTATCGCTGGAGTCGTTGCCTGGATGTTCGGTGGCTCATTGTCCGAGTACCTCGCCGGATACATCGAAACACCTTCGGCTCGCGTGATTGCGGGCTGTGCCATCATGTTTGTCGCCACCTTGCTGGTAGGCGCAATGATCAACTTTCTTATCGGCGAATTGATTCGCGTCACCGGCCTCTCCGGGACCGATCGATTTCTCGGCATGGCCTTTGGCGCCGCGCGTGGCGCGCTGCTAGTGGTCGTGGCGGTCGGGCTCTTGAGCCTGGGGCCGGTACAACAGGATTCCTGGTGGCAGCAGTCGCGACTGGTGCCACAATTTCTATTGGTTGCAGACTGGTCGAAGAACCTCATCTTGGGGTGGAGCAGTCAGTGGCTGGCCAGCGGTATCAGCGTACCCGCTGATATTCCGTTCAAGGAGCACCTCTTACCGGCCAAAACGCCTCAGTAAGATGTGTTCAGTTCAGTTTCATTAAGTAGGGGTTGCGTCGCATGTGTG